>OGRF01002309.1_pt1 | contig 10936 bp, 10 predicted proteins | sample 1553381 | NCBI WGS metagenome assembly OGRF01 (sample SAMEA2580060, study PRJEB22360) | human gut metagenome | biome: human gut; feature: human-associated habitat; material: faeces | place: Denmark | collected 2008/2010
AAGCAAATGTTATGAAGACAGGATGAAAAGGATAGCGGATTTATCAGGGAGCGTTTTAAAGAAAATCCGGATTTCGAAATTGTAACAATGCGTGGTCTGGGATACAAGGTGGTGAAAAAATAATGGAACATAAAAAGAAAAAAGAATTGCGTATCCGCTCGTGTCTGACCGGTGCAATCTGGCTGGCACTTGCATTTTCTATGCTGATATCAGCCTTGTTGTTTGCGTTTTTGAATCATTTTTTGGATTTGCCCGGGAAAATACCGGGCCTTGGCTGGCTTTTGATTTTTAATACATTGATAGCAGGACTTATCACATCATTTATCAATGCAAAGCTCCTTGAGCCGATTACCAGGCTCAGTAAAGCAATGAAGGCAGTTTCCCAGGGAGATTTTGAACAGCATTTGGAAACAAACAGCCGCATAGCCGAGATTGGGGAGTCCTATCAGAGCTTTAATGTCATGACAAAAGAGCTTCGTGCAACAGAGATGCTGCAAATGGATTTTGTATCCAATGTTTCCCATGAGTTCAAGACTCCAATCAATGCAATTGAAGGCTATACGATGCTGCTCCAGGGAGATGAGCTGTCACAGGAGCAGGAGGGGTATGTAGAAAAAATCCTGTTTAATACTCAAAGGCTTTCAGGTCTTGTTGGAAATATTTTATTGTTATCAAGGCTGGAAAATCAGAATATTCCAATGAAAAAAACCAAATATCGTCTGGATGAACAAATCCGTCAGGCATTTATTTCATTGGAAGACAAATGGACTGAAAAAGGAATTGGCTTTCAGGTGGAGATGGAGGAGGTCAGATATGTTGGAAATGAAGGGCTTTTTATGCATATCTGGATGAATCTTTTGGATAATGCAATCAAGTTTAGTCCTGAAAATGGGACAATCACCATGTTTCTGAGGCGTGAAAATGATTCTGTGCAGTTTATTCTGGAAGACGAGGGACCGGGAATAGCGGATGATGCAAAAGCCAGAATATTTGACAAGTTTTATCAGGTGGATGGTTCTCATAAAGCCGAGGGAAACGGCCTTGGTCTGGCACTTGTGAAAAGAATCGTAGACAGCGCCGGTGGAACAATCAAAGCTGAAAACCGGGAATACGGAGGATGCAGATTTGTAGTACAACTGCCAATAAAGAATTATAATGAGTAGCTATTTAGAACATGATAGTTACAATAATAAAATAATAAGATAATAAGATAAAAGATAGGAGAATTCATATGACATTTTATCAGGAACTGCAGTTAAATCAGGCCGGCTCCAAAAGCCTGCTGAAAAATAGTAAAACAATGAAAGAAAAACTATACCATGCGTTTGTATATATGGTGAAGATAGCTGTCACAATGGTTTTTTGCTTTGCCTTTGTCACTGCCTCAAGCATCATATTGGGAAAAGATAACAGCATTGTGGGAGTAGTGGTCTTATTATGCGTTATGGTATTTCGAAACGCTGATCTGGGAATCCATACCGTACATTCTACATGGCTTTTGGCATTGTTCTTTGTAATTATGACAGTATGCCCACATCTGGCAAATCAGCTTTCACCGCTTCCGGCACTGCTTATAAACATTGCAGCTCTTGCAGTGCTGATTTTGTTCGGATGCCATAATCCATTTATGTTTAATCAATCCACACTGGTTCTTGGCTATTTATTGTTATATGGATATGATGTATCAGGAAAAAGCTATATGCTTCGAATAGCAGGGATGGCCGCAGGAGCTGCCATCACATGCCTGGTATTTTACAGAAATCATAAAAACAGAGTCTTTAAAAGAAATATGAAAGCCGTAATTCAGGAGTTTGATCTTTTTTCATCACGTACGAAATGGCAGCTGTGCCAGATACTATGCGTACCGTTAGTTCTATGTATTGCACAGCTTTGCAATATGCCGCGTGCAATGTGGGCAGGTATTGCAGCCATGTCTGCCATCCTGCCGTTTATGGAGGATATGCAGTACAGAGTCAGAAAAAGGATTGTCGGTAATATCGCCGGTGTTATATGCTTCACGGCATTATATTTTCTGCTTCCACCATCAATCTATGCGTACATAGGAATCATAGGTGGAATCGGTGTGGGATTATCGGCACAATACGGCTGGCAGGCTGTTTTTAATACATTTGGTGCTCTGGCTATAGCTGCAGAGAGCTATGGGTTAAAGGGAGCAGTCAGCCTCAGGGTTATTCAGAATGTGTTTGGAGTCGTTTTTGCGTTGGTATTTTGTGCTGTATTTTATAGAATTATGTCAGTGAAAGTATCGGTGAAAGAGAAAGCTCTATAATACAAGTGGAAACGTGTAATCAGTCATAGGGAATTGTATTCTTCAGATGAAACAGCCCCAAAATCCAAAGTGAAGGAAAAGGTTAAAACAAATATGAGTCAGATAATATTGGCGTCGGCATCACCGCGCCGAAAGGAATTATTAGAGCAGATTGGGGCAGAGTTTGTTGTCTGTCCTGCAAAGGGAGAAGAGATAATCACAGAGGAGGAGCCATCTGCGGTTGTCATGGAGCTATCCCGTCAAAAGGCAGAGGAGGTAGCGTCAGGTGTGCTTACCTACAATGAACAGCATGCAGAGCTTGTGACACCGCAGGATATTCTTGTAATCGGAGCGGATACGGTAGTGGCTTATGAGAATCAGATTCTTGGAAAGCCGAAGGACGAAGAAGATGCCAGGCGTATGCTTTCGATGCTTTCGGGAAAAACGCACAGTGTCTATACAGGGGTAACGTTTGTGTTTATTGACAAAGCCGGAAGAACCGGAGAACACTGCTTTTATGAGAAGACGGATGTCAGCATGTATACACTGACGGAAGAGGAAATTGACCGCTATATTTCAAGCGGGGATCCGATGGATAAAGCAGGAAGCTACGGGATACAGGGACGCTTTGCCATCCACATTAAGGGAATACATGGTGATTACAATAATGTGGTAGGGCTTCCGGTAGCGCGCCTGTATCAGGAGCTTAGAAAGCTTGGAGTTGATATTTAGCGAAGTCTTTTTTTAATAGCCGGTCCGATAAGCATGGCAATTATCATTTTTATCAGGTCGCCCGGGATAAATGGGAGCACACATATTGAGAGCGCACCGCTGACTGTGCTTTTTGCCTCAAAGCAGAACCATGCTGTACCGAGCACATAGCATATGATAGTTCCGACAATCATACCAATGAGCTGGAGCCAAGGCTGGTGGAAATGATCGATTACAAGTCCTGCAATAATTGCCATGGCAATAAAACCGATGATGTATCCGCCTGTAGGACCGGCCAGCTTTGCAGGGCCGCCGGTAAATCCGGAAAATACCGGAAGACCTACAAGTCCAAGCAGAAGATAGATCAGATAGCTGATGGTTCCTTTTTTCCATCCGAGAAGATAAAGGGACAGATAGATGGCAAGATTGGTAAATGAGATCGGAACCGGACCGATCGGAATGGACAGCGGCGCAAGAATACAGGTGACAGCTGCCATAAGAGCGGTTATGGTGATCTCGTAGGTTTTTGTACGTGGTGCAGAGACAGTATTTGTCTGGTTCATATTGAAAGAGCCTCCTTTGAAAAAGGTAATATATTTACTGGTTCGGGTAAGTAATGAAATGCTGTAAGTGTGTATGATAGGTCATATGTCCATAAGGATGCTTACGCAGATTCAATCTCATAGGTGAATCCTGCATCCGTAATGGTTTTCAGAGTGTCTTCGATTCCCTGACCACCTTCTGTAAGATAACCGGAAGCAAAAATAGAGTCTACAACACTGAGCAGTTTTTTTTCTTCGCCTTTAAAATAAACTTCTCTTCCGGCAGCACATCGGATATCTGCTTTAGGCACAAGAAGTCTTGCCAGGCAGAGGACCTTCATACAGTATTCTGTTGTCAGCTGGGAAATATCTGCATTTCCGAGAGGAGTTCCCTTGATCGGAAGAAGAAAGTTGATCGGCAGTGCTTCCGGCTGGATCTCACGTAATTCCAGAAGCATGTCAACAACGTCTTCCTTACTTTCACCCATGCCAATGATACCGCCGCTGCAGATCTCGAAACCAAGTCCCTGAAGCATATGGATATTCCGGACACGCTGGTCAAAGGTATGTGTACTGCAGATATTATGATAAAAGGAACGGCTGCTGTTCAGGTTATGGTTGATCCGGTCAAGACCAGCCTCTTTGAGCATTTTTGCCTGGTGCTCTGTGAGAAAGCCTATGGAGCAGCAGAGATGAGTTCCGTGTTCTTTCATTTTGCGGATCCTGCGGGCCAGCTCCTCGATCTCTTTATCTGTAAATTTCATACCACTCAGTCCGATACAATGTCTGGATAAATGATAATCATTTACGAAATCATTGTCCTGATATAATTTGTCTTCATCTACCCATTTGTATTTATCAATATCGGCAGTGGAACGACATGACTGGGCACAGTAGGCACAATCCTGGGAACAGTTACCACTGCGGGCATTGGTAAGGATGTGGATGCTTACCCGGTTTCCCTTATATTTGTAACGTAAACTGCTGGCACGGTCAATCAGTGCCTCAAGTTCTTCGTCCGGAGTATCTAAAATTGCAATGGCTTCATCTCTGGAAAGCGATGGAGCTTCTTTTTCGCATGATGCAGTGTTCATGTCAATACCTTCCTTTTGAGTTTTTTTGTACGGGTATCACTTTATCACATAGAAATATCTATTGTAAACCATAAACATAAAATAAGTTTACAATTAAAAACTGCAGTATTAAGGTATTGCTTAGACTTATCGAAGCAGGGAATTTTCTTGATTCGGTTAAAATAATTCTCACTTCAATATCACATCTTTATAAAATCTTAATACGGAAGCAGAGACTTTTATACTATCTTTGAAAGTAGTTATATATAATAAAATGCATTACGAGGATAGCACTGTTAAAAGTATTGATAAGGAGTTCTGATCATTTATGCCGGAAAAAATGTGTAAGAAAAAACACCTGACATCTTTTCAGCTGATTATCATGGGGTTTGCAGGAGTGATCCTTTTGGGAACCGTTCTGCTGATGCTTCCATTTTCTTCTGCGGAGAAAGTGATCACACCATTTCATGAGGCACTTTTTACAGCCACTTCGGCGGTATGTGTTACAGGTCTTGTGGTAAAGGACACTGGAAGCTACTGGTCCCTGGCAGGCCAGACGATCATTCTTGCACTCATACAAACAGGTGGGCTTGGAGTAGTGACTGTGGCTGCGTCTGTTTCCCTTCTTTCCGGAAAGAAAATATCCCTCATGCAAAGAAGCACCATGCAGGATGCAATTTCAGCTCCAAAAGTCGGAGGAATCGTCAGACTAACAAGGTTTATTTTGAGGGGAACATTTTTGATCGAAGCTGCAGGGACGGTGTTGCTGCTGCCGGTTTTTATGGGAGATTATGGAAAAAAGGGAATCTGGATGTCAGTTTTTCATTCAATCTCTGCTTTTTGTAATGCCGGCTTTGATATTCTGGGGACAGATTCCAGTATGTTTCCATCGCTGACTGGGTATTCCGGAAATATACTTATAAATCTGGTAATTATGCTGTTGATCATTACAGGAGGAATCGGTTTTCTCACATGGGATGATATTTATACAAACAAACTGAACTTTAAACGCTACCGCATGCAAAGCAAGATCATTCTCATGACTACCGCATGTCTGATCTTATTTCCGGCAGTTTTTTTCTATATCTGTGATCTGACAAAATTACCCATGGGAAAACGCCTGTTAGCAGCAGCGTTTCAATCGGTAACGACAAGAACTGCCGGATTTAATACTATAAACATTTCAGAGATGAGTGAGGCATCAAAAGCAGTTATGATATTGTTAATGCTAATTGGTGGTTCACCGGGATCTACAGCAGGTGGAATGAAAACAACAACTTTTTCAGTACTTATTTTAAATGCAATTGCGACATTTCGAAGTCAGGAAAATGCAGGAGCTTTTGGGCGAAGACTTGAATATCATGTGATAAAAAATGCAGCGACAATAGCCATGTTATATTTTGCCTTGTTCTTTGGCGGCGGAATAGCGATCAGTGTGTACGAAGGCCTTCCGCTTTTAGATTGTCTGTACGAAGCTGCTTCAGCTGTTGGTACGGTAGGGCTGACGCTGGGAATCACACCGGAACTTCATGTTTTTTCACAAGTCGTGCTGATCATACTGATGTATCTGGGACGTGTAGGTGGTCTGACCCTGATCTATGCGGTATTTTCCGGAAGAAATAAGGGAAATGCAAAGCTCCCTCTGGAAAAAATCACAGTTGGATAAGAAGGAGAAAAATAATATTATGAAAAATGTATTGCTTATTGGACTTGGAAGGTTTGGAAGACATATTGCCATGCAGCTCAATCAGCTGGGACATGAAGTTATGGCAGTTGACTGGAAGGAAGAAAGAGTGGACAAAGTACTGTCATTTGTGACGAATGCTCAGATTGGTGACAGCACCAATGCTGAATTTTTACAGTCCCTTGGAATTGGAAACTATGACATTTGTTTTGTGACCATTGGAGAGAGCTTTCAAAATTCTCTTGAAACAACATCCCTTCTAAAAGAACTGGGTGCAAAATTGGTGATATCCAGAGCTGAACGTGATGTTCAGGAAAAATTTCTTTTACGCAATGGTGCCGATAAGGTAGTTTATCCGGAAAAGCAGGTGGCAAAATGGGCCTCCTTCCGTTATACAGATGATCATATACTGGATTATATGGAGGTGGATGCTTCCCATGCAATTTTTGAAGTGGAAGTGCCGGAAGAATGGGTTGGAAAAACAGTGGGTGGACTTGACATCAGAAAACGCTACAATATTAATATTCTGGCAGTAAAAAATGAAGAGGAATTCAGTATTGCAATTTCACCGGAAACATATTTTGCAGAAAATGATAAATTACTGGTATTAGGAGAATACAGAGCTCTTCAGAAGTGCTTCCGCATATAGCTCATTGCCATGAAGAAAAAATTTTGACCACAGAACAGCTGCGTGATATAATTCCAGAAAACAGCAGTAGAAGGAGAATGACAGAATGAGCTTGAAAATGGAGGATACAGTAAAAAACAGAACCTATCCGAAACGGCCATTTGCATGGTATGTGGAAAAACCGTCTGCAAAAGATTACTTGCTGACGGTTTTTATATTTGCAGTATGCACTTTGATCGGCCTGCTGTTTCAGAAACTGGATCTTACAGATACAAATATTGTAACGATATACATTTTGGGCGTATTGATCACTTCGATCGTGACAGATGGTTATCTTTGCAGTGTAGCCGGCTCCTTTTTAAGTGTATTCTTATTTTGCTTTTTCCTGATGGAGCCAAGGATGTCTTTTGAGACATATGCGGTGGGATATCCGGTGACATTTTTCATAATGCTTATTTCGTCCGTACTTACAGGAACCCTTGCGGCAAAGCTGAAAATGCATGCAAAGCTGTCTTCACAGATTGCCTTTCGCACACAGGTTCTGTTTGATACGGATCGTCTGCTGCAAAAGGCAAAAAGTGAGACAGAAATCCTCGGAGTTACCTGTACACAGCTGATACGCCTGTTAAACCGCAGCATCACGGCATATGTTGTGGAAAATGGAACTTTATCAGAAGGAAAGCTTTTTTCCGGGGAAAAAGAGAGCACAGAGGATTTTCTGACACAGGAAGAACAACAGGCGGCCAGATGGACTTATGAAAACAGACAGCGTGCCGGCGCATCCACACAGTATTTCTCACAGGCAAAATGCTTATATCTGGCAATTCGAAGCGGGAATAATGTTTATGGCGTAATCGGGATCCCTCTGCAGAAAGAAACACTGGACTCTTATGAATACAGCATCCTGCTGTCTGTAATAAATGAATGTGCACTTGCAATGGAGAATGTACAAAATGCCATAGAAAAAGAAAAAAATGCGGTTTTAGCAAAAAATGAGCAGCTGCGTGGCGATCTTCTTCGGGCGATCTCCCATGACCTGCGTACTCCGCTTTGTTCTATTTCCGGAAATGCAGATATGCTTCTCAGTAACAGTGACCGTCTGGATGAAGCTACAAGGTATCAGATCTACACGGACATTCATGAGGATTCAGAGTGGCTGATCGGAGTTGTGGAAAATCTGCTTTCCATTACCAGGCTCAATGATGGAAGATTGAAGTTTAAATTTACGGATCAGCTTTTGGATGAGGTAATAGCAGAGTCACTCCGGCATGTCAGCCGGAAGCATGATGCGTATAAGATCGTGGCGGACTGTGAAGAACTTGTTCTTACACGTATGGACGTGCATCTTATTATACAGGTTCTGGTAAATTTGATCGATAATGCGATAAAATATACGCCGTCAGGCTCTGTCATCAGCATTCGGGGGTTCAAAAAAGCCGGGAAAGCACAGGTAAGCGTGGAAGATAACGGCCCCGGGATCCCGGATGAAATGAAGCCACATATTTTTGAGATGTTTTATACAGGGAAAACAACCGTTGCAGACAGCCAACGGAGTCTGGGGCTTGGCCTGGCACTTTGCCGCTCTATCATAGAAGCTCACGATGGAACACTGGTTCTTTCAGATCATGCTCCGCATGGATGTAATTTTACTTTTACTTTACCATTAAGCGAGGTGACATTAAATGAATAAGACATTAATTCTGGTGGTTGAGGATGACAGACCCATACGGAACCTGATCGTTACCACATTAAAAACACATGACTATAAATATCTGGCTGCAGAAAATGGAGCTTCAGCCATTTTGGAGGCTTCATCACACAATCCGGATATCGTTCTTCTGGATCTGGGCCTTCCTGATATGGAAGGAGTAGAGGTAATAAAGAAAATCCGTACCTGGTCGAATATGCCTATCATCGTGATCAGTGCCAGAAGTGAAGATATGGACAAAATAGAGGCACTGGATGCGGGTGCAGATGATTATATCACAAAACCATTTTCAGTAGAAGAATTACTTGCGCGTATCCGTGTCAGCCAAAGACGGCTTGCCATAACGCAGTCAGGAAAACAGCCGGAAACATCTGTTTTTGAAAATGGTGGATTAAAGATAGATTACACGGCTGGCTGCACATTCCTGAAGGACAGAGAACTGCATCTGACGCCCATTGAGTATAAGCTGCTCTGCCTTTTATCCCGTAATGTTGGAAAAGTATTGACACATACATATATTACTCAGCAGATCTGGGGACGCTGCTCGGAAAACGATGTTGCTTCTCTCAGGGTTTTTATGGCAACACTGCGGAAAAAACTGGAGCCTGAAAAAAACGGTGTACAATATATCCAGACGCACATAGGAATTGGATATCGCATGCTCAGAATCGAGAAACCTGAGCAGGAAACCAAAAAAGATAGCATTAATCCTCAAACGATAATATAATCATCTCATATGATGACAGTTTTTTTCTATAGTAAAGATCACAGAAAAGGACGGAAACAGACGATGAAGATCATGGGGATTGATATCGGCACAACAACAGTCAGTGTCGTAATGACAGATACAGAAACGGGAAAGCTGCTTGCAAAGGAAACAGTGGAGCATAATTCTTTTCTGCGGAGCAGTAAGCCGGAACAGAAGCTGCAGGATCCGGAACGGATCTATGAGATCGTCCGGGAGCTTCTTATAAAGCAGCAGAAGGAGAATGGTTTGCCAGATGGAATAGGGTTTACAGGGCAGATGCATGGAATGCTGTATGTGGATGCTTCCGGCAAGGCAGTGAGTCCTCTCTATACCTGGCAGGATGGAAGCGGAGAGATTCCGCTGGAAAACGGAAAAACCTGTGCAGAGCTTTTGCAGGGAGTAGGTGCGGCGGCGTCCGGATATGGTGTAGTGACACATTTTTATCTTCAGAAGAAAGATCAGATCCCGAAGGATGCTGTAAGGATGACGACGATCAGTGATTATATTGCTATGCGGCTGTGTGAAAATACTGTCCCTGTTATCGGACTTGACATGGCGGCAAGCTGGGGCTGCTTTGACCTGCGAAAACAGGAGTTTCTGTATGAAGCCCTGGAGCAGGCCGGCGTAGATACTTCTTATCTGCCGGAAGTAAGAAAGGGACATTTTTTAGTCGGAGAAACAAGAGCCGGTGTGCCGGTAATGGGATCAATCGGTGACAATCAGGCGAGTCTGTTTGGTTCCGTCCGGGATCTTAAAGATACCGTACTCCTGAATGTGGGAACCGGCAGCCAGGTTTCCTTAGTGACAGAGAAGTTTATAGAATGCAGCGGCAGTGTGGAGCTTCGCCCCTGTACCGAAAACAGCTATATCCTCGTGGGAGCTTCCCTGTGTGGTGGTCGTGCGTATGCGATGCTGGAACAGTTTTACAGAGAAACTGCAGAAACTGAAGAAAGACTGTATTCCCGGATGCAGGAGCAGGCAGAAAAATTTATTGAAACATACGGAAAAGAAGCTGCATGGAAAGTAGACACGGCTTTTTCAGGGACAAGAAGTGATCCGTCTCACAGGGGCATGATCGCAGGGATCGGTGTAGAGAATTTTCATCCTGGTGCACTGACGGTCGGTGTGATCTGTGGGATCCTTAACGAACTGCATGAGCAGTATGAGCAGATGTGTCAGCTCACCGGAAAAAAGGTCACACGCCTGACTGGCTCCGGAAACGGAATTCGCCGAAACTCGTTGATGAGAAGACTGGCAGAAGAAATGTTCAAAATGCCGATGGAGATTCCTGAATATGAAGAAGAGGCTGCATATGGAGCTGCACTTACTGCGGGAAAGTTGGTTGCGGCAATGTAAGAAAAATTTTGTTTGACTTTTTGAAAAAGAGGCAATATAATTACAAGAAACGAGTAGCAAGTAAGCGTAAATCCAGTTTACCGGCTACTCGTTTTCATTTTGCAAAAATGAATATCGCCATGAAAAAGTGTGTAGCCTGTCAGCGTAAGTCCAGCTTATATGACAAGGTGCGCACTTTTTTTGTGCAGAAAAAGAGAGGAGTTAAAACAAAATGGCG
>OGRF01002321.1_pt1 | contig 10898 bp, 8 predicted proteins | sample 1553381 | NCBI WGS metagenome assembly OGRF01 (sample SAMEA2580060, study PRJEB22360) | human gut metagenome | biome: human gut; feature: human-associated habitat; material: faeces | place: Denmark | collected 2008/2010
TAACTCCGGTGCAATGCCAAGAATGGCGTCATTTCTTATTGCTTTTGAGTAGCTTTTACCCCACCTTTCCACCCTTACCAACAAAAGTTGGCGGTATATTTCTGTTGCACTGGCTCTAAGGTCACCCTCGGCTGACGTTATCAGCTATCCTGCTCTATGATGCTCGGACTTTCCTCATAAACCTAGAACGTTTACGCTATCGCATAGCTCGCTCACACTATGATTATATCACATGAATGACGAAATGTCAAATAAAAGCCTGCATAGACAGTGAGCATTCTTAAAAATCATGCAAAACGTCTCAAACATATTTACAATTTACAAAAAATGTGATAGAATTAAAATAACCAAATCAAGGGAGCGTAAAAAATGAGAACTTGTCCTCTATGTGCAAAGTGAGGGCGAGATCGATACTTGCAATGAAATAACATTGGATAAGCTAAAAAGCAACCTCAGCGACGTTGGACTTCCCTCAGACAGTGAATTTATAAGGGTAAGCTATGTAATGAACTGCTGCAAAAGCTATGATGAAATATTTGAGTATGCCAAAAAAGAAAATTTTTCAAACGAGCTTTTCACTGATGAAGAAGGCGTCCTTACAGTTTATTCCCAAAGACTGGATTACAAATATTTCGGCTGCGCAATATATGATATGTGTCGTAGCCAGCTAAAACCTAACGGTGATTATTCATCCACTTCCGAATACGTCTGCGAAATTTGGCTGATGAAATAAGCAAAATTAAAGTTTACAAATCATCTTATAATTAGCCTTGATATATTGTTTACAATGCGCAAAAAATATGTTAAAATTAACGTATGCTTTTACCGGCAAATAATCTAACAAGGAAAAAACATCTATGAAGTTCAATATCAAAAAGGTCGCAGCCGCCTTTTTAAGTGCGGCAATGCTCACCACCGGCTCTGCTCAGCTTTCTGTTTTTGCACAGCAGACGCTTAAATACGAAGCCGAAAACGGCACTTTGGGCGGCTCTGCCTATATCCAAACAGACAGCTCAGCATCAGGCTCTAAGTCGGTGCGCTTTTCAGACTCAAGCTGCACATGGTCACAAACTGTTACAGTCAGCGAAAGCGGATACTACAAAATAAAGCTTTACAGCCGCGGGGAAGGCTCGAATAAGATAAACAACCTTTCTGTAAACGGCTCAAATGCAGGTACTTTCAGCAGTGCAAACGGCTCTGCCTATAAAGCCTCCACAGTGAATGGTATATATCTCAAAAAGGGTCAGAACACTGTCAAAATAACAATGTCGTGGGGATATTTTTCTCTCGACTATATAACCATTGAAAAAATGAGTTCTTCAAATGCCTACACTGCTGCTGAAAATCTCGTTGACCCATACGCTTCACAAAGCACACAGCGCCTTTACAGCTATATGAAAGACGTTTACGGCAAAAAGGTCATAACAGGACAGTATTGCGACGGTGGCCTTAACGGCACTGAGTTCAAAGCTATAAAGTCCGCCACAGGTCAGACCCCTGCTATGCTGGGTCTTGACTTTATGCGCTATACTCCATGCCGTGTCCAGAATGGTGACACCTCCGACGCTGTCGAAAAGGCTATCGAGTTCTCACGGGCAGGTGGAATAGTAACATTCTGCTGGCATTGGAACGTCCCTGACAAATATCTTCTCTCAGGTACAGACGGCGGAAATCCACGTTGGTGGGGTGGTTTTTACACCAAAAACGTTGACCGCTCAAAGTTCTCGCTTACCAAAATAATAAACGGCTCAGACCCTGAGGGCTACAACACTCTTATGAGCGACGTTGACGAGATCGCCAAACAACTCAAACGTCTTTCTGACGCAGACGTTCCGGTACTGTTCAGACCGCTCCACGAGGCAAGCGGTGGTTGGTTCTGGTGGGGTGCAGACGGCTCGGAAGCCTACAAAAAGCTTTGGCAGGCAATATATGACAAGCTCACGAATGAATACAAGCTTGACAATATCATATGGGTATGGAATGGTCAGGCGGCAAATTGGTATCCTGGCGACGAATATGTCGACATAATCGGAGAGGATATCTACCCAGGCACAAGAGATTATTCAGCACAAAGCTCAAAATATCTTGAAGCCACAGACTATTCACCAAACGGAAAAATAGTTGCCCTTACAGAAAACGGCTGTCTTTTCGACCTTGACAAAGCCTTTGCCGCAAACACCGCATGGTCATATTTCGGCACATGGAGCGGTGAGTTTTGCATATCAAGCTCTGAGAAATATACCGAGAAAAGTATGTGGCAAAAGGTCTATAACAGCGACTATGCCGTGACACTTTCAAGTCTGCCCGACCTGAAAAGCTATCCTATCAGCAGTGACAATACACAGATAACTCTTGACTCCACGTCAAAAGAAGTCACATACGGCGACAGCATTACCCTAAAAGCCAGCGTGACCTCAGACACTCCTCAGACAGTAACATGGAAAAGTTCCAACACAGCCGTTGCCACAGTAAAAGACGGTGTTGTGACCGCCACGGGCAAAGGCACAGCAAAGATAACAGCCTCCCTGCCTAACGGAAGGTCTGCCGTCTGCACTGTAAAGGTCACCACAAAAAAGCTTCCAACATCAGGCTATTCCTATGCAAGCACTGCACAGTACACAGGCAGTGCAATTATTCCGACAGTCACTGTTAAGGACGGAAGCAAAGTTCTCCGTCAGAACATCGACTATCGTGTGATAGTCACGAACAATGTTAAAATCGGTCACGCTAACATCACTATCTCAGGCATGGGCAACTACTACGGCAGTTATACCGCAGGCTTTGACATTATCCCTGCCAAGCAAACCATACAAAAGCTTGAAACAAGATACAAAGGCTTCTTTGTGGATTGGGCGCAGAAAGGCTCTGCCACTGGATATGATATACAGTATTCCACCAGCGCAAGCATGAGCGGTGCAGCTTCAAAACACCTCACCGCAAACAAGCCTGACACCCTTACAATAAGCGGTTTGACAGCCGATAAGACATACTACGTCCGTGTGCGTTCCTACACAAACGTTGGAAGCAAGACTTATTATGGTCCATGGTCTGACATAAAAAACATAAAGACCGCAAAATATGATATCACAAAAGCTTCCGTTTCTGGCATTTCCACCAAGGCATACACAGGCAAGGCTATCACGCAGAACATTACTGTGAAATACAACGGCACTGCCCTGAAAAACGGAACTGATTACACAACTTCCTACTCAAACAACAAAAAAATCGGCAAGGCAATTGTCAAGATAACAGGCAAAGGCAAATATGGTGGCATTATCACAAAGACCTTTACCATAAACCCTGCCAAGCAGGAGATACAAAAGCTTACGTCTAAATCCAAAGCATTTTTCGTGGATTGGGCGCAGAAAGGCTCTGCAACGGGCTATGAGATACAGTATGCAACTAACTCCAAGTTTACAAACGCAAAGAAAGTCACCATAACAAACAACAAGACCGACAAGACCACAATTTCCAAACTTAGCGTCAACAAGAAATATTACGTTCGTGTCCGTTCCTACACAACTGTAAAGGGTACTAAGTATTATGGTGCTTGGTCGGCTTCAAAGAGCGTGACTACAAAAAAATAAAGAAAAAATGATTGTCCATAGCAAAATAGAGGTCTGGCTCAAACGTCAGACCTCTATTATTTTTTATTAGCACACAAAAACACCCCGTATCATAAGACACGGGGTGAAATTTTTGTTATCTATTCAGATATCCTAAACTTTGCAAGAATTACTTCTTCTGTGCAATAGCAGCCTGAGCAGCAGCAAGTCTAGCGATTGGAACTCTGAATGGTGAGCAAGATACATAGTCAAGACCGATCTTGTTGCAGAACTCAACAGATGTTGGGTCGCCGCCGTGCTCACCGCAGATACCGCAGTGGAGCTTTGGATTAACTGGCTTACCAAGTTCAAGAGCCATTTCCATAAGCTTGCCTACGCCGTTCTGGTCGAGCTTAGCAAATGGATCGTTCTCGTAGATCTTTGCATCATAGTAAGCATTGAGGAACTTACCAGCGTCATCTCTTGAGAAACCGAATGTCATCTGTGTAAGGTCGTTTGTACCGAAGCAGAAGAAGTCAGCTTCCTTAGCGATCTCGTCAGCTGTAAGAGCAGCTCTTGGGATCTCGATCATTGTACCAACCTCGTACTCAAGGTCAGAACCAGCAGCCTTGATCTCAGCGTCAGCAGTCTCTACAACGAACTTCTTAACATACTTAAGCTCCTTGATATCATTTACCAGTGGGATCATGATCTCAGGCTTAACTGTCCAGTCTGGGTGGTTCTTCTTAACGTTGATTGCAGCCTTGATAACAGCCTTTGTCTGCATCTTAGCGATCTCAGGATATGTTACTGCAAGACGGCAGCCACGGTGACCCATCATTGGGTTGAACTCGTGGAGTGAAGCGATGATAGCCTTGATAGTCTCAACAGGCTTGTTCTGTGCCTTAGCAAGAGCCTCGATATCAGCCTCTTCTGTTGGTACGAACTCGTGAAGTGGTGGGTCAAGGAATCTGATAGTAACAGGGTTACCCTCAAGTGCCTCATAAAGAGCCTCGAAGTCAGCCTGCTGCATTGGCTCGATCTTAGCAAGAGCAGCTTCTCTCTCTTCAACTGTGTCTGAGCAGATCATCTCTCTGAATGCAGCGATTCTCTCAGGATCAAAGAACATGTGCTCTGTACGGCAAAGACCGATACCCTCAGCACCCAGCTCTCTTGCCTTCTTAGCGTCAGCAGGAGTATCTGCGTTTGTTCTAACCTTCATTGTTCTGAACTTGTCAGCCCAGCCCATGATCCTGCCGAACTCGCCAGCGATCGTAGCGTCAACAGTTGGAATGATACCATCATAGATGTTACCTGTTGAACCGTCGATTGAAATATAGTCACCCTCGCGGAACTCCTTGCCTGCGAGTGTGAACTTCTTGTTAGCCTCGTCCATAACGATATCTGAGCAGCCAGATACGCAGCATGTACCCATACCACGAGCAACAACGGCAGCGTGTGATGTCATACCGCCTCTAACTGTAAGGATACCCTGTGAAGCCTTCATACCTGTGATGTCCTCAGGTGATGTCTCAAGTCTTACGAGAACGACCTTCTCGCCTCTCTCGTTCCAAGCCTCAGCGTCATCAGCTGTGAATACGATCTTACCACAAGCAGCTCCTGGAGAAGCGCCAAGACCCTTGCCCATAGGAGTAGCAGCCTTGAGTGCCTTTGCGTCGAACTGTGGGTGAAGAAGTGTATCGAGGTTTCTTGGGTCGATCATTGCAACAGCCTCTTCCTCAGTTCTCATGCCCTCATCAACGAGGTCACAAGCGATCTTAAGAGCAGCCTGTGCAGTTCTCTTACCATTTCTTGTCTGAAGCATATAAAGCTTACCGTGCTCAACAGTGAACTCCATATCCTGCATATCTCTGTAGTGATCTTCAAGTGTCTTGCAAACCTTGTTGAACTCAGCGAATGCCTCTGGGAACTTCTGCTCCATTTCAGAGATGTGCATTGGTGTACGAACACCAGCAACAACGTCCTCGCCCTGTGCGTTTGTAAGGAACTCACCGAACAGACCCTTAGCACCTGTAGCTGGGTCTCTTGTGAATGCAACACCTGTACCGCAGTCGTCACCCATGTTACCGAATGCCATGGACTGAACGTTTACTGCTGTACCCCATGAATAAGGGATATCGTTATCTCTTCTGTATACGTTAGCTCTTGGGTTATCCCATGAACGGAATACAGCCTTGATAGCGCCCATGAGCTGCTCCTTAGGATCAGTTGGGAAGTCAGAACCGATCTTAGACTTGTACTCAGCCTTGAACTGGTTAGCCAGCTCCTTAAGATCCTCAGCGTTCAGCTCAACGTCCTGCTTAACGCCCTTCTTAGCCTTCATCTCGTCGATAAGCTCTTCAAAATACTTCTTACCAACTTCCATAACTACGTCAGAATACATCTGAATGAATCTTCTGTAGCAGTCCCAAGCCCATCTTGGGTTACCAGACTGAGCAGCGATAGTCTCAACAACTTCTTCGTTAAGACCGAGGTTAAGGATTGTATCCATCATACCAGGCATTGATGCTCTAGCACCTGAACGTACAGAAACGAGGAGTGGGTTCTCCTTGTCACCGAACTTCTTGCCTGTGATCTCTTCCATCTTTACAATGTACTCGTTGATCTCTGCCATGATCTCAGGATTGATCTCACGGTTGTCCTCATAATACTGAGTACAAGCTTCCGTTGTGATCGTAAAGCCCTGAGGAACAGGGAGACCGATATTTGTCATCTCAGCAAGGTTAGCACCCTTACCGCCGAGAAGCTCTCTCATGTTGGCATTACCCTCAGAGAAAAGATAACAATACTTCTTTGCCATTGGTTTTTTACCTCCAAAAATTTTTTGAATTCCGAAGCGTGCGGACACAATTATCCCGTCGCCCACGGTTACATATATATTATAACAGATTTAAAGCCAAATTACCATAGGTTTTTCTCACTTTTATACATAAAATCTTATACAATATTTGCTCTCTTTTTATGTGCAATATGACAGTTTTTAAATATCAACACAAAAAAAAGCCCCGCTGAAAAACAGCAGGGCTGAAATGTCTATTTTGTCGGTGGAAGCAGCTGCTACCTCTGCAGAAAATACCTACTTATGTCCGATACCGCAGACAAACGGCAATATATGACATGCCGTACATTTATAATGCGCTGAACGGGGTGCGCCACGCTTATTTCTAAGCCACCTATATCATACCATATCCGCAAGCATTTGTCAACACCAAAACGCAAAATAAAAAAGCCCTGCTGAAAAACAACAGGGCTGAAATGTCTATTCTGTCGGGTGGAAGCAGCCGCATTACTGCGGAAAAATAAGCTACTTATGTCCGAACTCAGCAGACTCGCTGAAATATATTGGGTCTTTCGACAACTATATTATAGCATATCCGCAAGCATTTGTCAATAGCAAAATGCAAAATAAAAAGCCCTGCTGAAATCAGCAGGGCTGAAACGTCTATTTCGTCGGCTGGAAGCCAAGATACCCAAAATACCTGTGACTTATGTCCGAACACAGCAGACAAACTGTGATATATCAGGTCTTTCGACAGCTATATTATATCACATTACGGCTTATTTGTCAACCTTATACCACCTGAAAAAGATAAAATTTCAGATAATCCGTTTCAGGCACATTAAGAAGTATCGGGTGGTCAGGGGCTTGCTGTCTTGCTTCAATAAGCTTGAGCTGAACGCCCGCGTCCTTTGCAGCACTCATTACCATTTTCACAAACAGCCTGTTCTCCATAAAATGCGAACATGAGCAGGTGGCAAGATATCCGCCCCTTGGCAGAAGTCTCATTGCCCTGTAGTTTATCTCCTTGTATCCCCTCTCAGCGCTTCCCACTGTTTTTCTGCTCTTTGTGAAGGCAGGCGGGTCAAGGATTATCATGTCATAATCAGCCTTTTCTTCAAGAAGCTTCGGGAGCAGGTCGAAAACGTCTGCACAAAGAAAATCCATTCTGTCCGTCAGACCGTTTCTCTCAGCATTCTCCCTGGCCGTATCAACAGCGAACTGTGAAACGTCCACCGCCGTAACGTGCCTTGCACCGCCCATTGCCGCATTGAGTGCGAACGAACCTGTGTGGGTAAAGCAATCAAGGACCTTCTTGCCCTTTGCTATCTTCGACACCGCAAGGCGGTTATACTTCTGGTCAAGGAAAAATCCAGTTTTCTGACCGTTCTCAACATCGACCTCATAGCGTATGCCATTCTCCGTTATCTCAGTGATATTTGACGGTGGCTCAGGGAGAAATCCAGCTCTATACCAACCTTTGTACTGCTCCAAGCCCTCCAGCTTTCTGATAGCGACATCGTTACGCTCCATTATGCCCGAAACTTTAACTCCGTCCTTTTCAAGCTCTTCAACAAGAAGCCTGAATATCATATCCTTTATCATATCCATGCCGTAGGAAAGCACCTGCGAAACAAGTATATCTCCATACTTGTCGATAGTAAGCCCCGGCATGCCGTCAGCTTCGCCAAAAATAAGCCTGCAAGCCGAAAAGTCGTCACCCATAACAGTTTTTCTGTAATCTATAGCATAGCGGATACGTCTGCGGAAAAAGTTTTCCGAGAAATTTTCATTTGCGTTGTCAGATAAGATCCTTATCCTTATCTTGCTGTTAAGGCTGAGAAAACCCGTTCCAAGATAAGAGCCTTTTTCAGAGAAAACATCGCAAAGCTCGCCATTTTCCAAGCCCTCAGGCTCGTTTCTCAGTTCGTCACAATACACCCATGGGTGACCGTTTTTCAGGGACATTTCCCCTTTTTTCGATATAGTGAACGCAGGATAGATTCTTTTGCTTTTCATTATTATACCTCACAATCAAGATTTGTCGATTTGTCAGATATAATTATACCACAGCATACCCATTTTTGCAAGACGATACACAACAATAACAAAATGCAGAGGACAGCGTCCCGATAGCCATGTCCCACAGCAATAAAAATATGTATCACCGCACCCGAAAATTTTCAGATGCGGCGTTATATGGGGGATTATAACATCAGCACTTTGTATTACAAAGCGCCAAAATGAAGAAAGCTTATTTGTCAGCAGGGTCAATAAACTCGATAGGGTCTATCCACTGACCGTTCTTTTTCAAGCCAAAGTGCAGATGAGAAAGCTCTGCCACTTCCGCCTGAGCAGTGTCGCCCACAGCACCTATGACCTCCCCTGCATTCACCTCGTCGCCCTCCTTGACGGACATTTCCTTTGACAGATTGTAGTAATGCCCTACAATGCCGTTTCCATGGTCGATAGTCATGCAGTTGCCCCACAGAGGGTCGTCCCATATTTTTGTGACAGTACCCTTGTTCATCGCCTTGACAGGCTCGCCAAGGTCAGCTTTGATATCAACTCCATCATGGGTTTTCCAGTAGCCGAGAGTTTCCGACTTCACAAGCTCGCCATTAGAAAACGGCTCTAATATCTCACCGTTCACAGGCATAACATTCGGCTGCGTCTGAATGTCCACATCCGGCTTGGAGCTTTCGTCCTTTTCAACGTCCGTTTTCTTGTTATCAGCCTGCTTTGGCGCAGTGCTGTCAACGCTCGAAATAGTCAGATTGTCGGTGATATCCTCCATAGCCTTGTTATATGCAGCTATACCCGCACCGCCAAGAGCCAGCAGACACGCCGCAAGTGTAATGTAAACACCCTTCGCTCCCAGAGCCTTGCCTGCGTGTGAATTTCTGATACTGAATTTTTTCATACACACAAAACCTTTCTCCGATATGATTTCCGCAGCCACTGTTGCGCCCACGGCAGTCTTATGCTATCGGCGGCATAAGTCCTCTGGCATTATTTTTGACATATACGGGTAAAATATTCACAGCAAAATAAAAATACCGCACCCAAGCTTTCACCCAAGTGCAGTATTTCCTATTTCCGATCACATTTATGTAGGGGACGGCGCCCTCGACGTCCCACAAAGTACAAATTGTCCCTATCCGTTTTATATCTTTCTTTTGTCCTCTCAGCCTTACCTATCCTGCGGTTTTTTCCTCACACACTTATACACAGCCCCTGCAATAGCAAGCACCGCCGCAACTCCTGCCAGACAAAGGCAGACTATAACATCATAGCGGCTGTTGTCAGCACCTTTCACCGAAAATATCTCAGACAGTTTCATGCCGTTCCACGCATTGCTCAGCACAGTCATTGCCGCTACCCATACCACAGATGCCGCAAAGCAAAGTGCACACTTGAAAAAGCCGTTCACCTTTAGATACCTTATAATAAGGAACACAGCCCACACCAATGCCACACAAGCACCGTTGCAAGCATGCCGTCACGAAGGTCTACCACGTCACCGTATTTCAGCGTACCATAAATAACGCAGGCAAAAGTCAGTACCGAATCCGCCGCCATGCACACAAGCCCCTTGCAGTTTCCTGCATACTTTTCAAACACATCACTCCTCAGTACAAAAGGCAGAAACACGATAGCCTCCCCAAGAAGTGTTCCAAGCACCGCCATTACAAACCAATCTCCGTGAGAATAAACGCACCCTGCGGCGTAAAGAAGCATAAGCGAGACCGTCGCAGAACCTAACGTCCATAACGCCCTGTTTTTCTTCACAAGCACAGGCACATTGATGAAAGAAAACGTCAGCATCAGCGACGTGATAAGCACCATGAACCAACCTATACCGCCATGAGCCACATTATAAATAAAGCTCGGTATTATCGCCGCAAGATAGCCTATCCCAGTTATGATAGTGTACCCCCGAACAAAGCTTTTATAACTTCGCGCCATAAACTCAGCCTCTCTCTGCTGATTGTCCTCGCTCGCCGTGCAAAGCTCGTGCTCAGAAATGCCCAGCACCCTGCAAAGTCCCGATATCATCGTTATATCAGGATATGATACCCCTCTCTCCCACTTGCTCACTGCCGACTCAGTAACATAAAGCTCCTTAGCAAGGTCTTTTTGAGAAAGTCCCAGTTCTTTTCTTTTTGATTGAATGAATTTTCCAAGAGTAATTTTATCTTCCATAGCATATCACCTTTCAATTTGTTCGGAGTGCACTCTCTATGGTCAACATTATAGCCCACGGCTTTGAAAATGTCAATAAAATCGGCTGGACTGTCAGTCAAGCCGCCTATTTACGCACTTTGCAGCACCTCCGCCAACACGCAGGCATAAAAAATCGCCCTGCTAAAAAGCAAGGCGTTGTTGGAGCGGGTCAGAGGGGTCGCACCTCCATCTCCTTTCAGGAAGAAAAGTATTCTGGTAATTGAAATAAACCCGCAAAAAATATGAAGTCCTTACTCATCGTAAGGACTTTTTGGAGCGGATTACGAGGCTCGAACTCGCTACCTCCACCTTGGCAAGGTGGCGCT
>OGRF01002325.1_pt1 | contig 10881 bp, 7 predicted proteins | sample 1553381 | NCBI WGS metagenome assembly OGRF01 (sample SAMEA2580060, study PRJEB22360) | human gut metagenome | biome: human gut; feature: human-associated habitat; material: faeces | place: Denmark | collected 2008/2010
AATAATCTACATTCCCAATACATTTTCCTCCGGCCTGTCGTATATTTGTAGTTTAATAATTAGAAGCAATGGCAATTCAATTCAGCATACACATAACTTTCTGTTTATGAAAAAAAATATATTCCTACTCTTTCTACTCTTTACCGCCGTCTCGCTTCAGGCGCAATACCCGTTGCTCAGCAAAGATGCCGAGATCAGCCTATTGACAGTTTCGCCATCGGAAGACGAAGTGTACACGGTCTACGGACATACAGCTTTGCGGGTAAGAGATGCATCGAAAAAACTCGATACCGTATTTAATTACGGGATATTCGACTTCTCGAAGCCCAACTTCATCTATCGGTTTGCAAAAGGAGAAACCGATTACAGACTGGCAGCGCAATATACACGCGACTTCCTAATCGAATATGAGATGCGGGGAAGCGAAGTCACCGAACAAATCCTGGATATCGATTCCGCAGGAAAAGCACGGATATGGGAAGCGTTGATGATCAATAACCGGCCGGAAAACCGCGTATAATTTCTTTTTCGACAATTGTGCGACGAGCCCCGCTGCCATTATCGAGAAGCTGGCAGGTGGAAAAATAGATTATAACATACCGTTCAAGCAGCAGACGTTCCGCGATCTCATCAACTACTGTACGCGTAACAAACCCTGGCTTACGTTCGGATGTGACCTGGCACTTGGCAGTCCGACCGACCGGATCGCGACTCCCCATGAAATGATGTTCCTACCGCCCTACCTGAAAGAAGCGTTCGGTACGGCAACCATTACCGGTGCAGACGGTTCTCGGAAGGAATTGGTAAGTTCAACCAAAACATTGATAAACGGACTCACCGATGACGTAAAACCGGATACGGGCTTCTTTACGCCGCTTGTCTGCTGTTGGGCCTTTTTCCTGGTTGTGCTGGCTGTCACATTCGTTGAATGGCGACATAAATCCTATTTCAGGATTGTTGATTGCATCTTGTTTTTCACAGCTGGAATAGCAGGAATCGTACTGTTTTTCCTGAGTTTCGTTTCGACACATCCATGCGTTTGCCCGAACTGGAATATTATCTGGTTACAACCTTTTGACTTAGCAGCTGTTATTTTGTTTACAGTAAAAAAGTTAAGAAAGGCCGCATATTATTATCATTTTATTAACTTTGCGGCGCTTACGCTGATGCTGGCTGGCTGGCATTTCATTCCGCAGCATTTAAATACAGCATTTATCCCGTTGGTAATGAGCCTTTGGCTCCGTTCGGGATATGGCGTTTACAGAAAAATATGGAACATCGGGTACGAAAAATATTAACATCGCTCATCGCAATTCTGGCAGCAACCAACCTGGAGGCTCAGCAAAGCACTCCCAAATTGGTCGTGTGCATCACTGTCGATCAATTGCGGGGTGATTATATAGAATACTTTTATAATACATTCGGCGAGCGTGGTTTCAAGCGGTTGATGAATGAAGGACTGGTGTATAACAACATACGGTTCGAATTCTCAGACATAGATGAAGCCAGTGCCTTTGCCACCCTATTCACCGGAAGCAATCCTAATTTCAATGGAATAGCGGGAAAGAACATTTACGATTTTGACAAGGAAAAGGAAGTTTCGGTCTTATATGACCCGGACTATATCGGCAATTATACGAAAGAGCATTATTCTCCCCGGAAACTGATCAGCTCCACAATCGGAGACGAACTGAAAATCGCTTCCAAAGGCAGAAGTGACGTATATGCCATTGCTCCCAACCCCGAAAGTGCGATCCTTTCCGCCGGACATGCGGCAAACGGTGCTTTCTGGATGGACGATTACAACGGCAAATGGGCAACAACGACCTACTACAAAGGGCTTCCTTGGTATGTGGACCGCTACAACAACGGCCCGGAATCTCTGTCGGCACGTTTGGAGCAGATGACTTGGACTCCCTCCCTGTCACTGGATAAGTTCAATGCATTTCCGTACGTGTTAGATGAAATTCCATTCAAATACACATTCAAGGAAAATACAAACGAGTGTTTCTTCAACTTGAAGACATCCCCTTTTATCAATAAGGAAATCAACCGCTTGGCGCTTCAGTTCCTCGAATACGGGGCTTTCGGTACACGTTCCTGTCCGGATATGCTTGCCATCACTTATTATGCAGGCAATTATCGCGGCAATATGCATAAGGAATACACCCGCGAGATACAAGACACCTATTATCAGTTGGACAAGGATCTGGAGCAGTTGTTGGACAAGATCGACAAGAAGGTCGGACTGAACAACACGCTGATCGTCTTTACCGGTTCAGGATATTATAAGAGTGAAGAAGAATATCCAGACGGCATGCAGCTGACAAATGGCGAATTCCATCCGAAACGTTGCGTCGCCTTACTCAATATGTACTTGATGGCGATCTACGGCCAACATACGAATTGGGTAAAAGGATTCTATAACAACCATATCTATCTGAACCGCAAAGCGATAGAAGACGCGAAGCTGGAACTGACGGTCATACAGGAAAAGGCGGCCGAATTCTTGCGCGAATTCAGCGGCGTGCAATTCGTTGCAACCGAGAATGTCCTTCGTACGGGCAACTGGAATGAAAAGACTTCCAAATACCTGCACGGCACCCACCTTTCAAGCCGTGGCGACCTGATCATCGAGTTACAGCCCGGATGGACCATCAACAACGACGATCCGAAAGCGAAAGTAAAAGTAATACGAAATAATGCAGTTATAACCCCGCTGGTATTTATGGGCAACGGTATCAAGCCGGAACATATCTACCGCGAAGTAAAAGCCACAGAGGTAGCCCCAACGGTAACCCATGTGCTGAGGATCAGACCCCCCAATGCGTCCCTCAGTCTACCACTTAGAGAATTGAGAATTGACAATTGGCAATGGACAATTGGCAATTCCATCTAAATAAATATCCATTGACAAATACAAACAAATAAAATTAGTAACCATCCAATTGAAATCGTCAATTGCATTGTCAATTGTCAATTGTCAATTGTCAATTTAATAAGTTATGGGATTTAATGAATTTATGACGAAGCTGTTCGGCAATAAGTCGCAGCGTGACCTGAAAGAAATCACCCCGTATGTGGACAAGATCAAGGCCGTATATCCGTCAATCCAAAAGCTCTCGAATGACGAGCTTCGTGCAAAAACTGATGAAATCAAACAACGTATCCAGGATTACGTAGCCGATGAACGCGCTAAAGTGGAAGAACTGCGCAAAGGCATCGACAACAAGGAACTGGAAGAACGTGAAGCGATCTGGGCAGAAGTTGACAAGATCGAAAAGAATATCACTGAAAAGATGGAAGTGGTACTGGAAGAAGTACTTCCAGAAGTCTTTTCTATCATGAAAGATACGGCTCGCCGTTTTTCTGAAAACGAAACGATCGAAGTAACGGCAAATGACTTCGACCGTAACCTGGCTACCAAATACGACTTTGTGGAAATCAACGGCGACAAGGCCATCTATCACAACCATTGGGTGGCAGGTGGCAACGAAATCACCTGGGATATGGTCCACTACGACGTACAGTTGTTCGGTGGTGTCGTACTGCACAAAGGCAAGATTGCCGAAATGGCGACCGGTGAAGGTAAAACATTGGTGGCTACTCTGCCGGTATTCTTGAACGCATTGACCCGCAACGGTGTACACGTAGTAACCGTGAACGACTACCTGTCAAAACGTGACTCGGAATGGATGGGCCCGTTATATATGTTCCACGGACTGTCGGTAGACTGTATCGACAAGCACCAGCCGAACTCTGATGCCCGCCGTGCCGCTTACAATGCCGACATCACATTCGGTACGAACAACGAATTCGGTTTCGACTATCTGCGTGACAATATGGCGATCAGCCCGAACGACCTGGTACAGCGCAAACACAACTACGCCATCGTCGATGAGGTCGACTCCGTGTTGATCGACGATGCCCGTACACCGTTGATTATTTCCGGTCCGATCCCTCGCGGCGAAGAGCAGCTGTTCGAACAGTTCCGTCCGAACGTGGAAGTAGTCGTAAACGCACAGAAAGACCTTTGTTCCAAGATGCTGATCGAAGCCAAGAAGAAAATGGCAAGCAGCGATCAGAAAGAGGTGGAAGAAGGTTCTATCCAACTGTACCGTTCCTTCAAAGGATATCCGCGCAACAAGGCACTGATCAAATTCCTGAGCGAACAAGGCGTAAAAGCCCAGATGTTGAAGACGGAAGAATATTTCATGTCAGAAAACATGCGTCACATGCATGAAGCGACAGACGAACTGTACTTCGTGATCGACGAAAAAAATAACAGTATCGAATTGACCGATAAAGGTATCGACTTGCTGACCGGCAAGACCGATGATCCGACATTCTTCGTATTGCCGGATATCACCTCCCAGCTTTCCGAACTGGAACATATCCAAAACGAAGAAGAAAAACAGGCTAAGAAAGACGAATTGCTAGCCAACTATTCCGTCAAGAGCGAACGCGTACATACGATCAACCAGTTGTTGAAGGCTTACACTTTGTTCGAGAAAGACGACGAATATGTCGTGATGGACAACAAGGTCATGATCGTCGACGAACAAACGGGCCGTATCATGGACGGACGCCGCTACTCCGACGGTCTGCATCAGGCTATCGAGGCAAAAGAACGTGTGAAAGTGGAAGCTGCAACACAGACATTTGCAACAATCACCCTGCAGAACTACTTCCGCATGTATCACAAGCTGTCAGGTATGACCGGTACGGCAGAAACGGAAGCCGGTGAATTCTGGGATATCTACAAACTGGATGTTGTCGTAATCCCGACAAACCGCCCGATCGCCCGTAACGACATGAACGACCGCATCTACAAGACGAAACGCGAAAAATATAACGCCGTAATCGAAGAGATCGTCCGGTTGACCGAAGCAGGACGTCCGGTACTGGTCGGTACGACATCCGTCGAAATCTCCGAATTGTTGAGCCGTATGCTTACTATGCGTAAGATCAAACATAACGTCCTGAACGCGAAATTGCACCAGAAAGAAGCTGAAATCGTAGCGACTGCCGGACAGAGCAGTACGGTGACGATCGCCACCAACATGGCCGGTCGTGGTACCGACATCAAGCTATCGCAGGAAGTAAAAGCAGCCGGCGGTTTAGCTATCATCGGTACGGAACGTCACGAAAGCCGCCGTGTAGACCGTCAGTTACGTGGTCGTGCCGGACGTCAGGGAGACCCGGGTTCTTCCGTATTCTTCGTTTCACTGGAAGACGACTTGATGCGTTTATTCGCTTCCGAGAAGATCGCCGGCTTGATGGATAAGCTTGGTTTCAAGGAAGGCGAGGTTCTGGAGCACAATATGTTGAGCAAGTCCGTAGAACGTGCCCAGAAGAAGGTAGAAGAAAACAACTTCGGTATCCGTAAACGTCTGTTGGAATACGACGACGTGATGAACTCACAACGTAACGTAATCTACACCCGCCGTCGCCACGCCTTGATGGGAGAGCGTATCGGTCTGGACGTATTGAACACGATTTACGATACTTCTACGGCTATCGCCGATCAACACGCCGAGGACTTCGAGGGCTTCAAGTTAGAATTGTTCAAGACATTCGCCATGGAAAGTCCGTTCACGGAAGACGAATTCAAGAGCATGAAACCGGAGCAACTCGTAGAGAAATTGTTCGAGGAGGCATTGAAGACTTACAAACGTCGCATGGAACGCATGACGCAAGTCGCTCACCCGGTCATCAAGCAAGTGTACGAGAATCAAGGAGCGATGTACGAGAACATCATGATCCCTATCACGGACGGCAAGCGCATGTATAATGTATCTTGCAACCTGAAAGAGGCTTACGACACGGAATGTAAGGCAATCGTTAAATCCTTCCAGAAATCAATCGTATTGCATATGATCGACGAGGGATGGAAAGAGCATCTACGTGAGATGGACGAGCTGCGCCACTCCGTACAAAACGCTAGCTACGAGAACAAGGATCCATTGTTGATCTACAAACTTGAATCTTACAACCTGTTCAAGACAATGGTAGACAACATGAACCGTAAGACAGCCGCCATCTTGATGCGTGGACAGATCCCGGTACGTGAGGAGCCGACCGAGGAGCAACGCCAAGCCATGCAAGCCCGTCAAGCGGCCGTAGCCCAGCAAGCCGCCCAAGCGATCGCCGAGGAAAGAGCCCGTCAACGTATCGCCGTACAAGAGGCCGCCCCGGAGAAGCACGAGGATATGAGCCGTTACCGCACGGAGAAAACAGACTTGAGCGGAAACAACACCCAAGCTGAGGCACCTCAACCGAAGCAAGCTCCGGTCCGTGCCGAGAAACGAGTAGGACGCAATGATCCATGTCCTTGCGGAAGTGGCAAGAAGTACAAGAATTGCCACGGGAAGAATATGTAATAAGTGATCACTAATAAAAGCCTTCAACGGTTAAAAACTGTTGGAGGCTTTTCTATATCCATACAAAAGTGTATTTTTGTTATTCCTAGATAAAGAATAAGCTTATGACTAAATATTCGTACTCACTATTGGTGTGCTGTGTTCTGCTGTTCAGCGGTTGCCAAAGCATAGAGCAACTCTCCATCGACTATATGTTGCCGGCGGAAGTCAGCTTTCCGTCCGCCCTCAGGCGCGTAGCTGTGATAAATAATATGCCACCTATCCCGGATAACAAGCTGATTCTGGAGGAAAACGATGAAAAGAAAAAAGACGAGACAGAAATAGCACGCAAAACAAGGTATTTCAATGGGGATGCCCAAATAGCTACGGAATCGCTGGCGGAGGCACTTGCCAATGAGAATTATTTCGATGAAGTGATTATTTGCGACTCTGCCCTACGTGCCCATGATATGATTCCGCGCGAAAGCACCCTTAGCAAAGAGGAAGTGGAAAAGCTCACCCAAAGTCTGGGTGCGGACTTCCTGATATCCTTGGAAAACGTACAGATGCGCTCCATCCGTAAAATTGAATATTTGCCGGAATGGGGAGTGTATGCAGGCACGCTCGACCTCAAAGTATATCCTACCGTAAAGGTGTATCTGCCCCAACGCAACGGTCCGATGGTGACAGTCAATGCCAGCGACAGTATCTTCTGGGATCATGCAGCTCCCAGTATGGCACAGGCAGGCGCAGGACTCATCAGTGAAAAAGAGATGCTGAGAGAGGCTTCCGAATTTGCCGGCACTATCCCCGTAAGCCACATGCTGCCGCATTGGAAAACAGCTTCACGCTACCTCTTTACAGGCGGTTCCGTAAACATGCGCGACGCCGCAGTCTTTGTCCGCGAAGAGAACTGGGAAGAGGCTATTGAACTCTGGAAGCAAACCTATGAGAACAAGAAAAAAGGAAAGCAGAAAATGTATGCCGCCTATAACATTGCTTTAGGATATGAAATGCAGGACAGCATTCATACCGCAGAAGAATGGGCTTTGAAAGCGCAGAAAGCGGCATACGATGTAGACAAAATAGACGAGAAGAAAACTCAGGAAGGCGTAGATCTCACGGATATCCCCAACTACTTTGCAGTAACCCGCTACCTGAACGAATTGCAGGAACGAAAGGAGGGAATGACCCGGCTGAATGCCCAAATGGAACGATTTAAGAATGATTTTTAGAGAAATGATGCAGAGGTAATTATTTTTTTTATACCTTTGAACGTCCATTAAGAAAGAATATCTATTATGAAACTGAGCCAAGCATCATTATCACTCCTTGAAAAGGCCATTAAACAGGCGGTCGCCAAATACACTTGCGGCTGTGAGCAAACTATTGTGACCGACATTCATCTGCAAGCCAACCAGAATTCCGGCGAATTGTCCATCTTTGACGATGAAGACGAATATCTGGCATGTGTCTCTATCGAGGAATGGATGACGTATGACGGAGATGATTTCTACGAAAATGTAGAACGTATTCTTTCTACCTTACTCCACAACATGAAGAACGGAGGTGACTTCGACAAACTGGCCATCCTGAAACCTTACTCTTTCGTATTAGTGGATGATGAAAAGGAGACAATTGCAGAGTTACTGCTGATGGATGATGATACGTTGCTTGTGAACGAAGAATTGCTGAAAGGTCTGGATGAAGAGTTGGATTCTTTTCTGAAAGAACTGCTGGAAAAGTAATAGCATTTGATTTATAAAAAATAAATTAGCCCTTGCAGTAATCGGATATTGCAAGGGCTATTTTTTAGGGATAAGTAATTAGGGATAAGTAATTAGGGATAAGTAATTAGGGATAAGTACTCATGCAAAATTAACTTGTTCTATAAATGATAATTTAGCGGGCTGAATTTTAAGCCTGAAAGGCTTGCATTATATAGCGTAGGGCATCGCCCTACGTAATGTGCATCCCCATTTCTAAGCCCTGAAAGGGCGATATAAAGGTTGATGCTTAATTGCGCCCTTTCAGGGCTTAAATTAAAGATATACATAATCACGTAGGGCGTTGCCCTACGCTATGTAATATCAGGCTTTCAGCCTGTCTTGATTTCAGGTATTCAGTTCCCTAAATTATCATTTACCATAATATAAACTAATTATGCTGCTCACCTACTTAAATAAATCATTTCTTCAGCGCAGCAATGCTCTCTTTCAGAGAGTTGATAATACTTTCCGCATCCGCCTGTTTCTTACGTTCCAGTTCGAGGACAGCGGCAGGAGCATTATTCACAAACTTCTCATTGCTCAGCTTCTTCATGACGCCTTGCAGGAAACCTTCTTTATGCTTCAGTTCTGCTTCCATACGAGCTATTTCGGCTTCCACATCAATCATATTACCCAGAGGTACGGCATATTCCGTAGTTCCTACCATGAATGAAGCAGCACCTTCGGTTTTAGTATCTACCACATCAATTGCCGAGAGATTACACATCTTCATGATAACCGGATTGAATTCTGCAATCGGATTTTCGCCTACAACCTGCAATTCCAACGTTTCCTTTTGAGCTATGTTTTTCTGCAAACGGATAGAACGAACATTACTGATCACTTCTTTCACTACTTCGAATTGCCGAACTGTCTCGCCGTCCACATAGGTATTTATTGTCAAAGGACATACCATAAGACTTTCACCTTCTTCGCGCTCATACATCTGTTGCCAAAGTTCTTCGGTAATGAACGGCATGAACGGATGAAGTAAATGAAGCAGATTATCGAAGTAACCAATTGTAGCAGCATGAATTGAACTGTTGATACCTTGTCCGTAAGCCGGCTTAATAATTTCGAGATACCAGGAAGAGAATTCATCCCAGAACAATTTATAAACAGCCATAAGAGCTTCGCTCAAACGGTATTTACTAAACAAGTCAGCTACTTCGGCAGCAACCTCATTCTGCTTGGATTCAAACCAGAAGGATGCCAGTCTTGCAGCTTCCGGTACAGGCTGACTGTCATCAATTGTCCAGCCACTTACCAAGCGGTAAGCATTCCATATCTTGTTACAGAAGTTACGTCCCTGTTCGCAAAGAGCATCATCGAACAAGATGTCATTTCCGGCAGGAGCTGCAAGCATCATACCCATACGCACACCGTCGGCACCAAACTTCTCAATCAGTTCCAACGGGTCGGGAGAATTACCGAGGGACTTGGACATCTTACGTCCCAACTTGTCGCGAACGATACCCGTAAAGTACACATTCTTGAACGGCATCTTTCCTTCATATTCATAACCTGCCATAATCATGCGGGCTACCCAGAAGAAAATGATATCAGGACCGGTTACCAGGTCACTTGTCGGATAGTAATAATCGATTTCCTCATTACCCGGATTGTTGATACCATCAAACAAAGAGATGGGCCACAACCAGGAAGAGAACCAAGTATCCAGACAGTCTTCATCCTGACGAAGATCTTCCATAGTCAGGGCAGGATTGCCGGTCTTCTCTTTTGCCAGCTTCAGAGCTTCTTCTTCATGCCGGTATTCGGTCTGAACAATGGTATCACGCCGATCATTGCTTACAACTATGGTGCACAGCAGAGAAATCGTATGATCAAGACGATCCGGATCAGTCTGACGACTGCATTCTGCCTTACTTTCATTGGATTCCTCTGCTTTGAAGGCATCCCACAGGTATTACTTGGAATGTTCAATGCGTCTGACGCCATGCTGAAAATCGGTGTTCCGGCACTTCGTATCATCGGTATCCATTATCTGATCGCATGGTTCTGCATCATTGCCGGTACCGTATTCCAGGCACTTGGCAAAGCAGTATTCAGTATGATCGTATCCATCATGCGTCAGCTGGTTGTGCTGATCCCGTCAGCTTATATCTTGTCTAAGATTGGTGGCTTACATATAGTGTGGTGGGCTTTCCCGATTGCGGAAGTGATATCATTTATTGTGTCTACGGCATTTTTGATCAAAATTTATAAGACAATTATTAGTAAGATTCCGGAAGGGGAATTATAAAATAAGAAGCGGAAAAAGTTTACATTCACAACTTTTTCCGCTTCTTTTATTTTTTCCTTTTACAATTCACAATATAAATTCCCACACAAACCAAAATCAATGCAATCAGACTTCTTGCATTAAATGCCTGGCTGACCTCTCCAAGAACCAACGCCGATAACACCACGCTGCAAAGTGGATTGACAAATCCGAAAATCGCCACTTTCGATACTTCGTTATGCGCCAGCAGAACCGACCAGAGTGTATACGCCACAGCCGATACCATTGCCAGGTAGAGAATCAATACTACTCCTGCAATCGACATATGATCCAAGTGTCCGCCCATCAGGATTCCGACTATGAACAGCAACACACCTCCCATGAAGAACTGACAACCGCTTAAAATAACCGGTGATACTTTTTTGGAGAAAATATTGATCAGTACGGTTGACGCTCCATAAGAAAGCTGCGCGATCAGTACGAAGCCTTCTCCTGTCAGCCTGAATCC
>OGRF01002336.1_pt1 | contig 10857 bp, 7 predicted proteins | sample 1553381 | NCBI WGS metagenome assembly OGRF01 (sample SAMEA2580060, study PRJEB22360) | human gut metagenome | biome: human gut; feature: human-associated habitat; material: faeces | place: Denmark | collected 2008/2010
ACAATGTATGTAGACTGGGAAGCTGTAATGGCACGTAGTCGTGCCCGTGATTATTATTATCCTCTTCATAATGTCCATTACATGGGATCTACCGCATATATAGGAAAGGCATTGAAATATGTGGATGATTTATTCGTATTTCGTTATGAAGATTTCTCGAAAATGCAGAAAGAACTGACCCCTGCACAATTTGTAGAGCGTTGCGAACCCATGTTCCGTCGTTGGTCGGAGCAGGCCGATTCACTTGTTGCTGCCAATCGATATGTGGGAAGAGCGGCACGTTTGGTGAGAAATACGGTACGGATTTCTCAAGGTTATAAGATGTTCGACTTTGTTATGAACAGAAGTTATCTGGCGCGGGAGAATAAAGATAATGAGGTTCTGAAGGTTAAGGAAGATTCGGCTTATTATAACTTTTTACGACAGATGCCTCTTAATGACAGCATTATCGTAGCGGATAAGAATTTTAGTAGTTTTATCAATCGCCTTGAATATATGGATTTTGCAAGGGCTGTGGGTGATACGACGACTGTTGAAATGGGAAAGATTGCCTATAAATATCCTGAAAAATCTGTTCTTACTTATTTGAAGAAGAATGGTGTAGTATTGACTTCTGAGCAGGAAAAAATGCGAAAAGATAGTGAAGACAGAGCTGGTAAGACTGTGACAAGAGAGATAAGTGAACTCATTGCGGAGACGAAGATATGGGAAGAACTTAGAGAAAAATATAAGGATTTATTCGAAGCTTATCGAAAGGAAAACGAGGCAATGAATGATGTTTCTGTATCTATTGATGAAAATCAAAAAGCAGAAGATGAAAAAATAATGAGAATAAATCAATTCTTTGAAAATCAAAGAGAGAAATCAGGACGATTGGATACCATAGTCGGATATGTCCCGTTGGTTTCGCAGATCATTGCTTTGCGAAGTCTTCCTTTTGATTTAAAACAATTGGATAGAGAAGGTGCCCGTAGCTTGTTGGATAAAGAAAAGCAGCTAATCAATCATCCGTTCATGCTTGCTGAGGCGGAGCGTTTGTATGCCCAAGCTTTCCCGCTACAAAATGATAGCACGTATGCTTTGCCTGAAGGGCCTGCTACTGAAATCTTACGTAATATCATTAAAGCCCATGCAGGTAAAGCTTTGTTTATCGATTTCTGGGCAACGTTTTGCGGTCCTTGTCGTAGTGGCATTGAACACACTGCCGGTTTGCGCCAACAGTATAAAGATCACCCGGATTTCCAGTTTATATACATCACCAGTGATCGTGAAAGTCCCGAAAAGACTTATAATGAATATGTAGAAAAGAATCTGAAGGGTGAGGCTTGCTATCGTATTCCTCAGGCAGATTACAACTATCTCCGCCAGTTATTTCACTTTAATGGTATTCCTCATTATGAATGGATAGAAAAAGATGGTACTGTATTACGAAACTCTCCGGGAACTTATGATTTGGAGAAATTTTTGAAGAAGCGTTTCGGTAGTAAAAAATGAGCTGTATTATGAAGCAAATAAATAGCTGTCTGTTGTTTGTGCTGCTTTCCTCCTTCTGTTTGCTGGCGAAAGCGCAGTTTGATGCGGAAAAGTATGATAAGGAGTGCTTTTTGGTGGGAACTCTGGATGAATATATGGGGTATGATCGCACTTTCGAAGTTAAAGGTGAGGATGCTTTTTATCAAAGAATTGAAAAATATCGGCTGAATGAGTTGCCTACAGTACTATTTCTGTCTTCTCTTTTTGATTCTGATTATCAGGATATATCTGTTGTAAAAACCGAGTATATTGTTCCGGATATAGCTATATATTCACCGGGATTGTCTGCCGAGGTGGATAAGTATTATAATTATGAGCCGGAAATGGCTTGTACGGTGCAGGGTAACAGGGTTTATTCTGGAAAAGTAAACGGAGAGAAAATAGAGACAGAGAAACAGAAACAATCTTTCTTGCTTGGAGCCTATTTGCGCTATGGTGAGGCTTGTGATAACGAAACCGGGAGTTATCGTTTTTTTATGACCAATGCCGGGAACAAGTCGAAACTGATAGCAGACCTGCTGTCGAGATTGGGGTGTACACATGTAGAATATTTGGTAAAGATTGATCGCATTCCTAATGGACATTATGTAACGTTCACCCCTTCTTCCAAAATGCAGACTGTGATTAACGAGGCGGAGCGTTTGAGGGAATATATATCAAAGGTTGACACGAGAGATGTGGAGTTTACTACCGCTGGCAGGAAGTTTGTTCTGAAAGAATTTACCAGATTGAGTGATGAAGAGTTGACTAAAAGGATGTGGAAAATGCTTGGTAAGTAGTCAGCTTACGTGTCATATTAATGCCGGGAGTGCTACTCATCACTCGATAGTAGCATTTCCCGTTCTTTCTTTGTCAGGCTTTTGACGACAATGTCATAAGACTTCCTTACAAGCTCTTTTATTTTTTCGTCAGGTACATCCTGATTAAAGTAAACACTGATCCAGTATTTTTTATTCATGTGCCATCCGGGCTTTATTCCTATATACGTGGTCTGTAATTCTCCTGATTCTTCCGGATTGCATTTGATGCAGCAAAAGTCAAAGACTTCGATATTTACAAAGCAAAACCATTTATCCGCTACATAAAAGCATAGAACATCACGACTGAATTTATCAGGAACATCCAAAAACGGCATTTTCTCACGAACACCTTTTAATGACAGGCAATATTCTCTAAATTCTTCAATATTCATTTTGATAGATTTTTAAACAGTATACGAAGGCAAATATAGCACTTTTAGGGTAAATTCTGATTAAATATCTAAAATCAAATATCTGTAATCTAAAAGGAATGTTTCATCAGTAGTTTAGTAATGTTTAAAAAATAAGTTGGTACGAAATAAAAAAAGATATTCATGATGGGGAAAAGTATTAGAATCCGTCTCTCTTTTTGTAAAGTCAATGGAAAAACCTTATATTCTCCGCTTACAGGAAGTCAAGAGTTTGTAAATAGGGAGTTAACTTCTTGTAATCTTCTAATAATCAATAATTAAGTGTTGGCCTAAAAGAGTTGTTTTGTAATTATAGTTGCCCTGTATATTACGTGCCCTTTCTGCTTCTCATGTCCCTTCTGCTTTACGCTTCCCTCTGCTTTGCATCCCCTCTTACTTGCTCTTACATAGCACTTTCTTTACCTTCGAATGCTTACGAAAGGCTTTCTAATTTATCCCGGTTTGAATCCAGGAAGCTATAAATTAAAGAGCAATAGGCTTTAAAGAAATCAAGATCATGGCCACCGACTATGCCCATATTGGATTCAGAATTTCTTCTCATGCATCTCTTTTAACAAGTTAATGCCAAAAGGATAATTCTTCTCAACATTTTGAGCTGCAATATCCGCCTCTTCGATTCTTTTAGGAAAAGGTTTCCAGATATAAATATCTCCATCAACGTGGATAAATGGCACCTCTTGTGCTTCATACGCAGCGATTTTCCCAAGTGCCCATACAGCCGGATTCTCGTCTACGAGTTTATCAAGAACGGGCTTGCAAGACGTGTAGGGCAGATGCAGCTTGTTTATCAGAAGATCAGCGCCTTCACTATCTGTTACCAGTTCGACCTCATCATAGAACTTCCTCAGCTGTAAGCAACTCAGTGCCCAGCTCATATAATGGGTCTCCTTAAACGCCCATCCGCTATTCGGCGAGTTCTTATAAGCTTTTGACCAATAGCTTTGTACGATCTTTGGTTTCTTCATTATATAGAATCTTTAGATGATTAAAAACGTTTCTTCTCTGCGTTTCCGGCACCTGTACCACGATAACGGTCATGGGTCACATTGAAGTTGTACTGTAATGTGAACATCACGCAGCGCATATCGCTGAAGTTCTTCTGAAACATGGTAACTGCATTGTTATAGAGCGTGACATCCTGTCTTGAACCATTGAAGATATCGCGTGCCTCGAACATGACGCTGAGTTTCTTTTTACAGAAGTCTTTATACAACTTTGCGTTTACGTAAGAAGAACTGCCGATATATATGTTTCTGTCATTTCCTGATGTAGTCCACTGGCAATCAATGTTCAGCCAGATATCCATAGGAAGATGTATTGCATTTTGCCATTGCAGGATTCCGATTGGCCTATTCATGCTTTTGTCCTTGCCATTGACTGCTATGTCGAACCATTGGGTAAACATTCCCACATTTATTCGTGGTTGCCATGCACCGAACTTAAACTGGGTACCCATAAAAGATAGCCGCCTCTAAAGCCAGTAACTGCACTCGTTTTGTTGAGTCTACAATATTAGTGAGCCCTTTATCAATTGCCTTTATCGCATCTGCTTCCTTGCCTGTCCAATTCAGATATGATGCTTCCAATAAGTAACTATCAGCCCGCTTGTCTACTTCTTCCCTGTAATATGCAATCGCTTCCGGTAGCTGCTCATCCTCTGCCAGCGACATTCCCAAGGCCTGATGTGCCAAGGCCCGGTTCCATACCAGATGCAGTTGTTCTTCTTCATCTAATCTATCTGAATTTTCTAAAGAATCCAATATTGCCAAAGCCTGCACTGGATTTTTTTTAAGCATTTTGTCGCTCAAAATCAAAGACTTTTCTTTGGATGAATTGCATGATACAAATACTATTAATATTATTATGTATCTAATTTTATTAAAGTAATTTTTCATTAGTAATACTTATAGTCTTTAGTACTCCTCATTCTTTGGTAAATACCCCAAAAAATCGGAAAGGATTTCTATATACAATATCAGTCATATTATCTCGATAAATTGAGAATATTGTTTGTTTGCATCTGATTCAATTAATAAGTTTTTTATATCAACTTTTAGTAATCTTGCTATCTCCAAAAAGTCTCGATATTTGGTTGAGAGGTGTTGGTACACTATTTTGATACGGTTGCAGGATATTTGTCTAAAGTCTCCGCCAACCATTTACTTGTTCTCTTCTTTTCAATAAGAACTACTTTTAATCTCTGCCAGAACTTAAAAATTGAATTTGACGCAAAGTTATTGATATTTTCTCTAATATTCACATTTGTTTTCGATTTTCCGAAAAAGAGACATGCAAATCGTTTGGAATTCGAAACAATTATACTATGCAACATAGGCTTTAAGCACAAAACAATGCAAAAAAGAGAAGCCTACATATCAAAAACAAGTTCCTACAAGTAATCTTAGAATGCCAGCCTTTCTCTTACAGGGAAAGATATTTCTCTATTTCCTACATCCTACACCCGTAAATTTATTTTATCTGATTATCAAATAGATAGATGGTGTAGGCAAATTCTGTCCTAATTACGTTGGGCGATGCCCTACGCTATAAAATGAGAGCCTTTCAGGTTATATGCGAAACTTAGATAAGAAAATAGAGGAGATCTTTGCATTATTTTTTCAAAAAATTCCTGATCCTTTTCATGATGTTAGGCAACAGAATACTTAGGAACAATGAGCAGAATAGATAGAAGGTAGTATGAAAACTACACTTTGCTTTATTGTTTTTGTTCTTTTACCCGTAGCAAAACTTCGTCCTACAGTTGCGGGTTCTATGTTTTCCATATTTGGGCTATGTAGCCCGCAATTGCAGGCCGGACAGCCCTCAACCGGAAAACAAGGTTTTGCTTATAGCATAATGACGTTAACATTAAGGCTTTAAGGGAAAAAGGAAGGGGCATATCAAGTTTTTTCCTCTTAATTCCTGACGAAATGATAACTCTTTTAACCCTTTTGATAAATAATTTAGGCTAAAAAAGAGGTATTCGCGTGAATTCGGTGCAGGATGAAACTTTCCTACACCACTTCCTACGCCATCTATCCGTTTGATAATCAAACAAAAAAACAATATCGGGTGTAGGATGTAGGAAATATTGATGAAAACTCGAACTCAGGAGTTTTCCTTCTTCGATTATCCTTCATGAAAGACTGGTGACGAAATCCCAGAGAATCAAGAATCAGCTGGACTATATTCAGATAACTTTTTAACGGATATGAAATATTTGTTCTTATGGAAACTGTATCAAGTTGTTTTTTTAACGTTACTTGATAACTTTTACTCATAGCAATACTGAAATGCTCCAATTCCGCCAATGAGTAGCTCTTTTTTACATAAATAGCAATCAAATGCGCAAGTATATGCAGAGATATTGCATTATTATTTGCTATTTATTCGCAAAAAATTCTGAAACACTGCTTTTGAAGCTGATGTCCGTTGTGTAAAGTGTTAATATAGCGACATTGTGACCCCGATACTCCTGTATACTTGTCCTTTTGATATTTAGAGCCTTAGCTTTTTTCTGTTGGAAATAATCGTAAATAGAAAACTTTACTTTTTTATTCTTTTTAGGTGATTACATATTTTTTAGTTGTTCGTCTTTAGTTTGTGAAATATAGATTGAGTCCAATCAATAGTTTTTATATTTTTGAATTTAAATTAGTGAATAGATGAAAAAAGAAGAGATCTTTTCTAGAAAAACACAGAGCAGGTATCTGAGCGCAGCAAAGATAATCTGTCTCTCTTTCTTGTTTTCGATTCCTGTGACGCAGGCTTTTGCGGAAAGCATTGGAGAGACTGCTGCAATGAATGTTGTCCAACAACAGAAGTCAGTGAAAGGAACTGTGGTAGATACGACCGGAGAACCTGTGATTGGTGCGAATATAAAGGCACAAGGAACTGATACGGGAACGATTACCGATTTGGATGGAAATTTCAGTCTGGTGATTCCGGCAAGTGCTAAACTCGAAGTTTCGTTTATAGGATACGTCACGCAAGTGGTGAGCGTGCCTGCGAACGGAATTGTAAACGTGACTCTGGCTGAAGATTCCAAACTTCTGGACGAAGTGGTTGTGGTAGGTTACGGTACTCAGAAAAAAGCACATCTTACTGGCTCTATATCCACGGTTAACCCCAATGACCTAAAGGAAATGCCCTATAGCAATATGGGTGCCATGCTGGCAGGTACGGTAGCCGGGTTGAATTTAAGCGGTGGTGATGGTCGCCCTGGTGTCGGTGCAACGATGACCATTCGTGATCCGTTCTCTACCGGCGTTTCGGGAAGTACGACTGCGCCGATTTATGTGATTGATGGTGTCATTCAGTCTGATAATCCGCGTAATGGAATATCGGCTTCGGAAGCGTTTAATAACCTTGATCCGAACGAAATAGAATCTATATCTATCTTGAAGGATGCTGCTGCGGCAGTGTATGGAGCACGTGGAGCACAAGGTGCCATCATTGTTACTACGAAGAAAGGCAGCAAGGACGGAAAACCTCGCATCAGTTACACTGGTTCGGTGACGATGAATGATGAAATTTCACGTCCAAAGATGTTGGATGCATATCAGTATGGTCAATTCTGGAATGGATTTAAAGGTGCTGACGGCAATGATGCTATCGGTAATCGTAAAAAAGACCTTTTCCAATTGGACGAATTGGAAGCTATGAAAAGCATGAACTATGACTGGCTGGACAAAGCCTGGTCGGCTGCCTATAGCACGAAGCATAATGTGAATATCAGTGGTGGCGGAAATAACTCATCTTATTTCGGAAGCATATCTTATCAGAGCCAGGAGGGTAACCTGAGCATGTTGGATTATGACCGTTGGAATTATCGTGTAGGAATGAGTACAACAGTGGCTAAGCATCTGAAAGTGAATTTATCTATTTCGGGCAACTATGGTGACCGGAAAACAACTTTCAATAAGATTGGCGGAGAGAAGGATGATAATGATTACCTGGCATTGCTGACTACACCCCGCTATGTGCCATGGTCTGTTGAAAATGACAAAGGCGAAGATATCTGGTTGTTGAGATATGGACCTAAGAATACCAACAGTAGTGTTCTCGGAAACTCGAACTATTTGCGTTACAACTATTTCGCTGTTGAAGATTTAGGTAATCAGAAACAAACCAAAACTCAGGATATGACCATCAATGGTTCATTGGAGTATGATTTTGATTGGTTGGAGACATTGAAAGGTTTGAAACTACGTTTCAGCTATGCAAAAAGTATCGGTAATACGGAAGGAAGACAATTGGGATCTAAATATAACGGTTATTATTTTACCACCCGTGGTGGTTCAGGTAATCACCTTTATATTGATGAAGGTGCGCCAAGTAATAACCTGACTTTGCCGTCTAATATGAAAACACAGTCGGTTGATAATGGAAACCGCGTACTGCGTGACTTCGACCGTACAGACAATTATCAGGTCAACTTCCAGGCAAGTTATGCGCGCGACTTCGGAAAACATTCGGTAAGTGCCATGTTCGCTATGGAAAAGCGTGAAATGAACTACGAGTTTTCACGTATTCTGAAAGAAGGTCCGCTGAATGGTGATCTTGCTAATGGTGAAACCAATACAGCTACAGGTTCGGTAAGTTCCAGTAGCCAGACGGCGAGAAGTGAAAGTGGTGACTTATCTTACATTGGTCGTGTTAACTATGCCTATGACGGTCGTTACCTGTTTGAGTTCCTGATTCGTTCTGACGCTTCAACCAAATTCTCGCCGGATAACTATTGGGGAGTATTCCCTTCCGTATCTGTGGGTTGGATTGTTTCAGAAGAAAAGTGGTATAAGCTGGATTGGATGGATTATCTGAAGGTACGTGCCTCATTCGGTATTTTGGGACAAGATAATACGGCAGCTTGGCTGTGGCGTCAGCGATATACGTATCAGGCTAATTATGGTGCAATATTTGGCACTTCACCGAGCAACAATTTAGGTTGGGCTTTAAAGACTGAGGCTGCTCCCAACTATGATGCGCACTGGGATAAAGACTACAAATTCAACTTAGGAATTGACATGAAATTCCTGAAGAACCGTTTATCAGTAGGTGTTGACGCTTATTTGGACAAGAGAACCGATATGTTGGTAGTGCGTAGTGGTGTGCCTGTAACTGTAGGTGCTAAATCGGCTGCCGAGAATTTCGATGCGGTGGATAACTATGGTGTAGAACTTTCATTAGGCTGGCGCGATCATGTGTCTGACTTCAACTATTCCGTTCAACTGAATGGACAATGGCGTGACGCCCGCTATCGCAAAAAAGACTGGCCGGCCATATCAACCTACAAAGATGTTTATCGCAATGGACCGGTTGACATGGGGCAGTGGGGATATGACTGTTTGGGAATGTTCCGTAACCAAGCTGAAATTGACAAGTTTGTTGAGGACTACAATATAACGCAGTATATGGGCTATAAACCGGATCAGATTAAACCGGGTATGCTGATATACCGTGATGTTCGTGGCGAACAGAATCCGGACGGTTCTTATAAAGATGCAGACGGTATCGTAGACGATAAGGATATGGTTCGTTTGAGCAGAAGAAAGAGCAATCCTTATGGCATGTCTCTGATTCTGGGTGGTAGCTGGAAAGGTATCTCTTTGAATGCCAACATCTCTAGTTCATGGGGTGGATATTCTACGTATGCGGGAGGTTCCTATATCTTCATGAACGAGAATTCACTGGATGGTGCCAACCTTCCGATATATTGGAAAGATATGTTCGTTCCCGAAGATGTAGTGGATGATGGAGGCAATGTGGTTGTTAAACAGAATTTGTCTGCCAAATACCCTAACATGAAATACAGTATGAATAATGAAGCGTCCAATTTCTGGCAGATTAGTTCATTCCGCATGTATCTTCGTAATGTATCCTTAGGTTATACATTGCCTAAGGAATGGCTGAGCAAAGTAGGAATCTCAAGCTGTAAGATCAATGTGACGGGAACCAACCTCTTCAGTTTCTTCAATCCTTATCCCGAAAGTTATACGGATCCTCTGACCGGTTACGGTACGTTCCCGGCATTGCGCAGCTGGACTGTGGGATTGAATCTTTCTTTTTAAATGATATAATTGATAAACAAGATTAGAATATGAAAATAGATAATATCATACATAAAGGTGTGGGGATAGTTGCCTTCAGCGCAATATTTCTGCTGGGCAGTTGTAGCGATGACTTCTTGAGGGAGAAGAAGGATTATAATGGCTTCAATGACGAAATATACAGTAATTTCAGTATGGCGCAGGCCAGTGTAGACTATATTCACAGGCAGGTTGAACCCAAAGTAGGTGGTGTAAGCGCATTGAATGGTAGCACAGGATCTGCCGATGAATTTTCTAAGTCTACATTAGAGTATGCCGGTTCTACACAGTTTGTGGGTTTGGCTGAAATACTTTCCAGTAACGTGAATTGTTATTTCAACGGTTCCAATGATCCGGCTAATAATAACGGTGTATGGTTAAATGTCCGTCGTTGCAATCTATTTCTCGACAATATTGACAAAGGAACATTGTCGGAAGAGGAAAGAAATCTCCTTAAAGGACAAGTTTACTTCTGGCGTGCATGGTTGTATTATCGTTTGGTGACTACTTATGGTGGTGTTCCTATTATAAAGAGCGCGCAAAATCCGACAATTGGAGACGGTACGATAGAAGAATCGACTCTGAATGTTGAACGTAGTTCTACGGATGATTGCGTGACGTTTGTCTGCGAGGATCTGGATAATGCGGCTTCTCTGTTGCCATCTGTTTGGGCTGATCCGTCGGTAAATTACGGTCGTGTGACTAAGGGTGCGGCTATGGCTTTGAAGGGACGCTTGCTGCTCTTCTATGCAAGTCCATTGTTCAACCGTTCCAACGATAAGGCACGCTGGGATGCCGCCTATACTGCAAACAAGGCTGCTTATGATGAACTTACTACCAATGGTGACAGAGAATTGGTAGGTGCAACGAGTAAAAGAGCGCAGGATTGGGAAAAAATGTTTGTGAACCCCTTGTCTAAAGAGGCTGTACTGATAACATTGTACAATAATATCTCTGATGATCAGTTCAAGTTCAATAACAGCTGGGAACAAAGTGCCCGTCCCA
>OGRF01002339.1_pt1 | contig 10849 bp, 8 predicted proteins | sample 1553381 | NCBI WGS metagenome assembly OGRF01 (sample SAMEA2580060, study PRJEB22360) | human gut metagenome | biome: human gut; feature: human-associated habitat; material: faeces | place: Denmark | collected 2008/2010
CTGCTCCTGATTTCAAGATCTTCTGGGATGAGGCTTACATCGTCCACCACCTGACCGAAGAGATCATCGAGACCCCGGTTCTGTTGAACGAGAGCAAGAAGTACGGCACGGAGAACCGTGTGTTCATGTTCACCTCCACTAGCAAGATCACCTTCCCCGGTGCAGGTGTTTCCGCCATTGCATGCAGCGTGGACTCCATGAAGTATATGTGCAAGCGCTTCTCCGTGATGATCATCAGCTATGATAAGATGAACCAGCTGCGCCATGTCCGCTTCCTGAAGAACAAAGAGGGTGTGCTGGCCCACATGGCAAAGCACCGCCGCCGCCTGATCCCCTGCTTTGATGCGGTCAAGACGGCCTTTTCCGAGGAGCTGACCCCCTGCGGCGATATCGCTCACTGGACGAACCCCAAGGGCGGTTACTTCATCAGCCTGTACGTTATGCCCGGCTGCGCCAAGCGTGTGGCCCAGCTGTGCAAGGAGTGCGGTCTGACCCTGACCGGTGCCGGTTCCGCTTATCCCTACCACAAGGACCCGCAGGATTCCCACCTGCGTATCGCGCCCACCTATCCCAGTCTGGACGAGGTGGAGACCGCATCTGATCTGCTCTGCGTCTGCGTAAAGCTGGCAGTCATCGAAAAGCTGCTGGCCGAAAAGGCAGAGTAAGCGTTTTATTCTGCAAAAAATCTCCTCCGTGCAGAGGTTTTTCTGCGCGGCGGAGGTTTATTATATTTTGGAGGTTTCCTGTTTTTTATGAAGACGAAAGGCAAAGCATGGCAGCTTGTTGTCACAGTGCTCCTGATCGCCGCGTTTGTCTACACGGCATTCTTTGGTGTGGCAGTCAAGTACGGTGATGTGACCAAGACCTACATCAAGGGAGCGCAGGATATCCGCTTTGGCGTGGATATCAAGGGCGGTGTCAACGTAACGTTTGCCCCCTCGGACAACTACGATGCCACCGATGATCAGCTGGACGCTGCCCAGCTGGTCATTGAGAATCGTCTGGTCGGCCTGAACGTGACCGACTACGAGCTGTATGTGGATTATGACTCCGACCGCCTGATCCTGGAGTTTCCGTGGCAGTCTGGCGAGACCGATTTTGACCCCGAAGCCGCCATTGAAGAGATCGGCAGCACCGCCTACCTGACCTTCCGCAAGGGGAGCAGCGCAGACGGTGAACTGATCCTGGACGGCTCCATGGTCGAGAGCGCAGCTGCTCAGTACGGCCCGGTGAGCGGCAGTACATCCGAATATTATGTGGCCCTCAAGTTCAACGACGAGGGTGCCAAGGCCTTCGGAGATGCCACCACGGAGCTCTACCAGAGCAGTGGAACCATCAGCATCTGGCTGGATGATCAGAACGTGAGCACGGCAACGGTCAATGCGGCCATCACCGATGGTGCCGCCATCATCACCAGTTCCGCGTCCAATCCCTTCACGCAGGAGGACGTGGTCAAGATGGCCCGCCAGATCAATTCCGGTGCACTGCCTTTTGCCCTGACTGTGGACAGCTATTCCACCGTCAGCCCCAGCCTGGGCGAGAACAGCCTGAGCGCCATGGTGCTGGCCGGCCTCATTGCCTATGCTCTCATCGTGGTGCTGATGACTCTGCTGTATCGTCTGCCCGGCTTCCTGGCCTGCATTGCACTGGCCGGTCAGGTGGCGGCAACGTTGGCTTTCGTCTCCGGCTATTTCCCGGTGTTTGAGAGCTTTACCCTGACTCTGCCCGGCATCGCAGGTATCATCCTGGCCATTGGTATGGGCGTGGATGCCAACGTCATCACCGCCGAGCGTATCAAGGAGGAGCTGAACAACGGCAAATCTCTGGATGGCGCGCTCAAGAGCGGCTTTGCCCGTGGCCTGACCCCCATCATTGATGGCAACGTGACCATTGTCATTGTGGCAATCGTGCTGATGGGTGCCTTCGGCCCCTCGGATGGCCTGTTCGCCAAGGCCCTGCACTTCGTGTTCTTCGCCTTTGGGCCTTCTACCGCAGGCACTATCTACGCCTTTGGCTACACGCTGCTGACCGGCGTTCTGCTGAACTTTGTGTTCGGCGTGTTTGCCACCCGTGTGATGATCCGCGGTGCAGCCTCCATCAAGGCCCTGCGGAATCCCTGGCTCTATGGTGCTGTCAAGCCCGGCAAGGAAATCAAGGAGAAGAAGCCCATCGACTTTGTGGGCCTGCGCAAGCGCTTCCTGACCATCTCCACCTGCCTGATGGCGGCCATCATCCTGTGTGCTGCAGTGTTCGGTGTCCGGCTGGATACGGAGTTTACGGGCGGTGCCATGATCACCCTGAGCTATCAGGGTGAGATCAGCACCTCCGAAGTTCAGAAGACCGCATCCACCGCACTGGAAAACAACGGACTGACACTGCAGACCGGCGAGAATGTCGCCACCGGGGAGCAGACCCTGAAGATTTCCATGCCCGGCAACGAGACCGTGACCACCGATCAGGTGGAGAATCTGCTGACCTCCCTGAACGAACAGTACCCGGACAACGCTTTTGCCCAGCTGTCCCTGAGCAATGTCAGCGCTGCCATGGGCACCAAGTTCCTGCAGAAGAGTCTGGTGGCTGTGGTGTTCTCCCTGCTGCTCATCCTGCTGTATATCGGCTTCCGTTTCAAGAAGATCGGCGGCCTGACCGGCGGCCTGATGGCTGTGCTGGCCCTGTTGAACGACCTGATGGTGGTGTTTGGCACCTTTGTGCTGCTGCGCACCCCGCTGGATGGCAACTTTATTGCCGCCATGCTGACCATTCTGGGCTACTCGATCAACGATACGGTTGTGGTCTATGACCGCATCCGCGAGAACCGTGCCCTGATGGGGAAAAAGACCCCGTTCGAGGAGCTGGTCAACCACTCGGTCAACCAGTCTGCCCGCCGTACCATCATCACTACGGTGACCACTGTAATGGCACTGGGTGTGATGTGCGTGGTCTCCAAGCTGTACGGTCTGGACAGCATCTTTACCTTTGCCTTCCCGCTGATGATGGGTATGCTGAGCGGCGTGTATACCTCGCTCTGTGTTTCCACCTCCGCCTGGGTGCTGTGGAACGACCGCAAGAGCAAAAAGGCTGAAACCAAAAAAGCCTGACCGTGTTTTGCCCGACAGGCCAAGAACCAACATCAGGAGGAACGATTTATGAAATGTCCCTATTGCGGCGATGAGGAATCCAAGGTCATCGATTCCCGCCCGACCGAAGACGGTGAGCGGATCCGCCGCCGCCGTGAGTGTCTGCGCTGCCGCATGCGGTTTACGACCTATGAAGTGGTGGAGACCGTCCCGCTGATCGTCATCAAAAAGGATAACTCCCGTGAGCCTTTTGATCGTCAGAAGCTGCTCAACGCAATGTTGCGGGCCTGCGCCAAGCGCCCGGTGAGCTACGATGCACTGGAACGGGCTGTCAGCAGCATTGAGCAAAGCCTGATGAGCTCCTATGACCGCGAGGTGTCCAGTGTGCGCATTGGTGAACTGACCATGCAGGAGCTGAAAAAGATCGATGAAGTGGCCTATGTCCGCTTTGCTTCGGTCTACCAGCAGTTTGCCGATGTCGAGAGCTTTTTCACGGAGCTGAAAAAACTGATGGGCGACCGCAAAGAGAAAAACTAAGGTTCCAGCGTTAAAAGCCAGACTTTTTCGTGAACTTCACGAGAAAGCCTGGCTTTTTATTGTGCACAGCCTCATCCGTTCAGCTCAAAGCAATCATCCTCAAAGAATTCGATGAGAGAGCCAGGCCAGGGTCTCTACCTGAACCTGCGCCCGGCGCAGTTCCCCGAAGGCTTCCTCGGGTGCATTCAGTTCCAGATGGCCATCGGCGGCGCGCAGGGCAGCTTCCAGCTCCGTGAAGTCCTGCGTGCGGAGCAGGTGGTTCATGCCTTCCCGCATGGTGTCGCAGAGCTCGGCTCCTTCGGCCAGTGCCTGCCGCGCACCGGTCAGATCGCTGTTCCGGATATCCTCCATGGCGGTGTCGATATCATCGGAGATATCCTCGGCGAATTGCTGTACCCGGAAGCTGCTGTAAAAGGCTGCCGCCAGCAGCAGGACTACGATGCCAATGCAGACATAAATACGTTTCATGCCGCACCCCCTTGCCGGAGCCCCGCCGTTTGACGAGGCTCCTTTTTCAGCAGAAAGTAATCCTCGGTATCGTTGCCAGCCAGGATCAGAATCTCTTCCAGAAGCAGGCTGTTGGCCTGTGCGGTGCGTTCCAGCCAGGCAGCATCCTTGCCGCAGGTGGTCAGGTTTTCGGCAAGCACCTGCCCGTCCAGCACAAAGGGAATGGTGGCCTGTGCCCGCTGTACCCTTGCCCCAAGGTCGGCGAGGGTGGCCGGTTCCTTTTCCGGACGCAGAGCCACCGAGAGACTGCCGTTGGTCTCCACGACCGCATAGGAGACATCCCGGGGGTCGAACACATCTTTGCCGCGCAGCGCCTCCATCAGATCGGCGGCAGTCAGCCGCAGGGTGCGCAGAGCGTTCTGATCGATCTCACCGTTCAGGATGACCGTCTTGGGCCGCCCGGACATCAGGTTGAAAAAGCGCTGGCTCCTGAAGCTGAGGATCGATCCCAGAAGCTCCAGCGCTGCAATGAGAAAGAGGGGAATCAGACTGGCTGTGACCGGCACTTCTTCAGATTCAATGGAGATGGAAGCCAGATTGGAGATGAGGATGGTGGATACCAATTCCTCAGGCTGTAGTTCCCCCAGCTGACGTTTGCCCATCAGCCGCATGGCAAACAGGACGCAGAGATAGATCAGGATGGTACGGAAGATCAAGAGTTTCAAACCGGAACACCTCCCAGCGTATAACCGCCGCCCCGGCGGACAAGCTACCAGAAAGGGGGCGGCAAAATGGAACAGCTTTCCAGCCATCTGGCGGCAAACGTTGCGGAGCTCAACGCTAGGTTTGGCCGATCGGCAGATTTTTATGCGAAGGAACTTGAGCTTTACCACTGCAAAGGAGCCATCGTTCTGTTTGATGGAATGGCCAGCCTGAAAGGGCTGTGGCAGCTGCTGCTGGATGCCGCCAGCCGCCGCACACCGCCTGGCCCGGCAGAACAGCTGACCGGGGAACAGGTGTTTGCGCTGTTGTTTGAGCACTCCGCACTGCCCGCAGAGCCTGCCCCTGTGGAGAACTGGGATGCCCTGATCCGGCGGCTGACGGCGGGCATGGCAGTGCTTTTGCTGGACGGATGCGCAAAAGGTATCGCCTTTTCGGTGCAGAGCCTGAACGCCCGCTCGGTGGATGAACCGGCAGGGGAGGGAAATCTCCGCGGCTCCCGGGAAGGCTTTGCAGATCTGCTCCGGGTGAATACCAGCCTGCTGCGGCGGTGCTTCCGCAATGATGCTCTGGTCATTGAGATCGGTCAAGCCGATTGTGAGATGAAAACGGAGTATGCTCTCTGTTACTGCCGGGATACGGCAGACCCAAAAGCGGTGCAAAAGGTGCGGCAGACCTTGCAGCGGGCCAGGCCGCAGCTGCTTTTGGATTCCAGCTACTTTGTGCCATGGCTCTTTCCCTGTAAGATCCGAACCTTTGCTCCTGTGCGCTATACCGAACGGCCTGTTGTGGCAGCGGCAAAGCTGCGGGAGGGGAAATTTGTCATTCTGGTCAATGGCAGCCCCTCAGCGCTGATCCTGCCCACCCTGTTCTGCGAAAACTTTGAATGTCTGGATGACTATGCAGGAACGGCCTATTTTGCATCCTTTCTGCGGGAGCTGAAATATATCTCGTTTTACCTGAGCATTTTCCTGCCGGGCGTGTTCGTCTGCTGGGCAGTCTATCTACCGGAACTCCTGCCGCCCCAGCTGCTGTTCAAAATCGAGGCCGCCGAGCAGGCAACGCCGTTGCCGCTGTTTGGGGAAATGCTTCTGGTGATCCTGATGCTGGAGATCATCCGGGAGGCCGGGCTTCGGATGCCCCAGACGCTGGGCCACTCGGTGAGCCTTGTCGCGGCGCTCATCATCGGTGACGCCGCCATCGGGGCCGGACTGCTGAGCACGCCGGTCATCCTCGTAGCCAGCATCACGGCCATCTCGGTCTTTGTGACGCCCTCGCTGTACGAACCGGCCACATTGCTGCGATTGGGCGTTACGCTGGCCGCCGGTCTGGCCGGTCCGGTAGGTCTGGTGTGTGCGGCCTTGGGCGTGTTGGCCGCCCTGACGTCCATCTCCGCGATGGGGGTACCCTATCTTTCGGGCGCAGTCTTTTCGGGTGACGGCGTCGTCCGCCGCAACTATCGGGCGCTGTCCCGCCGCCCATTCACCATCTGGCAAAGGAGGGGTTCCTGAATGCAGCAAAAACAGACATTCTCGGCCCAGACACTGGCACTCAGCGTCACGGCAGCAGAACTGGGCCGCGCCATCTTCGGGGCAGGGAAGATCGGCTCCGTCCGCGCCGTCCTGCTGAGCAATGTACTGGCGGCAGCGGCCTTCGTGCTCCTTGCAGCGCTCGTCTCGGTCAACGCCTCTCGTCTGAACCGCCCGGGCTTTGCAGGAAAGTGCATCTGTGCCACCTTTCTGCTCTGGTATCTTTTTGAGCTTGTCCGGACAGCTGCAATGCTCCAACAAGCCTGCTGGGAACAGTTTGCGTCTATGGCCTTCATCGGTCTGCTGCCGTTCTTTCTCTGGGCAGGGTGGAGCCTCGGCTGTGAGCTGTACGACCGGATGGCCTCCGTCCTCGGGTGGCTCGTAGTGCTGGGTATCGTGTTCTGTGTACTGGGGCTGGCCGGACAGCTGCAATGGCAGGTGCTCGTGACAGGTGAAACGGCACATTCGTTTGTGCTTCCGGATGCCACTTTTTACCCGGAATATTTCTCCTTTCTGCTTCTCTGTATGAGTAAAAATAATGCGAAAATCAGTAAAAAGCCTATCGTGTGGCTTCCAATCATCGCTGCCGTCATTTCCTCAGGTTATGCGCTGGGGCTAGCCCTTCTTTTCGGCGCACCGCAGGCTTACCCGGGCTATGAGCTGCTGCGGGCGTGGAGCTTCGGCGGCATCTCCCGCTTTGATGCCGCGTTCCTGCTCCTCTGGCTGGCGGCAACGATCTTCCGCTTCGGCTTTATCGTCCGTGCTGTCCGGCTGCTCTGTGAGCGCCTTGCCGAAGGGCCTGTAAATGCGGAGGCTGCACGATGACCCGCCGGAGCTGGCTGCGGCTGATGGCCGCAGGCGTCCTCGTCGTCTGGCTCTGCCTCTTTTTGCATTGGGACAACACCGAAAAAAGCATGATACGCGCCCTTCTCGTCGAGACGAACGGTGACAGCTGGACGGTGGGCCTGCTGTACCAGTTCCCGGTGGCTTCCGCCGATTCCTCCGAGGCCAAAGCCGCTATCCGTCTCTGTATTGGCCGAGGCCCCGAGCTTTCTTCTGCCATTTCTGCCGCCGAGAAAGCCCTGCCCCAGCGGGCGGACTGGCGGCTCTGCGAATCCCTTCTGGCGGGGTTGGATTCGGTGCGGCAGACGCTGCCTGCCTGTGAAGACCTGTTTCTCCATCGACCCTACGGGCGGCTGGCGTCCCGGGTATTCGGGGGAAGCTTTTCGGTAGAGACACTGAAAGAGCGGGCCGATGGATCAGACGTCCTGCCTGAAAATCTCCTGCAATGCGTCAAAAACGCTGCCCAAGCCGCGCCCCGGCTCTATCAGCAGAGCAGCGGCTTCATCCTGCCTGTCGTGGAGCTGGAAGACGAGGCTGCACATTGCAGGCCCGAAGCCCTCATCATCACCCCGGAACAGACCGGTCAGCTGACCGAGTCCCAGACGGAAATGGCACTCTTATTGCAGGGCAAAAGCTGGACGGATACAGGGGAGCATCGTTTCTTTCTGAAATCTGGGCCGCTCCGCCTGCGCCGGGCCTTTTGCGGCGTGGAGCGGGAAGGGGAGAGCTTCCTTCTCCGGGTGAACGCGCTCTCACGCAATAATGCACTGCCTGCCGACGCCGAAGCAGAACTGGAAGCCCTCTGTGCGGACACCGTCCGCCGCTGCTGGACGCTGGGGCTGGACATCTCCGGACTCGGTGCGCATCAGGCACTGCGTGACGGTCACTTTGCGCTTACAACAAAAAACGTCTGCCCGGAAATTCGGGCAGACGTGAAACTCATGAAATGTTAAGAAGCCGTTTCGAAGATCACGGTGATGGTGGTACCCTCGTCCACAACGCTGTCCAGCTTGATGCGGGCGTTGTGGATGCGGGCGATGTGTTTGACGATGGCCAGACCCAGACCGGTGCCGCCGGTGGCTTTGCTGCGGCTCTTGTCCACCCGGTAGAAGCGCTCGAACACGCTGGTCTGCGCCTCTTTCGGGATACCGATGCCGTTGTCCTTCACGGTCAGGGTGCAGTGACCGTCCCGGGTGCAGGCCGTGATGATCTGGACTTTTCCGCCAGGGCGGTTGTAGCGGATGGCGTTGTCGCAGAGGTTCTGGCACAGCTCATCCAGCAGACTGCGGCTGCCTGCCACAGGGGCGCTCTCGCCAAGGTAGGTCAGGGAGATATAGGAGCGCCGGGCGTTGACCTTCTGGCGCTCCACGCACTCGCGGGCCACATCCAGCAGATCGACCGTTTCCATTGCAGGCGCAGCACCCGTCTCGCTCACATTGTCGAGGTGGGAGAGCTGCAGAATATCGTTGACCAGCTGTATCATCCGGCTGGCCTCTACATGGATCTTGCGGGCAAAACCCGGCGTATCCTCGGGTTTTGCAATGCCGGTCTCGATGAGCTCTGCATAACCGGAGATGCTGGTCAGAGGCGTTTTCAGCTCGTGGCTGACATTGGCCGTGAACTCCTGCCGCATTTTCTCGTTATTTTCCCGCAGCATCCGGTCGGAGTGGATGCTCTCGGCAAAGGGGATAAGCTCCTTGTAGGGGACATTCTCCTGGATGTGGTCGAGGTCATCGGTCATCTTGAGCACAGGCTGGACAAGGCTCTTGGTCAGCAGTCCGGCAATGATGGCGGCTGCGCCCATCATCAGGAAACAGCTCAGCACGATGGCAGGCAGAGCAGCGTCATAAATGGACCAGATCGTCTCAGAATCCTGCGCCACCCGGAGGATGTCTCCGTTCGTCAGCAGCATGGCGTAATAATAAGTCTCATAGCCCAGCGTCTGGGAGTCGCGGCAGTCGCGGCCCACACCGCTCTTCATGGCCTGTTGTATCTCGGGGCGGCTCAGATGGTTCTCCATCGGCTGGTTGGTGGCCGACTCAAAGAGCACACTGCCGTCCGAGGCGATGAGAGTGATGCGCAGCGAGCCGTCCACATAAGTTTCCAGCTGGCTGGGGGTGTCCACCTGCGCACAGCCGACAGCCACAAGGTCGGCTTCCCGCTCGAGGGCTGTCCAGGCCTGCTCCCGGAACGCCTTGTGGAACACAAAGATGCAGAGCGCAGCGGTACACGCCAGCCCCGCAAAGCCCATCAGAAACAGCAGATAGCTTATTTTTTCTTCCATGCTGCGTGGTTTCATTGCTCGAGCTCCTCCTCGCTGTCCGTCAGCTTGTAGCCCACCTTCCGCACTGTGCAGATGTACTTTCCGGCCTCGTCCAGCTTTTTGCGCAGGGTGCGGATGTCCATATCCACGGTCCGGCTCTCCACCGAGATGTCAGTACCCCACACTACCTGCAAAATGGTCTCGCGGGTGACGACAAGGTTGGTGTTTTCCAGCAGCAGGCGGAGCAGGCTGTATTCTTTGTAAGTCAGCTCCACCGGTGCGCCGCTGACGGTGACGCTGTGGCGGGCATTGTCCAGCAGGATCTCCCGGAAGCTGTAGACGTTGGGCCGCGCCTCGGGCTCTGCCCGGCTCAGAAACTCCATGATGCCGAAAGGTTTGGTGATGTAGTCGTCTGCGCCGCAGTCGAGGCCGCGCACGGTGTCCAGCTCGCTGGACTTGGCCGTTATCATGATGATGGGCAGACGCCGCAGGGAAGGGGCGGCGCGGAGCTTTTTCAGGATGGAGAAGCCGTCCTCACCGGGGAGCATCACGTCCAGAATGACCAGTTCCGGCGGCGCGGTGTGGACGGCCTGCCAGAAGGGTTCTGAGGACTCGAAGCCCACGGCCTCGTAGCCGTTGGACTGTAATGCATACTGCTCTAATTCACGGATGGCTGAATCGTCTTCTACGATATAGATCATGCCTGTTTGTCCTCCGTTTCGGTGACGTTTTCGTCGGGGAAGAGATAGCGCTCACGGTAGCGGTTCAGGCGGCGCTGGAACTGCTCGCTCTCCTTGGTGGAGGCATGGCCGCTGCGCAGGTCGTTGAGGTAGGCGTGGGTGTCGAAGCTGTCCTGTGCTACCTCGATCTGGGCAACTGCTACGTTGCTGCAGTGGTCGCAGACGCGCTCGTAGTTGGTCAGCAGGTCTTCCAGCACGAAGCCATACTCGATGGAACAGCTGCCGGCCTGCAGGCGGGCGACGTGCCGTGCCTTGATGGCGCGCACCAGCTCGTCCACGACGGTCTCCAGAGGTTCGACCTTGCTTGCCAGATGCAGGTCATCCTTGCGGAAGGCGTCAGTGGTGCGGTTCAGCACGTCCTGCACGGCGTCCTCAAGCACCTGCAGCTCTTCGCGGGCGTCGGTGGAGAAGTTGATCTCCTTGGTGTGCATCTCCTGTGCGGATTCCAGAAGGTTCACGGAATGGTCGCTGATGCGCTCGAAATCGCTGATGGTGTGGAGCAGGGTATTCACGCTCTGGCTGTCCGCATGGTTCAGCTCACGGCTGGACAGCTTGACCAGATAGGTGCCGAGAGCATCTTCGTACTGGTCAACTTTGCTCTCCTCGTCCCGGACTTTCTGGGCCAGCGTATCATCCCAGGTGTGGGTCAGGCTCATGGCCTGCATGACGCCCACACGGGCCAGCTCGGCCATG
>OGRF01002342.1_pt1 | contig 10838 bp, 9 predicted proteins | sample 1553381 | NCBI WGS metagenome assembly OGRF01 (sample SAMEA2580060, study PRJEB22360) | human gut metagenome | biome: human gut; feature: human-associated habitat; material: faeces | place: Denmark | collected 2008/2010
CTCTCCCGATGAGTTCAAGCATTTTATCGGCAAGGATATACGCCTTGATCCGGTGACAATGAAGAAAGAGGACCTCGTGAAAGATATGCTTGAGTTCTATATGGGGAAGAATACCATGGAGCGACAGAACTTTATTATCGATAACTTAGTGGTTGAAGAAGATGTCATCAATTGAAAATAAACGTATCGCGCTTTTTCCCGGTACCTTCGATCCTTTTACGATCGGGCATCAATCCTTGGTAAGGCGTGGGTTGGAACTGGTGGACGAGATCGTGATCTCGATCGGTATCAACGATAAGAAGCTTACCTATTTCTCCTTGGAGAAGCGGATGGAAGCGATCTGGAATCTATACAAAGATAATCCAAGGGTGAAAGTCATGTCATATAATCAATTGACGGTGGATTTCGCTAAAGAGGTCGGAGCCGGCTTTATCTTAAGAGGAATCCGTACGGTCAATGATTTCGAATATGAGAAGACGATCGCGGACGTGAATCGTAAGTTGACGGGTATCGAGACTTTTATCTTGTTTACGGAACCGGAGCATACGCATATTAGCTCAAGCATTGTCCGTGAGTTGTTACGCTACGGCAAAGACATTTCCCAATTCGTCCCTAAAGAGACGAGATTGTATTGAAAATTATGAAACGAATATATCTGATGAAAAGAATCGTCTTATCCCTGCTGATCGTCCTAGGTGTGTTTACCGGAGCGACAGCGCAAAAAGCGAATATGGATGCCCGGAAGCTCCAATTGGCTTTATTCGCCATCTCTAATCTATATGTCGACTCTACTAGCGAGACGAAGTTGGTGGAAGACGCTATAGTCGGTATGTTGGATAAGCTAGACCCTCATTCCAATTATATGGATCCGGAGGAGACGAAAGAGATGACCGAGCCTTTACAAGGCAATTTCGATGGTATCGGCATACAGTTCAATATGTTGACGGATACGCTTTACGTGATTCAGGTAATCCCCGGAGGTCCCTCTGAGAAGGTGGGGTTGATGGCGGGCGACCGTATTATCCAAGTAGACGATACCTTGATCGCCGGCGTGAAGATGAAGACTACCGATATCATGAAGAAACTACGCGGACCGAAAGGTACCGAGGTGCGTGTGAAAGTAAAGCGAGGCAAGTCGCCGGAATTGATGGATTTCAAGATCGTTCGCGGTAAGATTCCCGTGTATAGTCTGGATGCCGCTTATATGGCGGATAAGAATACCGGTTATATTAAGTTGAACCGTTTCGCCGCTTCTTCCGCCGATGAATTCAGGGAGGCGTTGGAGAAGCTCCGGAAACAGGGCATGAAGAACTTGATTCTGGATTTGCAGGGCAATGGCGGGGGATATTTGAATATCGCCATAGAGCTGGCGGATGAGTTCTTGGATAAAAACCGGTTGATCGTTTATACGAAAGGGAGTAAGCAACCTCGTGAGGAGGCGAACTCTACCGCTCGCGGACAATTCCAAGAGGGACGTTTGGTCGTGCTGGTGGACGAGTCCTCGGCTTCGGCCAGCGAGATCGTCTCCGGCGCTATTCAAGATTGGGACCGTGGAGTGATCGTAGGTCGCCGTACCTTTGGTAAAGGTTTGGTACAGAAACCGATTCCCCTGCCGGATGGTTCCATGATTCGTTTGACGGTTTCCCGTTACTATACACCCACCGGACGTTGTATACAAAAGCCTTACGAGAACGGGAAGATCGAGGAGTACCACCATGATCTGATCGACCGTTATAACCGGGGGGAGTTGATGAGTGCCGATAGCATTCATTTCCCGGATTCAATGAAGTATAACACCTTGGTTACCGAGCGTACCGTATATGGGGGTGGAGGTATTATGCCGGACGTGTTCATCCCGGTAGATACGGCTCGCTATACGGATTATCACCGGAAACTGGTAGCTTCCGGTTTGGTCAATCGGGTGTCCATGAATTATCTGGATCGTAATCGGAACCAGATGATGGCTAAATATCCGAAATTCCAGCAGTATAAGCAAGGTTTCGTGGTCGGAGAGGATATCATGGAGGAGCTTCTTAAGATGGCCGGCGATGAGAAGATTGAGTTTGAGGAAGAGCAATATAATCGTTCGAAGCCGTTGATCATGCTTCAGATCAAGGCGCTTATCGCACGGGATCTCTATGATATGGCGCAGTACTTCCAGATTATCAATGATGATAATCCAAGTTACCAGAAAGCGCTTCAGATTATTAATAATAAAGAAACTTACAATAGGCTTTTAGGACGTTAGCCAACGTAAACTGATAAGGGTATGTATTGGACGCTTTTTCTGACATTCGTGAAAATCGGTATGTTTACCATCGGAGGTGGTTACGCCATGTTGCCGCTTATCCAGCGGGATGTGGTGGACCGGGGGTGGATGACGAAAGAGGACTTTATCGACGTTTTCTCCGTGGCCCAATCGTTGCCGGGTATTTTCGCCGTGAATATAGCGATCTTCGTGGGTTATAAACTGAAGAAGACATGGGGCGGTTTTGTTTGTGCCTTGGGTACGATTCTCCCTTCTTTTGTAATCATGCTCTTGATTGCGTTATTCTTTACGCAGGTAAAGGATAATGTATGGGTGGAGAAGGCGTTTATGGGATTGCGTCCGGCGGTGGTCGCCTTGATCGCCGTGCCTTGTCTGACAACCGCACGCTCTATCAAGTTGAGTTACGTGCAAATGATCATACCTGTCGGGGCGGCATTGCTGATCTGGATGGGTGGGGTGTCTCCCGCTTGGATTATCTTGGCGGCTATAGCCGGAGGTTTGGTGTATGGTTTAAATAAGAAGGGCTGATATGATTTGGTTGCAATTATTATATGTATATCTGAAGATCGGTATATTGGGCTTTGGTGGCGGGTATGCGATGTTATCCTTGATACAAGCCGACGTGGTGGACCGCTATGGTTGGATTTCCTTGCAGGAGTTTACCGATATTGTCGCTATCTCTCAAATGACACCCGGGCCGATCGGTATCAATAGCGCCACCTATATAGGATATACGGCGGTGCATAATGCGGGGTATTCGGAGACGATGAGTATCCTAGGGTCTTGCCTGACGACATTCGCGGTATGTCTGCCCTCTTTCATATTGGTTCTCTTGATCTCTTATTTCTTCGCTAAGTTCCGGAATAATAAATATGTAGAGGCGGCTTTCCTTGGATTACGCCCGGCTACGGTGGGACTGATCGCTGCCGCTGCCTTGCTATTAATGAATAAAGAGAACTTCATCGACTACAAGAGCTTCTTGATCTTTGGTGCCGCTTTCATCCTAACATGGAAATTCAAGGTACATCCTATCTTGATGATCATCTTGGCGGGTATCGCGGGTATTATTTTATATTGGTAATCCCGATGTCGATGGAATTGCCCGTTTAATCGGTGAAAACAGCCCCTTTTTCTAGTCTGGTTGCCCATGTTTTTAAGGTAATATAGTTTTGCTTTCGTAAAAAGATAGAAAACGAAGGCAATATGAAACAATACGCTTTATTATTCGCATGTCTGTTCTTCCTCTGTGTAGGGAGTAAGGCACAAGAGCAACCTACCCGATGGACTTTGCGCGCTTGCTTGGATTACGCTTTGGAGCATAATATCCAAGTAAAGAAAAGCAAGGTGTCGCATCTTTCCGGTATAGAGGATACGAAGCAGGCGAAAGCACAGCTTTTCCCTTCCCTTTCGGCTTCGGTTACCCAAGGATTCGTGAATTATCCTTCGAGCGACGCCGCTACGAATAATAGCTATAGCGGTAATTATGCGCTGAACGCTAAATGGACGCTTTTTGATGGAGGGCAACGTGTACAGGCGATCAAGCAACAGGAAATACAAAATACCGTCGATGAGCTAGGTATCGAGCAAAACGAGGATGATATCCAAATCTCCTTGATACAGACCTATATGCAGGTACTATATGCGATGGAGTCCGTTCGTATCAACCAAAATACGGTCGAGGTATCTACGGCGCAACGGGATCGTGCGGTGGAGTTGCTACGTGCCGGTTCGATCTCGAAAGTGGATTTGGCTCAGTTGGAAAGCCAGTTAAGCACCGATAAATATCAATTGGTCGTAGCCCAGACGAATCTAGACAATTATAAGTTGCAATTGAAGCAATTACTAGAACTGGATATAACCGAAGAGATCGAATTGGTGATGCCGGAGCTTACGGAGAAAGATATCTTAACCCCGCTTCCGAGCAAGCAAACGATTTACAATACCTCTCTGGCTGTGATGCCGCAAATAAAGAGCAGTGAGCTGGCCGTGGACATCGCCGAGCTGGAGAAGAAAAAGGCGAAAGGTGCTTTCCTTCCTTCGCTCTCCATGAACGCCGGGCTGGGTACCGGCCATCTTTCCGGAACGGATTACGCTTTCGGTAGCCAGGTCTGGAATAGTTTCAACGAGAGTGTCGGATTGACGATCAGCATCCCTATCTTCAGTAACCGTCAGTATAAGACGGCCTATAACAAGGCGAAATACGCGATTACCACCAGCCAGTTGGAGTTGCTGAATACCCAAAAACAATTGCTGCAAACCGTGGAGGGGATCTATCTGGACGCTACCTCGTCGCAGACCCAATATACCTCGGCTACCGAACGCTTGAGTTACGTGAAAGAAAGCTATAACTTGATCGATGAGCAATTCAGCCTCGGTATGAAAAATACGCTTGAGCTATTGACGGAGAAGAACAATTATCTGACCGCCCAGCAAGAGCAGCTACAAGCGAAATACATGGCCTTGATGAGCGTTCAATTGCTGAATGTTTATCAGAAGAAGCCGGTTGCGGAGAATTATTAACCCACTAATGGATATATTTACTCCACTCTCTTTTTTCAAGGTTACCCTGCGACGGAGGTCGCGGGGGCCTTTTGAACAAGAATACAACGTAAAACAGAAATAAAACGAATCAGAATATGGACAAGAAGAAACTAATCATGGGCGGTGTTGCCGTTATCCTTATAGCGGGGGGCGTGTTCCTTTTCACGGGCAAATCCTCGAAAGGCGGGATCAAGCTGGAGACCGCTAAAGTAGGGCGCAGCACGATCACGAATACGGTTACGGCCACCGGTACGGTAGAGCCCGTTACCGAGGTTGAGGTAGGTACGCAGGTCTCCGGTATCATCGATAAGTTGTACGCTGATTATAACGACGTGGTGAAAGCCGGCCAACTGATCGCCGAGATGGATAAGATCAACCTCCAAGCCGCGCAATTGGCGAGCAGCAAGACGGAGTTCGAGTATCAACAGAAGAACTACGCACGTAGCAAGGTGCTTCACGAGAAACAATTGATTAGCGATACGGATTATGAGACGGCTACCTATAATTACGAGAAGGCGAGGGCCGCTTACGACCAGAGTCAGGCCTCCATGGTAAAGGTAAACCGTAATCTCGAATATGCCACGATCACGAGCCCTATAGACGGAGTGGTTATCAACCGGGCCGTTGAGGAAGGGCAGACCGTTGCCGCCGGCTTCGAGACCCCGACGCTGTTTACCATTGCCGCCGACTTGACGAAGATGCAGGTAATAGCGGATGTGGATGAGGCGGATATAGGTAATGTGGAGGAAGGCCAACGGGTTAGTTTTACGGTGGATGCCTACCCGAACGATCAATTCGAGGGCGTGGTTCGCCAGATTCGCCTTGGGGATAGCGAAAGCACCTCCAGCGCTTCTTCCAGTACTTCTTCTTCTACGGTCGTTACCTACGAGGTAGTGATTACGGCAGATAATCCGGACTTGAAACTGAAACCTCGCTTGACGGCGAATATCACGATTTATACGTTGGAACGTGCGAATGTCCTGACCTTGCCGAACAAGGCACTTCGTTTTATCCCCGAGCCCGCCATCATGGAATCGTTGGGTATGACCGTGACAGATCCGAATGCGGAGGTACAACCCGGAAAACGCTTGGTTTGGTCCCGCCAAGGAAATACCTTGAGCCCGAGGCAGATTACGGTCGGAACCAGCAACAACAGCGTGACCGAAGTAACCGAGGGCCTGAGCGAGGGCGATGAGGTAGCCGTAGATTTAGCGAGCGCCGCTAACATGCCGGAAGTAGGTGCAGGAGCGGAGCGTAGCCCTTTCATGCCGGGCCCTCCGGGAAGCAACAAAAATAAGAGATAGTTTGCGTCATGAAAGAAATTATCAGATTAGACAATATAAAACGAGACTTCCACGTTGGCGACGAGACCGTCCATGCCCTGCGAGGCGTGTCGTTCACGATTCGCGAGGGGGAGTTCGTTACGATCATGGGAACCTCCGGCTCCGGAAAGAGTACGTTGCTGAACACGCTGGGTTGCCTTGATACTCCTACGAGCGGGGAGTATTACTTAGACGGGGTATCCGTGCGCACCATGAACAAGCGGCAACGGGCGACTCTCCGGAATCGTAAGATCGGCTTCGTCTTCCAGAGCTATAACCTGCTGGCGAAGACAACGGCGGTAGAGAATGTAGAGCTCCCTCTCATGTACAACCCCGCCTATAAAGCGGCTCAGCGTAGGGAAAAGGCGGTCAACGCCTTGATCGCCGTGGGCTTGGGAGACCGACTGATGCATAAAAGCAACCAGATGTCCGGTGGCCAGATGCAGCGTGTGGCGATCGCCCGTGCCTTGGTGAACGACCCGGCGGTGATCCTGGCGGACGAGGCTACCGGCAACTTGGATACCCGTACCTCTTTTGAGATCTTGGTGCTCTTCCAGCGTCTGCACGCCGAGGGACGTACGATTATTTTTGTCACCCACAACCCGGAGATCGCCCAATACAGCAGCCGGAATATCACGTTGCGCGACGGTCATGTAACCGCCGATACGGTGAATACGAATATCTTGAGCGCCGCCGAGGCTTTGGCCCGCCTGCCCAAGAATGATGATTAAGCGATAAACAGAAGTAACAATGAATACGACGAATTTACTAAAGATAGCCCTCCGGGCCTTGGCCAACAACAAGCTGCGGGGATTCCTCACGATGCTGGGTATCATCATCGGCGTGGCTTCCGTGATCACGATGCTGGCCATCGGTCAAGGTTCGAAGCGGAGTATACAGGCGCAGATCAGCGAGATGGGCTCGAACATGATCATGATCCAGCCGGGAGCCGACATGCGTGGTGGTGTCCGCCAAGACGCCTCTGCCATGGAGACGCTGAAGCTACAGGACTACGAGGATATCGTGAACGAGACTCGCTACGTCTCCGCCACCTCTCCCTCCGTGAACAGTAGCGGGCAGGCCATCTATGGCGCCAACAATGCCCCGACCACCGTCTACGGTATCAGCCCGGATTATATGGAGATACGCCGATACGAGGTGGAGGATGGCGATATGTTCAGCGATCAAGACGTACAGACCGCCGCCAAGGTATGCGTGATCGGGAAGACGGTGGTGGATAACCTTTTCCCCGGCGGAGAGAATCCCGTCGGACGGGTGATCCGTTTCCAGAAGCTACCGTTCCGGGTCGTGGGCGTACTGAAAAGCAAAGGATATAACAGCATGGGAATGGACCAAGACGACCTGATCTTAGCTCCATACACAACTATTCAAAAGAAGATCTTGGCCATTACCCATTTGCAAGGCATAACCTGCTCGGCGCTCAAGGAGGAGTACACCGATCAAGCCATAGACGAGATATCGGAGATACTGAGGCGTAACCATAGGCTGCGGGAAACCGATGATGATGATTTCACGATCCGGAGTATGCAGGAGTTGAGTACGATGTTGACAAGTACGACGGATATAATGACGACGTTGCTGGCCGCGGTGGCTGGTATCTCTCTTCTCGTTGGTGGTATCGGTATCATGAATATCATGTACGTGAGCGTGACGGAGCGTACGCGGGAGATCGGCCTCCGTATGAGTATCGGTGCGAAAGGCATGGATATCTTGGCTCAGTTCTTGATCGAGTCTATCCTTATCAGCGTGACCGGGGGATTGATCGGCGTGCTTTTCGGCGTGGGAGCCGCCTTGATCGTGAATGTCGTGGCGCATTTCCCGATCTATATCCAGCCATGGAGCGTACTGCTCTCTTTCGTGGTATGTACCGTCACCGGGGTGTTCTTCGGATGGTATCCCGCTAAGAAGGCGGCCCAGCTCGACCCGATAGAGGCCATACGCTATGAGTAGACGGATGAGGCATGGTCTCCTTACCTGTAAAGGGTATGCATCATACGTATGAGGAACGATGCATTAAACCTATGATGTATGACACCTCATAGCTATGAGGCGAAGGCTCACTAGATAAGGCTACATGGCTCATATAACGGTAGGAATGACTATATTTGCGTAGCACTAAAGAGGATAATAAGATGAATGACACACCACAATCCCCCCCTATCAAAGGTTTGGGAAAGTTGATACACATTGCGGGATGGGGTATCCTATTCTGTTCCCCCTTCTTCTTCACGGGGAGGGAGTCGCAAGTCACGTTCGAGGGGTATCTGCGGAGCATCATCGTGCCGCTCTCCTTCATGCTCGTCTTCTACTTGAATTACGGGTGGCTGGTGAGGCGGTATTTGTTCAACCGCCGGACAGGGCGTTTCCTGCTGATCAACCTATTGCTTATCGGGAGTACGATGCTGTTCGTGCATTTCTGCATGCGCTATTTCTACCCTCCGGAGATGCATCATCCGGCTCGTCCGCCCCGCCCGTTGAACGAGACGGTGGGGTTCTTTCTCGTCAACGCCGTTATCTACTCCTTGGTAGCCGGCCTTAGCGTGGCGATCAAGATGACGGACGGATGGTACCGGGTGGCGGCTATCCAGCGGGAACTGGAGAAGGAGCGTGCCGAGGCGGAATTGCAGAACTTGAAAAGCCAGCTTAACCCGCATTTCCTGTTTAATACGTTGAATAATATCTATAGCTTGATAGCGTTCAGCCCGGAGAAGGCGCAGGAGGCGGTGCACGATTTGAGCCGCTTGCTTCGCTATGTCTTGTATGAGAGTAGCCAGCCTTTTGTCCCTTTGGAGAAGGATTTCGACTTCCTTCGTAATTATGTGGAGTTGATGCGTATACGCCTGCCCAAACATGTGGAGCTGAAAACGAATATCGTCGCTTCCTCTCCGGGAACCTTGATCGCTCCCCTGTTGTTTATCTCCTTGGTTGAGAACGCGTTTAAGCATGGGGTGAGCAATAATAAGCCGTCTTTCATCCATTTGGATATCCATCAGGAGGGGGCGGAGGTGGTTTGTACTATCGTGAATAGCTATTTCCCGAAAAGCCCGGATCAAGATAAAAGTGGTTCCGGTATCGGGCTGGTGAATCTGGAGAAACGCTTGGGGCTGCTCTATCCGGGGCATTTCTCGTTCCAATGCGGTCGGGAGGGGGATAACTATTCTTCTTATCTATCAATTACTATAAACGAGACTGAGATATGAGATTGACTTGCGCTATTATTGACGATGAACCTTTAGCGGTTAGCTTGCTGGAAAGCTACGTCTTGAAAACTCCGTTTCTGGATTTGCAGGGGACTTATAATAGTGCCTTGGACGCTCTTTCCGACTTACGGGATCGGCCGGTGGATCTGCTTTTTCTGGATATCCAGATGCCGGAGTTGAGCGGATTGGAGTTCTCCCGTATCTTGAACGCCGATACCCGTGTCATCTTTACGACGGCTTTCGATCAATATGCCGTGGATAGTTACCGGGTAAACGCGCTGGATTATTTGTTGAAGCCGATCAGCTATCCGGACTTCCTTGCCTCGGCGAATAAGGCGTTGCGATGGTATGAGTTGCTCCGTAAGCCGGTGTCTTCGGAAGAGAAGGAGGAATCCGCGTCAATCGCGGAGAGGGGCGGGATGGAGAGTATTTTCGTCAAGAGTGAGTATAAGCTGTTGCAAATAGAGCTGCGCAAGATATTATATATTGAAGGATTAAAGGATTACGTGAAGATATTCGTGGAGGATGAGCCTCGTCCGGTCCTTTCGTTGATGAGCATGAAGAGTTTGGAGGATATGTTACCTTCGGATCGCTTTGTGCGTGTTCATCGCTCTTTTATCGTCCAGCCGGAGAAGATCAAGGTGATCGAGCGGAACCGGATTGTCTTTGGAAAGGAGTATATCCCGATCTCCGACAATTATAAACAGCATTTCCTAGAGATGATAGAGCGTAGATCGATCCTGCCGAAATAACCGCTGGTTAGTTGAACAACTGGAGCAATAATTTCTCTATCGCTACGGTCATAGGACGTCCGTCGCAGGAATAGTTATTTACGAATAGGGCGATGGCGTATTGCTTATCGCCTTTGTTTATATATCCCGCGTATCCTTTTACCCGGCTCATGCTTCCGCTTTTAAGATGGGCTTTTCCTTGGAGGGATGAGCCTTTTAAGAAGTTCCTCACCGAGCCTTCTACCCCCGCTACGGGCAATGATTCGTAGAAGGCTGTGTGTTGTTGTGAACGGGTTCTCATATAAATCAATAAATCAGCCACAAAAGCTGTTGATAACTTGTTGGTAACCGCAAGGCCACTACCGTCGTACATCCAGACGCACGAGAGGTCGAGTCCTTTCCCTTGCCAATAGTCCCGAAGCACCTGGATGCCCCGGTTAAAAGAAGATATGACCTCTCCCTTACGGGGCGTATAGCGTAGGCCGATTGTCTTGATCAAGGCATCGGCGAATAAATTATGGCTGACATGGTTGGTCACTTCCACGATTTCCCGAAGCGTAGGGGAGTAAGTGGTAACAATCTCGGTCCGTTTCCCGGGTTGCCACCTACCGGCCTCCCGCAAGATACGGAAACAAGACGGTGATTCGCCGACCGTGATCCCTTCATGTTCCAATTGCCTAGTGAGATAATCCGCTAGGAAAAGAGCCGGGTCCGGGATATCCCCTTTGAGCGGATACCATTCCCGGTTAGCGGG
>OGRF01002346.1_pt1 | contig 10830 bp, 8 predicted proteins | sample 1553381 | NCBI WGS metagenome assembly OGRF01 (sample SAMEA2580060, study PRJEB22360) | human gut metagenome | biome: human gut; feature: human-associated habitat; material: faeces | place: Denmark | collected 2008/2010
CCGACCTGCTGGCACTGATGGAGGAAGAAGATGCGGACGCTTATACCGCTGAAAAGGAAGCAGCGGTACAGGCTGAACAGGACAGGCTGAGAGCCGAGGAAGAAGCCAAGAAAGCTGCCGAAGAAGCAGCAGGAGGCTCTCAGCCTGCACCCCAGAAACCAAGCATGCGCGACCGTGTGCGTGAAATTCTGGAAGGCAACGCTGCCAACAACGCCAAACCTGTTGTAAGCAACAAACCTACACCGGCCAACTAAAAAACAAATCCCATCCGCCCTTTATGTTCATAAAACGGATGGGATTTTTTATACCCTTTTTTAATTTTTACAACGCCTCTTTAAAAATAGAACCGCCGATAAACTCCCTTAAAATAGAATTGGTCGGTATCGCTGCATCATCCATGCCGCGCACATGGCTTAAAAGTTCAAGCAGGCGCTGCGCGCGCGTGTAAACGGCTTCGTCCGGCTGAATCAGCTTCAGCAGCGGCTCTGCATATTTTTTAAGCACGGCAAACTCGTACACCAGCGAAGTATTAAACATAATATCGGCGCTGTCCTGAAACGGAAATACATACTGTTCTTCTCCGCGCCGCACATCATCCCATAATTTCAGCGTCATCAAAGCATCGTGCGAACGGAACTGCGAATCGCGCACAATGCGGCGCAAAAGGCGCATATCCGTTGTATGGATGCGGTTGTAGGAATCAAGCTGCATGGGCGTTAAAGCGCTGATATAAATTTTCATTTTATTGTTGGCAGGCACTGCTTCGGAAATACGCTCGTTCAGCGCGTGTATGCCCTCAACAACCAAAACATCATTTTCGCCAAGCTGAATTTCGCGCCCGCGGTATTCCCTCATGCCGCTGCGGAAATTATATTTTGGCATTTTTACACACTCCCCTGCCAAAAGGCGGCGCAAGTGGTCATTAAAAAGCTCCAAATCAACGGCGTCAACGCTTTCAAAATCGAAAGTACCGTCCGGTTTTCTCGGCGTATCGTGCCTGTCTTTAAAATAATCATCCATAGAAACAGGCACCGGGCGCAACCCATTAACCACCATTTGTATGCTTAAACGCTGGGCAAACGTGGTTTTGCCTGAAGATGAAGGCCCTGCAATAAGCACCAGCCGCACATCTTTATTGCTGGCGGCAATTTTATCGGCAATGCCGGCAATTTTCTTTTCGTGCAAAGCCTCTGCCACCTGAATAATGCCGTTGGCATAACCGCAGCTTATAATACGGTTCAGCTTGGCAACAGTGTTGCAGTTAATTTTTGCCGACCAATCCTGCAATTCGTGGAACATGCCGTTTAAAGCATCACTCGGCTCAAACTTGTCAAGCCTGTCCATGCAGCATTTATCGGGGTAATTAATAATTATGCCGTTCTCGTAGTTTATCAGTTCAAACTGCTTTAAGTAACTGCAATCCGGCATCATGGCGCCAAAAAAATACTCCATATAATCGCGCAGCTTATACACCGTAAGCGTCTGCGCGCCGGGCGTGTTGCCCAAAAGCTGCAAACGGTCGTCCTCACGGCGTTCCACCAGAATTTTTTCGGCTTCCGCCCTGCTGATAGTGCTGTAAACAATAGGCTCCCGCGCCGCAATAAGTTTGCGCATAAACAAATCAATATCGCGCAAATCGTATTTGCTGAGCACAATGCCGTTGGTAATATCGCAATACAAAGCGCTGCCTATCGAATTGCAAACCTCAAGCTGTACCTCGGGGCGCAGTGTTTTAATGGCATACAAAAACAAAAACAGCAGGCTGCGCACATAAACGCGGCGTCCTTCTTCCGTATCCCATGTTATAAAATAAACAATGCCGTCGCTGTGCAAAGGCTTCTGCAAATCGGTGCCAACGCCGTTAAAAATACCTTCCACCACCGGCTGGCTGTAAAAACCTTTCAGTTCGCGGCCAACCTCCAAAAGCGTAATTCCTTCCGGATATTCTTTTATAGTACCATTTGGCAAAGTAAGTTTCAGCATAGTTTTTCTCCTTTTATGCAGGCTGTAATAATATTATACCGCATAAGCTGTTTTTTGCCAAAAAAGAAACCGCTACTTTTTGTTAACAATTACCGAAACCGATGGCTGGCTCATATTAAATAAATTTGCCAAAAACAACTGCAAAACGCCTTTTTCGTAATATAAACGGCAAATTTCTTCGTTGCGTTCTTTACGGTTAACAAACGGATGAATTTCAATAACTTCACCGCCGGTTTTATAACCGTAATCGCACAAAAGCACAATCATATATTCTCCGTCCGGCTTTTGTGCTTTAATCTCCCAGCAGCGCATACCGGTTTTGCCGCGCGGCATATAGTTAACGTATTCTGCCGTGCAGTCCGGCGCAAGCTGTTTAAATTTTGCTTCATTAAAGGATAGTTTTTTAAGCATATATTATCATCTTTTCATGTATAAACTGATATTATTTTTTCAATAAATTAAAAGGGAGCTTATGCTCCCCTTAAGTAATATAATCAATTAAAAGCTATATCTTATACCTGCACTCCACTGCCACGGAGTAGCAACATCACCGCCATAAGTTTTTTCTACATCAAAATACAAATGAGTTACATCACTAAGATTAATGTTAGTACCTACACCAACTTCAAACCAGCCTCCGCCAAGATCTTGTTCATAAACATCGCTGATACCACTATGGCTCATAGTCACTTCTGTTTCTCCGTCAAAATCATACAAATAGGAAGCACGGGCATAAATATTTCCGGCTTTAATATCTTTGCCAAGAGAGAATCCTACACGCCCTACAAGGCTATCCATACCTTCCTGACGTACTTTTGCGCCGTTACTGGTTGTATAATCAACAGCTCCTACTGTACCATAGGTCAATTCAACCTGCGGCTCAATCCAGAAGCCGTTACCCTGTTCAAAACGTTTGCCATATTCAGCACTAATACTGTAACCATTGGTGTTATAATCGCCGCTGCCTACGCCGCCGCTTGCATTAAAGTCGCTGTCAATTCTTGCATATTTGGCAACCAAATCAATAAAGCTTCCATCATCTTTTAAGTAAGAACCATATACACCTACACCGGTATGATTGTTTTCTGCACTGCCGGTTCTAAATGTGCTGTTTCCTTCGGTGCGGGTTAAAAACATACCAACAGTCCAGTTCGGGTCTGTACTGAGTTTTTCATCATAACCAATCTGATAGTAATTATACTGGTTCTGAATGCTTTCATATTCAACTTCGCCGCGTACCATTCGTGCCCATACGCCATGTTCACCTTTGCTGTCGCGCAATTCTCCAAGACGTTTATTCATATCGTTGTTTTCCTGACGCCATGTCATAAGGTTAATGGCAGCCAAATTACTAATGCCTACATTAGTGGTATTTTTTGTATAAACAGTATTGGTAATTTCACCATCTGCATTTACATCAGCAGTAATTTTACCTGCAATTATACCTTCATCAGTAGTAATTTGAGAAGCTGCTGATTTTTCAGAATCGCCAGTACCGGTAGTTACAACATCAGCCAAATCCTGTGCTGTTGCATCGCCACCGTAAATAGCATCTGCTATTTCGCCGCTGCCGTTAACTGTAATAGAAGTGCTGTCAGCAATAGTATCAATGGTCATTTTATTATCAAGGCTGTTTGTGTTAACAGTGCCACCTTCGCCAGTTAAAGTTACAACATTTACTTCTTGATTTTCACCTTGCAAATTAATAATACCTTCATTCAATCCAATTTCTGTTGCATTGAATTCTGTTGCGCTCTCTTGCATATTAATAACACCATCATCAGTTAAATTAACATTATTAATAAAACTGTCTCCTGTCATATTCCAAGAGGCTCCATCATTTATTGACATTTTAAATCCAGTTACATTACCATGATATTCTGGTGCTTCAAGTTCTACTTTATCGACATATTCTCCATCAATTTTGTATTCCTGATAAGCCCTTCCAGTCCAAGAAGATCCTTCACCAGAAAGATTTATATTCACATTAGAATTAATTATTTTACCACTATTTTGAGCATCTCCCGGTGAATTAGGAGTTTCAAAAACAATATCGCCATTTAATACAGTTGTATGTTTTCCATCAGTATTAATATTAATAGTTGCATTACCACGTGTGTCAATTGCATTTTTAGCATTAACAACCAAGTTCCCATTAATATCCATTTGCCCATTAGAAAAAGCAGAAATACCTAAATCAGTACCATTTATAACAATATTTTCAGCATTAATATTGACAGAAGCTGCATTTTCTGGAGCATTTGCTGTTTCAGTATTATTTTGCACATGTAATGCAAATGCTCCAGGAGTATTTACATTAATGACAAAAGAACTAGCGTTGACAGTAAATTTGCTATTTTCCTTAAAAGCAAATACCCCCATTGCAGAATTGCCATTAGCATTAATTTCTATTACAGAATTTCCATTCCCTAAACTAACAGCGCCTCCTTCAATCATAACAGCACGTGATCCATTACTTTCTTCTTGATTTGATGTAATAGTAATTTCATCACCAGTTAATTGAATATTGTCATCACTTTCAGCATATAACCCATAACTTATACCTGGTTTGGTACCATAAGTTTTATCCGAAACTACATTAATTGACTCATTTATTTCCGTAGTAGAATCAATAGAACCACTTTCTTGTGCTGCAAATGCTGTATAAGGCGTTGCCAACATTAACCCAAGCACAATTTTTGCTGTTAATTTCTTATTAATCATCTTTACAACTTCCTTTCATTATTTTCGTTAATTTATATAAAAATATACAAATTAGCTATTACTGAAATTATACCACACTTTTACCCCCCCCGCAAGACTTTTCCGTTTGCGTATGTCTAACTTTTACTGGTCTTGTTGTAACAGGCTTTGCTTTCGTAGATTAACGTTTTTTTACAGGGTGCTGAATCGTTTTCTGTTAAACGCAAACCTTTAAATGTAACATAAAAATTTTTGCAAAAACAGTCTTGTTTTTTAGCCTGCGTTTTTGTTATTATAGTTTTCGCCGCTTTTTTGGGTGCGCACCGCAAAACGGCAAAATAATTTTTAAGGAGGCTTCACCTTTTTTGATGAAACCTGATTTTACTATTAACAAAAATTTTAAAATTGATGTGGAAGAAACCAGCAATGCACAGCACACCCAAAAGTTAATTACCGCCGCACAAAACGGCGATAAAGCGGCAATGGAAAAACTTTGTACTGCTTTTGAGCCTTTGTTCCGCAAGGAAATGCGCCGTGAGATTTTTTATAACGGGCTTGGTTTTGAAGAAGGGCTTAGTTTGGCGCGCTTGAAATTTATAGAACTTGTACTAACCTACAACGGAGCGGATTATGAACACTTTGCCGGTTATGTACGGTGCAGAATACATTTTGCGCTGTATGACGCCGTTAAAAAAGTTTGGGCAGAAGAAAATAAAAAAAGCCCCCTGCCCCAAACGGATGAAGCAGAAGGCACGGAATTTACCGATAATGTTATAGAACGCAGGGAACTGAGTATTTTATTAAACCTTGCACTGGCAAAGCTTACGCATAAACAGCGCCAAACCATTACGGCACTGTATTTTGATGGGCTTAACGGCAAAGAAACAGCGCGGATGCTGAATTGTGCGCCCTGTACGGTAACAAAGCACCATAAACTGGCACTTAAAAATTTAAAAGCAAAATTGGCTTAATATAAATAAATGAGGCACTGTACTTTTTATGGTACAGTGCCTCTTAGTTTGCTTATTTAATTTTAAGCGTTTTGCATTATTCTTTAATCATGATGTCGATAATAACTTCGTTGGTTTTTTCCATGCCTTTTTTAGCCAGGGTGCCAACGTTGGCAAGGGTTTCTTCAACATCTTTGCCTACAATGCCGTCGCCGGGCTGGTAGTTGTTGCCGGTTTTGCACATATTGTAGCCGATAATGCCTGCTTCAACGGAGTTGGCAATTTTACCTGCGCAGGATGCTTTTGCACCGTCGCAAATCATGCCGCTGGTTACGCCTACGGCGTTGGTAATGGTGTGGCCGATTTCTTCAAGCGTTGCGCCATGCAGGTAAGCAATGCCTGCACCTGCGCCTGCGCCTGCGCTTACTGCGCCGCAGAATGCGGAAAGTACGCCGATAGGAGTTTTTTCGTGGATGGTTACGAGGTTTGCAAGTGCAAGAGCACGGTAAAGTTTTTCTTCGGATACTTTAAGTTCCTGTGCGTAAACAATAACAGGAATGGAAGTGGTCATGCCCTGGTTGCCGCTGCCGGAGCAGATTACAACCGGCATTTCGCAGCCGTTCATGCGGGCGTCGCTGCCTGCTGCTGCCATAGCGCGTGCGCGGGTGCGTACGTCCGGGTTTTCGCCGGCCATTTTTAAAAGCACGCTGCCGATATTGGCGCCGTAGTTGTTGCGCAGGCCTTCTTCTGCAATGGCCATGTTGCATTTAATCTGCGGATCAAGAACGTGTTTCAAATCTTCAACGTCTACAGTGTTGGCAAAATCATAAATGTCAGCCAGGTTAAGCAGGGTTCTGTCGGTAAGGCCTTCGTTGGTTTCGCCGTTAACAGGAATGTATTTAAGTTTTTCGCCGTCTTTTTCAATCAGTACAACGTTGGTATGGTCGTTGGCAATGCGCACTTTAACATAGTGTTCGCCCTGATACAGGATAATGATAATATCAAAGGTGCAGCCAAGCTCGATATGTTTGGTGGTAATTTCGGTATGCTGCAAAAACTCCTGCATTTTGGCAATCTGTTCGGGGGTAACATCGGCTAAAACTTCCAGTTCTTTATCCGGGTTACCGGCAATAATGCCTACTGCCGCAGCAACAGGAATGCCTTTCATGTGGTTGGTGTTGGGGACGATTACCGATTTTACGTTTTTAATGATACTGCCGCTTGCTTCAACCAATACTTTGTCGGGCAGGCCGTCCATATATTTTGCCGCAACTGCCGCTGCATAGGCTAAAGAAATCGGCTCGGTACAGCCCATAGCAGGTTTAAGTTCTTCCTCCAGAATCTGAATATAAGCTTTGTACTTCATGTCTGTTTTGTTCACAATCCATCTCTCCCTTTCTTATATTTCAAGATTCCCCTCGCAAACTTCAATGCATTGTTTATTATTTGTGTACTGCGTCCTGTGCTGCTTTGATTTTAGCTGCCATACCGCCGATTTTTTTAAGCGGTACTGCACACAGTGCAATACGGATGCCTGCTTTAAGAGGCACTGCAAAGATGTTGTCATCGTGCAGTTTATTGCATACTGCTTCCGGGTCGGTATCCGGAATAGAAAGGAAGAAGCCTGCAATATACGGAAGGCATTTCAATCCGCACTCGTTTGCTTCTTTCATAAACAAATCGGCACGGGCTTTAATCATCTGGTAATAGTCGTTGCGTTCTTTTTGTACGGCTGCCAACAGTTCCGGGTCTTTGTAAACGGTTGCCAGTGTTTTCATGGCAGGGCGGTTAATGTTAGACCAGGTTGCGCGGCTGGTGTACTGGTTAATGCCTTTAAATTCGTCAATAACTTCTTTGGAAGAAGAAACGCCTATCATTGCGCCTGTGCGCTGGCCGTACATAGTAAAGCCTTTGGACATGCTGTATGCGACGATTGTTAAAATGTTGGCAGGCAGCTTGGAAATCTTTTTAAAGAATTTGCGTACTGCCTGGCGTTCGCCCGCATAGTCGATGTAGGCAATATCCAAAAGCAATGTTACGGTTTTGCCGGTGCCTTCGGTAGCATTTTTAAGAATGTCAATTACGCCCTGCATATCTTCTTCGCTGAGGCTGTAACCGGTGGGGTTATGTGCCGGAGTGTTGATGATTAACAGCAGGCTTTTTTGTTTGCTTAAAATTTCTTCTACCTTTGCTTTTAAGGCAGGCAGGTTATATTTGTTGTTTTCGTCCAGCATGGTATAGGTGTCGAGCTTGCGGCCCATATCGTTGCAGAGCACGCTGTACGGGTCCCAGTACCAGTCGCTGGTAAGGGCGGTTTCGCCTTCATCCATGTAGTTCCAGATTGCATGGTGAATTACGCCGGTGCCGCCGGAGGTGGCAACTGCTGCCATGTAGCCTTCCGGACGGGAATCGCCGAAAGCTGCGTTCAAAACTTCTTCCAGATAATCCGGCAGGCCGGAAATTGGTGCGTAAGCAATGAGTTCATCGGTAGAAAGGCTGCGGAAAACTTTATCTACCGTGGGCAGGCATACAAGTTTTTCGTCCTCGTCCAAAATAGCGCCGATTGTGGCGTTGGTTACGTTTTCTGCGCCTATTTTTTTGGCTGCGGCAACGCACGCTGCGTTAGCGGCAAAAATAGTGTCTTCGGCGGATTTACCTTTTGCGTGGTTAGCTGCAATACTTGTCAGCATATTAATTACCTCCAGTTTTTATATCAATCAGTTTTCTGCTTCCTGCGGGAAGAAGCGGCTGTGGATTGCGTTAACAGCCTCGGCCACTTTCTGTTCGGGCACAAGGCAGGAAATACTGATTTCTGATGTACTGATTACGCCGATATTAATGCCGGCTTCTGCCAGCGCACCGAACATACCGGCGGCAATGCCCGGGCTGCCAAGCATGCCCGCGCCTACAATGGATACTTTGGCTACGTTAACTTCAAGGTCTACTTTATCAAAAGGCATGGCGGCCTTAAGGTTTTCCAAAACGCCAAGAGCCTCTGCCATATCGGTTTTGGCAACTGTAAACAAAATGTCGTTTTTATCTTTTTGTACGCTTGCGCTCTGCACAATCATGTCAACGTCGATATTGGCGTCTGCCAGGGCCGCAAAAATTCTGTAAGCTACGCCCGGTTCATCCGGCACGCCGCGTGCTGCCAGTTTTGCAACGTTGGTATCGTGCGCTACGCCGCGGATAACAAATTTTTTCTCCTGCACTGTATATTCCCCCCTGATAATAGTTCCCGGAACTTCATGAAATGTAGAACGCACATGAATTGCCACGCCGTTGTGTTCGCCGTATTCTACCGCGCGCGGCTGCATTACGCCTGCGCCGAGGCGGGCAAGTTCCAGCATTTCGGCAAAGGTAATTTCGTCAAGCTTAAGGGCGTTAGGCACAATGCGCGGGTCGGCAGTGTAAACGCCGTCCACATCGGTATAAATATCGCAGATGCCTGCATTAAGCCCGGCTGCAATGGCAACGGCAGTTGTATCGCTGCCGCCGCGGCCCAGGGTGGTGATATCATCCAGCTTGTTCAGGCCCTGGAAGCCTGCCACGACCACCACGCGGTTGCGCTCCAGCTCGGAGGAAATGCGCTCGGTCTCCATGCGGGTGATGCGTGCCTTGGTGTAGGCACGGTCGGTGCGGAAGCCCGCCTGCCAGCCTGTCAGGCTGGTGGCGTGGCAGCCCAGCTCGTTCAGAGCCATGGCCAGCAGCGCGATGCTGATCTCCTCACCGGCGGCCAGCAGCATATCCATCTCACGGGCCGAAGGGTTGTGGGTGATCTCAGCAGCCTTTGCGATCAGGTCGTCGGTGGTGTCGCCCTGTGCAGACACCACCACCACCACGTCATTGCCCGCCTTGTGGGTGTTGGCCACGATGCGGGCCACGTTGAAGATACGGTTCCGGTCCTTCACCGAAGAACCGCCGAACTTCTGTACGATCAACGCCATAGTTTGTCACTCTCCTCTAGTTTCTCCCAATTTATATCATTTCACAGTTGCGCCGGTATTATCTGCATCCAGCTCTAACAGTGTAAATGCTTCACATCCGTCCAGGCCTTCCAGCGTTTCCAGCCCGGCACGCAGCCCGGCATAAAAGCGCTCAGCCTCCGCGCGCTCGGCCACCGCCATCACGGTGGAACCGGCACCCGATACATACACGGCCTTTGCCCCGCACTGCTTTGCCAGCGCGAACACCTCCCGGGAACCGGGCATCAGGGGCATCCGGTAGGGCTGGTGGAGCTTATCCTCGGTGGCAATGCCCAGCAGGTCATGCCGGCCCTCACAGAAGGCGGCAGGCACCAGCGCGGCCCGGGAAAGGTTATACACGGCATCCTTGTGGGCCACCTGCTTGGGCAGGGCCGCGCGGGCGGCCTCCGTCAGCAGCTTGTAGTCCGGCACGATGGCCGCAAAGCAGAGGCTCTGGTCCACATCCCGTTTGACGGAGTAGACCACGCCGTCCTCAAAGACGCTGCTGGTCAAACCGCCCAGCAGGGCCGGGGCCACGTTGTCGGGGTGGCCCTCAATGGCCGTGGCCAGCGTCAGCAGCTCCTGGGTGTTGAGCACATCGCCCAGCATCCGGTTCGCGCCCAGCAGGCCCGCGATGATGCAGGCCGAGGAGGAACCCAGGCCCCGGGCCATGGGGATGGGGTTGGTCTGCAGGATCTTCAGGGGCGGGATCTTCTTGCCCACCTTGTCGAACAGGCCCCTGGCCGAGCGGTACACCAGATTGCTCTCGTTGCGGGGGATGCGGGTGCCGTCCGCCGCAGAGATGTCCAGCTTATCGCTCTCCTCAAAGGTCACGGTGTTGTACAGGGTCACGGCCAGACCCAGCGCGTCGAAGCCGGAGCCTACATTGGCGCTGGTGGCCGGAACAGAAACTTTGATCTTCATCGTCCGTCCCCTTTTCTCATGCATCCTCGGGCAGCTTTTTCAGCACCAGCTTCACGCTGCCGCCCACGGTCTCCACCTTGCGGGCTGCCTCGGCCATGGCCTTTGCATCGGCCTGCTCCACCAGATAGGAGCAGCCGTCAAAGTGCTCATCCACCACACGGCCCTTACCGTAGATGGCTTCCACCACGGCGGGAGCAACGCCCGCTGCACGCACATAATATGCGGTGGGAGCCGGGTCGGTGAGCATCCCCTCCACCGGCTCCGCAGGCTGCCAGAACAGGCTGTCGTGGACCTTGGAGCCATTC
>OGRF01002349.1_pt1 | contig 10820 bp, 9 predicted proteins | sample 1553381 | NCBI WGS metagenome assembly OGRF01 (sample SAMEA2580060, study PRJEB22360) | human gut metagenome | biome: human gut; feature: human-associated habitat; material: faeces | place: Denmark | collected 2008/2010
CACATGGGGGGTGACCAGATAGCCGCCGTTGACGGCTGCGGCCACAGCGGTGCACATCTGCAGCGGGGTGATGGCCATTGCCTGACCAAAGGCCGAGGAAGCCAGCTGCACTTCGCCCAGCTGGTTGGCCTTATAATACTGCATGAAGCCCGTCTCACTGGGCAGGTCCACGCCGGTGCGGCCGGTAAAGCCAAAGGCATCGAAGTAGTTATAGAAGGTCTGGGAGCCAACGCGCTGGCCCAGCTGGATATAGTAGATATTGCAGCTCTGACGCAGAGCTTCGGCCAGTGTGATGGTGCCGTGGGCTTTGTGGCCTGCGCAGTGGTAGGTCTCCTTTGCCACGCCGTAAGCACCGGCGCAGGTAAAGGTAGTGTTGATGTTTGCAAGGCCGGAGTCCACGCCCATGGCCGAGGTGATCACCTTGAACACACTGCCGGGGTAGTACAACTCGGTGATGGTCTTGTTTTTCCACTGGATATCGCGGAAGTAGCCGGAGTAATCGCCCTCCTCGTCCAGAATGCGGTTGCCGTTTGCGTCCTTCAGCTCGTTGCCGTTCTCATCCTTTTTGTAGATGCCGTACAGCTCCGGCTCAGCGCGCACCAGCTCGTTGAGGTAATCCAGATTTGCGCTGTAGTCCAGCGGGTCGTTGGGGTCAAAATCCGGCTTGGAAGCCATGGCAAGGATGGCACCGGTCTTGACGTTCATCACGATGGCGCAGCCGCGGTTTTCCACCGTGTTGGCTGCAATGGCTTCGTTCAGATACCGTTCCACGATCTCCTGCACATTCACATCCAGCGAAAGCACCAGATTGGAGCCATCCTTGGCTGCAAAGGTGGTGGCATTCTCGTCCGCAATGGCGTTGCCGTAGGCATTGCGCTGGGTAATGGTGCGGCCATCCACACCGGCCAGCGTGGACTGATAGGATTTTTCCAGACCGTAAGTACCAATGCCGTCCGCATCGGTAAAGCCCAGCACTGCCGCCGCAAACGCTCCGTAGGGGTAATTGCGCTGGAAGCTCTTCTCGCTGCCGACCGAGATGTTGCCCTTGCGGGAGGTCTCAGTGGCACGCTTGTGTGCCTTGTTGAACTGGGAAACGTAGGATTCGATGGACAGCTTGACAGCGTTGTTCACCTTGGTGGCCAGCACCTGATACTTGGTGTCCGTCTTGGAAAGTGCATCGTAAACCTTCTGGTACTGGGTCTGGTACGCTTCCGAGGAAGTGTCCACCGCATCCAGACTTTCGCCGTCGCCGGAAAGCAGGCGCAGGGTCAGTTCCCGGCTGACCTCGGCGCACATGGCCGTGTCCAGCGTGCGCACCGCCTCCTCATCCTTGCCGGTGGTGGTATATAAGATTTTGCTGTTGTCCGGGTCGGCCCAGATGGTCCACACCACGCTGGTGGAGGCCAGCGTGATGCCGGAGGTATCGTAGATCTCGCCGCGGGTGGCCTTGATAGTGGTATCCAGCAGCTGCTGCTTTGCGGCCAGCTGGCGGTAGGTGTCACCGTTTTTGATCTGGATATCATACAGGCTGTAGGTCACACGGGCCGCAGCAAGGCCCATGACCACAAGGGCCAGACCGCCGCAGATCAGACTGGTTCTGGGGTTCATGCGGGCACCGGTGCTGGTTTCCGGCCAGGGGCCTTTTATTTTTTTGATGAATTTTCGGAAGAATTTCGACATGGTATGCTCCTGCGGCAGCGGGCATTTGCTGCCTTCTGCCGCGCTTTTGTCAAATTTGGAACTGCCCTGCAAACAGGGTGTATAAACCGAAAAAGCGTGCGCTGCCGCACGCTTTCCCGTATTTGGTTCACTTTACAGTGCCAAGAATGTTCACGGCACCGTTGTAGATAAAGTCGGTCCACTGCCGCACAGCGGACTGGGTGCGCTCCAGCGTGTCGCTCTCGCCCAAACGGATGTAGGTGATCTGGCTCTGATCAATTTTCATCAGGCCCAGCCTGCCGGCCGTCTCTTCCACGCTGGTAATGTTGGTCTTGCTGTTCAGGGTGCTGTTATAGTAAGTATACTGGCTCTGCTCACTGACCAGCTGAGCCTTTGCGTCCTGAATCTGGTCGTTCAGCTCCACCAGCTTGGACTCGCTCCACAGCAGGCTGATGGCAAACCCCACCAGCAGTGCTGCTGCTACCAGATGCATGGCGTTGTGCACCGCTGCCTGCAGCGGCGAAAGCCGACGCTTGCCGCCCTTTGCTACCCGCAGATCTGCCTTGCGCTGTGTCTGCGGGGCTTTTCTGCGGCGTACCGCGTTATAATCATATGCTGCCTGACCCATGGTTTGCTCTCCTCCTCACACAACGGCTTCTGCCGTTCAGCATTTTTCCAAAACTCTCAGGTGGGCGGACCGGCTGCGCCGGTTCTCTTCCAATTCCTGACTGTTTGCTTCAATGGGTTTGCGGGTGATCAGCTTCGCTTTGGCTTTGCCGCCGCATACGCACACCGGAAACTCCGGCGGGCAGGTGCATGCGGTGGACCAGCGGCGGAATTTGTTCTTCACCAGCCGGTCCTCCAGCGAGTGGAAGGTGATCACGCACAGCCGGCCGCCCGGCGCAAGATGATCGAAAATGGTATCCAAGCCTTCTTCCAGCGCATCCAGTTCATGGTTCACTGCAATGCGCAGCGCCTGAAAGGTGCGGCGGGAAGGGTTCTTGTTTTTGCGGCGTTCCGCCGGGGGCATGGCGCTGGCCACGATATCTGCCAGCTGCAGGGTCGTTTCGATGGGAGAATTCTCCCTTGCCTCCACGATCCTGCCCGCGATCTGCCATGCGAAAGGTTCTTCGCCGTAATCCCGCAGAATGCGTGCCAGCTCTTCGCGGCTCTCGGTGTTCACAAGGTCCGCTGCCGTTTCGCCCTGCTGGCTCATCCGCATGTCCAGCGGTGCATCCGCACGGTAGGAAAAGCCGCGGGCCGCATCGTCCAGCTGATGGCTGGAAACGCCCAGATCCAGCAGCGCGCCGTTGACCTTGTCGATGCCAAGGCTTTCCAGAGCTTGTCCGGCATAGCGGAAGTTGATCTGCACCACCGTGGCAGGCAGGCCCGCAAGGCGGGCACGCGCGGTCTGCACCGCGTCCGGGTCCTGATCCAGCGAGATCAGCCTGCCGCCCTTTTCTGCATCCAGCCGCAAGGCGATCTGGCGAGAATGTCCCGCGCCGCCTGCAGTGCCGTCAAGGTAGGTGCCGGCCGGATCAATGGAAAGACCCTCCAGACACTCGTTCAGCAGAACGGGGATATGCTCAAACGAGGCCGGGTCAAAGGCTGCTTGTGTTTCAAGTTTCATCGCTGCGGCCTCCTTTCTCAGTTCATAAGCTTTCCGTGTTCCGGGCACTGTGCACACAGCGCACACTTTTACCCGATAACACAGTTTTATTTTAACAAATCAGGCCCCTGATTGCAAGGGTTTGTGCTCCCGTTTTTGCCGCAAAATGCAACAAAAAAAGTCCCTGTCGGCCGTCATTTCTGCCTGCAGGAACTTTGGTTTTTGCCGTATGTGTAATTTGTGTGTGAAAAAGGCTGTCTTCAGCCGTTTTTCTTGGCGTTCTGGCGCAGATTTGCGCGCACATTCTTTACCTGTGCCGCATTTTCCACCATTGTTTCCTCGGTGTTCTTGAGCATGTTGTCGCAATAGTCGGTCACGGTCTGGCGCAGGGTGCGGGCCTCGTTCTGGGCTGCAGTGGTGATTTCCCCGGCGCGCTGCTGTGCAGCCTTCACGATCTCGGCTTCGCTCACCAGAATGCGCGCCCGCTCCTCAGCCTTTTTCACAATGGCCTGCGCCTGTGCGTTGGCCGTCTCCACGATCTGAGCGCGGTCGTTCACGATCTGCTGGGCCTGCCGCAGCTCGCCGGGCAGGTTTGCGCGGATCTCGTCCAGATAATCCCGGATCTGCTCCACATCCACGATCTTTTTGCCGCCGGAAAGGGGCACATTGGCACCTTCCTCCAGTGCATCCTCAATGGTATCCAAAAGTTCGTTCACGTTCATAGTGCTTCTCCCTTCGGTTCGTTCTCGGCAGGGTCTGTGTTCTGCATGGGCTTTGTGTATTTCCACAGCAGCACCCTGCCGTACTTGTACTGTTTTTTCAGGGTCAGGCCGCCTGCCTCGGCCGGCAGCACGATGCCGGTCTCGCTCTCGCACAGCACGATGCCGCCGGGCGCGGTGCATTTATCCACCGCAGGCAGGATCTTTTCCAGTGTACCATTGCGGAAGGGCGGGTCCAGCAGTACGATGTCGAACTGCTCGCGGCAGGCGGAAAGATACCGCGCAGCCTCGCCGATATTGACGCGGCTGCGGTCGAACACGCCGCAGGCCTTGCAGTTGCGCATGATGATGTTCACCGCCTCGCGGTTCTCGTCCAGAAACACGCAGCGCGCCGCACCGCGGCTCAGTGCTTCAATGCCAAGCTGGCCGCTGCCCGCATACAGGTCCAGCACCCGTGCGCCGGGCAGGTCGAACTGGACGATGCTGAACATCGCCTCCTTTACCTGCGAAAGGGTGGGCCGGGTCACGTCGGTCCCCGGCAGGGCCTCCAGACTGCGGCCCCGGGCTTCTCCTGCGATCACGCGCATGTTCTCTTTCCTCCTCCTTGCAGCCGGAAGATGTGGCTGCAAACACGTTTTTTGTATCACTTTATTATCACCCAACTGCATATTCTTGTCAAGGGCCGCGCGTTGCGCCGTCTGGCGGTTTGTGCTACAATAAAACCGGCAGCGCCGGGCTTTTGCGGCGCATTCTGGCATAAAAGGAGAGTATTCCCATGAAAGTTCTGCTCATCAACGGCAGCCCGCACGAAAAAGGCTGCACCTATACCGCCCTTTCGCTCATTGCAAAGGAACTGAACGATGCCGGTGTGGACACCGAGATCCTGCATGTCGGCGGCAAACCCGTGGGCGGCTGCATCGGCTGCGGCGGCTGTGCCGCAGGCAACGGCTGCGTGTTTGGCGGCGTGGTCAACGAGGCCATCGAGAAGGCCAAAACCGCCGATGGCTTCGTGTTCGGCAGCCCGGTGCACTATGCATCCGCATCCGGCAACATGACCAGCTTCATGGACCGCCTTGCCTACGCGGGCGGCAGATATCTGGCCTACAAGCCCGCCGCCATCTGCTGCTCGGCCCGCCGTGCAGGCACCACCACCACGCTGGACCAGCTGGTAAAGTACCCGCAGTTCTTCCACATGCCGCTGGTGAACGGCTCCTACTGGGCCATGGTGCACGGCTCCAATGCCGAGCAGGTGCTGCAGGATGCCGAGGGCTGCGCTGTAATGCAGGAGCTGGGCCGCAACATGGCATGGCTGCTGCACTGCATCGAAGCAGGCAGGGCCGCAGGCTTTGAACACCCGCAGAACCCCAAGCGCCCCATGACCAATTTTATCCGCTGATCGGAAAATCAATTTCTGATCCAAAGGCTCAGAACAGTCCGCAAGCTGCTCTGAGCCTCTTTTTCTTTGCAGTCCACGCCATTTCGTGCCAAAAACAGCAAAAAACCTTTTTCAAAGCGCCTTCCGCTTCTTTTTTCGTTCATAAGTTTGTGTTACTATAAGATGTAAAGTGATTTTAGCAGGATGGAGACCCTTGTATGGAACACTACGATTGGAACGAAGGCTGGCTGTTCACGCCCCGGTTCGACCCGGCACTGGTGCGGCCGGAGTGCGGACTGGAACTGGAACCGGTGCGCATCCCCCACACTGTGCGGGTGCTGCCCTACAATTACTGCAACGAAAATGAATACCAGTGTCTGTGCGGCTACCGGCGGGAGTTTTTTGCACCCAGAGAGTGGGCAGGCCGCACTGTTCTGCTCACCTTTGGTGCTGTTGCCCATGACGCGACCGTGTTCTGCAACGGGCGGCGGCTGTTCCACCACGCCTGCGGCTACACCGCCTTCACGGTAGATCTGACCAGCGCTTTGCATCTGGGTCAGAAAAACGTGGTGGCTGTGCGCTGCGACAGCCGTGAGGATCTGAACATTCCTCCCTTTGGCGGGCAGATCGATCACCTGACCTACGGCGGCATCTACCGTGCCGTCAGTCTGGACATCAAGGAGCCCGCTTACCTGCGGGATGTGTTCATCGAGGCAAAGGCCGAGGGCGATTTCCGCATCTATACCTCCACCGTGGGTGAGACGGTGGGCTGCACACTGCAGGCCGAGATCCGCAGCCCTTCCGGCAGCCGCGCCGCCTACAGCGGCGAGCTTTCCCTGCCCATCACCGGCGTGCTGAACGGTGTGCACCCGTGGAGCATCGAGCATCCCACCCTGTACACCCTCACCGTACAGCTGATCCGCCCCGGCTCTGCCGGTCTGCCGGACCGTGTGCTGGACGAAAAGACCATCCGCTTCGGCTTCCGCACCGTGCAGTTCGTGGCAGGCGGGCTGTACCTGAACGGTCAGCGCGTGGAGCTGCGGGGCCTGAACCGCCACCAGAGCTACGCCTATCAGGGCTATGCCATGCCGGACAGCATCCAGCGGCTGGATGCTCAGATCCTGAAAAAAGACCTTGGCTGCAACGCAGTGCGCCCCAGCCATTCCCCCCAGAGCCCGGCGTTTCTGGATGCCTGCGATGAGCTGGGCCTGCTGGTGTTCACCGAGATGCCCGGCTGGCGGTACATCGGCGACGAGAGCTGGAAGGCGCAGGCCTTGCAGAACTGCCGCGAGATGGTGTGCCAGTGCCGCAACCACCCCAGCATCTTTTTGTGGGGTGCCCGTGTGAACGGCAGCGCCGACGACGAAGCGTTTTATAAGCGCACCAACGAGGCCATCCACCGGCTGGACCCCACCCGCCCCACGGCAGGCGCGCGGAACCACCGCAAGAGCCAGCTGCTGGAGGATGTTTACGCCTACAACGATTACTCTTACCGTGGGCGCGGTGCCGCCTGCGAAGCCCGCGCCGCGGTGACTTCCGATCCCCGCAAGGGCTACCTCATCAGCGAATTCGGCGGGCAGCAACTGCCCACCAAGCCCTTTGACGACGAGACCCACCGGCTGGTGCAGGCTCTGCGCTATGCCGCCGGGATCAACGATTCCATTGCGCAGCAGGGCGTGGCCGGCAGCTTTGGCTGGTGCATGGCCGATTACAACACCCACCGGGAATTTGGCAGCGGCGACCGCATCTGCTACCACGGTGTGATGGATATGTTCCGCAACCCGAAGCTTTCGGCGGCGGTATATGCAAGCCAGAAAACGCCGCGTTCCCCCTCGGACATCGTGCTGGAAGTCTCTTCCGGCATGGCACTGGGCGACCTGCCCGGCGGCGTTCCCACGGCCTGCTGGGTGTTCACCAACGCCGAAAGCGTGCGGCTGTACCGCGGCAACGACTACATTGCCGAGTTCACGCCTGACCGGCACGGCCGTTTTGCCGCCATGACGCATCCGCCCATTGAGATCAACGATTTTGTAGGTTCTTTGTTAGAAAAGTACGAGGGCATGGACCCGGCCTCCGCCCAGATGACAGCCGCTATCCTGAACGAGATGCGCCGGGATGCCATGGAGCTTTCGCCGCTTTCCAAGGCGCGGATGCTTTCGCTGCGGCTGAGCTGGAACGAGGTAGCCCGCATGTATTACAAATACATCGGCGTGCTGGGCACACCGTGCGCAGCCTACCGTTTTGAAGCCGTGTGGCATGGCCGCACCGTGCGCACCGTGGTGCGGGAACCGGTGCAGAGCGTCCGGCTGGAATGCACCGTGCACAACCCCATCCTCACCGACGGCCCCACCTGGGACTGCGCCGCTGTCAGCCTGCGCGCCATCGACCAGAACGGCAACCTGCTGCCCTACTGCGGCGAAGCCGTTCAGCTGAGCGTGGACGGCCCGCTGAAGATCATTGGTCCCAGCGTGGTGCCGCTGCGCGGCGGCATGGCGGGCACCTACCTTGCCACCACCGGCGAAGCGGGCCGCGCCGTGCTGCACTGCCGCATGGAAGGTGCGCTGGATACCGATGCCGTGGTGACCATCCGTTGCCGGGAAGCTTAATTTCCGTCCCTTCATGATAGATTTGCACTCTGTTCAAAATTTCATCATGGTTGACTGGTATCCTAAGAACTGTAAAATAACGGCGGGCGCGCCCGCTTTGATTCCAAAACAAAGGATGCAGGAGTTATGAGAGAAAAATTCCGTCAGTTTATGATCGGCCGCTACGGTACCGATGGCCTGAACCAGTTTTTGAGCATCGCGTCCATCGTGCTGCTGCTGATCTCGCTGCTTACCCGCTTCAGCCTGTTCACATGGCTGGGTCTGGTGCTGCTGGTGCTGTGCTACTACCGCTCGCTCAGCCGCAACATTTCCAAGCGCACGGAGGAGAACTACCAGTACTATGCCCTGAAGGACCGCGTAGACCGTAAGTTCCGCGGTCTGAAGGATCAGTGGGCCAACCGCAAGCTCTACCACTACTACCGCTGCCCCAAGTGCCGCCAGAAGCTGCGTGTGCCCCGTGGCCGCGGCCGCATCCAGATCTCCTGCCCGCGCTGCGGCACCCAGTTCATCAAAAAGAGCTGAGCGGCCATGTTTGGTTATGTTGTGCCCAATCAGGCCGCGCTTTCGGACGAAGCACAAAAGCGATACCGCACCGCCTACTGCGGGCTGTGCCGCCGCATCGACGCACTGCACGGCCTGCGGGGCCGCTTTACGCTGAGCTATGACCTCACCTTCCTGAACCTGCTGCTGTGCAGCCTGTACGAGGGCGAGACCGAAGCTTCTTCCGGCCACGACCGGTGCCCCATCCACCCCTTGGGCGGTGTGGAATGGCGGGCGGCCTCCCCCACCGATTACTGTGCAGATCTGAGCGTAGCCTTGCACTACTACAACGCCGAGGATAAGTGGAAGGACGACCGCAGCCTGCTGGGCCTTGGATATGAAAAGCTGCTTACCGGCTGTAAGCAGGCTGCCGAGAGCCGCTGGCCCCGTCAGTGCAGCGCCATCCGCACCTGTCTGGACAGGCTGGCAGAATATGAAGCTGCCGGGAGCGAAGATCTGGATGCCGTGTCCGGCTGCTTTGGCGAGCTGATGGCAGAGCTGTTCGACTACCGGCAGGATCACTGGTCACCGGAGCTGCGCAGCATCGGCTTCCATCTGGGCAAGTTCATCTACCTGCTGGATGCCTATGACGATCTGGAGCATGACCAGCGCAAGGGGGCCTACAATCCGCTGAAAGCACTCAGTCAGCAGCCCGGCTATGAGGAAGAGATGAAAGAGATCTTTGAGCTGCTGCTGGCGCAGTGTGCCCAGAGCTTTGAACGCCTGCCCTGCGTGGAGGACGCAGACCTGCTGCGCAACATCCTTTACTCCGGCGTATGGCTCAAATACAACTGCAAAACAGTCAAGCAGGCCCGCAGCCGTGGCTGAATGGCGGCTTTGTCTTGATTTTTCCACGGCAATACGGTAGACTATAAACATTGCGCGGCACTGTGGCTGCGCGAAATGAGACGTGAGGAAGTATATCCATGAGAGACCCCTATGAGGTGCTGGGCGTTTCGCGCGGCGCAAGCGATGACGAGATCAAAAAAGCATACCGCGCCAAGTGCAAGCGCTGGCACCCGGACCTGAACCCCAACGATCCTACCGCCGAGGAGCACTTCAAGGAAGTGCAGGCGGCTTACGATGCCATTACCAAGGGCGAGACCGGCCCCCAGATGGGCGGAAATCCCTACGGCAGCTACCAACAACAGGGTTACGGCCAGCAGAACTACCAGCAGCAAGGTTATCAGAACGGTTACGGCGGTTTTGACGGATTCGATGGCTTTGACCCGTTCGGTTTCGGGTTTGGCTTTGGCGGCTACCAGCAGGGTTACGGCCAGCAGGGCGCAAGCTATTCCGGCTCCGACAGCCCGGAGATGCAGGCCGCCCGCAACTTTGTGGCCAATGGCCGCTATGCGGAGGCCCGCCGCGTGCTGGACGGCATGACCGGCCGCAATGCCCGGTGGTATTATCTTTCCTCCCTCGCAAATCAGGGCTTGGGCAACCGCATCGATGCGCTGCAGGATGCCCGCCGTGCCGTGCAGCTGGACCCGGGCAACACCGAGTACCAGATGCACCTGCGCCGGATGCAGAACCCCGGCCAGACCTACCGCACCACACAGGCCACCTACACCAGCCCCGGCGGCCTGATGCAGTGGTGCTGGAGCATGATCCTGCTGAACCTGCTTTGCAACTGCTGCTGCGGCGGCTGGGGCTTCCATTTCCGCATGTGATCCCGTTTTTCTCATAAGATACAGCAAGACCCCGCACCTTCTGGTGCGGGGTCTTGTTTTTGCTTTACGACATCACTTTACGGTGATGTTGCGGCTGATCTTGCTGCAGGAGTAATTGCCGCCGATCTCTGCCGTCTGCACATAGGTGCCCGGCTCTGTGGGCAGCTCGCTGGTGGCATCACAGCCCCAGCCGGACTTCTTGTAGCTGTAGCGGATCTTATCGGTGGGCACCACCTGACCATCCACTTCCAGCACAGCCGCTTCATTGAAGCTCTGCAGCTCTTCGGCGGTCATGGGCTTTTCGGCCTGCTGTGCCCAGTACATGCGCACGCCGTTTGTCTTGGGCTTGATCTTGAACATGGCAAAGCCTGCGGTGTTCATATCGCTGCTTTCCAGCGCCAGTGCACCGGCCACATAGTTGCCGGCATCCACCGGCTGCTCGTCCAGATAAATGCGGCTGAACGCGCCCTCCGGCAGATACTTGCGGATCAGGTTCAGCGCAAGGCGCAGGCCGTTGGACACCTGATCGATGGTAGGCACATAGAAGTGCAGTACATCCATCACCGAGACGGCCTCATCGGCCACCCGCAGCAGCACGCTGACATCGTTGCCGTCGATCAGCTGCTTGAGGTAGCTGTA
>OGRF01002353.1_pt1 | contig 10793 bp, 5 predicted proteins | sample 1553381 | NCBI WGS metagenome assembly OGRF01 (sample SAMEA2580060, study PRJEB22360) | human gut metagenome | biome: human gut; feature: human-associated habitat; material: faeces | place: Denmark | collected 2008/2010
AATGGTTCCCTGATCTGTCTTATAATATTTTCCAAGAAGCTGGTAACCACCGCAGATAGCGATAACTACGCCTCCATCTTCCACATATTTCTTAAAATCCGGCTGAATTTCCTTCAGCTTCTCACAAACCAGCATCTGCTCCCTGTCGGAACCACCGCCCAGGAGCACAATATCCAGTCTGGAAAAATCAATCTTGTCCCCCAGTTCAAAAGCAATGGTCTCTGCCTCAATTCCACGCCACTGACAGCGTCTCATAAGGCACTGGATATTTCCTCTGTCTCCATACAGGTTCAGGAGATCAGGATATAAATGTCCGATTGTCAGTTTCATTCCTTTTCTCCCTCCATTTTCTTAAGAATATTATGAGTGCTGAATAATGCAGTGTAGTTTACCAGAACGTAGAGATTGCCTACGCCGTCTTCAATCCTTTTTCGGATCGCTGTTTCCACATTTTCCTCAAGCATAACCGGAATGTCCACATATTTCATCCGGAGGCGCATATCCTGGCAGCGGATACCGCTGACTGTAATGGAATGAATGCTCGCATCGCCCAGAAGGTCAAAATCCACATCCCAGAGCCAGGAAATATCCGTGCCATCCTGATCTTTATCGTTGATCAGCACGATGATATCTTTCGGTTTGTCATCTTCCTGCACTGCGGAAATATTCTGGTTAAATCCAGCCGGATTCTTTGCAAGGTTCAGCAGAACATCGGTATTTTTGATGTGAAAATGCTCCATACGTCCGTTCTGCGGATTGTAGTCTGCCAGCACTTTGTTGTAATTCTTTAATTCCAGACCGGCTGTGCGAGCTGCTGCATAGGCTGCCAGAATATTATAAACGTTGTAGAATCCACGGTAGTTGGCTTTTATTTCTCTGTTATCCACATCGAAGGAAAGTTTTCCACCGCTTTTTACGTTTTCAGCATCAAAATCGAGCTTCGGTCTTTTAAATCCGCAGTTCGGACACTCATAATCCCCAAGCTGACTGTAATGGTAAAAATGGTAATTCAGCTTTTCTCCGCAGCATTTGCAGAACTGACCTTCCCGGATCTCTCTTGCATTTTCTTTTTCCTGCTGACACTGCTTTCCGATACCAAACGTAACATATTTGTTACCGGAATCTTTTGCAAGAAATGCCGAAAGTGCATCATCGCCATTTACGACAAGTGTCATATCAGGAGCCATATGCATGGCTTTTTTGAGCAGTTCCATCGTAATATCAATCTCACCGTAACGGTCGAGCTGATCACGGAAAAGATTGGTCAAAATCATATAGTCCGGTTTAAAATACGGCAGAACTCTTACTGTTGATGCCTCATCAATCTCAATACACGCATAATCCGCATCCAGTTTTCCGTTCCATTTCGCTGCCAGCACGAATGCCGATACGACACCGTTGAGCATATTGGAACCGGTGTGGTTGCAGATCACTTTCTCACCTTCTGCCTCGATTGCCGAGCAGAGCAGATTATTGGTTGTCGTCTTTCCATTTGTTCCGCAGGTGATAAAAATCTTTTTCCGCACCTGCCCGGAAAGTTCCATCAGGATTTTCGGATCTATTTTAAGTGCAATTTTGCCGGCCAGGGTTACCCCCTGTTTGCCGGCAAGTTTACATACTACACATGTTGCTTTTGAAATCCAGATTGCAAGCATTCTTCGCAAAATCATGGTCTTCCTCCAGTTTGATTACTCCTGTGTTGTCTCTTCGTTTTTGATTTCTTCGTCGTTTTTCTCATCTTCGATCATTTCGTCTTCGATTTTTTTGATGATATCTTCGCTGTCTGCTGAAGTTTCACGGACTTTCGCAATACTTGCCACAGATACGTTCTCCGAAAGATTCATAAGTTTCACACCGGATGTCACACGTCCAAGAACGGAAATGTCGCTGCACATCATACGAATGACAATGCCTTCGGTATTGATCATCATGATCTCGTCATCCATATGGAGGTTCTTCACACCGATCACGTTTCCTGTCTTCTCCATAATCTTATAACATTTCACACCTTTACCACCGCGGTTCTGGCTCTTGAACTCATCGATCGAGGTCAGTTTTCCCATGCCGTTTGCAGATACGATCAGAAGGTGATCTCCCTGTGTATTGAGCTGCATACCAATGACTTCGTCGCCGTCATTGAGCTGCATGCCGATGACTCCCATCGCCGTACGTCCCATGCTGCGGACATCGGTTTCCGGGAAGCGGATACACTGACCGTATTTTGTTACCAGGAAAATATCTTTCTTGTTGTTGGTCAGTTTGACTTCGATCAGTTCATCATCTTCACGCAGGCTGATGGCTGCAAGTCCTGTCTTTCTTACGTTTGCATAATCCAGAAGCGGTGTCTTTTTCACAATACCCTTTCTGGTTGCCATAAACAGATATTTGCCCTGCTTGTACTCTTTGACCGGGATCATCGCCGTGATCTTTTCTTCCGGTGCGAGCTGGAGCAGATTGACGATAAATTCCGAAACATGATTCACCAGATCCGCCGGTTGAAGATCACGCTGTATGAGCAGGAGCTGCAAAAACAGAAAATCGAGATGGACTACCTGAAAATCCAGATCCGTCCGCATTTTTATATGAACTGTCTGAACTTTATCTACAGCATGATCGACTTCGGTCAGTACGACCATGCAAAGTCGATGAGCCGTATTACGTCCGATTATCTTGCGTATATTTTCCGGAATACAAGCGAGATGGTGCCGGTAACGGCGGAGACGAACCACTGTGAAAATTACCTCAAAATTCTGCTGCTGCGCTATCCGGAAAAATTCACCTATTATTTTGAGGTTCATGAAGAGGTGGAAAACGCAGTAATCTTCCCGTTCCTGATTCAGGTGTTTGTAGAGAATGCGGCAAAACATGCCCTGACGCTGGAGACGGTTCCGCTGATTTCCGTGACGGTTTACCCGGAGGATCGCGGAGACGAAAAGTATGTCAACATTTATATTTCGGACACCGGAAACGGCTTTCCGGAGGAGACGCTGCAAAGGCTGAAAGCAGGGGAAGATATTTCCGAGCATGGAAAGCATATCGGAATTGAAAACTGCCTGAAACGATTCCGCTATTATTATGGCGATTCCGGAGAGATTCATTTCGATAACAGTCCGCTCGGCGGAGCGATTGTAGATATCCATATTCCATACAGGACAGGGGGAGAAGAACATGAAACTATTGCTCGTGGATGATGAAGAGTACGTGATTGAAAGTATCAAAAGAAACCTCGATCTTACAGAGACCGGGGTGAACGAGGTGTATACCGCGTTTTCCGTACAGCAGGCGAAGAACATCATGGGAATGGTGGACATTGATATCGTGATCAGCGATATCGTGATGCCGGGCGGAACGGGATTCGACTTTGTGGAGTGGGTCAGAAAAGAGGAGCTGAAGGTCCAGGTCATATTCCTGACAAGCTATGCGGAGTTTGACTATGCCAGAAGAGCGATACAGCTGAACAGCGTCGATTATCTGCTAAAGCCCATCGATTTTGACAAGCTGAATGAGGCCGTACAGCGTGCGGCGGAATCCGTTGCGAAAGAAAAGAAAATACAGGATCTCAGGCAGGAAAGCATCAAGTGGAACCAGAACAGAAAAATTCTGCAGCAGGATATCTGGAAAAATGTGCTGAAAGACGGCTTCTCCGAGGAAAAATTCTGCGAAACGGCAGCACAGCGTCAGCTGCCATACGGACCGGGACACTATTTCCGGCTGATTTGTCTGATGCCGGAAATAAAGAGCAATAAGCGGGAGATGTGGGATACCGCGACCATGGAGTTTGTGATCGAAAATGTGCTGTCGGAACTGTATGAGGAAACGGATATTGCGGTAGATACTGTTTTTTACCAGGAACCGGGCAGCTACTGGATTGTTACACAGTCAAAGGAAAAAGCATTCCCGCAGGACAGTGAGCGGGACTGTGAAATTCTGCGGCAGTTTGTTGCGTGGATGAATGAAAAAATCTATTTGGAGCTGTGGTGCGGTGCCGGACAGTGGGAATCTGTACTGGGGATGCAAAAGCAGAGCCGGAATCTTCAGAAAATGCGGGAGGGAAGCCTTTCCGTGCGGAACGAGGTGCTGTTTCTGAACGAATTTCAGGCTCCGCAGACCAGCTACGAAAATAAGGAGCTGGATGTGTGGAAAGCTCTGCTTTCGGAGGAAAAACCGGAGGAGCGGGAAGGAATGATTACCAGGGAGCTTCTGGTAGCACTCCGTACCGATCTGACGCAGGTGGTGTATGCATGGCTTTCGGAACGGGAGATCAAGGCGTATGCACTGTTTGCAGATGCGGATATGGAAAACCTGCATCGGAATTCCCTTTATGGCAGAGAAGAGATGATGGAGTATGCCGGGGTACTGGTTCGGAAAGCAGTTCAGTACAGACAGTACATCAACAAATCAGATTCGGTTACGAGTCAGGTATGCGCTTATATCGATGCACATTACCAGGAGGAGATTCACCGGGAGGAGCTTGGGGAGCTTGTCTTTTTGAATACGGATTATCTGTCCCGGATTTTTAAAAAAGAAAAGGGTATTTCGATCAGTAATTATATCATCCAAAAGCGGGTGGAGGAGGCAAAAAAGCTTCTGACACAGAGCACGCTGCCGATCAATACAGTGTCACTGTATGTGGGGTACAGCAATTTCTCGTACTTTACGAAGATGTTTAAGGACAATACGGGATACGCACCGCTGGAATACCGAAGAAGCTTTAGTGAAAAATAGCGGAAAGCCCCCTTCACATGTCCGGGAAATAACAGAGGATTTTATCACTTTCTTACGCACCGGAATAGCAGCAAACAGGTCGGAATAGTGAAAGAAAAAGGTCGGATCAGGGGATATTTTTTTCAGGTCAGATGTGGTAAAATTTCAGTATAAGATTCAGAAAAAACGGAAAAACGATATTTTTCTGACATTTTAGGGGTTTCTGAAGAAGCAGATACAGCAAAAACGAGGTATGGAGGAGAAAAAATGACCGAGCAGAAATTAAAAGAGCTTCTGGCTGACATGACGCTGGAAGAAAAAGTAAACCAGATGAGCCAGGTGGTGGGTGCCTTCTTCAATAAAGATATGGACATCACGGCCATGGGACCGATGGCGGATAAAGGCTTTACGCCGGAAAATGTAGCGCTTTCCGGTTCCATCCTGGGCAGCATGGGCGCAGAAACGTTAAAGAAAATCCAGAAGGATTTTGTGGAGCAGCACCCGCATCACATCCCGATGCTGTTCATGCTGGATGTCATCAACGGCTTCAAGACCATTTTCCCGATTCCGCTGGGACAGGGCGCAACGTTTGAACCGGAGCTCTCCGAAAAGTGTGCGGCAGTTGCTGCAAAAGAGGCAGCCGTTTCCGGCCTTCACGTAACCTTTGCACCGATGACCGACCTGGTCCGCGATGCAAGATGGGGCCGTGTCATGGAGTCTACCGGTGAGGATCCGTATCTGAACGGTCTGTTCTGTGCCGGAATGGTGCGCGGATTCCAGGGAGACGATCTGAAGGAGCCGTACAAAATTGCTTCCTGCGTGAAACATTTTGCAGGCTATGGCGCTCCGACAGCGGGAAGAGACTACAACACCGTAGAGCTTTCCGAGCATACCTTCCGTGACTTCTATCTGCCATCCTACAAAGCCGGCATCGATGCAGGAGCAGCGATGGTAATGACTTCCTTCAACACGGTAAACGGTGTTCCGGCAACCGGAAACAAGAAACTGATGCGCGGCATCCTGCGTGACGAGATGGGATTTGACGGCGTGCTGATTTCTGACTTTGCAGCCATTCTGGAAACCGTTGCCCACAGAAGCTCGAAAGATGCCGCCGATGCAGCGAAAAAAGCGCTGGAGGCAGGCGTGGATATTGATATGATGACATCCGTTTACGCCGCAAACCTCTGCCGTCTCGTAGAAGAAGGTGAAGTGGACGAGCATCTGATTGACGAGTGCTGCCTGCGGATTCTGGAGCTGAAAAACAAACTGGGACTGTTTGAAAATCCATATAAAGATGCGGATGCCGAGAAAGAGAAAGCATACAACCTCTGCCCGGAGCATCGTGCACTGGCGAAAAAAGCAGCGGAGGAATCCTTCGTCCTGCTGAAAAACGACGGTGTACTGCCGCTCGACACTGCGAAAAAGATCGCATTTGTCGGCCCGTATACCAACAATCATGAAATCAAGAGCAGCTGGTCCTTCACCGGCGACAGCAAGGACTGCGTGACGATTCAGGAAGCAGCCGAGAAAGTATTCGACGCATCACGAACCACGTATGCAGAAGGATGTCCGGTTATCGGAAACGATGTGGAGCTGATCGGATTTACCGAGACGACACCGAAAAAATACAGTGAGGAAGAGCTTGCTGCCATGGAGCAGAGCGCACTACAGGCAGCAAAAGAGGCCGATCTCGTGGTAATGCCGATGGGTGAGCATTATCTGCAGAGCGGCGAGGCGACCAGCCGTGCCATGATCGATGTGCCGGAAATCCAGATGGAGCTGTTCCACAAAGTGCTGGCCGTCAACCCGAATGTGGTTGTCGTTCTGTTCAACGGCCGCCCGCTGGATCTGCGGGAAATCAGCGCGAAAGCAAAAGCCATTCTCGAGGTATGGTTCCCGGGAACCGAGGGCGGAAGCGCTGTTGTGGATGTCCTGACCGGGAAGAAAAATCCGTCCGGCCATCTGCCGATGAGCTTCCCGTACTGCGTGGGCCAGGCGCCGGTCAGCTACAACGAGTATTCCACCGGAAGACCGAATCTGCCGGGCATGAAAGAGCGGTTCCGCTCCAAATATCTCGATATTCCGAACGCACCGCTGTATCCGTTTGGTTACGGACTTTCCTATACCACGTTTGATATTTCCGCGGTAACACTGGATCAGAACGAGATGGATAAAAACGGCAGAATTGCAGCGCATGTGACCGTGAAAAATACAGGTGATACGGCTGGCTGTGATGTTGTACAGCTGTACATCCGTGATGATTATTCCGATGTGGTTCGTCCGGTGCGAGAGCTGAAAGGCTTCCGAAGAGTAGAGCTTGCTCCGGGCAAAGAGCAGGAAGTGACCTTCTATATTACCGAAGAAGATCTGCGCTACTACCGTCTCGACGGAACCTTTGGAAGCGAGCCTGGAACGTTTACCGTATTTGTCGGTGACAGCAGCACGACGGAAAACAGTGCGGTATTTACACTGAAATAAATGCAGCAGGAAAAAGGAGAAAACTTATGGAGAAAACAACGAAAAACGGAATCCACCGCATCACACAGGCAGGCGGAAAAACGATTGCCTGGGCGGAGGAGTCCGGTGTAAAGGTATTGGAAAAAGATGGATATTACTTTAAAGATCTTGCAAAAACTGGCGAACTGCTGCCGTACGAGGACTGGCGTCTTTCCGATGAGGAGAGAGCCGCAGACCTTGCGGGCCGTCTTTCCATCGAGGAGATCGCTGGCCTTATGCTGTACTCACCGCACCAGGCCGTACCGCCGATGCCGGGCGGTCCGTTCCAGGGAACGTTTGACGGAAAAACGTATCTGGAATCCGGCAAAGAACCGTATGCGATTTCCGATCAGCAGAAAGAATTTCTGGAGGACGAGCATATCCGCCATATCCTGCTGACGAACGTGGAAAGCCCGGAGATTTCCGCAAAATGGAGCAATGAGCTGCAGAAACGGGCAGAGACACTGCCGTATGGTATTCCGGTCAACCTCTCCTCCGATCCGCGGAACGGAGCAAAGGATTCCGGCGCGGAGTTCAAGAGCGGCGGAAGCGAGATCAGCAAATGGCCGGAGGGTGTCGGCTTTGCAGCATGCTTTGACCCGGAAGTAGCCGGACAGTTTGCAAAGGATGCCTCCCGTGAATACCGGGCACTCGGCATCACAACGGCACTCGGACCGCAGATCGACCTCTGCACCGAGCCGAGATGGATGCGCTTTGTCGATACGCTCGGTGAAAATCTTGAGATGACAAAGAAAATGGTCAAGGCGTACTGCGACGGTATGCAGACCACCGAGAATTCCGAAAACGGCTGGGGATATGACAGCGTAAACACCATGGTCAAGCACTGGCCGGGCGGCGGCACGGGTGAGGCCGGCCGCGATGCACACTATGCCTACGGCAAATACGCGGTTTACCCGGGCAATAATTCCGAAGAACACAGGAAACCGTTTACGGAAGCGGCGTTTAAATTAGACGGTCCCACCGAAAGTGCCTCTGCCGTCATGCCGTACTACACGGTTTCTTGGGGACTCGACACCAAAAACGGCAAAAACGTCGGCAACTCGTACAGCGAGTATCTCATCAAAGATCTCCTGCGCGAAAAATACGGCTTTAAGGGTGTCGTTTGCACGGACTGGGGCATCACGCAGGATCCCGCACCCATTATGGATACGTTTGCAAGCCGCTGCTTTAATATGGAAAACATGACCGAGGGCGAGCGCTGCTTCGTCGCCATCATGAACGGCGTAGACCAGTTCGGCGGCAACGCAGAGATTGCGCCCATCATGGAAGCGTATCAAATCGGCTGCGAAAAGGTCGGCGAAGAAGCCATGCGCGCCAGAATGGAGCGCTCCGCCGCGCGTCTGCTCAAAAATATTTTCCGGTGCGGCCTGTTCGAGAACCCGTATCTCGATCCCGAAGAGTCCGCTAAGATTGTCGGCAACGCGGAATTCTGCGCCCACGGCTATGACGCACAACGCAAATCTGTCGTCTTATTAAAGAATCGCAATCACTGTCTGCCGCTCCAAAAGGGTATCAAAATCTACGTGCCGCAGCGCAAGCTCCGCACCATGAAGGGCTTCATGCGCAACGATATTCCCGCCCACACGGAAGACCCCGTGACGGACGAGGTGATTTCGAAATACGGCGTGCGCGTCCATACGCCCGAGGAAGCGGACGTGGCGCTTGTCTTTGTGGAAAGCCCTGCGTGCAACGCGTATTCTACGGAAGACGTCGCAAACGGCGGCAACGGCTACCCGCCCATCACACTCCCGTACCGCCCCTATACGGCGGTGAACGCGCGCGAAGTGAGTATTGCGGGCGGCGATTTCCGCGAGGATTTCACGAACCGCAGTTACCGCGGCAAAACGAATATTGCCTATAATGAATGCGACCTCGATAACATTCTAAACTGTCGCGAGGCGATGGGAGACAAGCCCGTCATTGTCTGCGCAGCAATCAACAACCCAATGGTCATGCACGAGTTTGAGCGTGAAGCGGACGGCATCGTCGTCGAGTTCGGTGTTTCCCGCGCCGCGGTGCTTGACGTCGTCTTCGGCGATTACGATCCCACCGGCCGTCTGCCTGTGCAGATGCCGAAGGACATGGACACCGTGGAAAAGCATTGCGAAGACGTTCCGTTTGACCTTGAAGTGCACGTGGATGAATTCGGCCACGCCTACGACTACGGCTTCGGCATGAATTATGAAGGCGTCATCGAGAAATAAGGAGTGACATCTAATGAATACAGTAGAAAAATGGGGGCTTTTTGAAGTTTCCCTCAAAGGTCCGTCTGCGGGCAACCCGTTTACGGAGCAGTCCGTTTCCGCCACGTTCCGCAGCAAAAACGAGATCGTCACGGTAGACGGCTTCTATGACGGCGACGGCGTTTATAAAGTGCGCTTCATGCCCTCGTTTACGGGCGATTACGTCTATGAAACGGTCGGCAGCTTCCCGGAAGCGGAGTCTGCCGGCGATTTCACCGTAACGGAGCCGACCGGCAATAACCACGGCCCGGTGCGTATTGCGAACACGTACCATTTCGCCTATGAAGACACCACGCCATACTATTCCGTCGGCACCACGTGCTACGCGTGGGCGCACCAACCGGAAGAAGTGCACAAGCAAACGCTCGAGGAGCTCGATAAGGGCTACTTCAACAAAATGCGTTTCTGCGTCTTTCCGAAGCACTACATCCACAATTTCCGCGACCCGGAGACCTTCCCATATGAGGGCACCCCGGTCGATAATTCAAACCTCACCGAAGAAAACTTCTCGTATTTCGTCGATTTTTCCGGCAACAACTGGGATTTTACGCGTTTTAACCCCGAGCATTTTCGCCGCATGGAGCGCTGCATCGTAGAATTACAGGAGCGCGGCATCGAGGCCGACATCATCGTTATGCACCCCTACGACCGCTGGGGCTTCTCCGTCATGAACCGCGAGCAGGACGACCTCTACTGGAACTACGTCATCGCGCGCTTCTCCGCCTACCGCAACGTGTGGTGGAGCCTTGCAAACGAATACGACCTCATGCGCGCCAAGAAGCTTGAGGACTGGGAGCACTACGCAGACCTGCTCTGCAAAAAAGATCCGTACAACCACATGCGTTCCATCCACAACTGCATACCGTTCTACGACCACACTCGTCCGTGGATTACGCATTGCAGCTTGCAGCGCCAGGATCTCTACCGTCACGTGGAATACACCACCGATTACCGCACGCGCTACCAAAAGCCTATCGTGTGGGATGAGATTGCCTACGAAGGCAATATTGATATGGGCTGGGGCAATATCTCCGGGCAGGAGCTTACCCGCCGCTTCTGGGAAGCTTCCATGCGCGGCGGCTACGCAGGCCACGGCGAGACCTTCATGAACCCCGAAGACATCTTGTGGTGGAGCCACGGCGGCAAGCTGCACGGCGAAAGCCCCGCGCGCATCCGCTTCCTGCATGAAATTCTCACGCAGACGCCCGGTCTCGGCTTAAAGCAAGGCCCCGGCGCGTTCGATGAGACCGTCGCCGTGCCGGACGAGATGATCCCCGTCACCGGCTACGAGATTCACTACTACGGCTTCGGCCGCCCGAGCTTCCGCGA
>OGRF01002358.1_pt1 | contig 10788 bp, 9 predicted proteins | sample 1553381 | NCBI WGS metagenome assembly OGRF01 (sample SAMEA2580060, study PRJEB22360) | human gut metagenome | biome: human gut; feature: human-associated habitat; material: faeces | place: Denmark | collected 2008/2010
TGCCTATCCTGGCGGAGAACGCACACGTGCATTTCTTCCCGGATAACGCGACCTGCGCCCACGCCAAAAACCTGTACGACAATGGCGTGGACTGCACCGAGTGGAATATCGACGAAGAATACCCGGCCAGCATCTGCTTCGCACGCACGGCGGATTTCAACCAAAGCAGCATCACGGATCCAAACAACCTGTGGATTGCTAGACTCATGGAAGTCGGACGAGCCGGCGGAGCCAATGCGGTCGCCACAAGCATCCGAGGCAAAGTCGAACCGGCGAAAGTCACCGCCGACCAGATTCGACGCAACAGCCGCACCATCGACGAAAGCATTAAGGAACGGTACGAGAAAGGCCATGAAGCCCCCGGTGATATGACCGAAATCAAGGAGCGTTTGGATTATAAGAAGGCAATCTACAATACTCCGGACATGCCGCCCAGCATCATTGATCTGAGCGTCGCCACCTGCGTGGCGGGCAACGAGCAGATGGCCATCGACGCTTTGGGGTGTATCCCCAACATCGAGTTCGTCAATCTGACGACGGCTAGCGAACAGTTGATGGCGTTCAAAAGCATGCAGGCCTGTTCGAACGTACGCATGACCCCCTATGAGATCCACTGGGCCGCAACATGCGTCGCGGGAGGAGGCGTGAGCAGTTTCGCCAAAGCAGGCGACAGGGACGGAGCTCTTGTCGGATTGTCCGAAGCCAACAGGCAACCGGTGTATATCGGGACAACAACCGTGCAGGACAAGGACAGGCGTCCAATTTTGGCTATTATCGGAGATACAGGAAGCGGGAAGGCCGTTCACATTTCCTCCACAATTCCGGTTCCCCCTCAGGCTAGCTTCCCCCATGGAAAAATGGCTAAGATCAGCGATTTGCATGAGGGAGACCTCGTCTACGGGCGGGACGGAAAACCTTATCCACTCCTCAAGCTTCATCCGATTCACACGGAAGATCTTTACGAAGTCACCCTCAGTGACGGTCAAACGATAAAAGCCAGCGGGAACCACCAGTGGATCGTCTCCGATTTCAAAGATCGAAACAAATTCAGAAAACCAAAACATTTGAAATCCCAACAGCGTAAGAACATGCTGTCGGAGACATACGATGAGCTATGTCGGATGTCTGATGCGCTACCGGCCCAATCAACCATGAGCGTGAACGAGCTTGCAGAGTTTGTCCATCCAGTAACGAGTCGTTGGTGGAGCGGAGAGAGCAATGCCAGGACCATTGCCGCAGCGCTGCGATTTATGGGAGTTGAATCTCATCAAGAACAGCGAGACCGCGCGATAGCGGATACAAAAAAACCTTTTAAGACTCGGCAGAACTGTAGGCGCTATAACATGCAGGAAGCTCTTCGGGCTTTGATTGCACATTATGATGACGTGGCGCAGCATGCGAAAAGATGGAACGATCTCGCCAGGGAGCGTGCGGATGTCCTAAGAAAGCATTTGGAAGATAACTATCCGAAGGGCATCAGCATCACTGACATACAGAAGATGCTCGAGAATCGTTCACCAAGCCGTTCCTCTATCGAATCTGTCATAAAAACGCTCAATCCAATCAGTGAGTGGGATACGGAAGAACGAATTCACTCCGACAGAATGCGTCATGATTCGGTATCTGTATACAACGTTCGAGAAGCATGCAGAGCCATAGGGCAACGCATGATGCTTCGTTATGAGGGGGCCTTCAACGAGACCAATTCCCTTGGATATTGTGAACAGGTTGTGACTACGCGAGACATGCTTGCGTCTGGTCTAAAGGATTCAGGCAATCGTGCGCAATGGGCAATCCGAGCCGCGATGCCTGTTACCAACCCGCAAGCCGACCTGCCACTTGACCCATGGGTTTTAGGGGCTTGGTTAGCCGACGGTAGTATCGGCACTGGAATCATCGCTTCAGATAACAGGAATGGTGATTTGCAGCATGTGAAGTCCTGTCTCACCTCTGCGGGATTTTCTCTAGGAAGCATCAATACGCCGATGGTCGTGAATGTGAAGGGGCTTGTCTCCATTCTTCGCGATATGGGGATACTCCGCGAAAAACGCATTCCTGAGATCTACTTCTCGGCGAGCATCGAGCAAAGACTCTCCCTCGTGCAGGGGTTGCTGGATCAGGATGGGACCATCTCCTCAAATGGGAATATAGAGTTCACCCAGTCCGCCGATCATCTGCCGATTGTCCGAGGAATGGTGCGCCTGCTAAGATCTCTGGGAATCGTCGTTCACGAACCCCATCTCAACAAAGCAGGATACACGGCTGATGGTGTGCGTCACGAGGCTCAGGATCGTTATCGCATCACCTTCACGACGGATCTGCCGGTATTCTCTTTGCAACGCAAAGCGGCTTTAATCCCTACGACGTTGAGACAAACCCAGCAATGGCTATACGTCAAAGACATCAGGAAGATATCCAACGCGCCTCATCGTTGTCTGACCGTTGGAAGCCCTGACCATTCGTTCCTCATCGCTGATTACGTGCCGACCCATAATACGATGGCGGCGTTCAGCCTGTTTCTGCAATGGTCGAAGATTGACGCGCGTGACGGTAAAGGCAAGACCCCGTGCATTTACATTAATCCGAAGGCCGGTAATGATTTGGAGGATGCGACCCGTTCGCAGGGTGGTACGGTCATCCGGTTGGATTCCGATGTGGCTAACGGCACGTTCGACCCGTTCAACGTGATTCCGAATGTGGAGGAGGCCAAGGAAATCGCCGTCCTGATGATGACGAACATTCTTGGCGGTGACACAAAGATGGAATCCGCCATGACAGCCATGCTGGATTACGGCGTCAAACACGGGGCGCGTTGCGTAGGCCGGGCTCTGCTTGTCGCCGCCCAAGCTGTTGCGAAGACCATCAAAGCGGGGAACACGGCGGAGTCCATTGGGTTGCCTTCCAACACCCTCGAGGTGTTTTCGACAATCAGCATGAACCTGAAGGCGAACCAGGGACTACGTCTTATCTTCGGCACCGATAATGACACCAAGCCGTTGACGATCAGCCAAAACCTGACCCTCATCAATGCCGGAGACCGTTCACTCATCCCCGAAGGCCAAGATGATTCCATGACCGCTCGCATCCGCCAGTGGACGTTGCGAATGGTCGTCATGGGAGCCGGCACCGCCGTTCGAGGCCGCGATGGCATGGTAGGTGTCGATGAGGCATGGGTGTTCATGGGCAAGGACAAGGGAGCTTCCCGAACCTTCGAACAATGGGTGCGTATGGCCCGTTCGCAACGATTCACGCCTGTCATCATCAGTCAGAAAGTGCAGGAGTTCATCGATGCCGACTTGACCGGCGGCATCAGCCGCGCCCTCCTTCTGGCGTTGGACAACCCGGAGGAAGCCAATGGCACGGTCAGTCCGGCCAAATCAGCGGAACGACTCCTAGGCATCGAAGACCCCAATGGTCGGATCTTGCAGCGCATGGGAGCCGATGATACTTTGGACAACGGTCAGCCGAACCCGAACAGTCTGAAGCGTCTGGTAAGCGCGTCGACGGGGAAGACCGTTCGCGGAGCCGTCGCCTATTTCAAGGACGGGTCCAAGCAGCCTATTCCAGTGGAAATCGTGATTCCTCCGGCATTGTTGAAGGAAATCAGCACCACCGCCACGGACAAGATCGCACGAGAACAACGAAAGAACAAGGAGCAGTGACCCCTTATGGGATACAAAGACATATTCGATGACTCATTTTCCACACCGGCTTCCGACAAGTCGGAGAAATCATCTGCCGTTACCCCTTTGACCCCGGAGCCGGAGGAACAGCAGCAGTTGAAACCATTGCTGTTCCCTGGTTTCGGTAGCGGACGTCCTCTCCTATTGGAACGCCCCAGCAGATACATCCAACGTCTCAGCGATACCGCATCCAAAGTGTATGCGGTACCTGACGGAGACCCATACGGAGGAGTGGAAAACCGTATCCTGTACTCCCCCGTGATCAGCCTCCCCGTATTCCTGCTTCACGAGAATGAGCTATTCGCGAATCATGACGTGCTCAAGTATCCGTTGCTGAATCCTCCACTGAATCACGCCTGGGATGGAAGCGACATAAGCGTGTATATGCTCACCATCATCGCCGCATATACTTCAGCGGGCATCCTGCATGAGGATGTAGACGGTGATGTGCTTGCATATGATGTCGAATATCCCCTCTCCGTAGCAGACGAGCTCTGGGATGCGGCATCCGATTGGGCTTCCGAAGCGGCTCCGCTGTTGAAGGATCTGAACACCGCACGGCTTTTGGGATTCGCGTTGAAGAATCCCAATGAGGAAACCAACGCTTTGAGGGCCTTGTTTGAATCATGGGATGAGAATCGTTCTTCAGGTGAGATCATCGAAGCAGGGAAACATGCCGCGAATCTTCTCCAAGACGATTACAACGTGTTCGTCGACGTGGAATTCCGACCATTCCAAGAACGGTAAATTTTTACCGACTTTTGCCTTCCGTAAGGGGGTCATCCTTTGAAAACCAGTACAAAACTCATGGCTGCGGGAGCCGCATTGCTGGTGGGGTTGAACGGTCTTATCGTCATGAACGTGGTGAGTGCCATTTCCGGCAGTGTCGCGGCCCTTACCAGCAACGTCGGAAAGTCATTATCAGCCGCAGAATATGATTGCGGCACCTCATCAGATGATGATTCGACAACCGGGACCACATCGATAGCCCCCAACAAGGTCGCGGTGGCCATAGCCGAGGCATTCGCCAAAGCCGGGTATTCGAAAGCCAGCACAGCAGGCGTTCTTGGTGTGATCCAGTTCGAATCTGGGATGAATCCGGAACAGGAGCAGGTAGGCGAGACCAATCCCGAATTGCGTGGCTTCGGTCTGAATCAGTGGACACCGCGCAGCAAAATCCAGGCATGGATGGATCAGCATAACGTGTCTGGCAAAGACTCTGATGCCGACGTGCAGATAAAAATGCTGGTTGACACGTCCAAATCCGATTGGAACAACTTCTATCTGGATAACATCGAGGCCGAAGGGTACAACGTCACCGACCATGACCTGCACAAATGGTGGCTGCATGCGGATAATCCGGAGGACGCCTCAATCGCATGGCTTGCCGGTATGCGCGCCCAGCGTGGAACGCTCGGCATGAAGAGGAACGTAAGAAGTATGCGCGCTCCTACTATGATTCACCGGAGATTAGTACGATTGATTTCACTGGGAAGGCAAGCGACGATTCCAGTGGTTCCGACAATGTCGTTCAAGCTTCCTGCTCATCCGACGACGATGGTGATGGAGGCAGTGCCGTCGTTGGCTCCGTGGGCGGGGCTCCTATAGGCAAAACCCGTAATTTTGGCTGGCTGTGCGATACTGACGCAAAAGTGTGTCACGACGGGGACTACGGGCCATTCACTTCCTTTGCCAACGGCGGACATTACCAGTGCTACTGGTATGCACTTGTCAGACTATGGGTGATTCACCACCATGACGTGGCAAACTGGAACACCCCCGTGGGTGGTGACGTCCATGTGCATCTCGCCTCCGACCCTGCATACACAGTCGATTCCAGTCCACACCCGGGGGATGGCGTCAGTCAGTACGGCGGTGCTTTGGGAGGTGATATGAGCTCCGGGCATATCGCCGTGGTCGAAGAAGTCAAGCAGGACGCAAACGGATGGAAGATCCGAATCAGCGAGGGAAACTACGGCACGGACGGAAGCGGCCCATGGGAGGGGTACAACAGTCGCTGGCTCACGCAAAAGCAGTTCGATGGTGCCGGCAACGTGTTCTTCCGGAAGAAAAGCTGGAAGAACTAGCCGCAGTATCCCGGATTCTGGCAGCCTCCCCCAACCGATGCCATGGGAATGCTATCCCAAAGATGCCAGTCAACCTTGCCATCCAAGTCCGACTGCGTGACAGGTCCCTTAAGGATGGGCGTCATGCTGGAATGGGCGAGGCCCATCTCGGGGTCGCCTTTCACTGGGATGGCTATTCTGGTCCCCTCGCTCAAATCGTCGGCCATGTTATTGTCCCAGCGTGTCAGCCAAGGATTAATCCACCAAGGGTTGTCGCCGTTGATGTTCATGCCGCTGATTTTCCCGTTTGCGATGGTGAGTTCATCGTTGATGTCGTAGTCTCTCCAAGCTGGAGTCAATGCCCAGATGCTCCCATTGTTAAAGGAATCACCGTCCTGCAAAAGTATGGATTCGACCTTTCCTGTGACCGTGACCGTTCGGTCTTCGTTGACCGTCACGTGAGGTCCGTCCGTCCACCGGCTGCCGGTCGCCAACGCCTCACTGTTCCACCATGCTTTCATTGTCGGATACGCTTTACAAGCGTTTTCATATTCCTCTTCGCATGGATAGCTGGCGGCATCAGGCCCATCGTTCTTATCCGCGGGGATAGCGCTCAGAGCGGGTAGAGGATTGCTTCCGATGTCCGGTGTCCGCAACTGGTCGATTACCTGTTGAGCATCATGTTGGCTGAGCGAGTCCAAATTGATCGTGGGGTCACTCCCCCAGTTGCGGGCTGCCTGTTCGAATTTGATGGCGAGATCCGTGTACTGTTGTTTCTCCTCATCGGTCAGCTGATTTGCGGCAGCCTCAGCGGCTTTCTTGCGTTCCTCCGACTGCTGTTTTTTCAACTGTTGGGCTTGCGCCTGCTGGTGTTCCGCGGCAGTGACTTTTTTACGCCACGTACTCCAAGCCAGGATGCCAGCGACGAGAACCGCCACTGTAATAACACTGGCGAGTATTTTCATAGGCCTGCTGAATGTTCCGTGCATCCTCGACTCCTAATCCAAAAAAACGTGTGGTTCCAGCGTATCCTTCCCAGGAAAGCGAATGCCTCCGATTATCCGAATCGGAGGCATTCTGTCCACTGAGAGAAAGGTTTTTCGGGCGAAGTATCAATCAACCTTCGAGTTCTTGTTTTCCTTGATCTCCTCAAGTTTGATGTACACGTTCGAACCCAGGTCGTACACGGCCGGCAATGCGAAGATAAGAACACATAGGACACCAGCCCAACGATACTCCAAGCCCCAAGCCATGAAGAAGAACGCAGGAATCGGGATGAAAACAATCAGTTCGATGATCATTTGGACGATCAGCGGGAGCGCAGAATCCAACATCCTCTCGGTGACGAAGAACCAGATAACGGCTTGTACCGCGAAAGCCGCAAACAGGATGATGAGCATGACCCCAACGGTCACCAGATCAGCGATCCCAGTGGAAGTCGCATAGTTGAACACGTTCACGAATATGCCGCCCATGTCGCTGCTGAAGAACATTCCCATCAACAGGACTATCACCAATCCAAGAACGAGAAGAAAAAGTCCAATCATTGCCAGCAAGGTAAGCATTGCGACCACCTCCAATCCATGCTCAGCGTTCTGTTATATGCAGTTGCATTGCTTCGTTTGCCTGACCTTATTCTGTGACAGAATTCACCGACAAGCAAATCAACACCAGCAGTGGCCGCATTGTCCTATCTGGATGGTTTGCGCCGCCAATAGTCATGCACCGGATGCCCATCGCGATCATGGGAGACGACATGCACCATGCCGTTGTCGGGCAGGATGAAGCGTTGCGGGCTTGGCATGTCACTGTTCGCGACACGAATCTTGTCTAGCAATTTGTCTCGTAGTTCCGGCTCCAGATCCATATAGGCAGTACGCGCATTCAACCGGACCAAGTCGCTGATGCGGATAGCCTCGTCTCGTGCGACATCAGGATCGAATCCACAATAATCGGCCAACCTCGCATAATGGTCCGGCGTCACTTCACTGGCATGCTCCGCGCCAGAGAACGGCATCGCGAGCTTGTCCGTCAACCCCGGCCATACCGTCGTGGTCATCACATCATATGCGGGACTCAACTTCCAGGATTCACCGTCAGGCGAAGTGGGCATGACAGAATAGTTACGGGCATGCGCATCGCAATTATCGACAGCCACGTTGAAGGCCAATCGTCGCAGCCACTCCTCCCCCAGTCTGCCGGACGAATCCATCTTCCGTAGGGTGGTCAGCGTATCGACGGCACTCACCTTGTACTTCTCGGATGATGGTAGGCCCAATGCCTGCACCATATCCTCCATCGGCAGACGAACCGGCATACCATTCTCGATACGACGATCGAACCGTTCCACAATATAAGTCTGCTGGCCGTTGAATTCCTGGATATCCGACTCCGGGGTTTCAATCCCAACCATTTTAGAGAGCAGCATAGTCGCATGCTCAACATCATCGGAATCGTGGAAACTCGACGGCTTCAGAATGTGCGTGGAAGGTATGACACCGTTAGGCCATACCCAGCCATCATCGAAGCGCGAGAGCGTGAACTTGCCTTGAGCTCCAGCAAGAGAGAATCGCGCATCCTTGTCTTTGAAGAACCATGAGTCCGGAGAATGTCTGACTGCCGTTATTCTTGCCGCTATGTCCGAATCCGTCGCCTCCACTACAGAAGCGGAGGATAGCGACGGTTGTTCGTCGCTACGGGAGAATACTAGGGCGCCAGCGGAGTCCACATTGTCGAGCAAATCAAATGGTTCCTGGGATTTCGCTCCAATGGACTGCATCATGGCATATTTTGCCGCACCGGATTCAGGAAGCAGGTTGAGCAGGAAATTTTCCGGAGCGTCCTTTCTCCAGCTGCCGTCTTTCGGCAGGCTGAAGCTGATTCGCGGCGCATCCGGATCATATTCGAAGCCGACGCCATTCTTGAGCGCCGCGAATACGCCAACATGCCGGCCGTTCATCCAGACATTAAGTCTGTCGCCCCTCTTCAAGCTGTCACGCATTCCGCCGGCAAAGCTGTCGCATGAATATTTAAGGCTTTCATTACTCGCCTGGTGTCTGGATATGGGGCCATGCCATCATCGATAAGCTTCTGCACGACGGTTTCGTTCACGCCGGCATCATGGGCGACTTCAGAGATGGAACGGTTTGCCATGAACTCGTGCATAACTTCTCGCATACGCATAGGAGACTCGATGAATCGATCATATCGATGATGATTTACCAGAGCTCCCTTGACGAGTTTTCTATACTCGTCACCGATATGCCATTTTTCGTATATGGGTTTCTCATCCATGGTGCTCCCCTAATGCTCTTATTACTCTCCGGCGTGCATCGCCGAATATCCAAGTGATGTGACTTCCCTTAGATAATCGGACAGGTTTTGATTTCGACTTTTAGCTTCTTGGGCCATCGCGGTCTTCCAAGATGCGGGGACTTTGAAGTTGATGATGGCGGTGGCTTCGTCGTATCCTCCGAGTCGAGGTCTTCCAGGTCGAATGTCTGTGGCTTCTAGTTTTTCTGCTGTTCCCATGACTATATCGTAACATATTTTCGTAATACGATTATCCGATACGCACGGCGACAACTCCCGGAGCGTAATTATCTGCTTCGATACCCATCCGACGAAACTCATGCTCGACGGACATCGCGTTAACCCCATCAGGCAACTCAAGCACCGCTTCACGAACCGTGTACTCGTATTCGGGCCCATAGAACCTGCCGAGCACGTTCGTACGCTCGCTTTTCTTGACCGCATCGAACTTCGCCGCGACAGCGGCAAGCTCGTCCGGGGTCGCCGCACGCTTAAGCTCCTTGCGCACGAAATCCGTGTCACGCGGCAAACATCCGAAATTCTGGGCTGCCTCGAACCAGCCGGCATTCATCTTGCGTTCCGAGTCCTCCCCCGCGAACGGATCATACGGCACCGGCGTCGGTTCCGGATTGGTCTTGTCCAACTGGCGCCTGAACACGTCCTTCTTGCACCATTGGTCGCCTATCCGCACATAGGTGGATGGCAGTCCCTCAACGTAGGCGATTTCATCCACGAGGTACATGCCACGAACCATTTCGAACGATTTGACGCTTCCGCTGCGCCGATGGTCGGGATACTGCTCCTCCTTGTCAATCAGCCAGACGCCGCCGATTTTCTTGGCGCTTTTCAGGGAACCTCGTTGAGCGAGTTTTCTCACGCTGACGGGCTGCTTGTGGTGGAGGGCGGCGTATTCGTTGACCGTGATGTACTGGCTCATCTTTCCTCTGCCTTTCAATCCTTGATGGCCGGAATATCGGTCACATCATGCTCCTGCAGCCAAGCCACGCATTCCTCGGCCCGTTCGCGGCTCACATAGTCGTATACGTATCCGGAGCCACCCTCGTTGTACATATCGTTGTCGCGCTTCCAAAGCTTGCGGGCCTCGGCTTCGGTCAGCGGTTTCTCGTTTTGGTGGTTGTATCGGCTGATGACATCGATATGGCGTTTGATGTTGTTGTCGAGAATGCTTTGGGCTTTCACTGCGACGGCCTCACGTACCTTGCCTGCCAGTGCAATCGCCTCGTCGCGTTCGATGTGATAGTAGGTGGTGGTGGGGTGGCTTGCGGAAATTCGACGTTCCTTGTGCGCTTCGATCCAGTCGCGAATGACCTTGTGCATTTGCAACTCGTAATCATCATGTCCCAGCCCCAGTGGTTCGCCAGCCTGGAATGCGTCAAGCTGCCAGCATTCCACGCTTAGTTCTTCGGCCAGCGATTCCCCGTGGTCCAAGCTCAGGATAATCACGTATTCCGGATCCCAGTCGAATGCCTCGCCTGTGCAGATGGAGTCGGCGCGCCTGATCCCATAGCTGAACGGCATTCGCTGGTCATACCACGCGACCAGGTCACCCACGTTGAGGTCGGGCAGGTTGACCGGGTATTCCTTCTGCAGATTGAGGATATGTTCGCGGTGTTTGCGTTCCTCGTTTGTTTTCCGCTTCCGTTCTCGACGTACGAGTTCGGCTACCAAGGCGTCCTTGTTGGCGCGAATCTCTTCTTCGGCACCTG
>OGRF01002366.1_pt1 | contig 10768 bp, 19 predicted proteins | sample 1553381 | NCBI WGS metagenome assembly OGRF01 (sample SAMEA2580060, study PRJEB22360) | human gut metagenome | biome: human gut; feature: human-associated habitat; material: faeces | place: Denmark | collected 2008/2010
CTTGTTTCTTAACCAGGAGAGTATTTTTTTCATGATCATCCATGCCGCCTCCTTTATAAAAACCTTTCCATATCACTGACGTCATACGCGTCTACGACGCTGATTTTATCCACCAGCTCGCCGTCGTTGGCATTGATAACGGCCAGATAAACGCCACCACCAAATGTACGGACCAGATAATTGTGCAAATCTGCGAAAGTGAGGTTTCCGCCTTTAGGGCTTCGGAACGTCTGCACCATAGTTCCGGTACAGTCCCTGCTGGGATCCATTGTCAGCTTCTTTGTCATGCTCGTATCTCCTTTCTGCTCCCATCTGGTATAATGACCATGAAGGGAGGTGAGTATAATGAGTACAACCATTAATGGTTTCGATGATTTGATAGATTCATTAAAGAGTCTAGAAAAGAATGTCCATGATCTTGAAGGTACCCACACAATCAGCTTTGATAAGTTGTTTACAAAAATTTTTATGGAAAAGCATACTGATTGTTCTTCTTTTGATGAATTCTTAAAAGCCGGAAACTTTGTAGTAGATTCACAAGAAGATTTCGAAGCTATTCCTGATGACGTATGGGACCAATTTGTTTCACACGCTACTGATTTCGATTCATGGGATGATATGCTTAAACAGGCAACGAATGATTATCTTTCTTCTAAACTTTCTTTGTAACAGCTTCGTCCCCAACAATCACATCAACATCTGTTTTACCGGTTACTTTTAATCTGAAAGGGCAATCAGGCAATGGTTGCCCTTTTTTCACATGCAAAGAAGCTTTCAGTTCACTCTTCTTCTGTTCCATGTTCCCACTCATCTCCTCTCATACGTCAGCTATTTAACATATATAGCGAGACACTAAGTGCTCCGCAGGCGACTAATAGCGCTGCGATTGAAATAGCCAATACAATCAAATCAACCTTTTGCTTTTTATCCATGTCATCACTAAGCTCCTTAAATGTCTTTGAAGAAGTTCCTGAAGTATTCCTTTGCTCTATTACTGGAATTCTTCAGGAATTTTTTATACGGGAATCCATCCACTTCCAGGTATCCGTATACTGCCGGACCTAAATCTACGCCCGTGAAATCCATAAGCAGTTTCTTGATTCGTTTATCGTTTGTCGGTTTTGCGTCATCGTTAAAGCAGTTATACTTGCAGAACCGGCATCCCGCGAACGGGGTATCCGTAAACAGATACGACTGCAACATTCTGGCGATGCAGTGGGCATCCATTTCATCTAATTCAAGTTTCTTCTGTTCCTTCATATTTAGTCCCTCCTTTATTTCTTTCCCCCTCCGTTGAACCATGCTATGATGAGTACGAAAGGAGATGATTACGATGACCGAGGAAGAATTAAAGAAAATTTTTGTTGAAGCACAAGCAGAGATTATGGCTTCGTATGATGAATCAAAAGTTAAAACGATATTATTGAATGTATCCGAGAAAACTTCGCTTGAATCCGCTATCCTTGGAACATTTCAATTAAGTACTAAGCTAAATCAAGAATTGCTCTTCAAGGTGCTCTCTAAGGCTTTATGCAAATGATTAGCTAATTGTTCAATGGATTCGCAAGAAAGGTCATCAAGTGCCAGCTTGGTGGCCTTTTCTTCGACATCATCCTGCCAAGTTCCCGGAATAACACGAATAGTTGCGATTTCTTTTGTTTTTTCTTCGACAAGATGTTCAATAGGGCCAGCATACGATTCCGCTATACTTTCATAAAGGAACAACATGCTATCAGAGATACTACGTGATAAGCTCCCTTCCAGGTCCATTACGTAGTATTTTTGTTTGTTTAAATCAATACTTAATACGTAAACCGTCCCGCTTTTTTCTTTTTTCATGCTACGCGCCTCCCTAGTGCCCCGCTTCCTGGTCGTCCCGTTCAATCATGGGAAGAACTCCATGCTTCTTGAGGAGCTGATACAGAAAGAGGCGTCCTTTCTGTGTCCATTCGGTCTGCATCTTACAGTCCGGGCGGCCGTCGCTGTGCTTGAAGTCGAAGGTCTTGCTATGGGTATAGCCTTTAGATTGGTACTTGGCGTACAGGAACCATTGCGACCCCATCCGGTAGATGACCCGGAGTTCATGGAGTTTCTGGTTTAGTGCCTTGGCGCTCATCCCATAGTCTTTCGCAATGGCCGTAGTCGGCACGGTCCCTTTACTGGAAAGGATACGGTCGGTATAATCGGCCTTTGGTTTCAGTTCGCCGATTACTTGTTTTGCACTGGCCGCTTCCAGTTCGGCGTGTTTCCGTGCTTCTCGTTCGGCCTTGAGCTCCGTGGCCAGCTTGATCAGCGTGTCTGGATTCAACAGGGCTTCCTCGACCTTTTCCGGCGTCATGTAGCCGCCGTGCTTACGGATGGCCGGCAGGACTTCGCTCGTGACCCAGTGCTTGAACTTTTTGGCTGTCGGAAGCTTGCTGGAAAGGACCAGACTGTAAAGGCCGGATTCGTTGATGATGACCACTTTCTGCCTTCCACCGGGGGTCATCATTTCAGTGACCCCTTTGTCTTCAGGGTCTACATGATTAGCAACAGCATTGGATAGTGATTTTCCTTCCCCATAACCAAGAGAAGCGGCAATATCTTTGCCAACAAACCAGGGGGCGCCATTGATAGTTAATGTGCGAATCTGACCAAATTCATGGTTCTTGAAAATCTGTAGTTCGTTCATTGCTGTGTTCTCCTTTATTTGCGTTTTGCAAAGTTTAGCGATAAAAAAATAGTTGTAGGGCTAACTTTCGCCCTTTTGGCGATTTTCATGCCATTTTCAAAGGACATGCGTCGTTTCCCATTGATTAACAAGCTTACCTGCGATTCTGAAAGGTTTAAGAGCTTGGAAAGACTTCTTTGCGTAATTCCTTTCTCTTCCAGAATTTCCTGCAAAGTCTGCTCTTTTTTCATCATCTCACCTCCTAACTTTGCGTTTCGCAATGTCTGATTGTAGTATAGTCTATGCTTTGCATATTGTCAAGAATTTTTACACAGTTATTTGACAATATGCAAAGTTTTGTTTTTATCGTTGTGCTTTGCTATTTGTAAAGTTATAATTTAAATAAATATTACACATTGTAAAGGAGGATACTTGTATGAGTTTTGGCGCAAAACTAAAAAAATGTAGAAAAGATATGTCCTTAAGTCAAAAGGAATTCGGGCAAAAAATAGGGGTTGCCGAATCAACGGTATCCCTATATGAATCAAATAAGCGATTCCCTGATGCCGATACTTTAAAAAAGATATCTGCCCTCTTCGAAGTGTCCCTAGACTATCTGCTCGGAAACGCACCGGCCAAAACCGTCCAGCAAAAAACCATAGGCCGCGGCGTCCGCATCCCCGTACTCGGGCGTGTTGTGGCGGGCATCCCCATCGAAGCTGTGGAGGAAATCCTGGACTACGAAGAAATTACACCGGAGCTTGCCGCGACTGGGGAATTTTTTGCATTACAAGTCAAGGGGGATTCAATGTTACCAAAATTAGAGGAAGGAGATGTGGTCATTGTAAAAAAACAGGCAGATGTAGAAACGGGAGATATTGCAATTGTCCTGGTCAACGGAGACGAAGCCACTATTAAGCAGGTTAAAAAAGTTAACGGCGGCATCATGCTTTACGGCTTCAACCCAGATGTATATGAGCCCCATTTCTATTCCAACCAGCAAATAGAAGAGCTGCCAGTTCGAATTTTAGGCAAAGTCATTGAAAGCCGCCGGTCATGGTAGATTACCGAGAGGAGGATATTTATGGATACATCCGTTAAAGAAAGTTGGTATTTAAAGAGTGTAACAATTTGTTTAGTAATAGCTGTTGGATCATGTTTTCCTTTTGCGGCCATGCTGGCTATTCCACTGCTTCTATATAAAAGCAAAAAGAATAAAAAGACAAATCGCCAGTTACAAGAAAAATTAGACAGCTTCATTCAAAAGCATGAGTATATGTTCGGTGATGCCGAAGCTAAACTCGCAAAGTTAAATGAAGATATTACAAACAAAGAATTATTGAAAGCGCAGATTGTTTCTGAAGCTACCACAGAAGCCGACGAACTTGTTGAAAGCAAAAAAGCTGAAATTGTTGAGCTTGATAAAAAAATAGTCAATAAGGAATCAGAAATTGATAAAATCATTAAAGATGCCAATGCTCAAGCCTCTCAAAAGCTGGAAGATTCTCAACGGAAATTAGATGGGTTGGCTGAAAAGATAAAAAATAAAAAAGACATCATTGATGCAATCGTGAAAAAAGCCACCCAGGATGCACGCGCGATTGCTGACCAATTAAACACTGAAATTCAAACTCTTCAGCATAAAAAAGAAGAGCTTTCCAACCAGCTAGTCGAAATGGATGAAGAGGCGCTCATGCAAGATTTCGCTCTTTATCATCCGATTTATGATTTCGCCCACTCGGAAAACTATAAATTTAAATTAGACGAAATCAGAGACCACCAAAAGGAAATGATAAAGAATAAAACCGCGGCCACCGGGAATCTTGACTGGACGGTAAACGGGAGCAAGTCCGAAGGCAAGAAAATGGTCCGAGATACACAAAAATTATTATTACGTGCTTTCAATAGCGAATGTGAGCATGTAACGGGGAAAGTAAAATATAATAATTTCGACTCTTGCAAAAAAAGAATCACGAACTCATACACAGCTATTACCAAGCTTGGCCGCGTCATGAATATATCCATTAACCCAGAATATTATAATTATAAGATCGATGAGCTGCACTTAGCCCTCGAATACCAACTGAAGAAACAGGAAGAAAAAGAGCATCAGAGAGAGCTCCGAGAACAAGCTCGAGAAGAAGCCAAGCTGAAGAAAGAAATCGCGGAAGCAAAAAAGAAGATTGCCAAAGAAAAGGCCCATTACTCGAACGCGTTGGAAACGGCTCAAGAGCAGTTAAAAGTTACTGTGGATGCGGAAGAAAAAGCGGCTCTCCAGGAAAAAATCACCGAGTTGCAGGAACACCTATCTGACGTAAATAAAAATATGGTAGACATTGACTATCGGGAATCAAATCAAAAAGCCGGCTATGTCTACGTCATTTCAAATATTGGCTCCTTCGGCAAGGACATTTATAAGATTGGCATGACTCGCCGTTTAGATCCAATGGAACGTGTCTATGAATTAGGGGATGCTTCTGTTCCTTTTAATTTTGATGTTCATGCCATGATATTCAGCGACGATGCACCGAAGCTTGAAGCCGCACTTCATCATGCATTTGAAGATAAAAAGCTGAATATGGTAAATACCCGTCGGGAATTCTTTAAAGTTCCACTGAAACAAATCGAAAAAGTGGTGAAAGAAAATTACGATGGCACCGTTGAATTTACTGAAATTCCAAGCGCAGATCAGTATCGCGAAAGCATGAAGATGAAGCATCTGCCTGCGTAAATAGCCATGTGTGGCCTCATTACCACCAACACCAGCGTGTACGAGCCCCACTTCTACTCCAACCATGATATAGAGTCTCTTCCCATCCAGATAATCGGCAAAGTGGTGGATATGCGGCGGAAGTTTTAGAAAGGAAGTAATGAAAGATATGAGCCATCCTTTACCTAAATCCCATATACTTGTAAAACGCTATAGAAAATTTGCAAATTTTCTCAAAATGACAAGTAACAAAAATTTCCAGCGATTTATGTTGTGGATTCAACACTATATACAGCTGAAGTTTAATGAAAAAGAATTCAAATCAACCTTTTTACCAAAATATGAAGAAGGACAAATTATTTTTGTTGATTTCGGCTGCGGTATATCTCATGAATTTAGCTATCCTCATTATGCAGTTGTTTTAAACTTGCATGATCGCAAGAAAAGCAACTTGCTTACTGTAGTACCTATGACATCAAAAAAGCCCAAACACAAAATATTAAAGCCATGGGAACATGAATTGCAGTGTACAGTTCCTGATTTATTAGCTATGAAAGTCATGTCTAAATTTGACTTACAAAAACCTGAGTACAAGAATTTGCGAAATGATGTTATCCAGTTATTTTTACAAAATACCACTAAAGAGGAATTTGACAAAAGGCATCATGAGCTTATCGAAAGAGGCGTACAGGCTATATACAATAACAACTATGACATTATGAGTTTTAGAGAAAAAATGAAGCAAGGGAGTATCGTTGAAACAAATCAAATCCGCACAATCAGTAAATCCAGGATAATATTCCCAACGAAAAAATCACATCCACTTTATGATATTAAAGTTGATAAGCAAGACTTGTCTATCATTAAGTGGAAAATAATGAAAAATATTGTCATAGATATTATTGACAAACCTGATGAAGAGCGTATATAATGGAACTACAAATTGGGCTGTGAATCCCAAAAAATATTTTCCATTATTGTCTCCATTCGGAGGCAAAAAGAAAGGCGCTCTATGCAGAGCGCCTTTTTTGATTGCGTATTTGTCTATAAAAAAATCCCGGTACCGTGCTGGAAGACGATACCGGGATATGCCGAAGGTGCTGGAACACCGTATCGACAATTTGTAAATCCATTGTGCGAGGCTGATTTACGCTATCAGTATATCACATCAGCCTCCCTTCGCAAAGGAGGTTATTTTTATGACTAATTTAACCTATCATTTTTCGTACCGCGAAAAAGACCGCGGCTGGCAGGTCATCTTGTCGTATAAAGACCAGGCGGGACGCTGGAAGCAGAAATCACGCCAGGGGCTGGCCACCAAAAAGGCGGCCAAAGCCGCCGGCGAAAAGCTGCTGGCCGACGTACTCGATGCGATGAAGAGCCAGCCCATCGCGCCGGAGCTCGTCGACATCTCCCTGGCAGAATTGGCCGAATACGTTTCCCGCAGCCGCAACCTGACATATAACTCCGTCCTGGCCTATCGCTACGCGCTGAAGAATTACGGCCCGAAGCTTCTGGCCATGCCGGTCCGTAAAATCACCTATCTGGACATCCAGCAGGCGATGAGCGCCTGGCAATGTGCTGATGCCAGCTACCAGCTCTATGTAACCTGCCTCAAGATGGTCCTGTCCTACGCTGTCGAGCCCTACCATCTCCGGCGGGATAACCCAGCCGTCCACTTGAAGCCTAGGAAGCTGAACCGCCGGCACAAGATCCGGGCGCTGACGCAGGACGAATTTGACCAGCTCATGAAAAGCATGAAGTCCCGCCCGATAAAGTACTATGCCATTTGTGCCATTGCCGGGTACACGGGGATGCGCTTGGGCGAAATCCTGGCTCTTACCTGGAACGACGTAGATTTAAAAGAGCGTCAAATCAGTGTTACCAAGCAATATGGCCGAGTTGGGCATAAGAAGCGCGGAATCATGAACATCAAAAACAAGGCCGCCGGGCATCGTGTCATCCCAATTCCGGCCAAGCTGCAGCAGGTCCTGCTGGAGTATCGTCATGCCGAACCCCGGCAAATAAATGGGCAGCTATTCCCGCATAGCCAGTTCCATAAATCGCTAGATGGATACATAAAGAAGATTGTCCCTGACGCTTCTATCCATAGCTTGCGTCATACCTATGCAACGACGCTGTTGGCCAATGGCACCGACATCAAGACCGTGGCAGCGCTCCTCGGCGACACGGTTACCACGGTTTTAAATGTCTACGTGGATTACACAGACGACATGAGACGGAAAGCCGCGCAGTCGATTGAAAAAATTTTTGCGTAGAAATTTTTGACGAATTTTTGCCGTTTTAAGTAAGAATGGCTTAACCATGCGGTCTAATAGGCAAAATAGATTCAATACCACATTGACCATCACACAGCGGACACGATGCCGATTCTCCTGGGCCTCCTTCTTGGGGGCAAAAATACCGACGAGCAGTCCCAAAAAGCCAAGGGTAATAAAAATCAGCATCCCTCTCGTAAGCCAATCGCCGCTGTTCCACCCCGTCTCATAGACAGCCAAGAAATTAACGCCAAGGCCATAAATAAAAGGCCATAAAACCTGTATCAAAATATAAAATAAAGGCCGCAAAATAAACCATTTAATAAACTCATGAGCCACAGCCGTCCCCATCGTTTACGTCCTCACGCCCTTCTCAAATCTTACAGACAAACTGCTTACACGACTGTACGCCCCGGGTCTTCATGTTCCGCACCATACACTGGTTCTCAGCCAGCGGATCGTACTCCCAAAAACCGACAATCGGCGACTTCGGCCGGATAGCCTGGTTCATCGGGTCATACCAGTGCTTACAAAAAGCACACTTATGCGAAGCGGGATGATTCAAATTCATGAGTTCCATCGTATCTGACCTCCTTAATCCGCATCATCAGGCGATATATTGATGACTTCGACAGCCACTTCCCCATTTTCCATATGCCGGGCTTCCAGAATAAACATTTCCTTGGCCTTATTGCCAATAATCTGCGTCGAATATGCATCGAAGCCACCGCCAATCAGACCGCCGACGAGGGGAATGGCCTTTCCTAAATTAACAGCACTCTTCGTGCCGAAACGCGACAACAAACGCATGGTAACCGTCCGATTGATGCGATTGAAGAGCACTGCCGACAACCGTTGAATCGCCTTAGCCGTCAACGTCGTCCCCACCTTGATACCAGCCTGTTTCAATACTTCCTTGAGCTGGTTGCCGCAAAGACAGGCGATGACCAGCGTCCGCACCCGGTCGCTCTGCAAATCATAACCGCCCATATGAGCAATAGCCGCAATCATCTGCAACTGCATATACAGTACACTGAGGACATTGGCTGGCAGAGCCACGGGCAGCGTAATAGCGCCGCCTAAACTCGTCAGAAAGCCCGAAGCCCCGCACTTGATGACCTGATTGCGGATCAACATATCCACCTGTTTCTCCAAATCATCGCCAGTCGCCATATATTCCGCCGCCAGCGCCTCGGCCCCTTTCATCCCGGCGATACCACTGAGGGCTTTATCATAAGACAATGACAAGGCTTTTCCCATAGCAGTTGCATCCATATAATCACCCCATTATAAACTAATTTAGCCCTTCTTCTTATTATATCCGCCAAGAAAGACAAATAATGTCATCTTTATTGAAAATATTTTTCCAAGTCATCTTTTAATATATTCCCTACTTTCACATCCTTTAAATCTTTTGGTACATAAACATTCCCATCAGGAGCTATGAGTAAATAATTCTGACTCATACCATCATAATCAACCACGCTCCAAGGGCATCCAATATCTTGACTTTGCAACTCATTTTTTAACTTTTTAAAATCATGGTTGCTGATTTCAAACTCCGCTTTATTCTGAGCTGCCCGGCTGCGCAAAGGATAAAAGTGGAGAATCCGCAAGAGTATATTTCAGCTTTTTAGTAAAAGGAATCGTAGTTTATAACTTTTTGAACAAATAAACATCGCGTAACCACACTTTGAAGTATAATGAATCTACTACAACACATCATCTCAAAGAAGTTACGCGACGAATTTATTATACTTCGAAAATTCGATAATGGGTAGTCTGTTTCGCTTCTTTTCTCGATATTTTTCTACATCCACATGGTCAACACAATTTCTGTTGAACTGCCTGGTCATAACCCAGCTGGCATTGCAAGCATTTCCATCTCTTCGGTTTCTTTCACCGTAATTTCTTGTTCCAGGTGACACATTGCTTTTGAATAGTTATTACCGGGCACTCCAGAACGAAACGGTGACAGGCTATCATCTCCGTCTGTAAACTGTGAACTTGGCTTGCAGCTTGATTTCGGCGACCTTATAGAATGAACCTGTATTTCTTAATATCGATGATACGATGGTGCCGAAGTTCAGCAAGAAGTTCGATGCAGTTTCTTTGTTGCATAACCACACCAGCCATTCAGGCAAGCCTTATGTGAACGTCCATTACTTCGTTAGTTTTGCGCTGAGTGTCCCTGTTCTGAGGCGGCGCGAAGGGAAAGTCCTGTCCATCCGCTATCGTGCGATTCCTGTAAGGTACCGGATGGAGACAAAAGAGAGGCCAAACTCGGGTTAGCCGGTAATCTCATCGGCGAGGTGATGCCCTTACTGAAAGGGCAGAAGGTACTGCATTTCTTTAACAGCTGATACGCCCAAAGCTCGCTGATAGAGGGATTTTGCAGTATCGCTTGTCTGGCAATCATCTGTAATGTCCACAGTGATTGGGCGATGTATGGAATTGCCGCCATGGCTCAATAGTAATTCGATACGCCCGAAAAAACGAGGGAAACGGATTCATCCGGACGATTATACACTGAACCTAAGTATCCTGCATATGAGCTGCAACTGGCAGAAACAAAAGATATTACGGAGCGCACCGGTAAAAAGGCATGGCATATGATTCCTAAAAGTTATGCAAGATGCGCTGGACCATCGAGATTAATTACTATGAACAGATTACCTTTTGGTCGTTGAATGGCCTATCGGATTCATCGTCAAAAGGGCATGAACATAGGTGGTAACTCTGGATATCGTTTATAGCAGATTGAAAATGTTGCCGTATCTAAGTGCTGAATTTAAATTGTAAATACAGTTATTTCAGAAAAATATTTGTACTATCATAATAGGAACACTAATGATAATAGCTGCTACTATTCCACTATTAATAGCCATTTTAAAGTAAGCACTATAGCTTTTATTACCTGAAGCCGTTGTAATAATAATATTTCTGAATCCCCATCTAAATATAATAATAGTTAATGCAATCCATACAATTAATATAATGATAAATAATTCATTCATTTTCATCACTCCGCCAAAATAAATCGCTTTAATAATACAATTACAAATTATACGTATCAGCAGTTTACAACTTTTTGAACAAATAAATATCGCGTAACCACACTTTGAAGTA
>OGRF01002376.1_pt1 | contig 10743 bp, 9 predicted proteins | sample 1553381 | NCBI WGS metagenome assembly OGRF01 (sample SAMEA2580060, study PRJEB22360) | human gut metagenome | biome: human gut; feature: human-associated habitat; material: faeces | place: Denmark | collected 2008/2010
TGAAGACATTGCCACGGCCACGCCCCTTCTGCCCCGCCCCCCCTGCCCCCAGCCAGTACCCGGCATAGCCTGTAACCTTGCCGTTTTCCTCCATAACGATGTATGTTGTAAGGCTGTTGTTAAGTTCGTCCAGCCACATGCTTTCGTTCCAGGCGTCAAAAAATGTGCTGTTTTCTATTTTGCAAACCTCTGTAATATCGCCGGCAGAAAACTGGCGGATTACTGTTTCCCGTGCTTCTGTTCCCATAGTTCTTCTGCCTCCGATTTTCTGATATAGTAAGGCTCCAGCCCGAAGATGCCGCTCTGCACTTCGGGGTTATAGGCTTTAAGAGCGGCCAGTGCCGTACCCGCTGCCTGCGGCAGGCGCAGATAATCCGGCGCAAGGCTGCACCACCCGGGCAGCTCCATGTTTTCAAGCTTTGCACATTCGCCCAAAATAACGGCAGGTTTACCCTGCAAGGCAAGGTTTTCCAAAAGCTGCTGTTTATTTACTACCTGCACGCTTTGCAGTTCAGCAACTTCGCCGTCCTGCCATTCATACAGCGCCTGGTAATAGTTGCCCTTTTGCGCGTCCAGAACCGGCGAAAGCACTATGCCGCTTACCGGCAGGTTATAGGTCAGTGCCAGCGGCGTTGCCACTCCCTGCAAAGGCTTTTTCCAGGCGTAGGCCAGTGCTTCGGCAGTTGCCAGGCCAATGCGCAGCCCTGTAAAAGAACCCGGCCCCATGCTTACGGCAATTAAATCAATGTCTGCCTTCTGCACGCCGGTGCGCTCCAAAAGCTGTTCCAGCTGAGGCATCAGCCCTTCGGAGTGGGTCATGCCCATATTTATTTTATATTCGGCCAAAATTTTGCCGTCACGGCATAAGCCGACGGCGCAGGCTTTGGTTGCCGTATCAATTGACAGTACCAGCATTTTTTTCCACTTCCCCGCAAAGTTTTTCGTAGCGCGCTCCGTGCGGTTCAAAAACGAACCTGCGCCCCGCGCCCTCCAGCTCTATCGTAATATGCAGATATTCTTCGGGCAGCTCGTCAATAAACAGTTCGCCCCATTCTATTACCGTCAGCCCGTCGCCGCCGCAGTATTCGCCAAATCCGGTGTTATAAAGTTCATCGCTGTCCTTTATGCGGTACAAATCAAAATGGCGCATTTCCAGCCTGCCGCTGTACACATTCATTATGGCAAAGGTTGGGCTGTTCACTTCGTTTATATCGGCGCCAAGCCCGGCTGCCATGCCGCGGCTTAACAGCGTTTTGCCCGCGCCAAGCGTGCCGGTGAGGCAGTATACATCGCCGTCCTGCGCCAGTGTGCCAAGCAGCCTGCCAAGCGCTTCCGTTGCCGCACTGTCTTTGCAGTAAATTTCCATGTTTCATATCCTTTCGCTAAGTTCGTTGTAATGCCAAAAAGCAGTACCGGAACCTGCCGGTACTGCCTTTGTTATTTTGCTATAATATCCGTATCGCGCTCAAAGGCGTCCATCAAATCAATATGCCCTTTAATGCTGGCTTTTTTATCGCCTTCTATTAAAAAGTTTACCTTTTTAATTTCCGGAAACTCCGTCAGCGTATTGGTTATGGCCGAAGTCAGCATCATTTCGGTATAAGAACCGGCTTCAATATTGTAAATTTCCTTGCTTAAATTTACAACGGCCACGCCTTTGTCAACCGTAAGGCTGATTATTTTTAAACCTTTTGGGAAAGCGTTAATAAGCTTATCGCTCTGCGGTTTGGTGTTTATCAGCGCTTCCAGTGCCAAAAGCGGCAGTTCTTCCTTATCACCCTTAACGGTTACCTTTTCGGCATACAGTTTTTCGGTGCCGTCAGCAGGTACACGGTAAATCGTTGCCGTATGCTCACGGCTGTCTGCAACAGCATTGGCGTCCGGCAGCACTGCGTTGTTTTCCTGCGTGCAGGCCGCGGCAAACAAAGTCATCAGTACCACGCAGAGTACTGTTAAAAATTTTTTCATCATTTTAAGTACCCTCCGTTATTTAAAATAATCTTCAATGCCATCGGCAATGGATTTTGCCAGTTTGTTGATATACCAGTTGCTGTTCATCAGTTTTTCTTCTTTGGGGTTGGAGATAAATGCCAGTTCCAGAAGGGTTGACGGCATGCTGCAGCGTTTGTTGACATAGAAGTTTGCCTTACGTATGCCAAGGTCATCCAGCCCGAAGTTTTTAACAAGCCTGTCCTGCACGGCCTGTGCCAGACGGGCGTCGTTATTTGTTTTGGGATAATAGTAGGACGAGAAGCCGCCTACGCTTTTATTGGTAGAAGAATTGATGTGAATGCTTACGAAAGCATCGGCATCGTTGTCTTCCGCCACATCAACGCGGGCCTGCAGTTCCTGCGAATCGCTGGCGTTAGGTCCGTAAACGTCGGTATCGCCGGTACGCGTCATGCTCACTTTGGCGCCTTTTTTCTTCAGCAGCTCCTGCACTTTTTTGGTAATTTTAAGCGTTACGTCTTTTTCGCGCGTGCCGTTAGAGCCGATTGCCCCCGGGTCGCTGCCGCCGTGCCCGGCATCAAGCGTAATCTTTTTGCCTTTCAGGCCGCCGTCAGTTTTAAAACTGCTTTTGGCAGTTTTCTTTTCTTCGGTTTTAACCGCCGTTTTTTTAGGCACGGTTGCTTTTGCCGTAGTTTTAGGCGTTGTTGTTTTAGGCAACGTTGTTTTTGCCGTGCTTGTTTTGGGCACGGTTACAGGTGCTTTTGCCTTTTCGGCAGATGTATTTGCTTTGGGAATAACCACGCTCGGCGTTGCCGTTTTATCGGCTGTAATATCCACAACCAGGCGGTTGGGGCGTTTTGTTACAGGGTCGTTCTTTAAGGTAAACGCGTTGTAATCCTGCGTGCCGATAGTGCGCGCAAGAGGCAGCTTCAGCACCGTATTGCCGCCGCTTTCTTCAACGGTCATGGTTGGTGCAAGCGTGCTGCGCATTTTAAAGCTGCGGGTTACTTTTTCATCAAGTTTGGCGTTAACCGTTACCAGCATGGTCTGCCCCTGAAAGCTGATGTTATAGCCGGGCGGCGAATCTAAATCCACAACGAGGCGAAGCACATTGAACCTGTCCAGCCCCCAGCGCACATCCGTTACTTCGGCCGCGTAGGCGGAGACACAGGCAAAAATACTTATTATAAACAAAAGGCAGCAGATGATTTTTTTATGCAAGCCCCGTCACTCCTTTTTGCAAAGTTTAACTAAATAATTTTATCATTTTTATAAAGTTCTGTAAACAAAAGCGCAGTTTGCCAAGGCAAATTTCACTTAAATTTCGCCGTTTTCCGCCATACGGCGTGCTTCCGGCACAAAGGCCGCCAGTTCACCGGCAGCAAGGCCTATGCAGCCGTCTGCGGCAAGCTCGCCCGCCAGCCCGTGCAGGTACACACCGCACGCGGCGGCAGCTTCCGCTTCAATGCCCTGCGCGCACAGCCCGGCAATAATGCCCGTAAGCACATCGCCGCAGCCGCCAGTTGCCATGGCAGGCGTACCCGTGGTGTTAACATACACCGTGCCGTCCGGACAGCCGATAACCGTCGGTGCGCCCTTCAGCACCAGCACGCAGTTCCATTCTGCGGCGTATTTTTCCGCAAGTTCAATGCGGCGCACATCAACCTCGGCGGCGCTTAAACCGCACAAACGTGCCATCTCGCCCGGGTGCGGCGTAAGTATTTTGGTGCATTTAAGCTGCGGCAGAATTTCTGCTTTGCGGCTTAACGCCGTCAGCGCGTCGGCGTCGATAACCGCCGTGCCTTCATAGTTTTCCAGAATGTTTAAAATTCCCTCGCCGGTTGCTTCGCTGGTACCAAGCCCCGGGCCGATTGCCAAAACGTCCGATTTTGATGCTGCGTCCAGCACTTCGGCTGCCGCGCCGCCGCCCAAAACGCCCGGCATACGCTCGATAAGCCCTTTTACCATTACTTCCGTAAGCTTAACCGCCAGTACCTCGCGCGAACACAGCGGCGTGTAAAGGCTTACCAGCCCCGCGCCTGCCTTAACTGCAGACTGTGCGCACAATGCCGCCGCGCCCGTGTAGCCCGGCGAACCTGCCGCCACAGTTACGCGCCCAGCTTCGCCCTTATGGCAGTTGCCGCTGCGGATGGGCAGAAAATCGCGCACAATTTCCGAATCCAAAAGGTATTTATGCCCTTCCGCCTGCTCCGTTAAAGCCTCCGGCATGCCAATCGGCGCAACAACAACCTTGCCAGCAAGTTCCGCCGCCGGGTATAAATAAAGCCCGGGCTTAGGCAGCTGCATGGTTACGGTTGCGGCTGCCTGCACTGCGTTTTCGTCCGCTTCGCCGGTATCTGCCTGCGCCCCGCTCGGAATATCCACCGCCAGCACATCCGCACGCGCGCCGTTCATCAAAAGGCAGGCCCGCTTGTAATTGCCGCTAAGCTCGCCCTTAAAACCGGTGCCAAGCAGCGCGTCAATCATTAAATCCGCATGGGCGGCGGCAATTTCCGCCACGTTCCAGTCACATTCTTCTTTCAGCTCCGTAACGGCAAGGCCGCTTTTGGCGCAGATTTTCAGCTGCACGCCTGCCGCGCCTGTAAACTCAGCCGCCTGCGAAGCCAGAAAGATTTTTACGCGCGCGCCCCCGGCACTGAGCCAGCGTGCCGCCACCAGTCCGTCGCCGCCGTTGTTGCCCTTACCGGCAAACACAACCACGATTTTGGCGTATACATCGCCGCCCAAAAGTTCCGCCGCGGTTTCTGCAGCCGCACGCCCGGCGTTTTCCATTAAAACAGCCGTCGGCAGATAGAACTCCTCCGCCGCTTTTTTATCAAGCGCGCCCATTTCATGCGCATATACAAGTTTCATTTGTTATCCCTCCAGAATTACCTGCGCCATTGCCAGCTCTTTGGTATGGCTTAATGTTAAATGTATTTTTTCTGTGCCAAGCCCTTTGGCGTAATCTTTAAAATAACCGTATAAAACAAGCTGCGGCCTGCCAAGCGCGTCGTTTATAACCTCTATTTCGGTCAGCCGCCCGCCGCGCAGCCCCGTGCCAACAGCTTTTACAAAAGCCTCCTTGGCGGCAAAACGTGCGGCAAAGCTGGCGTATGCCTGCACCCCGCGCGCCATGCAGTAATCCTGCTCGCGCTGAGTAAACACACGCGCGGCAAAGCCCTTCATGCCAAGCGCTCTTTTAATGCGGCTTACCTCTGCCAAATCGCAGCCGATACCAATAATCATATAAACTCCTTTTAACTCAACACATCATTTAGCGTAAACTAATCCATATTATGCTTATTTCCATTTTTACCTGTAAAATCCTGCCCGCAAAAGTGAACTTTATGCAAAAACGCCGGTGCAGTTTCTTTGCAGGCAGCCAAAATTGCTGTATAATTGTGTTGCAGTAATTTTAAAGGAGGCTTTATTTTGTTATATAAAACCCGCGGAACCTGCTCCATTGCCATTGACGTGGAGGTAGAAAACGGCATTGTAAAACATGCGCAGTTTATTAACGGCTGCCCCGGCAATACCGCAGGCATTTCGCAGCTTGTAGCCGGCATGCCTGCCGAAGAAGTTATCCGCCGCTTAAAAGGCATTAAATGCGGCAATAGGCCCACCAGCTGCCCCGACCAGCTTGCCCTTGCACTGGAAGCAGCACTTAAAAGCCAAAACTAAAACCCAAACGCGCAAAACAAAAACGCCATGCGTAAAGCACGGCGTTTTTTATTTTAGTTTATGCGTTTTTTTATTGAAACCTTTTATTCCTTGCCTGCAAGGCGTTTGTAGGTTGCAAGGCGTTCTTTGGCGTCATGCTCTGTTTTTTCAAACAATGCTTCTGCCTGATCCGGGAATTGTTTTAAGAGTGCGGAGTAACGTACTTCGCCCATTAAGAATTCGCGGAAGTTGCCGGTAGGCTCCTTGCTGTCGAGAATGAACGGATTCTTGCCCTGTTCTTTAAGTTCCGGGTTGTAACGGTAGTTAGCCCAGTAGCCGCATTCAACAGCGTGTTTTGCTTCCAGCTGGCTCTTGCCCATGCCTGCCTTCAAACCGTGGTTAATGCACGGCGAATAAGCAATAATCAGGGACGGGCCGTCATAAGCCTCTGCTTCGGCAATGGCTTTAAGGGTTTGGTTTTTATCCGCGCCCATGGCGATTTGCGCTACATAAACATAGCCGTAGCTCATGGCCATCATGCCAAGGTCTTTTTTGCGGGTGCGTTTGCCGCTGGCCGCAAATTTGGCAATAGCCGCAGCCGGAGTAGCCTTGGAGGACTGGCCGCCGGTGTTGGAATATACTTCGGTATCAAATACCATTACGTTGATGTTTTCGCCGCTGGCAAGAACATGGTCAAGACCGCCGTAGCCGATATCGTAAGCCCAGCCGTCGCCGCCGAAAATCCAGTGGCTGCGTTTTACAAAGTACTGGCCGAGGCCTGCAATTTCTTTTAAGAGCTCGTTATCGCTGTTTTCGGCAGCCAGTGCTGCTTTAAGCGCTTCGGCACGTTCGCGGGTGCCGTCGCTTACGTTCATGTTGTCAAGCCAGTTCTGCATAGCTGCTTTCAGTTCTTCGCTTACGGGCAGGTTCAGCGCTTCTTTTACAAGGCCGGCAACACGTTCGCGGGTATGTTTAACGCCCAGGTACATGCCAAGGCCGTATTCGGCGTTGTCTTCAAACAGGCTGTTTGCCCAGCTCGGGCCGTGGCCTGCCGCATTTTTGCAGTACGGCATGGAAGGTGCGCTTGCGCCCCAGATGGAGGAGCAGCCCGTTGCATTGGCAATCATCATACGGTCGCCAACAAGCTGGGTAACAAGTTTGGCATACGGGGTTTCGCCGCAGCCTGCGCACGCACCGCTGAACTCAAACAGCGGCTGTTCAAACTGCACGCCTTTAACGGTGTTTTTATTCATTGGGTTCGGTTTGGGAGCAACCTTCTTCATTGCATAATCCCAGTTTTCGGTTTTGGCAAGCTGGGTTTCCAAAGGTTTCATTACCAGGGCTTTTTCTTTAGCCGGGCAAACCTGAGCGCAGTTGCCGCAGCCGGTGCAGTCCAGAGGAGATACTGCCATGTGGAATTTCAAGCCTTTGGCGCCGATAGCGTCCTTGCTGAGCATGCCTTCCGGAGCGTTTGCAGCTTCTTCTTCTGTCATCAGCACAGGGCGGATAGCAGCGTGCGGGCATACAAACGCGCACTGGTTGCACTGAATGCATTTTTCCATCTGCCATTCCGGAACGTTGATGGCAATGCCGCGTTTTTCGTAAGCAGCGGTGCCGCTCGGGAAAGTGCCGTCCTCGTGGTCTTTAAACGCGCTTACAGGCAGTTTGTCGCCTTCCATGCGGTTCATCGGCACAAGAATGTTGTCGATGAAATCATTGCCGGATTTTGCAGCTGCTTCGGTATCGGCAGCGTCAGCCCAGGCAGCGGGAACGTCAACTTTTACAACGGCGTTAACGCCCATGTCGATAGCGGCGTTGTTCATGTCAACAACGTCTTTGCCCTTCAGGCCATAGCTGTGCTCAACCGCTTCCTTCAGGTATTTAACAGCATCCTCCAGCGGAATAATGTCGGCCAGTTTAAAGAACGCCGACTGCATAATCATGTTAATGCGTCCGCCGAGGCCGATTTGCTGTGCAATTTTTACAGCGTCAATAATATAGAAGTTAATATCGTTTTTGGCAATATAGCGTTTAATCTGCCCGGGCAGATGTTTTTCCAGTTCTTCTGCACTCCAGTTGCAGTTAAGAAGGAAGGTACCGCCTTTTTTCAGCCCTGCGGTAACATCGTATTTATCAACGTAGGACTGGTTATGTACGGCTACAAAATCTGCAGCGTTGATAAGGTACGGCGCGCGGATGGGCTCTTTGCCGAAACGCAGGTGCGAAACGGTAATGCCGCCGGATTTTTTGGAATCGTAGGAGAAATAGCCCTGAGCATACATATCGGTGTAATCGCCGATAATTTTAATTGCGCTCTTGTTGGCGCCAACGGTGCCGTCGCTGCCGAGACCCCAGAACTTGCAGCTCTTGGTGCCTTCGCCGGTAACGTCAATTTCGTGGCTGGCTGCCAGAGAAGTATTGGTAACGTCATCAACAATGCTGATGGTAAAGTTGTTTTTCGGGTTTTCGGCTTCAAGGTTTTCGTAAACCGCCAGAATGTCGGTCGGGGTTAAATCCTTGCTGCCAAGGCCGTAGCGGCCGCCGATAATCAGCGGATTGCGGCCTGCGTCATAGAACGCACCGCGCACATCCATGTACAGCGGTTCGCCGAATGCGCCCGGCTCTTTGGTGCGGTCAAGCACGGCAATGCGTTTAACTGTTTCCGGAATTGCCGCCATAAAATGCTTAACGCTGAACGGACGGTACAGGTGAACGGCGAGTAAGCCAACCTTTTTGCCTTCGGCGTTCAGTTTTTCGGCAACGGTCTGAATGGTTTCGCAGGCGCTGCCCATGGCAATAATGATGTTTTCGGCATCCGGTGCGCCGTAGTAGTTAAACAGGCCATAGTTGCGGCCGGTAATTTTGTTGATTTCGTTCATGTAGTTTTCAACAATTTCCGGCAGCGCGGTGTAATAGCTGTTAACTGCTTCGCGGGTCTGGAAGTAAATATCCGGGTTCTGCGCCGTACCGCGGATAACAGGGTTATCAGGGTTCAGTGCGCGTTTGCGGAACTCTGCCAAAGCTTCCCAATCCAGAAGTCCTGCCAGCTTATCGTAATCCATCAGTTCAATTTTCTGAATTTCGTGCGAGGTACGGAAACCGTCAAAGAAATTCAAAAACGGCACGCGGCCTTTAATTGCCGATAAATGTGCCACGCCGCCGAGGTCCATAACTTCCTGCACGCTGCCTTCGGCAAGCAGTGCAAAACCGGTCTGGCGCGCTGCCATAACGTCCTGATGGTCGCCGAAAATGGAAAGGCTGCTGGTTGCCAGCGCACGTGCGGATACATGGAACACTGCCGGCAAAAGTTCACCGGCCATTTTATACATATTAGGAATCATTAAAAGAAGGCCCTGAGAAGCTGTATAAGTGGTAGTAAGGGCACCGCCCTGCAAAGAACCGTGTACAGCGCCGGAAGCGCCTGCCTCGGACTGCATTTCCTGAACCTTTACAGTCTGCCCGAACAGGTTTTTCTTGCCCTGGGCCGCCCATTCATCAACAACTTCCGCCATAGGCGAAGACGGTGTAATGGGGTAAATAGCTGCCACGTCGGTAAACGCATAGGATATATAAGCCGCAGCGGTATTACCGTCCATGGTTTTCATTTTTGTCATGTGGTTCCCTTCTTTCTCATCGTTATAACTGCTGAATTATGTGAGGATATGCAAAGTGCATATATAATTAGTATACACTATTTACAAGGGTTTGTAAATTTAAAGGAAGTGTATACAACAGCCTTTGTTAAACAAAAAAGGCACGGCAAAAAACCGCACCTTTTAAGCTGTAAATTAATTATACAATTTTTTCGCCATGGTATTCTTCGCCGCCGCCATCGGGAAGTTCGTTGTAACGGCGGGTCCACAGGTTTTCGTATTTAACGGCCTGTGCGTGGGTTGCGTCGGTGTTTTCCGGCAGTTTTTTAATAACTTTTGCCGGTACGCCTGCTACCAGGGAGTACGGCGGAACAATGGTGTTTTTGGTTACAACCGCGCCGGCTGCCACAATGGAGCCTTTGCCGATAACAGCGCCGTCCAGTACGGTGGAGTGCATGCCGATAAGCACATGGTCTTCAACCGTGCAGGCGTGCAGAAGCGCGCAGTGGCCTACGGTTACATAGTCGCCCAGAATGCAGGCATGGCTGTCGGAAACGTGCAGCACGCTGTTATCCTGAACATTGGTATATCTGCCAACTTTAATTTCATTAACATCGCCGCGGATGGTTACGTTATACCATACGCTGCTGTATTCTTTAAGTTCTGCTTTGCCGATAACTACTGCGGTTTCGGCTACAAAAGCCTTCGGGTCAATTTTCGGCGAATTGCCTTCAAATTTTTTAATAAGCATTGTAAAATTCCCCCTTTTATGCTGCTTACAGCTTTATTGTATATTGTATACAAAATTTGTCAAGCTAAATCAGGGGTTTTGCCCCCTTAATTTTAAAGCTTTCACAAACTGTTCAGTTTTTAACAGTTTGTATGTTTAAATTTGCTAAAATCCTGCATTCAGGCCTTCTGCGGAACGCCGCGCACTTTGGTTAAATAAGTGTAAACACCGGCGCATACCAAAATTGCGCCCGTTAAAACAAGTATCAGGCGCGTCGGCAAAAAGCCGCCTAAAAAGCCGCCCAAAAGCGGGCCAACCACGCCGCCGAACTGCTGCGCGCTGGTTACAAGCCCAAAGGCCTTGCCGCGCACGGAAGGGTCGGTAACTTCAACCAGGCGGGCGTTAATGTTAGGCACCGCACCTGCGAGGAACAGGCCGTAAATAAATGTTACCGCCGCATACTGCCAGATGTTGTGCACAAAGAACTGGCACATATTTATTGCGCCCGCGCAGATAAACACCATAAACAGCGTTTTGGTATAACCGCGCTTCTGCCCGCGGCTGCCCCAGTACGGCCCGGCGATAATACCGGCAATGCCCGCCAGCGAGAAGATAATGCCGGCAGTTTTAACAACATCGTCGTTAACAACGCCGCCCAACAGGTACGATACATACATGGTAATCAACGGCTGCACAATCATTACGCATACCTGCACCAAAAAGAACATGCTCATTACAAACAGCAGCCCTTTATTTTGCAGTGATGCCTTTAAATCCGCCCAGATATGAATAACTTTGCCTTCGCCC
>OGRF01002391.1_pt1 | contig 10663 bp, 12 predicted proteins | sample 1553381 | NCBI WGS metagenome assembly OGRF01 (sample SAMEA2580060, study PRJEB22360) | human gut metagenome | biome: human gut; feature: human-associated habitat; material: faeces | place: Denmark | collected 2008/2010
GTAGCCGCCTTCTGCGTCATAGGAGCCGAAGGACGAAGCCGAAGTCATGTTCGAGTCGTCGCGCAGGTCCTTGGTCGCATCGCTCCAGTCCTTTTCAAGATCGGAGGCCTGATTGCGCATGCTGGACTCCACGTCCCGCGCGGCGGTCTCGACCGTGTCCTTCATCTTGCGCAGCTCATCGAGCTCCATGGAGCGGTTGACCTCGGCCTTGACGTCGGACACATAGCGCTGTGCCCTGCCAAGCAAGGTGCCCACCATGCGGGCCACGCGCGGCAGTTTCTCGGGACCGATGACCACCAGGGCCACGGCACCGATCAGCGCCATTTTGGACAGGCCAATATCAAACATCTAAATGTCAGTCCTGCCGCGATCAGCTCTTTTGCTTGGCTTCCACGTCGATGGTGGCCTTTTCGGCAGCCTGCTGGTTGGCCACTTGGCCGGTCGCAGCATTGGCATCGGCGTCAGTCGCGCCGTCCTTCATGCCGTCCTTGAAGCCCTTGACGGCGCCGCCCAGGTCGGAGCCGATGTTCTTGAGCTTCTTGGTGCCGAACACCAGAACCACGATGAGCAGCACCCCAATGGCCCCGTAATCCGTGCGGAGGAGCTCCGCCAGCACGGCCAGAGCCAGGGCGCTGAAAATGCCCGGGGCGCTCCGCTCCCCGCAATGCCGCAAACAGCCCAAGGCGCACAGCCCGAAAAAGAGCGTCCAGTAAACGTTCTGGTGCTGCGGGGCGAACGGTGTGCGGAAAAAGGCAAGGTCAAAAGGCACCTCGCTCAGAAGGCCGAACAGCAGAAGCCGCCGGACGTATTTTTTTACATCGTGGGTGTGCAGAAAGCCCTCCACGGCCAGAAAGCAGAAGATGGGAAAGGCCAGCCGCCCGATATACCGCAGCACACGGTCTGCCGCCAGCAGGGTGCTGACCGGGATGCCACCGCAGCTGGCAGCACCGGCGGCGAGGGCCGGCAGCAGGATACCGGCTTCGATGCAGGAAGCGCCGATGTGATCAATGAGCATGGTGATGCAGGCGATGTATTTGAGCGCTGTGCCGCTGAGTCCACAGCGGACAGGGGCTTTGGCAGTCTCGGTCATAAGGAATCCCTCACTTGATAAAAAATCTACTTTTTGTGCTTTTTTAATGATACGGCGCAGGCTGGCAGGCTCCTGCGTCATCTTTGACAAAATACGCCGGAAAGGCGCATAAATCGGGCAAAAATGCTTGACAGAAAAGGCGCGGGATAGTACAATCAAGAAGATAATTGAACTATCTCAAATGAAAGATGAAAAAGATTCACAGAGAATCGGGCGTCTCCGAACCAGTAAAAACGGAAGGAGGCTTTGGGCATGACGCTTTTTTCCTACGAGATTTTTGATGCCGTGGCCCGGCAGGGCAGCTTCAACAAGGCGGCACAGCAGCTGCACCTGACCCCATCGGCCATCAGTCACGCCATTGCCGTAATGGAGGAGGAGCTGGGCTTTGCTCTGTTCAACCGCGGCAAGAACGGCGTATCCATGACCAGCTACGGCGCATCCCTGTATCCCTCTATTCGCGATGTGCTCAACAGCGACGAGGCCCTCAAGCAGAGCATCGCCCGCCTGAACGGCCTGGAAAAGGGCAAGGTGAAGCTGGGCGTATTCAACTCGGTGTGTGCTTCGCTGCTGCCGGGCCTGCTCAAAAGCTTTATGACCCACTACCCGCAGATCGAGATCGAGGTGTATCAGGGCACCTACGACGATGTGAAGGAATGGCTGCGAACCGGTCAGGTGGATATCGCGTTCCTTTCCTCCACCTGCCGTGAAGAGTTCAACCTCACCGAGCTGTTCCGCGAGCCGCTGCTGTGCATCGTGCCGCAGGACTGGCCCGAACCGGAAAACGGCGTGATGACTCCCGCCCTGATGAACGGCCAAAGCTTCGTTGTGCAGTGCGATGCCACCGATGCTGAGATGCGCCAGTTCCTGAAAAAATATAAGATCGGCACCGAGCGCCGCTGCCATGTCATCGACGACCAGTCCAACATCGCCATGGTGGAAGCAGGTCTGGGCATTTCCATCATGCCGCAGATGCTGCTGCGCGACTGCAAGGCCGCGATCAAGATCTATCCCATCGAGCCAGAGGAAGACCGTGTGGTGGGCCTGGCTGTGCAGCGCCCCGCCGCAATGGCCCCGGCAGTGGAACAGATGTTCCACCACATCGTGGACTACTGCAGGCAGATCGAGCTGAGATGAGCCGGACACCTTTATACTATACCATAAAACAGTCTGTGTGTGGAGCATGGACTGTTTTTTTATTAAGAAAGAGCGATTGTATCAGCGTGCAAAATCCGCTATACTTAGAAAAACAGGCTGGTTTTATGCAGAAGCCTTGATTGGAGCAGAAAGATGAAGACCATAAAACGACGTGCCTTTTGCAAGGCGGCAGCAGCTGCCGTGGCAGGCGTGCTGGCCCCGCACGCGGCGGCAGAGGCTTTGCTGCCGCAGGCCGCACAGGCTGTGGTGGGCAGCGCGGTGCCGGAGGATTACTACTCCTTTGCTTTCCGCAGCGACCACAGCGAAACAGATCTCTCCCACGATTTTTATTATACAGATGCCTTTTTTGAGAACACGGCGCTGCAGTACAGCCACAAGCTGGCACTGGCAACGCTGGGCCTTGTGGCGGCAAGCGGCAACACCTACCAGAGCGATGCGCTTTACTGGGTGGAGGGTGAAGCGGGCCGTGAGGACAGCATTGCGGATGCCTACCAGAAGCTTGGCTTTGCCAATGCGGTCTATGCGGGCTACCAGTGCAGCCTGAACACCCCGGTGGATACCGCGGGCTGTGCTTTTGCGCAGAAAACACTGGTACAGGATGGCCAGCGCACCACCATTATTGCAGCCATGCTGCGCGGTGTCGGCTATGGCGCCGAGTGGGCCAGCAACCTGCATGTGGGCGAAGGCGGTGGGCACTATGGCTTTGTGACAGCAGCAGAGCATTTTTTTGAAGATCTGCAGGACTACCTGAAAAAAGCCGAGGCTGCAGCGGGAACGCTGGGCACCATCAAGCTCTGGCTGGGCGGCTACAGCCGCGGCGCGGCTGTGGCAAACCTGACGGCGGTACCAGTGTGCGGGCGGCGCGCATCCGGCAGCAGCTGCCGCAGATCGCGCAGGAAAATACCTTTGTTTACACCTTTGCCGCACCGGCGGCACTGACGGCAGCGGACCGCCCGGATCTGCAGGCGGACTACGACAACGACCACACTGCAGACGGCGGACTGAAAACGGATTGGGATGTAAGCAATATCTTCAACATCATTTCCAGCGGCGATATCGTGGCCCGCGTGATGCCGGAAGAGTGGGGCTACCACCGCAACGGAAACGACCGCTTTCTGCCCTCCACGGTGTACCAGAACGAGCTGGATGATCTGAGCATCATCGAGAGCCGGATGGGCGGCGTGCCGCTGCGGTTCGACCAGCTGGCCACAAAGGAAGATGTGGATTCGGTGATCGCGGCGGCTCTGGCGTTCTGCAAAAGCGCCGCAAATTACCACGAAAAATATGAAGCTGCCTTTATGGATATGCTGCAGTGTGCCTTTACCCTCTCGGAGAAAGAGGCAGCCGAGGGCGTGATCCTGGACGATGAAGCTGTGATGGAACGGCTGCGCAGCATGGAGAACATCCGTAAAATGTCGTGGACGAAGGTGCTGCGCTGCGTGATGACGGCTTCGGCCATGAGCCGACCCATTCTGGAGCAGGTGGGGGCCATCGTGCCGCTGCGGGCGCAGCAGGTGGTGGTGCCGGTGCTGGCGGTGGGTCTGTGCCACGAGGTGGAGGGCGATGTGCTGCGGATGCTGGTGTACTACATCCTCAGCCTGATGAGCGTGAACAGCCCGGCAGACAGCGTTCTGCGTGCGGCATTCTGCCACTACCCGGAAAACTACATCACCCTGATGGAATATTACGACCCCGCCGAGCACGGCATGGAAGCCTATACCCGAAAATAAAATCTCCGGAAATAAAAAAGAGGGGCTGTTGCAAAATAAAAATGCGATAGCAGCTTGCACAAAGGAATAGCGCAAAATCAGAAACCCGGAACCCTTTTTGAGCCGTTGGCCCTGAAAAGGTTCCGGGTTTTGTGCTATTTGCTGGCGCAGGACCGTTCTGCTGCCCCGCCTGCGGCGTGGCCGTGCTGTTCGAGTCCTGTACCGCCCACCAAAACTCTTCAACTCTTGCGAGTTTCCGAAGCGCTCTTGTTGGGGCGTGCGGAGCCCCAAACCCTGCTTCATAATATCGATCATGACCGATCAACGACTGATTTATAGTAATTGCCAAAGTCTGCAAGTGCATTGACAATTGGCAACATTTCCGTTCCGAGATCGGTCAACCCATATTCTACTTTGGGAGGATTCTCGTGATAATCACGGCGGTAGGCAAGCCCATCATCAATCATCTGTCTTAAGCTCTCGGTCAAAACTTTCTGCGAGATCCCGTCGATGCTTCTTTGCAACTCATTGAATCTCCATGGACGCTCTTTCAGATTGCGCAGAAGCAAGAGTTTCCATTTTCCGCCAATCAGGGATACTGCTGTTGCAACCGGACATTCCGGCAGTTCTTCTTTTGTGCGCATATCAGTCACCTCTGTGTATAGTATAGCACATTCATTTTTGAGTGTACAGTTACAAAAAGGTGCGTACTTGTTTTTGAATGTGTGAGCTTCTATACTTAGCTCAGGCAATGAAAGATTGCGAATCAAATTGGAGGTGCTTACAATGGCATGCTACACAAAAATGACAGTTGGAAAAGAAAATCGGACGGAGCTTCATGAAAAGCTCGCCCTGACTGGTGCGGAGATCAGCCTGAATACGCTTCCTGCGGGAGCAAATGTTCCATTTGTTCACTCCCACAAGGCAAATGAGGAAATCTACGGTGTTCTTTCCGGCAAAGGCAAGGTCGTTATCGATGGCGAAGAAATCAGCCTTGCAGCAGGCGACTGGCTGAAGATTTCTCCCGTGGCAAAACGTCAGTTCTTTGCTGCAAGCAATTCTGAGATCACTTATATTTGTATTCAGGTCAAGGAGAATTCTCTCGAAGGCTATACTGCAACGGATGCTGTGATCTACTGATAAAACATATCAAAACAAAAGGCAGGATACCACCGTCATGGTGATACCCTGCCTTTGCTTGTTTGTCGCTCTGAGTAGTCTCTTTTCAGAACTTGTTGGGGCAAAGCCCCTCCATCTGCTAACACAGACCGTTCTGTTGCTGGTGCAAACGCAAACCTCCGATAAACAAAAAAGTACCCGAACCCTTTTTCGTAAAGAATCGGGTTCGGGTACGAACTGTATGGTGGTGAATCGTCACATGGTTATAAGAACATTGATGCAAAGCTCCAGCGCTATCCGCAAAGAGCCCTTTCCCCAATCTCTCTCATCATGAGCATAAACATTCGCAAGGGAATCGGCAGTGTAGAGAATCTGGCCAAAGACTGCACCACGCTTCTGGGCACAGGCGGCCAGTGCAGCACACTCCATTTCAACTGTGGCACAGCCCTCGGATTTGCGTTATTCTACCATATCTCGTGTTTCTCGGAAAAAACCATCCGTTGTCCATGTGATACATTTTTGAAACGGAATATTCAACGCACAAAAAGTCTGCTCAATGGCTTTTATTGCGGAAGGCTCCAAATCAACAAACCGAGCGGCTGGAAGATAATGATACGAAGTGCCTTCATCGCGCATCGCCCTGATTGGAATCAAGAATTCGTTTTCGTCCAAATCGGTCAGCACTCCGCAGGAACCGGCTGAAATAATTTTTTTGCATCCGCAGGAGATCAAAAAATCCAGAAGCTGTGCAGCCGCAGCAGCTCCCAGCGGTGCCTGACACAGGCAAAATTCCAGCCCATTTTGCTGGACGATATAAACAGGATAGCTTTTTGTAATGGTTTCAAAGTGTTCGGCAATGACTGCATCCATTTCAAAAGCGTAATCATCAATCACATCACCCAGAAAACCAAACACACATTTTTCCGGAAGGACGAGCTGCTCTGCGCCATGATTGGGCCTGATGACCTCAATCGAATCAAAATCGTATTCAAGAATGGGAAGATCATGTTTTTGTATCATGGAGAATTTCCTCTTCCTGCAAATTGCTGCACAAAATAAAAATACCCGAACCCTTTTTCACAAAGAATCGGGTTCGGGTACAAACTGTATGGTGGAGCATTGTCCACATCAGTTGAACCTTTAGGCAGGCATATCGTTGCTGCGGTCAGAGCGCTTCAAACCGAGAAACGGAGGCACTTCGGAACGCTTCAGCCCTTGCTCGTGTGCTTTTTTCAGTTGATATTCGTGCAGGGCAATGCTGTCCAGCAGATCACGCTGATTTTGGGAAGCTGCATAGTAATCAACGCCGAACCGTTTGCAGACTGCGCTGAGTTGGTCAAGCATTTCAATAGCAGTAGGGGACATTCGTTTGACTTCAATATCCATAACAAGGCCACCTTTCAGGAAAGATATGTGTTAAATAGGGCAAGTGCAGCGTTATCCGCTTTTATATAGTATAACGAAACTGCGGAAAATTTTCAAGAATGCCGATGGAAAACATAGCAGGCAAGAACCGTCCCGTGGCCACAAATTTTCAATTCTTAATAATTCTCTTCGTGCACTTCAAAATAGCTCTGTGGATGATTACATACCGGGCATCCATTGTCTTTTTCGCCTTCCCTGGCTGCCTGCCGTTCTATTTTTCTGAATAATTGCTTGTTTTCATACATAGAACAATCCGCTCGGTCAAATAACAACTGCATCGTACAATTCTCATACGCATTTGAGAGCGCCCATCCTTGTGCATAACTAATTACATCCGTATTGTCGTTATGATTGTGCTGATCTATTTCGCTACATAATTTTTCAAGTATTTCCTCGATTTCCTGTTTGTTTGTATCATAGATGACCGCCATAAATTCATCGCCACCATATCTTCCAACAAAATCATCTTCCGGAATCACCTTGCGTAATAACTTCGCAAACTCAAAAATCAGTTGATCTCCAGCTGAATGTCCCTTTGTATCATTCACAATCTTCAGATTATTTAAATCAAACATCATGCACGCTGTCGTCTCACGTATAACTTCTGTGTCATTGAGAATTTCTTCGCAACGACTTTTGTTTTGAAGTCCTGTATGAGCATCTATATATGCCTTTTTCTCTAACGCCTGACTAATTCTTGCCATTTTCATTGCATCAACCATTTGTATAATAACCAAAGTGACAAGACCTAATATATCAATCACAGAAAAAAGCTCAATCGTGCGAATCTTCTCCGCAATCTGTTGTGAATAATCCTCTGCCGCAAACACCGTTTCATCTGCCATCTCAAAATATGTTTCACTCATAGCAACGATATTTGTATTCTCATATCCTTTTTGCCTGACAACGGCAATTTCTTCTTTTAATTGTTCCCAATAAGCACTTTGTACATCAAGCTTTTCCTGGTATACCTCATCTTTTAATCGGATTAAATCGTAATGTCCGTCCTGGTATCGCAATCCACTTATAATATCATCTAAATATTGGATCAATTCGTCATTTTGCGTTCCTGTAATCTCCAGTTTAATCTCGCGCTGTGTAGATCCACGCACCAGTCCTGCATAATTTATGACACGCGCAGTCCCTTGTAAATCATAAATCTGTATCATCATCATTACAACAAGCATCACAATAGAAAGTATCAGAACGCTTTGCATGACATCTATTACATTTTGCTTGCTTACATTTTTCTCTCTGTTAATCATATTTCCTCATTTACATGTATATTCTGCTTCTTAATGAAGATTTATTCTTAATAGTAACCATCTCATTATTAGATGCTATCGTCAATTTATATTACTTCCGATTTGTTGAACTAAACCGAGTATACCATACTACCGCCGAAAGAACAGCCCCGATAGAGTGAAATATTGCCATTTTTCTGCGTGCGTGCGTATACGCGCCGCCGCAACAAAAAATCCCCAGACCTTTCGGTCTGGGGATATGGTGGAGCATTGTCAGCAGCAGTCGAACCTTTAGGCAGGCATATCGTTGCTGCGGTCAGAGCGCTTCAAACCGAGAAACGGAGGCACTTCGGAACGCTTCAGCCCTTGCTCGTGTGCTTTTTTCAGTTGATATTCGTGCAGGGCAATGCTGTCCAGCAGATCACGCTGATTTTGGGAAGCTGCATAGTAATCAACGCCGAACCGTTTGCAGACTGCGCTGAGTTGGTCAAGCATTTCAATAGCAGTAGGGGACATTCGTTTGACTTCAATATCCATGGGAGCACCACCTTTCAGGAAAGATACGTATTGAAGAGCGAAAGCGCCGCATTGTCGGCAAGCATCAGCATGATCGGCCCGCCGGACTGTTTGGCAAAGACCCGGATCGCGCCAAAATCCCGGATATAATGTTTTGCAAGTTCATCCGTCTTAGCTTCAAAAGTGACGACGCCGTTTTTACCGGAATCAATGGAAAGCTGGATGCCGAACGCGATCATCATACGCCCGATGCCCAGATATTTTTTCTGAATGGTCAGCGTCGGGTTGCTCTCCGGGTGGCTTTCGATGTACTCAATATAAACGAACATGCTGGATTCTGTTTCGCGGTAAGCACCCAATGCTACGATTTCGCCGTTTTCGGTTTTAGCCGTGTACTTTTCCAGTGCGGGGTCACCGATGAACTCACTTGTCCAGTCGGTCTGCCAGCTTTCTTTGGTTGCAGCAAGGTCAGCGGGAGTTGACTTGTCAACCTCAATCGGAATCCTATTGCCCGTATCGGATGCTATGACAAAATATTGCAAAGTCATAATGCCCACCTTCTTTCAGTTTTATTATAACGAAAGAACGATAGACTTTCAAGAAAAAAAATCGCAAAGAGAGTGAAAGTGTGAGAGTGAAAGTGTGAGAGCAAGAACCGTCCCGTGGCCACAAATTTTCAATTGTTGAAGATTCTTGCTCCCTTTGGAACAGCTTCTTGTTGGGGCGTGCGGTGCCCCAAACCCTGCTTCTGAGGTTGCGATAAACCAGGAGTTATCGAACCGCACTTGTGATTTCTTCTAATGTGTCCTGGCGAAGCCACTTTCCAAATACTTGAGAATTCTTTGACGGCAGATAACCCAAATTCGTATATCCCAGCTTCTTCAAAAGGCTCATACTTGGAATGTTCTCTCTTTCAGTAAAACAGATAAAATCCCACTGGGGATAGTGCTTGTGTAAATACTCAATTAAAGAGGACAAGGCTTCATAGGCGTAACCGCTTCGGTGAACTTTATAAGAAAATGTGTACCCTAAAGAAATTGTGCCCTCGTTAGGCATAACGACGATTTCGCCAATCATGACATCCGTTTCTCTTAATGCAACACTGATCATAGTCGGCGATGCGATATTCAGGGCATTGTCTTTATTACGCTCGATCAAAGTAACAATATCCTTATAATCTTTCGTCTGGCCTCGTTGATATTTCGAGCATCGCTCGTTATTTCGATAATCAACCATCTGAATCGCATCTTTAGGACTTACATTTCTTAGTCTGAGCCGATTCGTTTCTAAAAAGGTCATCTTCTCATCCTTTCATATTCCGGCTTATGGGCCGAGCAGCCCTTTCTCAAAACTTCCTGTAAACAAAAAACGTACCCGAACCCTTTCTCGTAAAGAATCGGGCTCGCACAACCTTGGTAGACATTCCTGAAGATTGGGAACCACGCACTAAACAACAGCCCACTGGGCTGTTGTTTGCCACGCCTGCGGCGTGGCCGTGCTGTTCTCGTCCTGTCCCGCCCACGCATCGGGATAATTGTATCGCAAAATGACTACGAGTGCAAGACGCAAGTACCCCACGCCAAAATCCTTTACTCTACCTCGGTGCGGATGGTAAACGCATCGGGAAGGTTATAGATTTTCTTTTTCAAAAATGTCGGATAAAAATATTCGTTCTTTAGTCGGTCAAATTCCAGCCATTCAAAAGTATGGATATGCTTTCCTTCTGTCAGCGTAAATGTGCTGCCCTTTTCCAGCAAATTTGTACCGGAAATATCCATCAGAAAGTAAATGCACAGTTCATGATAACGGAGATTGTCTACATCTTTGGTAAAAAATGCCTGATTGAGCCACAATGGACGGATAATCTTTGGGGTTACACCAAGCTCTTCCTGAACTTCCCGCACCACCGCCTGCTCGGCAGTTTCCCCCATCTTAACTCTTCCGCCGGGCAGGGAGTAATATGGGGACGGCGTATGATGATACACAGTCAGGATTTTTTCGTCGGAAGCGATGATGGCGCATACTCTGTAATTGAATTTTTGGCTTTCGACCTTAAAGGAAATATCCATGTGAGCGCCTCCTGTAACTTTTGACTTGTTGAACTGAGTATCCTGTATTGTCCGGGCGGTCAGCTCCGCTGCTGTTCGAGTCCTGCACCGCCCAACCGAGGCTCTGCAAATGGTGCTTCGGCAGGCGGCGCTTTCTTGGTAGACATTCCTGAAGATTGGAAACCGCGCACTAAACAACAGCCCACTGGGCTGTTGTTTGCCACGCCTACGGCGTGGCCGTGCTGTTCTCGTCCTGTCCCACCCATGCAAAAAATCCCGAGTCATTTGACTCGGGATTTTTGTGGTGGAGCATTGTCCACAGCACTCGAACCCAACACTTCCTCACGGGTGACCGTT
>OGRF01002392.1_pt1 | contig 10658 bp, 14 predicted proteins | sample 1553381 | NCBI WGS metagenome assembly OGRF01 (sample SAMEA2580060, study PRJEB22360) | human gut metagenome | biome: human gut; feature: human-associated habitat; material: faeces | place: Denmark | collected 2008/2010
AGAGCTTGTTGGCGTTTCGGATAAGTTCAGGGAGTTTATTCCGTCTATGAGCGAGAGTAAACGCAGTGATCTGATAAGTGGTTGGAAGAAAGCAGTTCAAGCGGCTATTAGGGAATAAAGATAAAAAAAATCGGGCGACCTTGGGTGGGTCGCCCTTTCTGTTATATATCTTTTATTTCATTAAGCACCTGGGCACATAGGAAAAGCGAACCGCATATAAGATTCACTCCGTGAGGATTCTCGCTTGTTAGCTGACGTGCCATTTCAAGGGCAGGCTTTGGACTTTGCTCTGCCCTGCCGCCTGCGTTTGTTATGATGTCGGCAAGGTCAGAGGCAGTTTCGGCTCTGTCGCTGAAACCGTCAACTGTGTAAAATTTGTCTACATACGGTATAATTTTCTTTACCGCCTCGGTGATGTTTTTATCCCTGCACATTCCCATAACGGCGTAACATGGGTGTTTTTCACAATGCTCCAATACGCCTGCCAAGGCTGACAAGCCGTCGGGATTGTGCGCTCCGTCCAGTATCAAAAGCGGCTCACGGCTGAGTATCTGCACTCTGCCTTGGAGCTGGGCTTTTTTGATGCCCTCGGCAATTTTATCCTGCGGAATTTTCAGGGTATCGTTGACAAGGCGTATGCCGCTTATGACGCTCATGGCGTTCAGCACCTGATGTGCGCCGCCCATGGTGACTTCATAGGGCTGTCCTTTGAACTGAAACTTTGAGCCGAAAACGTCACAGCTTATAAGTTTGAGCTGATTGATGTCGGGGATAACCAGCTGAGAAAGATTTTTCACCGCCTGCTCTCTGACAGTGCGGATAACTTTCATGTCGTTGCCTGCACTCAAAACGCATGGGCAGTGGGGTTTTATAATGCCTGCTTTCTGATAGGCTATCTTCTCCAAGGTGTCACCTAAAATGGCGGTATGGTCGAAATCAACTGAGCCTATAACTGTTAGGACAGGGGTTTTTATAACGTTGGTGCTGTCTAAAAGTCCCCCAAGACCTGTTTCAAGGACGACTATATCGCAGTTTTCCTCGGCAAAATAGAGGAAAGCTATGGCGGTGGTTATTTCAAACTGAGAGAAATTCTCACGGTCGCAGTGCATATCGGTGACGGCTTTCACACGCTTTGCCATTTTCGCAAGGGCAGGCTTTGGGATATCAATGCCGTTTATTTTTATCCTGTCGGTATAGCTTATTATATAAGGCGAGGTGAAAAGACCTGTTTTCAGCCCTGCGCACTGAAAGACCTCGCTGAACATCTGCGCCATTGAACCTTTGCCGTTCGTGCCTGCGATATGAACGAATTTAAGGCTGTCCTGCGGGTCGCCAAGGTCGGAAAGCAAGGCTTTTATTCTGGACAGGTCTTTAACGGGCTTGCCTGAATGGGAAAAACTGTTTATAAATTCAAGTTCGTCTATGTCTTTGGTATTTTCTATCAATGTTATCCCTACATTTCGTCTATTATTTCTTTAAGCTCTCTTGCGGTGTCTATATTTACACCTGCGGTCTTTGCAAGCTCCTCTACTGTGGCTTTTTTGAGAGCCTCTTTGGTCTTATACTCGGTGATGAGTTTTGCGGCTTTTTTATCGCCTATGCCTTTGACTTTGGTTATTTCAAGTCGGTGGGCATTCTTTTTATGCTTCTGCGCCTGATAGGTTATGGCTACTCTATGGACTTCGTCCTGAATGGCGGTAACAAGATTGAATGCCGCTCTGCACTTTGCAAGGCTTATTTCTCCGCCACCTGTGGCAACTGCTCGTGTGCGATGCTTGGAGTCTTTCACAAGTCCGAACAATGGGCAGGTCACACCCATTCGCTCTAAGACAGGCTCAACGGCATTGACGTGGCCGTTTCCACCGTCGAGCAATATAAGGTCGGGCATAATGGAAAAACCCTCGTCTGTTTTCTCAAAGTAGTTTCTAAAGCGACGTTCTATGACCTCCTGCATACAGGCATAGTCATTTTGCTCTGCAACTGTTTTGATAGAAAACTTTTTATAATACTTCTTGCATGGTCTGCCGTTTTCGAAGACCACCATGCCTGCTACCATATTGGTAGAGGCGAGGTTTGATATATCGTAGCACTCGATATATTTCGGGGTCTTGGGAAGTCCCAATGCTTTGGCAAGCTCCTCAAGGGCGGTTATCTCACGGCTCGTTCTGCCGACTTTTATGGAGAGATACTCGGTGGCGTTGCTTTTGGCAAGGGCGTAAAGGATCTTAACCTTGCTGAGGCAGCTTCACTTGCAGGTATGACAAGCTGGCCTGCTGCAAACAACCCATATGATAATATGAAAAACAACAAGCTCAGACAGAAGTATACGCTGGATCATATGCTCGATAACGGTGCAATTTCTGAGCAGGAATATAACGAAGCCCTCAACTATGAGCTTAAAATAACAGGCGATATAACCTACACGAGCTCATCTATATATGAGGACGAAACAAAAGATCAGGGTCCGACATCTTATTTCATGGACGCTGCTATCAATCAGACTATACAGATAATCGCTGACTATTATGGCATTTCATGGGAGGACGCTTCCGCAAGACTTTATGACGGCGGATTTACTGCATATACCACTGTTGACAGAAGTATGCAGAAGAAGGTCGAGAAGGAAATGCAGAAGCAAAGTAATTTCACCACCTATGAAATGAACAAAAAGGATGATAATCTGTGGTCAGGCTTTATCGCTATGGACTACCAGGGCAACGTTAAGGCTATCGTTGGCGGACGTGATAAGAAAGAGGAGTCGAGAGTTTATAATATTGCTACTGATGCCAAACGTTCGCCAGGTTCTTGTATCAAGCCTATAGCTTCATACGCTCCTGCGCTGGATCAGGATCTTATGACATGGTCAACCCTGTTCACTGATGAGCCTATCACTATTAAGGTAAAGGGCAAGGACAAAAAGTGGCCTGTAAACTATTCTGAAACAGGCGACAGTGCAAACTGGTCTTATCAGCAGCTTACAACTGTAGAAATGCTCACAAGGTCGCTTAATACGCTTCCTGCACAGTTGATAAAGAAAATGAAGCCTGTTTACTCCTATAACTTCCTTAAGGAAAAGCTTGACATCACTACGCTTGCAGACTCCGACGCTGACTATTCACCAGTAACTGTCGGCGGTCTTACAAATGGTACTAAGCTTGAGGAGCTTGTAGGCGCTTATATGATATTCGGCAATGGCGGTAAGAAGTATGACGTTACCTACGTTTCAAAGGTAGAGGACGCTGACGGAAACGCTATCTATGAAAAGAGCGACGGATACAAGCAGGCTATCAGCGAGTCTACAGCTTACGTTATGAACAGAATGATGCAGAATGTTATAACTCAGCAGGACGGTACTGGTAGATATGCTAAGCTAAACAATACTGACCTTGTCGGTAAGACAGGTACTTCATCTGACTGGTTTGACCTCTCATTTGTAGGCTGTACTCCTGACTACGTTTCAGGTATCTGGATAGGTTATGAAACCCCTGCCACTATCCCTACGAACGAGTATCAGAATATCGGTGCGATTTGGAAGAACGTTTTTGGTGATATCGCTGAGAATGAGAAGCATAAGTCATTTGACAAGACTTTCAAAATGCCTGATACAGTTGAAAAGCTCACCTACTGCACAAAGACAGGTAAGCTTGCGTCAAATTCATGCTACAGCACGGCAACTGGATATTACAAGAAGTCCAACGAGCCTGAGTATTGTAGCGGAAATCATTAAAATTAAAGCCTCCATAACTCTATGGAGGCTTTTTTGAAAGGAAATCATTATGGAAAATAAACTGCGAATGTGCGTTCCATGCCATTTTGGGCTTGAAAGCGTGCTTGCATATGAGATAAAAAAGATAGGCGGTGAAAATCTTACCACAACTGACGGCAAGATAAGCTTTGAAGGTGGCTTTGACGTGCTTGCAAAGGCAAATCTTTGGATTGCCACAGGAGAGCGTGTACTTATCGAGCTTGGCAGCTTTAGAGCAGAAAGCTTTGAACAGCTTTTTGACGGCGTTATGAATCTTCCGCTGGAGAACTTTATCGGCAGGGAAGACGCTTTCCCTGTTAAGGGTCATGCCCTTAATTCAAAGCTTCATTCTATCCCTGATTGTCAGAAGATAATCAAAAAAGCCTGCGTTAAAAGACTTGAAAAAGCCTATGGCATAAGCTATTTTGAGGAAACTGCAGCGAAACATCAGATACAGTTTGCTATCCATAAGGACATTGCGACTATCTATCTTGATACATCAGGTGTAGGACTTCACAAGCGTGGCTACAGAAGAAATTCCAACGACGCACCTATCAAGGAAACACTTGCCGCAGGTATAGTTGACCTTGCAAGAGTTCGTGCGGACTCAGTTGTGGTGGATCCTATGTGCGGTTCAGGTACATTTCTTATTGAGTCGGCATACAAGGCACTGAAAGTTGCACCTGGTCTGAGAAGAAATTTTGCGGCAGAGCAGTGGTCACAGATACCTGAAACAGCGTGGCGCAATGCAAGAGCCGAGGCTATGGACGCTATTGACAGGCAGGGTGCATTCAAGGCGTTTGGCTTTGATGTTGATGATATAGCGGTAGAGCTTACAAGAAACAACGCTAAAAAGGCAGGAGTTGGCTCAAAGCTTACAGTAAAACAGCAGGATATCTCAAAATACAGCCAGATAGAGGGTTCGATAACAATTGTCAATCCCCCATATGGCGAGCGTATGCTTGAAATAAAGGAAGCTGAGGAGCTTTATAAGAAAATGGGACAAAGACTTTGCCCGTCAAAGGAGAACCCATGCTATATAATCTCCCCACATGAGGAGTTTGAGGTCTTTTTCGGCAAAAAGGCTGACAAAAAGCGCAAGCTTTACAACGGCATGATAAAATGTAATCTGTATATGTATTTCAAGTGAGGTGCGTTGTGGGTTTGAAATTATCAGAACTTGACGGAATCGTATTCGATATGGACGGCGTTATTTTCGACAGCGAAGCAATAGGTCTTGAAAGCTGGGAGCGCCTTGGAAAGAAATATGGTTTGACCAACGTTCACGAAAATGCTATGAAGTGCATTGGCAGAAGCACTGTTGATACAATGGCTATCCTAGAAGCTGCATATGGTGACAAAGTGTCAATACCCGAACTTTATGACGAAGCAAAAGCCATTTGTGCAGATATAATCGCTGAGCGTGGTTTGCCTCTGAAAAGCGGAGCAAGGGAGTTGCTTTCTTATCTTAAAGAGCATGATATAAAGGTAGGACTTGCTTCATCAACGTCTTACAAAGGGGTTATCAAAAATCTAAAGGGAGCAGGTCTGCTTGATTATTTCCATGTGATTATTGGCGGAGATATGATAAAACATTCAAAGCCACAGCCTGAGATATATTTACTTGCCTGCGAGAAGCTGGGAGTAAGGCCTGAGAAAACTGTTGCTGTAGAGGACTCTTACAATGGCATAAAGTCGGCTTACAATGCGAAGATGATACCAATAATGGTGCCAGATCTTATTGCACCGACAGATGAGATATTGTCAATGGTGTACAAGAAAATGGACAGCTTGGACGCTGTCCTTGAATATTTTAAAGCATAAACAAAAGCACAGTAGTGATATAGAAGTTTTTTTCTTCCTTAGTGTAGTCGCATAACACCGTCGGTTATGCGACCTTTTTTTCCATATTTACCTGTTTCAACGGATATAGTCGATACCGTCACATCAAAGCGGAAGTGTATCTCAATATCTTGCACTCGCTTTCCGCTGGACTTGTTGGGTTCGTGGACGATGATCTTATCAATCAGTTCAGCGATACGCTTTTCAGCCTGTTTCAGCGTTTTCTTTGCTTTTATAAGTTACGAGGATTTACGCTGAACGGAATTGCTCATAGCGTTCTGGATAAAATCTTCCTCATTCTCACGCACCGTGGCAAGGAGCTTGTTCAGCTCACCGAGGACAATTTCGTTGAGAACACAGGCGCGGATATAGTGGACAGTGCATTTGTCCTGTTCTTTAGCGTATGTAGAACAACGCATATGCTTCTGTTCAGGACGTTCGTTCTTGCGGTGGCTCAGATACATCTTCTCTCCGCAGTCGGCACAGTACACCATTCCTGCGAACGGATTTACTACCTCAGAGCGTTGCGGTCTGCGCTTGTGCTTGCGAAGCTCCTGCACCAAGTCAAAGGTCTGCTGCGTGATGATAGGCTCTTGTGTATTCTCAAAAATTTGCCACTTGTCCTGTGGGTTGTAGACGATCTTATGCACCTTGTATGACTTCATTTTTGTGCAGAAGTTGACCGTATGACCGCAGTATTCGTAGCGTTCAAGAATATGTGCAATTGTCTGCGCTCCCCAGCGGTATGTCTTTGCATTATGCCGTCAGTTGTCCCTGCCCTGCGAGAAAGCGTATGCGGTTGGCGTGGGGATACCCTGTTCGGTCAAGATACGGGCAATTTGCACCGGACCGTAACCGTCAATGCAGAGCTTGAAAATCTTGCGTACTACCTCAGCGGCAGGCTCGTCAATTACCCACAGGTTTTTATCCGTTTCGGACTTCTTGTAGCCGTACACGGGCGGACACAGGTGCTTGCCCGACTGTCCCTTTGCCCTGAACACAGCACGAATCTTCTTACTGCAATCACGGGCGTACCAGTCATTAAAAATGTTCTTGAATGCAAGCAGCTCATTCTCCGACTTCGCTGTATCGACATTATCGTTCACGGCAATATAGCGGACATCATAATCAGGGAACACCATTTCGATCAGCTCACATGTTTTCAGGTAGTCACGACCGAGCCTTGAAAGGTCTTTGGTAATAACCATTGCGACCTTGCCATCCTCAATGTCCGACATCATCGCTTTGAAGCCATCACGATCCCAAGTCGTTCCGCTACTCCATCATCGACATAAAAAGTTGGATTTGGAAAGCCGTTGTCCTCAGCGAATTTCTGCAAAATTGCTTTCTGGTTGGTAATACTGTTGCTCTCGCCGTTCAACATATCGTCCTGCGAAAGACGGCAGTATAAAGCTGTTATCTTGTCTGTCATATTAACCTCACTTTCCGACAGGATACAGCAAGCTATTATCATTATAGCGCACCATATTTCTTTTTTCAATGCGCCGATATTCCAAAATCAAACAGCCTGCTGTACGGGTTCTTGGCTGGTTTCACCGAGCATTTTTTCACAGTCAGCCGTGATGAGCCTTGCGAGAATGTCGCTCAGGCTTTGCCGAAAAGCTGGGTTAAAGACGGTTTTCACTCTGTAAATCGTATGCCCGATATGGTACTCGGACATAGTTTCCGATACCGCAACGGCGGCAGTTGTTGTTTCATTCATAGCGAATTTATCTCCTTAGCTTCTCTATATCTACGCTTATAGGTCTGAGGGCATCGCTTTTTTTCTCTTACCCTTATGGTTGTTGGTTGTGATTATAGCCGTCCCTTTCACAGCTATCGTTTTGTTGTCGGTTATATTAAACCGCATACGGATTTTCGTTTTCAAAGAAGGAAGTCTGTCCGTCAGCAACATCACTGTCCGAGCTGTTGCCCGACTTGCTGTCTGCACCGTCAGAGCTATCGTCAGCGATCGCAGCGATCTGGTCATAGGTCATACCGCTTGCGGTCAGCTTACCGATCAGCGTATGCTCTATGGTTGCAGTATCGACAAGCTCCTGTCCCTCTAAGCCGTAAAGCTCAGAGAGCATATCGTAAGCGATCTGCTTGCTCTCCATGATGACCTTGCGTTTACGTTCGAGAGCTGCCTTGATAGACTTCTCGTAGCTGTCGAGCTTAGCCTGGTTGTCTTTCAGATTATCACGCATTCACATCACCTCGCAATGATTTGGATTTAGGGATAATACCCTATGCTAATATTATAGCGCGAAACGCAGTTCAGTGTCTATTGATATTGCGCTCAAACTTTCTGTTTTACTTGCATTATCCAGTTCGACACATTGTTACGGGGAAAAGAAAAAGCTGCGGAGCGGAGTTCGCTCACACAGCTTGTAAGTTATAGAGGTTCATCATCATTTTTGTTATTGGTAGTAATCTGTTACACCTAATCCAATTGTTTCCCAACGATCTTCATAGTTTTCACGATATATTCCTACACTAATTTTTCGATATGCTCTGGAGTCCTCCTCACTATCATCAACATCTGCACCATTATGTCCACATAAAACTTGTTCCAGTTCATTAGCATCGACCGGAAATGCTTTGATACCATATATTTCAGGCTGTATTTCTCCATCTGGACCGCCAAGTAACTCTATAAATTCAACTGTGACGCAGTATAATTATACTTGACAAGTTACAATCAAAAGCCCATAAAAAAGCCCCTCGGCTTATCACCGAGGGGCTTTCATTTATGTCAGAAAGATTACTTTGTCATTGCTGCAACTTCGTCAGCGAAGTTCTCTTCCTTCTTCTCTACGCCTTCGCCTCTCTCGAAACGAACGTACTCAACAACGTCGATCTTGCCGCCAAGCTTCTTAGCTACAGACTCAACGTATTTGCCAACAGATACCTTATCATCCTTAACGAATGCCTGCTCAAGGAGGCAGTTCTCAGAATAGTATTTGCCGATCTTACCGTCAATGATCTTGTGCTTAACCTGCTCAGGCTTGTTAGCCATCTTAGGATCCTCAGCCATCTGAGCCAGCATGATCTCTCTCTCCTTGTCAAGAGCGTCAGCAGGAACAGACTCTCTGTTCAGGTATGCAGGATTCATAGCTGCAACCTGAAGTGCACAGTCCTTACCAGCAGCAAGGAGCTCAGCATTGTCAGCTGCAATGTCAGAATCAAGCTTTACCATAACGCCAATGCTGCCTGCACCGTGAACGTAAGGAACAAGAATGCCTTCCATTCTCTTGAATCTTCTGATTACCATGTTCTCTCTGATCTTGATGAACAGATCCTGAAGTGTCTCTTCAACTGTCTTGTCACCGCCGCTGATCTTTGTTGCCTTAAGTGCGTCAACGTCAGCAGGGTTTGTCTCGATTACTGTATCAGCAACTGCTGCAACGAAAGCCTTGAACTCATCATTGTTAGCAGCAAAGTCTGTTTCGATGTTTACTTCAAGAACGCAGCCTACGTTGCCCTTAACTACAGCTGTGCAGATACCCTCTGCTGCAACTCTGCCGCTCTTCTTAGCCTGTGTAGCAAGTCCCTTTTCACGGAGAAGTGTTACTGCCTTTTCCATATCGCCGTCAGCTTCTACAAGAGCCTTCTTGCAGTCCATCATGCCAACGCCTGTTGCTGTCATAAGTTCTTTGATCTCTGCTACGGATACCTTACCCATTATTATTCCTCCTAGTGTTTTATATCGAAATAGGCAGACAAATATACTATAAATGCCTGCCTGAAATTTCAGCTCTTATTCAGCAGCCTCGTCAGCTTCTTCCACCTTATCTGCCTCTTCAGCGGACTCAGCGTCCTCACCCTGTCTGCCTTCGATTATAGCGTTAGCCATGCAACCAGCGATAAGCTTAACTGCTCTGATAGCGTCATCGTTACCTGGGATAACATAATCAACATCGTCAGGATCGCAGTTTGTGTCAACGATAGCTACTACAGGTATGCCAAGCTTCTTAGCCTCTGCTACAGCGATCTTTTCCTTTCTTGGGTCAACAACGAAAAGTGCGCCTGGAAGCTTCTTCATGTTCTTGATACCGCCCATAAACTTTTCAAGCTTTTCTATCTCAAGCTTCAGCTTAACAACTTCCTTCTTAGGGAGAAGGTCGAATGTGCCGTCCTCTTCCATTGTGTGGAGCTGCTCAAGTCTCTTGATTCTCTGCTGGATCGTCTTGTAGTTTGTCATCATACCGCCGAGCCATCTTGCATTTACATAATGTGCATTAGCTCTCAGTGCCTCTTCCTTGATAGAATCTCCAGCCTGCTTCTTTGTACCTACAAAAAGTACCTCTTCGCCATTAGCTGAGATGTCACGGATAAACATATAAGCTTCTTCAAGCTTCTTAACGGTCTTCTGAAGATCGATGATGTAAATTCCGTTTCTTTCTGTGAAAATGTATGGAGCCATTTTAGGGTTCCATCTTCTTGTCTGGTGACCAAAGTGTACACCAGCTTCAAGAAGCTGCTTCATTGATACTACTCCCATTGTAGTAACCTCCTGTTTGGTTTTAGATTTCTGCTTCTGCAGATGTTTTTATCCTCCGGACGGCTTTACTTGCTTTCACCTGTCTTACGGCAGGACCAACGGCAAAAACCTGTCCGTGCGAATTGCTTTAATATTATATCATATTTTCTGTTTCATTTCAAGAGCTTTCGACAATTTATTTTAACAAATTTTCGATTTTTACAGTTCTGCTCTTTGTGCATACTGCACTATCGTTGAATTTTACAAGTATGGTATCTTCGCCGATAAGCTCGATATCCGAGCATTTTATGATAATATCCTCATCTCTGCCCATGATACCGAAAGCCCTTGGTTTGCCATAGACGATCAGTGAAACTATATTCGCTCCCTGAGTATCCATTTCTATATCATCAACATAGCCTATTTTCAGTCCTGTTCGCATATTGACGACCTCTTTATTTCGTAAGCTTGAAAAACTACATATCATGAAACCTTCCCCTTTCAAAAAAAGGCGCTGTAAAAAAAAGCGCAACAAAGCCCGTGGATTTCCTCGATATGGAAGCCCACGGGCTTTAATATATCACACAG
>OGRF01002396.1_pt1 | contig 10650 bp, 7 predicted proteins | sample 1553381 | NCBI WGS metagenome assembly OGRF01 (sample SAMEA2580060, study PRJEB22360) | human gut metagenome | biome: human gut; feature: human-associated habitat; material: faeces | place: Denmark | collected 2008/2010
TTACTAAAGTAGAGTGTAGAAAAGTTGTTTACCAAACGTATTTTCTCCACGGGCTGTTTTCATGTGTCAGCAATTCATCGGCAGTACTTTTCATTACAGAATTGTATGCACTTTTTCCTCCCCACAAGGAACGTCCGATAACATAGCTCATAGCCATATCATTCCACGAAGAGAATGCCGAATGTGCCATGTCGTATGCCACATCTATGTATCTCCAGGCATCCGCTTCGGAGATGTAGTCCATTTCGCAGCAAGCACGGGCAAGGAAGCAGATTCGTCCCGCATCCCAACCGGCAACGCCATAACGCTTTAAATCTTCCTTGCTCACAATCACTTTGTAGGAAAGGAGTTCCTCATAGGTTTCCTGCAAATTCTGAAATTGCATGACAATCTTGTCGTAATCTTCTTGAGAAGTCATGTTCTGCTGAAAGATTTCATCTTGTTCTTCCGGTTTGTCCAGCAGGAATGCCTGATAGACAAAGGGAAAATAATACCGGTATCCTTTTTGGCAAAGATAGTCCAGTTCTTTCCGGGCATCTTCCGTAGTCTCAATTCCCCACCATTCTCCAAGTATTTTGGGAAGCATATCGGGAATACCGGTTTCTATCGAGTTTTGATATGCTCCTTGCTGAGAGGCATACATAGCACCGATGGCAATCTTCTTGCATTGCTCGTCGGTCAATCTTGATTTAGGGTTCAGACATACGCCTTTAAAAGACCTGCGTATTTTTCTGATAAATGAATATGCACTTTTCCCTTTCTTGAAAAGCCAGGCCCCACCCACAACAGCAGCTATTGCAGCGGATATCCAAAAATTGTTGTCCATATTATTTCATACTTATAAAGGTTTCTGCCGTTATTCTTTCCACATAGACTGTTTCCAGGGTGATTCACTGTTCTTCAGCAAAAGCTCTACTATCTCGTATGCTGTTTCGCTGTCTGTCGGATCGCCATGCCATACTCCACGCCCCATGATGAAACTCCGTCCGTATTCTTCCCATGAAGAAAAGTGTTCGAGTGCGGTATCTGCCGCTACCTGCATGGTCTGCCACATCTCGTTCTCACTGATGTAACCGCAAAGATATGCCCAACGCCCCAAGTTCACCACACGTACCAAATCCCAGGCGATGGCGCTTTGAGGCATTTTCCCGGCAGGACACCAATTGTTTCTCTGCATTTCCTCCGTAATCAAACAGACGTCTTCCATCTTGCCGCCCTTACTACAATGCTCTTTTGCCGGTATATTTTCCAACCCGCGTTCACGAATTTCTGCCAGTATCCGATCCGCTTCGGCATGATGTCCCTCTTCAAGCAACCATCTCACGATATCCAGTGTACTTTTCCGGTCCGTTACATTCCACCATTCCCGAAGTGTACATTTGATGCTGTCGATATCGCTTTCACAATCGATTGTATCCACATTTTCGTCATTGTATACTAACATGGGTACACCGAAGGCCAGCAGACGAAGTTGTCCTGCATCCAGTTTTCCCTCACCGGATCTGTGGATACTCCAGCCTTCATCCGGATCGCCTAAATCATAAAAGTTCTGCATCATCTGTTGGGCAAATGTCATGTTTTGCCGGCCTGCTTCCGCTACCGTTTCCATGTCTATTCCGGCTGCTTTCAACATTGCCTCCTGCTGTGCTTGCATTTCAGCCATATTGGGAATACCGGCCGTCATTTGTGCCATTACCTGTTCTTGTATACCCTCCGGCATCTGGAATCCCGGAATGTTTCCGAACATGGATTGTGCCTGTTCCATTGCTGCCTTTACTGCGGCCTCTTGTGCCGCCTTTGCCATTTCCTCAGGACTTTGAGATGTCGTTTTTTCTTTTGTCATATCGTTTAATTCTTAATGATGTTAATAAATTATCCTTCGGCTCCTGCCGCTAATAGAATTTCTGTAATCTCGTTGTAGCCATGCTCGCCGGCATAATATAATGCTGTCCGTTGAGAATTGTCTGCCTGATTCACGTTCGCCTGGTGTTCCACGAGAAGTGCGACAAATTCATTGTTACCCTCTCTGGCTGCGAGAATAAGCGGGGTTTCTCCATTTTCGTTTTGTCTGTTGACTTGTGCATCGGTTGCTATCAGGTCTAAACCTATAAACTTGTTTCCTGCCCATGCAGCAAAATGCAAAGGTGTGTTTCCGTTTGGCAGGGCCTTGTTTACGTCTGCACCGGCATCAATCAACAGTTTTGCTACTGTAAGATTCCCTTTCATGCAGGCAATGATCAACGGTGTTTCCCCTTCATCGTTCGGTGTGTTCAGCATGTTGTCCGAAGTGGTAAGCAAGGTTCGGACTGTTTCTGACTGCCCGTTGAAAACTGCCTGATGGAGGGGCGTATTACCACGAGTATCGCTTGTCCCTTCTGCAGATAGGCATGTCACCACCTCCCGTAGTCCGTGAGCTGTAGCATAGTCTATCGCCTTGTGTCCCGAATTGTCGGCAACTTCTGTATCTGCTCCTTGCTCTATCAGAAACAAGGCTGCATCGGTGCGCTTGTTATCGAGGAGGCAGATTAAAGGGGTACGCCCTTCCTTGTCTGTGGCATCCAGCTCCGCCCCATATTGTACCAGTTTTCCTATTATTTCCTTGTTTCCACTCCTGGCAACCGCATGCAAGGGTGTTTCGGAACAGTTATTTGCGATGGAAACATCCGCATCGCTGTCAAGCAGAAGACTTACAATATCCCGGAATCCTTTCAGGCACGCATAATACAACGGAGTATTACCCTCCGCATCCCGTTTGTTTACATCAATTCCTCCTTTTTTCAGGAATATCTGTACAATGCTTTTCTGACCGTTACGGCACGCATTTAAAAAAGTCATGTTATTATCCATACTCAATCATATTTCAATAAAAACTTTACAAGGGACTCGTCGTTCTTTTCCGTTGCGATATCCAAGGCTGTCTTTCCTTCATTGTTCACGGCATTCACATCCGGTTTGCCGAAATCCATGACCAAACCGACGGCTTCTTTTGCTCCTCTTTGGGAACTGCCTGCGATGTAGTGCAACAAGGTATTGCCCCATTTGTCTTTTGCATTTATATCCGCACCGGCTTCAAGCAGGACCTCAAGTATATCGGCATCTTCCTCCGTGCAGCAACGTCCTCCGTAAGGATATGATCTCGGCAGGACGGCAAAGCATGGAATGTTCCCGTCCCAAAAGCACCCTCCGTAGAGATTCATTGCCGGAGTCTGCCCCTGCAAATTAACAGTATTGACATCTGCCCCGTTCTCTATGAGATACCGGGCAGCCCAAATTCCTAATTCGCATCCAGCTTCCCGGCAGGCAAGAGACAATGCTGTGTTACCTTCTTTATCAGCAGACTTTTCCGGATTCCATCCGCATTGCATCAAGTACTGAAGAAGATGCAGGCAGTCTTCTTTCTTTTCACTGCCGTGTTTTCTTTTTTTAAGCCATACGGCAAAAGCTGTCTGCTCTTCCAAATCCTTGAAGTCCGGGTCTGCCCCGCTTCTCAGCAACATTTCCGCAGCTTCGGCATTGTCCCATAAAAGGGCGCAGGCCAAAGGTGATCTGCCTTTGAAATCGTATAGCTTTTTATCCTCGCAAACGGTTTGCAATTCTGTTCCGGATCGCAAAATAGCATCCAAAGCTATCATATCTTTGTACCATAATGCCTGAAAAACATCCAAGCCTCCGATGAGCGCAGAAAGTTCATCTGTATCAGGATCTTGTCCGGACAGTAGTGCTCCGATTCTGCGTGCTCCTGTTTCCCAAGCAATATCAAGAGCGGTTTTTCCGATGTTATTCTTGTCTTCTGTATCTATTTGCCCATTTTCTAAAATACGTTTTGCAGTTAGAAAGCATTGTCTGTCTGCCTCTTCCAGATATTCCATGTTTTCATATGCTTCCCGTTTATCCTTTTCCGAATACCACCGTTCGGAGAAGTCTGCTATTCTTTCTTTTGTACGCTTGATGTCGTATGCAATGTCTCCGGCTGATTGGCAAATGACGTGAAGTACATTGTTACCGTTTGAATTGGTCGAATCAATGCGGCAACCGGACATTAAAAGAATATCCGCCATCAGAAAATGCCGGTTGCCCACAGCTTCAATCAGGGCGGTCGTATTTTTTCCGGAGCGCGGAACTCTCGCTTCTTTGGAAACCAGCAGTCCGGCGATACCGGCAATCGTGGTTTCTTTCCCGCAACACTTACGTTTGGCCAATACACATAATGGTGTGTCTCCATCATCATTCCTTACATTTACATCTGCTCCACGTTCCAGCAGTATGCGCACCGCATTCTCATCGGCAAATGCACAAGCCATATGCAAAGGAGTATCATTTTTCCGCATGCTATTTCTGCTGTCAAGCGGAATCTCCCTATATGCCCCGCATAAAGCGGATTCCAATGCACCAGTAGTATGCAAGTCATATATTTCTTCACAAGTTATCATTGTCAGCTATATTATTTATCAGTTTCTCAATATGCTTGTATTTGCCTCCCAAACAAGCGGATATAGACTTGACTTCACTATACAGATGTAGTCTGAAAGCCGTTTCTGCCTTTAACAGCAGCAACTGCCTGTATGCCAAGGTTTCCGGAATACCTTGCGGCATGGGATGAAAAGGATGCCCTTCGGCATGGTCATAACGGAGAAATGCTTCGGGTAACTCTGCTTCACGGGTAATATTTCTTCCGGACATATAAGCTGTTCCGACTCACAAAGCAATCTGTAACATTCGTCATACCACTTTACCATGAAGCAACACAATGCCTTGTTGTATAGCACACTGAAATCTTCATCAGAAATACGGTTGAAGCATGAATAAGCAGCCGGATATGCCTTGCTGAGCAAAAGCGATATTCCGGCTGAGAACAACTGCTCCGTTTCTTTGCCGGTTATTTTTTGTTTATCCACAAATAGTGTCATAAGCTATAAAAGTTATTGTTTTATTTTAATTTCACCAGCATTATTTGTTTTTCATAATCATCAAATTGTTATAGGCTATAAAGAATTGATTAATTAAATAAAGAACGGAACTCATCAAAGTCTTCCTGCGAAGCAAAATATTTGATCTCGAATATGATGTATTTATCAGGAAGACTTACTTTAAATTGATTTTCTTCATCATCGTCTTTTATATAGTTGATGTCGGAAATAAGGAAAGAGTTATATTCGATTTTGTTTTTATTTACCTCAGGATATGTCACCCGTCCTTTATCCACGGTAATGGTTCCTCCCTGTGCTGCCAGCACCCGGGCCTTACGAATGTCAAAGTATGTCATGATAAGCAGTAGTACACCGCCAATAATCAAAATCGTGGAAAAGACTGCTGGAGAGAGGATGACCGCCCGCCTGATACGTAACCCAAAAGGGTAAATCAAAGGTACGACGATCATACCTATCCCGAATGCCAGGCTTGACCATTGGTTTGTCCATGCACTTGGGGGAGTGTAACTGAAAGTTTGATGCACACTCTTGAATTTTTCGGTTGTTTTTGTTGTTTCCATACTGTTTTATATTTTTAAAGTTGATGTAATCAGCGCATCTGTTATCAGGATATTCTCTGAAATACAAGAAATATTTTTTAATGCAGCTTTCGCTTCCGTTATGTTTTCGCTTTTCACTTGTGAGGAGATCCATTTCTTAATTTCCGGAAAGACAGTATATTCCGTGACTTCCCAATCAGGAACGCAGCCATGGATCAGTGTGTCGAACACGAAATCGCGAATGCCCTTTTTGGCCATTGTTTCGCCTAACCGTTTCATGTTTGCTTTTTCATAGCCGAGAAGTACACAACCTGAATATACGAAGAGTATATCGGAAGCCCGGACGGTGCTGTATGCAATACATTTGATTGTCGCTTCTATCAGACATAAAAGCAGATTCGTTTTTAGATAGCGTTCGCTTCGTCTCATGGAATATCCGGCATAAAGTGCCTGAATCGCATGGCTGAGAAAAGATTCACTCGTTTCTGCCAACAAGCGGGTGTTATCCGGAGCTGTGAACTTACCTATATGACCGTTTCTTTCCAACTGCCTGATGCGGTCTCTTTTTACAAGGGCAACTTGAAGGTTTTCAACCATAACTTTCCGCCAGTTCTGCCAGGTGGATTTCCGGTCACGGGTATTGGCGAATGTGATTTCCATGTAACCGTCCGACACGGACGTCGCGATTTCCATTGTTCCGCTGCGGGCTGTCATATCGGAAGTTTTGTCCCACTTTGTTCCGTCTACCATAATTTCTCCACCGAATAGTCCGGCAGGAATCGGCAGGACAGGGACAGATACTTTATTTTCTGTTATCCACAAGTATATGGCAGAAATATTATAAACATTCTCTTCGTTTCGGGCGGCAGTCACTCCGGCATCCTCCCAGACAAGAAAGCTGCGTCTGTCATATTGTATGGTCTTGCCGTTGTCATCTTGCATGGTCTGATGGGTAAATACGACTTTCTCTTTGCCGAAAATATCTGTCATGGCCGTATATGACAATGGTAGGCCGACATTTTTCCCGTTTATCTTTAATATACCTTCCGTAATCTCTACTCCATCTGTCTCCGGCAGATCGGGACTTCCTCCTTGCTCTTTATTCTCCTTTGCCGACAACCGTGGTTGGGTAATCGGCAGCTTTCCGCACGGAGGTGCAAACATCAGAGTTATATCTTCTGAAATAGGAGGTAATAAAAGGTCTATGTCCGGATAAGGCTTTGGGTAATTGAGCCAGTATCCCAATTTATTCGGACGGCTTGCCGTACGAAGGAAATGCCAAAAGTCTTCCGGCAGACTCAGTATGTCATCGGTATGCTGATGCGTATTTACTACGATAGTACCGTCAGGTAACGCATGAATCTTTTTGAATGATTCGCTACCGAACACACCGGGGCGGATGCGCAATACTTCATCTGTCCTCCGGTTCCAGAGACGGGCATAGTCGGAGCGGTTGCCATTGTCGCTGTTACCCTCTACCAAAATCCAGTCCTCCTGAAATAGGTGCAATCTGAATAAACCATCCCCAATGTGATGTAACGGAGCGATACGGCATCTTCGTGTCGCCATATCGAGATCAAGCAATCCCGGTTCCAACCATATTCCGCTATTGTTTCTTGCATTGTATTCGTGCAGCGAAATCATGCGTGCGGTGTCCGGTACGGGTATGCAACCTTCACGGAACGTTTCATACCCGAACATGGAGAAGGGGAGGGTGGTATATTTCCCGTTATCGTCATATCGGATGATGCCCGATTTGTAATAACTCCCCATTGTTATATACAGCGTTCCTTTCCCGTCTATCCCGAAACCGGGAGGATACATCAAGCCATCCGGTAATATAATACGGCTTACATATTTTACTCCCTGTTCCGTCATTGTATGAATGATGACACTTTTAGCATCTCCCAGGCAGAGATAAGGTCCGTACCATCGAAACTCATACTTTTCATAGACACTCAAATCACACAGGCGCGACCATTTGTCCGCCTCCAACGGGTTCTTTCCCCCAATAGGCATTTCTCCCAAAGAGGTAGAATAAAGTGCGGCATAAAAGTCCAGCTCCTTCGAGTATCTGAAACTGTGGATTTTCCTCGTTTTGAATTTTACAGGCTGAAGAGGTACAATACGCAAATCGACTATGAATGTTCCCAACCATTGCTCTTCATCTTTCGGCTTCCATTCTCCATAGGCGCAATATCCGGCAAAACCTCTTACGATGTAACAGATGCCGTCATCCGGCCATTCCATTTTTTCACGGGGCATTTGCTTTCGTGGATTGATATGCCGGGCTGTAATCCCAAAATCACGGTGTGGTTGTTTGAGAAGTTGGCAATATTGACCATACTTCCTGCATTTTTTCTCAAAGGTCTGCATTTCCGTTTGTGGAAGCAACTCCAATAGGTAAATCTCATCACCGTCCAAGTCATAGAGAGCGTATCCGCAGGCGGTAAGTTCCTGCCCCAAGGCGGCTATACCCGCTTCATGCGAAAGACAGAAATATTGGGTTATGATTTCATCAAAACGCTTGTCTTTCAATATGGGAACATCTTTTCCCCATCTTTTTCTCATTTCTGCCAGCGTATCTTCTACATCTCCATCATCTTTGCGTAGGTCAAGGGCTTTATTGCGGACTTCTTCCATCCGATCATTCTCATACAGCTCCATTTCGCTCTTAATCCATTCCACCACAGCCTTTCCGGATATTCCTTTTGTCGTATATATACCGGCAGGTATTTTGGAAAACCGGATACCGTTAGTTGAGAGTTTGTGCATCAGAAGTACAAGTTGGTCGGGAGTATAAAGTTCATTCTTCATTAACCATTCTCCATTACATACAAGAAAACCGTCTTCTTCGTTCCAGTCTCCATGAATGCTGTTGTCACCGTTGCACACGTGAATTTGATAACTTGTGAAACGGGTATAGTCATGAAAAAGAGATTTCGGTCCGAATAATCGGACTGTCAGAATAAACCACGTTTGTTCGTCTCTCTTGCCGTCCGATACGGGAAACATTTCCCCGTCGGAAGTAAAATGGAAAGATATACTCCATTCAAAATCATCAGGGTAAGGAATATTGGCCTTTGCCAACCATTTTGTGCTCACAAGAGTGGGGATTATCTTCTCGTAATAATCGGTAAGTTCCCGGTTCAGTTCATGCAGATGCTTCTGTTCCGGCAATAGCAGTACAATGCGATACAATATATGGAGATCTCCCGGCCCTTGTTCCATAAGGGTATGGGCAAGTTTTGACAGATAAGCGATGGCACAAGAATCTGGAGACAAGGCCAGTAAAGCTGTACAATACCAGAACCTTATAATGTCGTAATCGAAAAGTCCGGTCATGCAATAATTTTCCAGTTCTTGTGCTGTGGAAGATAGGCAGGGATAGCCTTGTAGAAAATCTGCCACTATGCGGATAAGTTCTCCGTCTGCCGCATACGGTTGCATGCGCAATAATTCTTTTCTGTCGGTAGGGGCATGAATATAAGAATCGAGCGCAGAGTTAAGCCGGTTAATTTTATCAGACAGCGTCACATTGCAATTTGCCGGTGTCGGTATGCGGATTTTGTTACCGGCATGGTATCCGGCATGTTTCTCGTTTTCATAAACGTACGGTATACAGTCGGTGAGATACCATTTCCAAAATTCCCTGTTCGATTCGGGATTGATTTCCGATAAGTCTGCCGCACCTCCATTGCAGGAAAGACTTGCTAAAAACGCTGCATCCCATTCGTCGGAGGCAAGTTCTTCATCATTTTCCGCAACTTCTTCATAATCGTTACCGTCTGTTACTGTATATGCAGCCTGTACAGCTGCCATGCCTGCCATAAGTGGGGCAAAATCGGTTCCATAGTCGCGTCCTTCTACAAGACTGGAAGTGTAGTCCGCTATTCTCGTTATTTCATCCGGATTTGCTTTTTCCTCTAAGTAATGCTCCGCTTTTCGGAGCAATGCAATAATTTTATGGCTTTCTCCGGAATATCTTCTCCAAATCGGTAAGACTTTAAGCGCACACAATATACCGATTCTTCCTGCTATACGGGGAGACCGGAATGCCCGTAAAATTTTATATCTTGACGGGCGGGACAGGTGACCTTGGGGCGAGCTGGAAATTTCTCCCAACCCTTCTTTTATCAATTCCTCCGGAAAAACGGGTACTTCAGTTGCCTTTTCCGGCAAGACAAAAGCGATAATTTCCCGTTCGGGATTTTTATATATGGAAAGAATCATATCCAGATACCAGTGCCAATACTCTTTTCGTTTTCCTGTATCACCGTTTCTTTCCTTGACAAAAGGATTTCCACCTGAATAGACAATTGATCCTATGAAATCAGCATTCCAGCTTTCAGGATCGAAAGATCCGTCATCTTCTCCGCAATAATCCTCTATGTTCAATATAGACGCTGCATCATAACATACTGTATATCCAAGCATCACGATAGCCCAACCTACGGTTGCATCCGTTTCCTTATGATTATCTTCCACATGAATCCTCAATTTCTCTGTTTCTGATAATATAGCTTCGGCAGAGTTTTCAGCTTTATACAGATAGTTGTTTATGCAGGAGAGTACTTGTGCATGAACGTTGCTTTGCTTTCCGACAGAAAAATAAATCTTCTTGCAACACTCGCATTGTATTTTCTGTATGACACGTATATTACCGATCCGTTTCATCAAATCAATCCTTAACGGTAAAGGCAAATGTCCCAGACTGCTTTGATCGACCCACTCTTTTAATCTTTCTATTCTATCTGTTATTGTGTCTTCATCAGGATGGAGTTTCGGGAAGGTGTATTCCCGTTTGGATTTGGGGAGTCCTGCGTATAGCCGGCTATAATCAATGTAGGTGTGAGGAGAATAACGGTCGTGAAAAATCGGCAGCCGGAAGTCCGATGCTTTTATATAGGCGTTCCCGTTTCCGTCCAGGCTTATCCCAGGTTCTTGAGATAGCATCGGGGCAATGACCGGATTATCAGCATATGCTATCCGTATATATTGCTCACCATCCTTTTTTTCTTCGTACAGGACGATACTTCCATGCTGTCTATGTACCTTGTCCATATCTCTGGCAGTTAAATTATGCGCCAAAGATAAACAACATATTAAAATTTGAACGATTGTTCAGAAAAAAATATCTTTTAAATATTACTAAAAGGAATCAGGCTTTCAGTAGCGAATAT
>OGRF01002397.1_pt1 | contig 10649 bp, 10 predicted proteins | sample 1553381 | NCBI WGS metagenome assembly OGRF01 (sample SAMEA2580060, study PRJEB22360) | human gut metagenome | biome: human gut; feature: human-associated habitat; material: faeces | place: Denmark | collected 2008/2010
GGGTAGCTTCAAACATATTCTTGGGGCAGGCGGTGTGCTTGATGACGCAGCCCTCGGGGGAGAGGTTGCCCTTGAGAATGGCAATGCTGCCGTCTGTGCCCTTGGCGTTTTCAAATGTGCGGATGATATCGGTGCGCAGCGGCCTGCGGCTCAGATGTGCGGTTTTTTCGCGCAGCAGCTCGTCGCAGTGCTCGTAAAAGCTGCTCTTTTTCAGCGCGTCCAGATTTTCGCCGAGCGTTTTCCCAGTCATCGTCATTGCGTCGAGGTGCAGCATGGAGCGGATCTCCTCCATCACGCGGGGGACGCCGCCGGCATAGTAGAAATACTGCGCGGGCCAGTCGCCGGAGGGACGGATGTTGAGCAGATAGTGCGCCCCGCGGTGCATCCGGTCGAAGGTGTCAGCATCGATCTCGATGCCGAATTCGTGCGCGATGGCGGGCAGGTGCATCGTCGCGTTGGTGGAGCCGGAGATCGCGGCATGGACCATGATGGCGTTTTCAAAGCTTTCTTTGGTCACGATGTCCTGCGCGCGGATGCCTTGCTCCAGCAGCTTGAGCAGCTGGACGCCCGCATCGTAAGCGGCCTTTTTCAGCTCCGGGGCGGTGGCGGGCATCAGCGCGGTGCCAGGCAGCATCAGCCCGAGGGCCTCGGCCATGATCTGCATGGTGGAGGCTGTGCCCATAAAGGAGCACGCGCCGCAGCTGGGGCAGGCGTTGTGCTTATAATAGCGCAGCTGCTGGCCGGAGATGACGCCGGTTTTTTCCCATGCGTCGAATTTGCCGATCTGCTCGAGCGTCAAGAGCTCGTTGATCGCGCAGGCAGGGTCCTGCACGGTGTATTCCTCCGGCAGGGGATGGGCTTCCATGACGCCGCCAGTGACGACGATGGCGCTCATTTCCTTGAGCCGCCCGATGCTCATCAGCATGGCGGGAACGGCCTTGTCGCAGCTTACGATGAATATGCCGCCGTCAAATCCGCTTGCGTTCGCCTGCGCCTCCACCAGATCGACGATGGCTTCACGGTGGGCGAGGGAGTAATTGATGCCGTCGTGTCCCTGTGCGATACCGTCGCACATATCGGTTGCAAAATAGCGTGCAGCCTTGCCGCCGTGGGTGTTGACTGCCTGTACAGCCTCCTTCACGAACTGATCCAGATGGGCGCTGCCGGGGTGGCTGTCGCCAAAGGTGCTCTCCACCATGATCTGGGGCTTTGCAAGGTCGTCCACCTTCCAGCCCATGCCGATCTTCAGCGGATCGTTTTCCGGTGCCAGTTTACGCACTGCCTGAGAACGCAGTTCCATGATCATACCTCCAAAATGCTCTTTTCCTGCTTTGCAAATCGTCCTTTTGACTGTCGGACATCTTACATATTCATTTTAATCGACTCCCGCCTCGTTTGCAAGTTGTCGCAGTCAGAACCCACTTTATGACAATAACCAGCCCAGTTTTTCGTGCACATTGCTCTGAAATCTTGGATACATCATATAATCTAACCAGTTTTTCAACTTTTCTGTATCATTCGTCTAAAAAAGTCATCAGACAACTTCAGGCATAAAAAGTCCCCGCACAGACCTTGCACTGTGCGGGGACGTAAAATGCGGCGGCGTCAGGTTTCCCATTCGCCGTCGTAAAGCTTTCGGATGCAGTTGCGGTTGAAGTTCAGGTGCATCACCATGGCAGACCGGGCGCCAATGGGGTCATGCCGGGCAATGGCTTCAGTGATCATGCGGTGGGTCAGGATGGTCTCCTCCGTCAGCTTTTTGTGGGTAACATTCACGAACATCATGACCGCCGTATCGATAATGGGGATGAGCTGCTCCACCACCATGTTCTTGCTGCTCTCGGCAATGCAGGTGTGGAACGCGATATCGTCCTCAATGTACAGATCACCGCTGTGGATCTTGCTCTCCACCCGGTCGCACAGGCGCTGGATGCGCTCAATGTCCTCGTCGGAAGCGTTCAGCGCTGCCATCTCGGCCATGCCCGGTTCCAGCAACAGGCGCACGTTCACCAGATCCAGCGCCAGTGCGTTCTTGTCCTGCACGCTGCGCAGGTTCAGCGGGTCCGAAAGGCCCTTGGCAGTCGTGACCACATAGGTGCCGGAGCCGCGCCGCACCTCCACGATGCCCTTGCTGGAAAGCAGCTTCACCGCTTCGCGCACCGTGCTGCGGCCCACACCGAATTTTTCGCCCAGCTCAAATTCATTGGGCAGCTTGGCTCCCGGCTCCAGCGGGGTATCCAGAATATAGTGGTAAATTTCGTCCTCCACCTGCTCGGCCAGAAGCTTGTTTTTCAGATGGGAAAATTCGCTCATGGTTGTTCCCTCCCCTGTTTTTTAATTTATTATAAGGCAGGGCAGCAGACAAAAGCAAGGGCTGTCCTCATTCACAGACAGCCCTTGCTTTTGGGTATTTTATTCGTTTGCGGCCTTTTCCAGCTCCGCTTCCTCTGCGGCGGCTTCGGCCTCCTCCTGCTTCTGGTACTCCAGGAAAGCCGACCACATGGGTTCAATGTCCCTGCCCTTCACCCGGCGGTCGAAGTAGTTGCGAGTGATGTCCACCACAGTGCCGGACAGCACCAGCACGCCGATCAGGTTCGGGATCATCATCAAGCCGTTGAAAGTGTCGGAAAGATCCCACGCAAGGCCCAGCTTCATGGTGGCACCCACCACGGTCATGCATACAAAGACCACCTTGTAGATGCGGCTGCCGGTGGTGCCGAAGAGATACTCCACGGCCTTGGTGCCGTAGTGGCTCCAGCCAAGCGTAGTGGAGTAGGCAAACAACAGAATGGAAACAGCAATGAACTTGGGGCCAAAGCTGCCAAATGCGGCGGTGAAGGCCTGACCCACCAATGCGTTGTCCTGCACACCGGCCAGTACAGCGCCGCTCTGCAGGTCCACCACGCCGGTGGTCAGGATGACCAGAGCAGTGAGCGTGCAGACCACGATGGTATCGGCAAACACCTCAAACACGCCCCACATGCCCTGATGCACCGGCTCCTTGACGTTGGAAGCGGAGTTGACCATGACGGCAGAGCCGAGACCGGCTTCGTTGGAGAAGGCACCGCGCTTGAAGCCCCAGGTGATGGTCTGGCTGATGCCGTAGCCCAGCGCACCGCCGCCTGCCGCGTTCAGGTTGAACGCACCCTTGAAAATAGCCGCAAATGCCGCTGGGATGTTGCCCGCGTGCAGCACTACGATGATGAGCGCGCCTGCAATGTAGAACAGGGCCATGAGCGGCACCAGCTTTTCGGTAACAGCGGCAACGCGCTTCAAACCGCCAATGACGATAAGGGCCGTGACCACCATCAGGCACAGGCCGGTGACGAGGGTCGGTACGCCAAAAGCAGCGTTCATGTTGCCCGCGATGGAATTGATCTGGCTCATGTTGCCAATGCCGAAGGAAGCCAGAATGCAGAAGCAGGCAAACAGCACTGCCAGCACCTTGCCCAGCTGTTTGCAGCCCTTCTTTGCGCCAAGACCATCGGTGAGGTAGTACATGGCACCGCCCGACCACTCGCCTTTTTCGTTTTTGCGGCGGTAGTACACGCCCAGCACATTCTCCGAAAAGCTGGTCATCATGCCAAGCAATGCCATGACCCACATCCAGAAGATGGCACCCGGCCCACCGGAAACGATGGCCGTTGCCACACCCACGATGTTGCCGGTGCCGATGGTGCCCGCCCGCGCCGTGCACATGCTCTGGAACTGGCTGATGGCCATATCCTCCTTGCTGGTGTGCGCGGTGATGTCCTTGTTGGTGAAGATCGCGCCGATGGTGTGCCGGAGCCAGTAGCCCATTTTGCGGAACTGGAAAAAGCCCGTGCGGGCGCTCATCCAGAAGCCGGTGCAGAACAGCAGTGCCAGACCAAACGGCCCCCACACCACGCCATTGATGGCATTGTTCACCTGCGTGATCATCTCGACCATTCTCTCTTTCCCCCTATACACAAAACAAAAGCGGACAGAACCCACCAAAGGCTCTGCCCGCAAAATTCGGAGCGCTCTCATTTTCCGCAGCCGGGGTGCGCCGCATTCCCGGCTGCGCCCCATTGCGCAAAGACGATGGCTCTGTCCTTTTGCCTGAGAGATACAGCCGCTTTCCCTGCGGCCTTACACCTTCGGCACCCACTTTACAAGCGGGCTTCTCCAGAGTGCACGGTCTTTCTCCGCCGTGCACGTCTTTTTCAGTTCTTCCGGCGCACAGTTGTACGCGATAGAAAGACTATACCATATTCTGTCCTTGTGCGCAAGACATTTTGTATATCATACGCTGCTTTTTCATCTGTTATGCCGACAGATGAATTTTGTTTTGGTATTACTTTTGTCCTCCCTCATCATAGCGCTGCCATAAATTTATTTTACTTTTCTTTTGGCTCCGCGCCTTCAAACCCCCGGGCTTTTCCATCCGGGCTGGCATCGCCGTTTTCTTTCGCGGTCTCGTAAGAATCTGTGCCGTAATAGGCGCTGGCGGGGCCGATCTCCAGCCAGAAGTTCTCCCGTTCTTTCTCTGTGGTCGGTGCTGTCTCTTTTTTGTTTTTCATCTGCAAACGCCTCCTTTTCTGCATAAAGTCTTGCCTGCAGGCCAAAGCTTTATGCAAAGGAAAGGCGGTGTATCCCATGTGCAGTGGAGGTTGGAAGCCCTTTTGGGCAGCACTGTTTGCTTCGCTGCTGGTGCTGGTGCCGCTGGTGGGTGGCACGGTGCTGCTGTCCCGTCAGCAGCTGCGCACCCAGCTGCGGCAGGCTGCCCGCAGCGAGAGCGGTGTGCCCATCCAGCTGCCCAAGACCACCGACCAGCTCACTGTGCTGCTGTGCGTCTCCGGCGAACAGCCCGGCTTTGTGCTGGCCTACCTGAACGCCAGCCAGAACTGCGTGCATCTGCTCAGCGTGCCTGCCGTGCTCACCGTGCCTTTTGCAGAAGAAGAAACATCCCTTGCCCGCTGCTATGCCGCCGCTGGCCCGGCCCGCTGCCGCGAAGCGCTGGCACAGGTGCTGGCCCTGCCGGAGGGCACAAGGTATCTGGCCTTCTCTCCCGATGTGCTGGAGCGCATTGCCAGCCGGTACGGGCCGGTGCGGGTAGGCTTTACCGGCGCACTGACCGAGGAAGAGCTTGCCCGCTATGGCCGCAGCCGGGCCGTGCAGGGCATTTCCGCCGGGGACGCGCACGAATTCTTGTGCCAGCTGCAGGCCGACGAAGCCTTTTCACCAGTACGCACCGCAGCGGCCCGCGCTGCCGTGTGGGATGCGTTTCTCCGGCAGGATCTGGACCTGCTGCCCGCCACCCTGCCGGATGCCCTGCGGGCCAGCAGCACGGCCCTGCTCACCGACTTTGCGGCGCAGGATTACACCCTGCTGGGCACGGTCCTGGAGTTTCTGGCCAACAACAACGCCCTCCCCCACGCCGAGGCCCTGCCCGGGGCGTGGGATGCAAAGGCGGGCACTTACACGGTCACAGACGCTTCCCGGGCGGCAGTGCAGACCTTCCTCAGCGTTTCGCCCGCCTCGGGGAATGATGCCTCGCTCAGGGAGCCATAGCCCAGCACAAACGTACCGGAAAAATCCTGTTCCCCGCCGGTCAGGTCATAATCGCTCAGCAGACTCAGGGCCACGCCCTGCGCCTTTGCGGTGGCGTGAAGGGCGGCATCCGGAGGGGCATTTTTCAGCCTTGCCAACAGATGCAGGCCGGTGTGCAGGCCGGTCAGGGTCAGCTCGTCCGGCGCAAAAGCAGCGCGCAGAGAGGCAGCCAGAGCATCCCGCCGGGCCTTGTAGGCCACGCGCTCCCGGGCAAGATGCCGGGTAAAGTAGCCCTCGCGGATGAAGCGGGCCAGGGTCTGCTGCTCAAACCGGCTGACGGTGCCGGAATAGATCCGGTACTTTGCCCGCCAGGCGGGCAGCAGCTGCCGGGGCAGCACCATGTAAGCGATGCGGATGCCGGGGGCCAGACTGCGAGAGCAGGTGGAAAGGTAGACCACCGGGCCGTCGGCCCCGGCCATGCCCTGCAGGCTGGGCAGGGGGCGGGTATCAAAGCGGAACTCCGAATCGTAATCGTCCTCTATGATATACCGCTGGCCCGGGCAGCGGGAGGCCCAGTGGAGCAGCTCCGTGCGGCGGTCACGCCCGTGGGGAACGGGTGGCTGGGCGTGACATAGCACACCGCCGCACCCGAGCCGGACAATGCTTCAACGGAAAGGCCGTCCGCATCCACAGGCAGACAGCAGCACGCCACGCCGTTGTTTTCCAGCACCTGCTTCGCGCGCTGGTAGCCGGGGTTTTCCACCGCCGTTTTGCCGGGCAGGAGCGGGGCCAGCAGGCTCAGCAGATACTCCATACCGGCACCCACCACCACCTGCTCGGCGGTGCACCGCACGCCCCGGTATTCCTCCAGATAGTCCGCCAGCGCCTGCCGCAGTTCCACGTCCCCCTGTGCATCACCATGGGTCAGCAACTGGGGCGAGGAATAGAGCAGCTCTTTCTGCAGCCGGGCCCAGGTGCGGAACGGGAACAGCCCCGGGTCCACGCCCCGGGTGGACAGATCGAACCGGACGGGCGGCTCGGCTGCTTCCGGCGGAGCGGCAGATACCGGGGGCGGCACTTCCTCGGGCCGGGTGGGCAGGGCAAGATATTCCTGTACATAAAAGCCGCTGCGCTCCCGCGGCTCCATGTAGCCCTCGGTCGCCAGGATCTGATATGCCGCGTCCACCGTGTTGACAGACACCGACAGCTCTGCCGCCAGCCGCCGCTTGCCGGGCATCCGGGTGCCCGCCGGAATGGCCCCGCTGCGCATCTCGGCGGCAAGGCTCTCATAGAGCTGCTCGTACAGCGGCACCCCGCTGGCGGCATCCAGTGCAGTTGTCAGATGAAACATAAGACCTCTCCCCTTTTTGGGTGCTTTGCCGAACTGACCCCATAAAAAAACTTTATTCTGGGTATTTTCATGGTGCCAGTTTCGCGTATAATAGGAGCATACCAACCACACACCCAAATGTCAAGTAGTTTTATGGGTAAGTGGCCCTGAAACGGGCGAAGGATCCTGCGAAACAGGATGGAGGGGGTTCGCCCCGAAAAAATTTGGAGGGAAAAATCATGTCTACAACTGCAATGTGGCTGCTGCTGGCTGTGGTGATCGTTGTCATCCTGTTCGGCAGTGTGCTGTACAAACGCACCTTTACCACCAAGGAGCTGGCCCTGACCGGCGTTATGGCCGCGCTGAGCCTGGTGGCATACCTGTTCTTCCGTGTGCCGTTCTACGGCGGCTCCTCGTTCCATCTGGGCAACACCTTCACCGCCCTGACCGCCCTGTTGCTGGACGGCGTTTCCGGCGGCCTGGCCGGTGCGATCGGTCTGGCTCTGGCCGATATCCTGGCCGGTGACCCGGGCTATGCCGTGACCACCTTTGTGCTGAAGTTCATCATCGGCATCACCTGCGGTGCCGTGGCCCACAAGGTGTTCAAGCTGCGCGATCTCGACCGCCACAGCAAGGGCTACCTGCTCAAGGTCATCGTGGCAGGCGGCTCCGGCCTGCTGCTGAACGTCATCACCGACCCGTTCCTGGGCTATTTCCGCAACATTTACATCTTTGGCCAGGAGTACACCGTGGCACAGGCCCTGTCCAAGATCGCCGGTGGTGTCACCTTTGTCAACAGCGTAGCCTCCACCATCTGCGTGGTCATCCTGTATCTGGCCCTGCGCCCGGCTCTGGAGCGCGCCGGTCTGCTGCCCAAGGGCGAAAAAAAGTAAGCCTCTCATCTCTTTCTGACGCATAGATGGAAAGCCCCCGGCCTGTATCCTCAACATGATATGCTACCCCTGGAGTAGACAGAGTAAAAAGAAAACTCTGCGTACTCTGGGGGTATTTTCATGTCAAGCAAGAACAATCACGATACAGCGGAAGTAAAATATCAAAAGAATGTCCCGTGTTGGGCGCTGCAAGCTCACGTCCGTGCCATGAATCGAGCATCCTAACGCCGATTTGCACAAAAAATTCGCCGTCTCCTTGTGGAAACGGCGAACAAAAATCTTATATTATTTTTTCTGTCTACTTGACGGGGCACTTCATGGGCAGGCGATGTGGGACCGAAGCGCAGAAGATCAGCCCTCGATGAGCTCAACGGTCTTCATCTTGACGGGGGTGGTGGGCTTATCGTTCCAGTCGGTGCGGACGGAAGCGATCTTATCCACGACCTCCATTCCGGAAACGACCTTGCCGAAAGCGGCATACTGGCCGTCCAGATGGGGAGCGTCCTTGTGCATGATGAAGAACTGGCTGCCGGCGCTGTTGGGGTTCATGCTGCGGGCCATGCTGATCACGCCGCGGGTGTGCTTGATGGGGTTGTTCACACCGTTTGCAGCGAACTCGCCCTTGATGTTCCAGCCCGGGCCGCCGGTGCCGTTGCCCAGCGGGCAGCCGCCCTGGATCATAAAGCCGGGGATCACGCGGTGGAAGGTCAGGCCATTGTAAAAGCCCTCGCTGACCAGCTTCTTGAAATTCTCACAGGTGATGGGGGCGACTTCCTCATTCAGCTCAATGTCGATGATGCCGCCGTCTTCCATAGTAATGCGAACCATAACGCTACAATACTCCTTTTGTGTTGACCCCGCAGCGGGGGTGTGTGGGGCAGAAATGCCTGCCCGGATATCCCTTATAGTATACCATAGGTTTTGCGGGTTTCAACCACGCAGATGCAACCTTTTTGTAAATTCGTCAAAGTTCCGGGGCCGGGAGCCTGCTTATTCCATCTTCATCCGCTTTGTGATGAGTTGGCCGTTCTGTACTGTGCCGTCCGAGATATAATACTTCCACTCGGTCGATCCATCCGACATCAGGTACTCCACAGCAAACACCTGCCCAGCCTGGATTTTTACAGGGTAGTTGTCGGCTGGCAGAATCTCACGGGGTGTCGGCAGCTCCTTGAAGTCCTCGTATGCGTCTTCCAACCGCCAGAACTTTCGGGTCTTGTAGCCCTTTACCATCGAAATATCCTGCTCACCGAAATAGGATGCTGTGTAGGTCTTTCCGTTGACTTCCAGCGCGTCGATCCGTTCCGGTTCCTGCGTCAGATCTTTGGTATGGAGATGTTCCCCATAGTTCTCGCTCAACTGTTTTGCCATGCGAAAATCCGAGTTCAAATACTCCGACTCCACAATATGTGCACTTCCATAGATACCCATGATATCGGTGCGGCGTACCGCTTCCAGCTCCTGATAGCTGCGCCGGAAGTTCTCCACCATCCGATCCTCCCGGTATCGGACCGAAGAAGCTTCATCCGTCGCCTCGATCTCATAGTACCGTTTGCCCTGTTCCATGTTTTCCTGCGCACGCCGGTACTCTTCGCTGTCCTTCTGCCCATTGGCTTCCAGATAGGCCAGATACCGCGGCCCGGTGCTTTCCCAGGTATGGCCCACGTCGGTGCCGTGGAACACGGTCTCAGGATACTGCTCCTTGATCTGTTTCAGAAAATTCTTCTCGACCTCGGTGCCGCCTTCTGTGCCTCCCCAGTCCTTGAACTGCAGATCCAGCAATTCATCATCGTCGGCCTGCATCCACAGGTTCAGAAATTGTGCATCCGTATACGGGAATTCCACAAACAGATCCCGCATTCCTTTTTCGTAATACTCGCCCCAGATGGAAAGTTCCTTGTCGAGAATGCTCTGCTTGCTGTGTTCTTCTCCGTAAAGATAGATTTCGCCCTTCGGCCCATTTTTTACATAACTCCAGAACAGCCCCACCAGCAGGGTCACAATTAGCACGATGGCCGCATATTTCCAGCGTCCGGTCTTTGTTTCCGTTTTCATTTCAATTCCTCTTTCATTTCGGTCATATCTGCCCAGAATCGCTTGGGGCAGTGGGTCATACGGCCTTTTTCGTTGTGGCGGGCCTTGATCTCCAGCGTTTTGTAGAACTGCCGCCAGAGCTCCTGAAACTGCTGCTCCTTTTCATCAGGTGGGGGCAGGGTGAGGGGTTCGGCCAGCTCCATGAACTGAGCCTTGTGGTTCTGGTACAGCAGCACCGCCTGATGGACGGCATCATAGATCAGGAAGTTCTCCTCCGGAAAGCGGGCGCAGAAATGCCCGCGCAGGAGGGGCAGAATATAGTTTTTGGGGTGGATAACTGCGCCCAGCATCCCATCGTGCTCCTGAAAACGGACAAAGCCCTGAAACTTGTCCACTTCCCAGTCCAGGCTCTGCTTCATCTGGTAGAGCGGAGCCACCTCCGGGTGGCCCCGCCGCTTGACGGTGCCTGGCCCCAGCGCAAAGGCCAGATGCAGAAATCGGATGAGCCGCAGCTCCTTATCCTCCCAGCCCGAGAGAAAATCCCGGGTGACGAGGGATTCCGTCTCTTCGCCCAGCTTGGCGCGGAAGCTGGCAAAGACCCGCCGGGCCTTTGCGTGGTCAGTGGGGATCTCCTTCACAGGGTAGAGGGTAGCCGTCTCCCGCTCCGGGGTCCAGACCGCGAAGGGCAGCTCATGCTGGGCAAAGCTCTCAAACACACAGCAGAGAAAGCCCTCGAAGCTGCCATCATAGAGGTAGACCACGTCGGCATCGTGGAGCTTCCGGGTGGGGCTTACAGGGCTCTGGCCAGACATTGCACTGCCTCCTCCCGCACCATTTTCTGGGCTGTGCGGGGCGGCACGCCCTGCTCCACCAGCCGA
>OGRF01002404.1_pt1 | contig 10618 bp, 7 predicted proteins | sample 1553381 | NCBI WGS metagenome assembly OGRF01 (sample SAMEA2580060, study PRJEB22360) | human gut metagenome | biome: human gut; feature: human-associated habitat; material: faeces | place: Denmark | collected 2008/2010
CCGCCGGAAAGGGTATCCGGGTAGCACTTGGCCTTATCCTCCAGATGCACCAGCTCCAGAATGTACTCCACGCGGGGACGGATCTCCTTGCGGGGCACATTGAGCACATGCATGGCAAAGGCCACGTTTTCCTGGGCCGTCTTATTGGGCAGGAGGCGGAAGTCCTGGAAGACGATGCCCATTTTGCGGCGCAAGTAGGGCACGCGGCTCTTGGCCAGTTTATTGACTTCGATGCCGTTGACGAAGACCGACCCCCGCGAGGGCAGTTCTTCATGGGACAAGAGCTTGATGAGCGTCGACTTGCCGGCCCCGCTGGCACCGACGACGAAGACAAATTCGCCCTTGCCGATATGGAGCGATACGTGGTCCAGGGCAATGGAACCATTGTCATAGACCTTGGATACGTTCTTTAATTCAATCATAAAGACCTCCGATGCTGTTGCAGGCGCTTGCGGACGCCCTTGCGCCCTTCCAGGATACGCAGGGCCAGATAGGCATTGCGCAGGGACTGGCGCCGCAGGTGATTGAGGCGGGCCTTGATTTCCGGTGCCAAATGGCCGAGAGATAATTTTTTCGTCACGTCGGCGACGATATCTGCCGCCTCGACGTCTTCCGTCGTACCGCAGACCTTGTCGCCGATGAGGTTGATGAAACTGTCGATTTTCGGGTCATACGACACGGCCGTCGCCGGCACCTGCATGATGGCTGAAAAGATGAGGGCGTGCAGGCGATTGGCAATGACCGCATCCATACAGCCCATGAGAGACATAAATTCCACCGTCGTATAGTGGCCGTCGAGGACGACGGCTTTCGTCTTCATGCGGCTGGCAATATCGCGGCCTGCTTCGACATCGGCCGGGTACTGCATGGGGATAAAGATGACGTGGACGTCCTGTTTTTCCTGCAATTCGTCGGCCGCAGCGGCGATGGCTTCCTTATAGGCATCGTGGTCCTGCCAGTTGCGGACGGCAATGCCCAGGCGCCGGCGGATGCCGGTGATGCCGTGCTTCTTCAGGATGTACAGGCCGATTTTCTTGTCGACGGGATGCATGGACAAGACGGCATCGGCCGTCACGTGGACCGGTGGTTTGGTCACCCCCATGGCAGCCAGTTCAGCCTTGGAATCGGCATCGCGGACGCCGATGACGGCGACGCGCTGCAAGACCTTGCGCACGGCCCGGCGGGCTTTGGCACCGCGGACGGGACCGATACCCTGGGCATAGAGCATGACCGGCTTCTTGAAGAACAAGGCTATTTTCATGATCCACAAGTAATAATAGAGGCTGCGGGCACTGGTCACGTCCTGCAAGAGGCTGCCACCGCCGCTTATAAGAATATCACAGCGGCGAATAGCCGCTGCGATAGCGAAGAAGTTCAGGCGGTGTACAGCCTGTACGTTATGGTTTTCCCGGGTCATGCGGCAGTTGCCGGTGATGACCGTAATGGATACGTCGGGAATGATGTCTTTCAGGGAGCCGACAATGGCAGCCAGCATGGCTTCGTCGCCGGCATTGGCAAAGCCGTAATAGCCGGAAATGACGACTCTAGTCACGATGGGCCACCTGCTTTCCCAGCCACGTCGTCACATAGCTGACGATGGCAATGGCAATGATCAATCCGATGCCGACGACCATGCCCGTCACCCAGCCGTTGATGCCGCGGATGAAGGACATGAGGAAGGGCGTCCGGATATGGGCGAAGGTTTCGACCATGGAGCCGACGCCGATGGCAGCGGCGATGACCAGGAAGAAGTGCAGCAGCTGCGGCCATTTACGGTACAGGGCAGCGACCATGAGGTAGAAAGCCGGATGGCCGATGAGAAATTCCTTTTCCCGCGGACGGGCATAGAGGACATTTTCCAGGAAACGGCGCATGGCCACTTCCACGCCCGGTACGGGGACGCCGGCCGTGTGACCGCTGCGGCCGACGAAGATGACGCCAGCCAGGGCCAGGACGGCCAGGATGAGGATAGTCCCCATCTTGATGGGAATGTTGAGGAAATCCTTGACGAAGACTTTGAGGTCTTCTGGCGAGGCGATGGTCTGTCCCATGAGCGGGAAACGGCGCAGATAGCCGATAGCAACCAGGAGCAGCGGCAGGACGAAGGTCAGCTTGACGCCGCGGTAGAAGTCAAATTCCATGAAGAAGCGGCTATTGCCCAGCATGGCGGCGATATAGAGACCGCCGATCATGGCGACGGCGACGGCAAAGAACAAGCCGATAGTACCGTCGCGGACGACCCGGCCATAGCCGAGCTTCCTGGTGATTTTCTTTTTCTTCCAGTGGTCCAGGGCCAGGAGGATGGCCGCTGTCGGCGCAGCCGTAGCACAGCCGATAGCCCAGACCTGAAGGAACAGGGCCCCTTTGGCGACGACAGCGCCGATGACGGCGCAGACGATGCCGATGGCCATGAGGATATAGTTCTTGCGGTCCGACAGGGGAATGAACAAGTTGAGGACAAAGACGAAGCCGCAGGCTGCTGCCGCTGCCGTAATGGCCAGGAGCAGGCGGTTCGGATAATACGGCGGCATGATGGACGCCTTACCCAAGGTATAGCCGCGGTCCGTCAGTTTCTGCGAAACCATCTTGACATAGGACAAGTTAGTCTGAGTCAGGTTCATACCGTGGAGGGGCTTCTTATAGAGTGGATAGAGATTGACCCGGGCATTGCGTTCCAAATCGCTGATATAGTAGCGCATGGCCGCTTCTTCAGGCGTAATCTTTTCCAATTCTTCCTTGGCCATGGCATAGACGCGGGCCGTGCGGTAATGGACCAGGCCGGCCAGGTCGTACATGCCGTCCTGCTGGTTATACTGGAGCTGGTTGACCGATTCGATCATATAAAAGGGAATATCCCGGTCATTCAGGTTGTCTGCCGTATAGTCCAGCATGGTCTTGCGTTCGGCATTGACCGGCGTATAGCCCAGGACTTCCTTGCCGACGAACATGATGCCCGATACGTTCTGTATCTTATCGGCGCGGTCGAAGAAATGGGCGACCTGTTCTTTCGTCGGATTGCTGTAGTTCGTCGGACGCAGGATGACGTGGAACCCGTGATCCGTAATGGTCCTGGCATCAGCACTGAGGATGCCAAGGTTGACGTCACCCAGGCCAGGCATGACGCCTTTGATGCCGGCCATGCGGTACTGGCCGTTGGACATGATCTTCACCTTGTCATCGCCCAAGCGGGCCTTGAGGTCCGATACGACTTCATCGAAATACAAGTCCTTCTGGCTCTGGGGCTTGCCAATGAGGTAGTAGTCATAAGACTTGTCCGTCAGGCCGAACTGGGGATAATAGAGATCGGCGCCGAGTTTCGTCACCAGCGACAGTTCGCCGCGCTGAGTCAGTTTGTTGAGGGTTGCATCGTAAATAGTAAAGCTCGTCACGCCGGCATCGCGGCACATCTGGAGAGCCGTGTCGAGGTCGTAGCCGTCGTTCCGGGCCATGACGACGATAGCATCGTAATCCATAGCCTGTTCTATCGTCATCGACTTGTCTTCTATGGCATTGCGCTGTACGCACATGACCAGCGCACAGACGAGGCCGATGAAGACGGCCAGTATCATCGCCAGCATACTGCGTTTATTCATATTTGTCATTCTTTTCACCTTATCTATGAGTTGCTCACCTGGCCATGGATGGTCAGGAGGCCGTCGCGCATGGTTACGCTGTCCGGCTGGATTCCCAAGGGAAAGCCGGCAAAGTCGTAAATATCAGCACTCGCCATCTGCGTCGTGCTGATCTGCATGCCCATGCCTTCCACCGTCACTGACGACGGGATGAACATGAGCTTCGACCCTTTCATGCCAAAATGACCGCGGACGTCGGCCTGGGCCGACACGAGGCCGCCCAGTTTCACCCGCCCCTGGACGCGGACAGCATCGTCTTCAAAAGAGACTTGCGGGTCCTTCAAGCCTTCGACTTTTTTCACGAGGAATTTTTCCAGCTCCTCGCTGCGGATGGACGCCGTCATTTCCCCGCTCTCTGCCCGCGTGACCCGTACTTCCTGATCGGCCAGGGCCAGGAGCGGCTTGAAGTGGACGCCGTAGAGATTACAGTCGAAGTGGGCGAAGGTCAAATCGCCAGCTTGGAAGTTGGTGGCATGGACGGTAATGGCGTCGATGTCGCCGAGGAAGATTTTGGCTCCCGGCGACGCCTGGACGCGGACATCATCGCTGTGCAGATTGAGCGTCGCCGACAAGGCTTGGCAAAGGCCGACTTCGGCCAGCTGCGGTGCATAGGAATTGGCACCGACCAAGAAGGCTGCGACGATGACAAAGAAAATCATCCATTTTTTCATTTAGAGCTCCTGCTTTGCTAACTTCTTTTCTTTCTCCTGCTGCAAATAGCCTTCGATGAAGATGTCCAGGTCGCCGTCCATGACAGCCTGGATATTGCCCGTTTCGACATTGGTCCGGTGGTCCTTGACCAGGTTGTACGGGTGGAACACGTACGAGCGGATCTGGCTCCCCCATTCGATAGCCTGGTGGACGCCGCCGATTTCGGCTTTCAGTTTTTCCTGCTTTTCCTGTTCCAGTTCAAAGAGTTTAGCCCGCAGGTATTTCAGGCACATTTCCTTATTCTGCAGCTGTGACCGTTCATTCTGGCACTGGACGACGATGCCCGTCGGCATATGGGTCATGCGGACAGCGGAACTCGTCTTGTTGACGTGCTGGCCGCCGGCACCGGAGGCGCGGAAGTAATCGACGCGGACGTCGTCCATATTGATTTCGACATCGACGTCGTCCGGCAGTTCCGGCATGACATCGACAGCTGTAAAGGACGTGTGGCGCCGGGCTGCGGCATCGAAAGGCGAAATGCGGACCAGGCGGTGGACGCCTTTTTCCGATTTCAAATAGCCATAGGCGTATTCGCCTTCGACGCGGAAGGCAGCGCTCTTGATACCCGCTTCATCACCGGGCTGCATATCCAGGACGGTCAGTTTGTAGCCATTGCGTTCGGCCCAGCGGGTGTACATGCGGATGAGCATCTGTGCCCAGTCCTGAGCTTCCGTACCGCCGGCACCGGCGTGGAAGGTGATGAGGGCGTTGCACTTGTCGTATTCGCCGGACAAGAGGAGCCGTACTTCCCGCTTTTCGATGTCCTTGAGCAGGTCGTGGTACTGCTTTTCAATGTCTTCGGCAAAGGAGGCGTCGCCATCTTCCATGGCCATTTCCAAATAGTCGCTGAGGTCATCAGCTTTGCGGACAAGTTCTTCGTGGCCTTCGACTTCCGTCTTGAGCAGCGTCGCTTCCTGGGAAATCTTCTTGGCCTTGTCCGGGTCATCCCAGAAGGTCGGGTCACTCATCTGCATATCTAAATCCATGATACGTTCTTTTTTCCGAGGTAAGTTAAAGTGAATCCCCGATTTCTTGTATTCTATGTTTGAGGTCTTCCAGCGGTTTACGCATTTCATCTAACAACACAAGTATCACCATCTTTCATAAAACATAACTATAATAGGATGTTCACAGAATTCGCGCGGGCGCCCCACATGGGCGCCCCTACGGCTGCCTTTTACTGCTTTTCTCTCTCTTCATCGCGCTTGATGTCTTCGGCGCTGACGGGTTTGCTTTCTTCATGGACTTCATGAGCCCCTTGGAGATGATCTTCTGCCTGCGGTACGGGCTTGCTGTACGTGACCTGGATATGGTAGAGGAAGGTAACGACAGTCCGCTTGATGGAGTCGATCATTTCTTCAAACATTTCATAGGCTTCGAATTTGTATTCGACGAGCGGGTTCTTCTGGCCATACGCACGCAGGTTGATGCCTTCTTTGAGGGCGTCCATGGCGTCGAGGTGGTCCATCCACTTGCTGTCGACGACGCGGAGCATGATGGCCTTTTCCAGTTCCTTCATAGTCGTTTCGCCGATTTCCTTGAGGCGTTCGTCGTAGAGGTCGACGGCGATCTGCTTCAATTTATCCTGGACTTCCACACGGCTCAGGTTTTCCAGTTCTTCTACAGTCGTCGCGTTCTTAGGCACGAAGTACTGCTGCATCTGAGCCAGGAGGCCGGCGAAATCCCATTCTTCCGGATAGAGCTTTTCGTCAGCGTATTTATCCAGGCCATCGTGGATGATATCGTCGACCATGCCCATGATGGTATCGCGCAGGGAATCGGCTGTCAGGACCTGGCGGCGCTGGCCGTAGAGGACTTCACGCTGCTGGTTCATGACATCGTCATATTCCAGGACGTACTTACGGATTTCAAAGTTGTGGCTTTCGACTTTCTTCTGGGCCTTTTCAATGGACCGGGTGATCATCTTGGCCGTAATCGGTTCGTCTTCATCCATGCCCAGCTTATCCATGAACTTGGAAATATTGTCCGAGCCGAAGATACGCATGAGGTCGTCTTCCAGGGACAGGAAGAACTGCGTCGTACCGGGGTCGCCCTGACGGCCGGCACGGCCGCGCAGCTGGTTGTCGATACGGCGGCTTTCATGGCGTTCCGTACCGATGATCATCAGGCCGCCCAGTTCGGCGACGCCCGGCCCGAGCTTGATATCCGTGCCGCGGCCAGCCATGTTGGTGGCAATGGTGACCATGCCCTTCTGACCGGCGTTCTTGATGATTTCCGCTTCTTTTTCATGGTATTTGGCGTTGAGCACGTTGTGGACGATGTTTTCCTTATCCAGGAGCTGGCTGAGGATTTCCGACTGGTTGATGGACGTCGTACCGACCAGGATCGGCTGGCCCGTAGCGTGGCGCTTCTTGACTTCTCGGACGACGGCGCGGTACTTGGCGTTCTTCGTCTTGTAGATGACGTCCGGCAAATCCTTACGGATAGCCGGCTTATTGGTCGGGATGACGTAGACGTCGAGCTTGTAGATCTTGTTAAATTCGTCTTCTTCCGTCTTAGCCGTACCAGTCATGCCGGCCAGTTTCTCGTACATACGGAAGTAGTTCTGGAAGGTAATCGTAGCCAAGTTCTTGCTTTCGCCCTGGACCTTGACGTTTTCCTTGGCCTCAATGGACTGATGGAGACCATCGCTGTAACGGCGGCCGAACATGAGGCGCCCGGTAAATTCGTCGACGATGACGATTTCACCGTTCTTGACGACGTAATCCTTGTCGCGGTGCATCATGAAGCGCGCCCGCAGGGCCTGGATAACCAGGTGGTTCAAGTCGAGATGTTCGTTGTCGAACATGTTGCTGATGCCCAGCATCTTTTCGACTTTGGCAACGCCCGAATCGGTCGGCGCAATGGTCTTCTGCTTTTCGTCCATCGTGTAGTCGTCCTTGGTGAAGGTCTTGACGATGCCTGCCAGCGTATAATAGAGGTCCGTCGATTTTTCACCAGGGCCGGAAATGATGAGCGGCGTCCGCGCTTCGTCGATGAGGATCGAGTCCACTTCGTCGACGATACAGTAGTTGAGCGGCCGCTGTACCATCTGGTCTTCACTGATGACCATGTTGTCGCGCAGGTAGTCGAACCCAAATTCGTTGTTCGTCCCATACGTGACGTCAGCGTTGTACGCCCGGCGGCGCTGGTCATACGTGAGGTCGTGGACGATGAGGCCGACAGACAGGCCGAGGAACTTATAGATGCGGCCCATATCTTCGCTGTCGCGGGTAGCCAGGTAGTCGTTGACCGTGACGACGTGGACGCCCTTGCCCGTCAGGGCATTGAGGTATACCGGCAAAGTCGCAACCAGGGTCTTCCCTTCACCAGTACGCATTTCGGCGATATCCCCGCGGTGGAGGACGATGCCCCCCAGGAGCTGGACGTCGAAATGGCGCATGCCCGTCACACGGCGCGACGCTTCACGGACGACGGCAAAAGCTTCGGGCAGAATGTCGTCCAACGTTTCTCCGTTGGCCAGGCGATTCTTGAACTCGAAGGTCTTTTCCTGCAGCGATGCATCGCTCAGGCCTGCCAATTTCGGTTCCAGGTCGTTGATGCGGCGGACAATAGGCCACATCTTCTTTAATTCATGTTCGGTATTATTCCCGAGCAGTCTTTGTATCAGTTTATTAAACACCTATCCGAGACCTCCAATTTACACAATTTGCAATCTACTCTGTGATATTATATCAATTATACATTATACCCCGACTACGACTCACAATGCAATACCTATTTCCCATATACAACAACGCATGAATATGCTAAAATAGTTTTATTATTTATATACCGCGTGAAAGGGGTTTTATGATTATGATGCAATATGATGTTTCCATATTGACGGCCTTTGCCTTGTACCTTCTGGTCATGCTGGCAATCGGCGTCTATTATTCCCGGTCCCAGCAACGGCTGAGCGACTATATCCTCGGCGGACGCAGCCTGGGGCCTTGGATCACTTCCATGAGCGCCGAAGCGTCAGACATGAGCGGCTGGATGCTCATGGGCGTCCCGGGTTTCGCTTATTCGACAGGCATCTCGGCTGCCTGGATTGCCATTGGCATCGCCATCGGCACGTACCTCAACTGGCAGTTCGTCTCCCAGCGCCTGCGCAACTATACGGAAGTTGCTAACAATAGCCTGACCATGCCGGACTACTTGAAAAACCGCTTCCACGATGACAAAAATATCATCCGCATCATCTCTGCCATCTTTATCCTCATATTCTTCCTTATATACACGTCGTCCGGTTTCGTCTCCGGCGGCAAACTCTTTGAATCGGTCTTCGGCATGGATTACTTCTCGGCCCTCCTGCTCAGCGCCGGCGTCGTCGTCATCTACACCTTCCTGGGCGGCTTCATGGCTGTCTGCTGGACCGACTTCATCCAGGGCTGCATGATGTTCCTGGCCATCGTCCTGGTCCCCGTCGTCGGCATGATCGCCTTCGGCGGCTGCGACGCCGTCATGACCCGATTAGCTACGACGGCACCGAACCTCCTGGAAATGGCACCGGACACGACGACGACAGGCATCATCGGCATCATTTCCGCCCTGGCCTGGGGCGTCGGCTATTTCGGCCAGCCTCATATCCTGGTCCGCTTCATGGCCATCGGTGACCCGACGGAACTGAAGAAATCGAAACACATCGCCATGACCTGGGTCGTCATCTCCCTGGCCGCTGCCGTCCTGGTCGGCCTGGTCGGCAAAGTCGTCGTCCCGACGCCCTTAGCCGGCGCGGACTCGGAAAAAGTCTTCCTGGTCATGAGCCGCCAGCTCTTCCCGCCGTTCGCATCGGGCCTCATCTTGTCGGCTGTCCTGGCCGCCATCATGAGTACCGCCTCATCGCAGCTCCTGGTCACGGCATCGGCTATCTCCAAGGATTTTTATCACACCTTCATCCGCAAGAATGCCAGTGAAAAAGAACTCATATACGTCAGCCGCCTGACGGTCCTCGTCGTCGCCGCTTGTGCCATCGTCCTGGCCCTCAACCCGAATAGCTACATCCTGACCATGGTCTCCTACGCCTGGGCTGGCTTCGGTGCCGCCTTCGGCCCGACCATCCTTCTGTCCTTGTACTGGAAACGCATGACCAAGAATGGCGCCCTGGCCGGCATCATCGTCGGCGGCCTGACCGTCCTCATCTGGAAACAATTCGCCTGGTTCGGCCTCTACGAAATCGTACCGGGCTTCCTCTTCTCGCTCATCGCCATCTACATCGTCAGCAAACTCGATGGCGGACCGAGCCAGGAAATCCAGGATGAATTCGAACAAGCCATCCACCACACGCCTAAAATCAGCGTCCTCCATAATGAAGAGGAATGAGGAACGTGCCGTTCCTCCGTGGTTCGTTTGCCGTGATTCGTGATTCGAAAAGGCATACAAATGCAGAACGCCAAACGACCCACGAACCACAAAAGAGGCTGTCGCAAAAGCGACAGCCTCTTTTATTCATTCAACGATGAACGGCTCTTAATATTCCGGTTCAATCAAGCCGTATTTGCCGTGTTTCCGTTTGTAGACGACGTTGATCGTGTCGGTCTTGGAATTGAGGAAGACGAAGAAATCGTGGCCTACGAGGTTCATCTGCAAGATAGCTTCTTCCACGTCCATCGGACGAGCGGCGAATTTCTTGACGCGGGCGACTTCAAAGGTTTCTTCCGGAACGGCCGGGCCTTCGACGAGAGCATCATTGAAAGCGCCTTTCTTCATGCGGCGGGCGATTTTCGTTTTATATTTATGAATCTGGCGTACCAGTTTATCATAGACTAAATCGATAGCAGCATACATATCATCGTTGGCTTCAACGCCGCGGAGAACGACGCCGTCCACTTTCAACGTGATTTCAGCGATTTTCCGATCTTTTTCTACAGAAAGCAGGGCCTGGACATTGACTTCGTTATCAAAGTATTTCGTAACTTTCTTTTCCTGTTTTTCAACGTGATCTTTCAGAGCCGGTGTAATTTCTAAATTTTTACCTCTAACGATGGTTGCCATAAAACATCCCTTCCTTTCGTGGGGAGATCCTGTCTAAGAAATGTATGGCTTTCATTCCTTGTGGTCTCTTCCCTTATATGTATAGTATTCAACACGGAGATGCAAATTCCTTCTAAAAAAACAAAAAAATTTGAATTTTTTTTATTTTGGGCCTGACGGCCAGGCCGGTCGCAGGTCGTCTCGGACTCAGATGCCGCTTTGCGGCAACAGATTCAAACTAACAACATCGCCTCGAGTAACCCTCGGCTCGTGGAAAAAATCGTGGCTCGTGGTTCATT
>OGRF01002419.1_pt1 | contig 10556 bp, 5 predicted proteins | sample 1553381 | NCBI WGS metagenome assembly OGRF01 (sample SAMEA2580060, study PRJEB22360) | human gut metagenome | biome: human gut; feature: human-associated habitat; material: faeces | place: Denmark | collected 2008/2010
GATTCCCGGGATACCGGAGGAAAAACTTGAACGGTTATTTTCTCAGATAGAAAGTAAAATTCTGTTTTCACAGTCTGTACGGCAGATGCAGAAGAGATTATTTCGCCGTTTAGCCGGTCTTGCTGCTATGCTTGCCGTTTGTACGACTGCCGGATATTATCTTTTTAAGGCTCCCTCAGAAACCGTATTACCGGAGAAGCAAGAAGCTGTCCTTATCCAACCCGGTCGTCTTCAGGCCCGGCTGATTTTATCGGATGGCTCTACGGTTCTGTTGGATAGTTCCACCGTCGTGAAAGATTTGCCGGGACAATTAATCAAGACCGCTGCTACTCCCGTTCTGGATTACTCTGCGACAACATCCGGGGTGACAGAAGAAGCATTCAATGTCATTACTGTCCCCCAGGGAGGAGAATATAAGCTCATCCTGGCCGACGGTACGCAGGTTTGGCTGAATTCGGGCTCCTCCCTGAAATATCCGGTCGCTTTTGTAAAAGACAGCCGGCAGGTAGACCTGAACGGAGAAGCCTATTTCGAGGTAACGAAAGACAGCCGGCCTTTCATCGTGAGGACTTTCGATATGGATATCAAGGTATTAGGAACTTCGTTCAATATTTCAGCTTATGGAAATGATGATTGCATCCGGACGACTTTGGTCGAAGGAAAAGTCATCGTAGCCAATAAGCACGATGAGTGCGAATATACGATGGCTCCCGGACATGCCTGGACGTATACCCGCTCCACCGACAAAACGGAAATGACAGAATGCGATACGGAATTGTATACGTCCTGGATCAAAGGAATATTTAAATTCCGGGATATGCCCCTCGAAGAGATTATGCAAAAATTGAACCGGTGGTACGGGTGCTCCGTCCGGTTCGAAAACGAACGGTTGAAACAACTGCGGTTTAGTGGTACTGCCAAAAAGGATAGACCCATCGGATATTTATTAGAAATGATCCAGTCAATCACAAAGGTAGATTTTGAAATTGAAGGGACATCGGTTGTCGTAAAAAGCAGATAAAAGAAAAACAGGGAGCTCTCACCCTCCCTGTCTGAATCAATAAACAACGGTCACTGCTGATAGTTTGCAAGCGGTCAGGTAGTGATGTATTTACTAATTAAATAACAAATGTATGAAAAAAACAGGTAGAATTCAAATTTTGAAACACATGCGAAATCTGTTTCTCTTCATTTTGCTTTCTGCTTCAAGTGTCTGGGCTAAGGGAAGTTATTCCCAGGAGACTCAATTGAAGCTGAATGTTAAAAATGGAACACTGGAATCGATTTTTAATCAGATCACCAGGCAAAGCCAACTGGAGTTTTTTTACAACACCAATGCGTTGGATGTAAAACAAAAAGTGGATTTATCCAAAAAAACGGGAACGTTGGATGAAATCCTGAAGGAAATTCTGGGAGATAAATATAGGTACAGGATAAAGGATCAGTATATTTTGATTTCGGAAGTAGAACCCGAAATGCAGGCGGAGAAAAAATCGGTGACTATAAACGGACAAGTGAGAGACCGGAAAGGGGCTGTTATTCCCGGAGTGACCGTATTATTAAAAGGTACTACCCTGGGAACTGCTACCGACATGAACGGGGAATTTAAAATCACCGTACCGGAACAGCCTGAAATCATCCTCCAATTCTCTTTTATCGGTATGAAGAATAAAGACGTCGAATACAAAGGAGAACCTGCTCTGAAAATAGTACTGGAAGAGGATGTGGCAGAAATGGAGGAAGTGATCGTTACCGGTATTTTCACCCGTAAGGCAGAGAGTTATACCGGAGCTGCAGTGACCGTCACTCAAGATCAATTGAAACGGGTAGGTAACCAGAATATTTTCCAGAGTTTGCGTAATATCGACCCTTCTTTGGCTATCAGCGATAACCTGGATTTCGGTTCCGACCCCAACAAACTGCCGGATATGAAACTGCGCGGAACTTCTTCTTTCCCCGGTGCAGACGACGGATTGGACCTGAAAGGCAACTACATGAACAAGCCCAATCAACCCCTGTTTATTCTGGACGGATTCGAGGCGAGCGTCGAGAAAATTTTCGATATGGATATGAACCGGGTGGAGAGTGTGACTATCCTGAAAGATGCTTCTGCCAAGGCCTTGTATGGTTCCAAAGCAGCCAATGGGGTGGTGGTTATCGAGACCAAACGTTTGTTATCCGGACAGCTGAGGGTGACTTATAACGGGAGTCTGGATATCGAAGCGCCCGACCTGACCAGTTATGATTTGTGTAACTCACTCGAAAAACTCGAAGTAGAAAAAGTAGCCGGGTACTATATAACAGAACGTAGTCCCGAACAACGGGATTATCTCGAAAAATTGTATGCAACCCGGAAAAAAGCAGCGCTGGAAGGGTTGGACACCGACTGGTTGTCTAAACCGTTGCGTACCGGCATAGGGCATAAACATTCCCTCTCTTTTGAAATGGGCGACGAAAATCTGCGGGTGATAGCCGATGTGTCCTATAATCAGATAGCCGGTGTAATGAAAGAATCCGGACGTACCAATCTGGCCGGAAGTATGAATGTCTCTTATCGGTTGAAGAATTTCCTTTTTAAGAACATTATGAGTATTACCAGTAATAAGAGTACCGATTCTCCTTACGGCACTTTCCGGGATTATGCCAGTATGAATCCCTATTGGCGGGCAACCGATAGCAATGGAAATATTCCGAGATACGCCGAAATTATCGATTTGGGATACAATAGTTATAAATATATCACCAATCCGTTATATAACTCGACCTTAAATACGAAATTGGATGCCAGTTATCTGGAATTTACGAATAACTTTTATGCCGAATGGACGATTCTGGAAGGGTTGAAAGCTACTGCCCGTATCGGTATTACTACCAAGAAAAACGAAGCCGATTCTTATTATCCGGCTAATCACACTAAATTTGAAAACTATTCCAAAGAAGATTTCTTCCGTAAAGGTTCGTATCAGTTGAATAATGGAAAAAGCAGTGACCTGAGCGGTGATTTCAATATCAATTATTCAAAGTCTATCGATAAACATTATCTGTTTTTGAACGGAGGACTTTCTTTGAGCGAAAAGACTTTTGACGAAGTGATTCATTATGCCGAAGGTTTCCCGAGCGATAAGATGGACCACATCATGTTCGCTCGCCAATATGCCAAAGATTCACGGCCGACAGGCCTCGAAAATACCACCCGGGATATGGGTATTTTGGGCGTATTCTCCTATTCTTACGATAACCGTTATCTGACGGACATCACTTTGCGGTCGAACGGCTCTTCTCAATTCGGGAAGAACAACCGCTGGGCTTTGTTCTGGAGTGCCGGACTGGGATGGAACATTCATAATGAAAAATTCCTGCGGGAATCCAAGATTGTAAAACAGCTGAAACTAAGAGGTTCGGTCGGATATACCGGTAATCAGAATTTCAGTGGTTATCAGGCTATTTCTACTTATAAATATTATCTGGATAAATCTTATCAGGATTTTATCGGTTCTTATTTACTCGGCTTGGCCAATGATGATTTGAAATGGGAACAAAAGCTGGATTATGCTTTGATTCAGCGGTTGACTTTACGTTTCAACTACTATGTCGCTTATACGGACAACTTACTGACAGACATATCCCTGCCAACCTCTACCGGTTTCTCCACCATGAAAGAAAACCTGGGAAAAGTAAAGAATGACGGGTTCGAACTCGATGCTTCGTATACGGCTTTCCAAAACCGGGACGGCTATGTAAATTTCACTTTCTCGATAGCCACCAATAAGAATAAGATCATGAAAATTTCAGATGCGCTGAAAAAATACAACGACGAGCAGGATAAGATTGCAGCCAGCAGAAATCAGGGAGCGCCGGTGAAGAAATATGCCGAAGGCATGTCGATGAATGCGATTTGGGCAGTGCCTTCTATGGGTATCGATCCGGCAACGGGCCGGGAGATCTATATCAACCGGAAAGGACAGATGACTTATACTTGGAATGCAAACGATATGATCGTCTGTGGAGACTCGGAATCCAAATACCGGGGAAATTTCGGTGTAAACGGAGAGTATAAAGGAATCGGTTTAAGCGTGGTATTCCGTTACCTCGGCGGAGGGAAAATGTATAATCAGACCCTGGTAGACCGTGTTGAAAATATCGATGTGTATTATAATGTAGACCGGCGGGTATTGAGCGGAAGATGGCAGGAACCAGGACAGCATGCCGATTATAAGATTCTGGGTGACTATTGGGACTCAGAAAATGAAGTATGGGTGAATGAGAAAACCCGGGCTACTTCCCGATTCGTTCAAAAACGGAATGAACTGGATTTTGCTTCCCTGACTGCCTATTATGATTTCAAACGGGAATGGATTCAGAAGATCGGACTGGAACGGCTGAAATTATCTTTCTATATGAACGATATCTACAAATTCTCTTCGATCAAAGTGGAAAGAGGTTTGGATTATCCTTTCGCCCGTACGATGTCATTTGCACTGTCGGCTACTTTCTGATTTTGTTGCACCCAATTAAATGAAAAGAAATATGAAAAGAATGTTGAAATATATCATTGCTTCCAGCCTGATACTGATGTTTTCCGGCTGTAATGACTGGCTCGATGTGCAACCGAAATCTGAAATCCGTTCAGATATTCAGTTCGAAACAGAGGGAGGATTCAAAGATGCCCTGATCGGGGTCTATCTGGGATTGACCGAAGATGCCCTGTATGCCAAAGATCTGACCTGGCATTTTGTTGATATTCTGGCTCAGCAGTATCCTCTGCATTCATTGAGTACGAATATCGGTATCAAAAATTACGAGTACACCTCAACAACGGTGATGCCCCGGATTGAAAATATCTGGCTCAAAGCTTACAATGCAATTGCCAATATCAACAACGAACTGGAATATCTGGAGAAGAAAAAGAGTATTCTGGATCCGATCAATTATGCTATTATTAAAGGCGAATTGCTGGGTTTGCGGGCTTATGTTCATTTCGATCTGATCCGGCTGTTCGGCTATGGAAATGTAGCCGGAAGAGAGGAAGTCTTATCTAAGGAAACGATCCCTTATGTGACGGAATATACCAAAGATATTACTCCACAGTTGACTTATGCACAAACCTTTAAGCTGATGGAACAGGATCTGACGGATGCATTGGCATTGTTGAAAGAAGATCCGGTGTATGATACGGAACGTCCCGAGGACTATTACCATGTGGTCAATAGCGACGGATTTTATGACAAACGGTCGATGAGAATGAATTATTACGCGGTCAGAGGTCTGATGGCCAGAATGATGTTGTGGCAAGGCAAGAAGAAAGAGGCCTTGGAAGCGGCTGTCGAAGTGATCGAACATGCACCTTATTCTTGGGTCAGCCAGGCAGCTGTTTCGAATCCGACACTGAAAGACCGGGATATGATTTTCGTGGATGAACATCTTTTTACACTCAATGTCATTAAACTGGGCGACCTGATCAATTCATATCTCGATCCGACTATCAACAACAATTATGAACTGCTTTACCAGAGTAAAACAGTGGCTGACGGGATTTATGAAATCAACAATGGGGTCGGAGTATCGGATTACCGGTATATGTACTTATACGATATTTCGGGAACGAACTATGTGACGGCAAAATTGATACAACGCGATTATTACAATGACAAATATTCGAAACGTATTCCTTTGATGAAGATCTCCGAAATGTATTATATCGCTGCCGAATGTTTGTTGAACGGTGAGACAAAAGATCTGGGAAAAGCCCGGGAATATATGAATACGGTCCGGGAAAAACGGGGAATTATTATCCCGATCCCGGAAGGAGCCGATGAAGCAACCCTGGAAACGGAGATCCAGAAAGAATACCGGAAAGAGTTCACCTGCGAAGGACAATTATTCTACTATTATAAACGTAAAATGATTTCTCCGATTCCGGGCACTTCTATTACCTTAACCGATAAGAATACGATGCTGCCTTATCCGGATGTGGAGATCGATTTCGGGCAGAGAGAACAATAACAGGATTTGAATATATAAATTGATGAAGTATGAAAAGACATATCGTTTATTCAGGGATAATCGCCATGCTGACCTATTGTCTATGGGGATGTGAGGAAGAGAAGACATTGCAGTATGTAAACAATCCGGCCATTAATTTTACCGGAGGAACCGGGCTCTTTTCGTTTATCGCCACTCCCGACTTAGCGGATACGGTATTGACCGTCGGATTGGAAATCATGGGATATGCAGCAGACGTTGACCGGGAAGTGAATGTAGAAGTATTACAGGATAGTACGACTGCTATCGACTATGAATTGCTGACTCCGACAATTATCGAAAAAGGGAAATACACCGGACAAGTAAAAGTGAGGGTGAAAAATACACCCTTACTGAAAGAAAAAGAAGTACGTCTCTGGTTGGTATTGAAAGAATCAGATGATTTTTCCGTCGGGGTGAGCGGGATGAACCAGAGCATTTTGAAGTGGAGTAACCGGTTGATCCAGCCTGCCAACTGGAGATGGTTACGCTATTATTTCGGTACTTATAGCACCCGTTTTTATGAGTTCATCATCGAAGTAACCGGAAGAACCGAGTTTCCTTATAATCACCCCGACGCTTCTCTGGAACCGATGGGGGTTGATGAGGTGGAAGCCTGGGCCAATATGGTGAGAGACGCTTTAGACGAATACAATGCCACACACGATGATGTGCTGAGACATGATGACGGAGATGCTAAAGGACAACCTGTAGTGATCCCTTAATATTGATCTGATTTTAAATAATGAAAATGATGAAACGAAATAATATATTGATTTGGATAAGTGTACTCTTTCTCGCTTTAGTTTTTTCTGCTTGCTACGACGATGAGAGTACTTACGACACGAATATCATCCCCGAAGTAGTGATCGATACGACGGGAATACCTGCCCGTCATTCGGTGTTTTTCAACCATACGATGACCCTGGAGCCTAAAATTTATAAAAAAGGAGATCCGGATGCCGAATTGGAATACCTTTGGCGGATCGATGTCAGTTCGAGCGATACGACAAGAATGGTATTGGGACATGAACCTAAGTTGAATGCTAAAATTACGGTTTCTCCGAATACGCTGGATTATACATTGTCATTGACGGTAACCGATAAATCAAACGGATTGCAATATTATATGTATTGGAAAGTATTCGTTTCCAGTGAGTTCGGAGAAGGATTGATCGTTGCCGATACCAAAAATGGGTCGACTTCGGATCTGAACCTGATTATGGCCAACGAATTTACCGAAGGGTTTAAAAACGAGGGAAAGGATATCATTCACCGGAATTTATATTCACAGAGTAATGGAGAGGAAATCGATGGGGTGGTCTGCGGAGTGTATTATGGAAATGTATACAATAAACGGAGAATTACCGCTATTACACCAAATTCTATCGTACGTTTGAATCCGCTCGATTATCAGTTTATGGACAGGGACGGCGATGCTTTCTTTATCCCGATGGAAAAAATCGCTCCGGCCTATATTTGCAATGGCTATACTTCCGAATACCTGGTAATCAATAAAAAAGTCGCCATTTTATCAGCTCAGCACAATACTAAATACGGTTATCCTTATACCGGTGATTATGAAGTTAAAAAGTATATTGCCGTCAACCCTTCTACCTATTATAATTCTGTCGGGGGAGGCGTTGTGTATGACGAGAAACACAATCGTTTCCTTTGGCTTCCTTACTTCTATAATTCGTCTCCGATGGTAGAATGTAAAGCTTTTGCCGGGGGAGAGTTCGATCCGAACAATGTGGGAGATAAAACTTGCCTGTTCGCTGATTTAGGAAATCTGAACGATTACTATTTTGTCATGAAAGATCGGCAGGCCGAAAACTATTACATTTATGTCGTCGATGGAAATACCGGAGGCAAGGACAACGGTATGTTGGGCAAACATATCTATAATATCAGTCATTGCCCAAAGATCGGGCAGGCGGTTGCCTATGTATTCTCTCCTTTGGAAAATACCTTGTATTATGCTACGGATTCTGAAGTGTATGCCGTTATGCTGGCTACAGAAAACCTGATGACAGAGTTGCGGTATCCGACTTCTGCCGGGAATCCGTTGGCAACCGGAGAGAAAATTACTTCTCTGGAAATTCATAAAGGAGATGGATATGCGACTTTGGGCGAACGTACCGAAGAGGGAAAAGTCGTAAAGGATCAGGTCGGTTCGGAATACCGTCTGTTGCTGATGACAACGTATAATGAGACTTCAAAAGAGGGAGTGGTTTACACCTTACCAATCAAGAACCTGGGAGCAGGGGTGATTGCTGAAAATTATGTGAAGCGCTTCGGAGGATTCGGCCGCGTTTTGGCTACTTATCCTCAGGGTAAATAGCCTGTGTGCCGGGATAGGCTGATGTGTCCGAACAACACATTAGCCTATCATTTTTCTCTTCTTTACTAAAATGAAACGATTCCAATCTCTTGAGTAATTCAGCGGTTATAAACGATCCCCCTAACTTCCGACATCTTTGTTCCCGTTGGTTTCCAGTTCACCGGATAGGAAAAGAGATGGTAAAACGGCTTCCTTTACCGACTTCACTCTCTACGCGAATGGTGCCGCCATGAGCTTCGACAAAGTCTTTCGAAATAGCCAGGCCTAAACCACTCCCCTGCACTTTTGTGCCTGGGACACGGAAATACCGATCGAAAATACTTTGATGATAGCGGGGATCTATTCCTTTTCCGAAATCCTGCACATATATTTCGAGCTGGTGTGCCTGTCGGACAACCCCGATGATCACCCGCGAATTTTCAGGCGAATAATGGATGGCATTCGACAGCAGGTTAGTCACAACCCAAGCAATCTTTTCACTATCTACAAAAAGTTTCGGAACTTTTTCTTCAGGATAGTCCACTTCGATATTACATTTAAACCGGTCAGCCAGGACACGGGTGGCATTGACTGCATAAGTGATCAACTCTATCGGCTTGGTCACCTTAGGATTCAGCTGCAATTTGCCGGTTTCCACCTGTGTCATCTTCAGCAATTCGCCCGTAATATTCAACAAACGATCGCTATTTTCCTGAATACTCAAGGCCAAAGCCCGTTGTTCTTCGTTCAGATCACCGATCCGCCGGTCTTCCAGTAATTTCAGGCTCATCAATATAGCCGAAATAGGCGTTTTCAACTCATGCGATATCGTAGAAATAAAAGTCGTCTTTGCAGTATCCAGTTCTTTAAACTCCGTAATGTTTTTCAGCCAAATCACATTTCCCCCGAAATGTACATGCTGTTCCCCGGGTTCGGTTGTTTGTATCGGAATATATTGTGCCTGAAAATAACTTTCTTTATTATCTGCATAAATTTTAAGCGGTTCGCGGGAATCTGCAGGAGTCACCAATTCCCGGACCAAACGACGCAACAAATCATTTTTCAGGGCCAATTCGGCAGCAGCTTTCCCGATCACGTCTTCCCGTTTCAGATTCAACACCGACAAAGCTTCGTCGTTGGCAAACAATATTTTCCGTTGTTCATCCAACCCCAGGATAGGCTCATGAATACTATTGACAATCCCTTCGACATATTTTTTAGCCGTGAGAATATCCGCCAGTATACTTTGCCGGTATTCGGACAATTTAGCAGCCATATTATTAAATGAAGTCGCCACTTCTTCAAATTCCCGGGTATCTTTAAAATGTAACCGTTTATCGTAATTGCGGTTAGAAATCTCCACAATCCCATCCATCAATTCCCGGATAGGACGAGTGATAGACCCCGGGAAAACCATTAGAATCCCTAAAGCGATCACCACACAAACGATGCCCACGACATAAATCCACAACAAAGCATTGGTAGCTGTACGTCCGGCAATCTCACTCTTATGGTAAATAGAGTGCATATTGACTTGTATAATATCGTTCAAGTCCTGCCGCAACTGCCTGACCACCAGCTGACCGGTATCTTTCTTAAACTGTTCGAAATGCATCATCAAACGGGTCGTCACTTCGGCTTCGTCTTTCTCGGTAATATTATTCTGCTGTTTCCGGAGATTATCGATAAATACATTTACCGCCGCCGTATCTTTACCTATATTCTCCAAAGAATACAACATCTGGCGCGCATAGCTCAACGACTGATAATTATCCGCCAGAATATTCCTGGTATCCGTCGACATATCGGTAATGTACTTTCCGGCCACTACTCCCAATATCAAAATCAGAATAAACAGGATGCCAATCCCATAGGTAAGCTTAGTTTTAATTTTCATATCTTCTATTTTGAGCTAAAATAATCAAATCGATGTTCAACCGGGCCAAACCGTTCAATAGTTTACGGTAATGTATGACTGATTTCAGCAAAGAAGTCCATTTAAATGAGGGTTTTCCCACACATACAGTGCTGATCTGATATTTACGGCAGACATCGATAATGCTATCGACGACATGATCCGATTGTACCTGAATCACTTCACCGCGCAGATCGGTAGCCAACTTAAAATGATTGATCAGATAACGCTGATTGGCCAGGGGAATACGGTCGGGAGCCTCCCGGGAAGTCTGTACGTAAAGTACGGCAAAACCGG
>OGRF01002422.1_pt1 | contig 10548 bp, 8 predicted proteins | sample 1553381 | NCBI WGS metagenome assembly OGRF01 (sample SAMEA2580060, study PRJEB22360) | human gut metagenome | biome: human gut; feature: human-associated habitat; material: faeces | place: Denmark | collected 2008/2010
GTCAACGACGAGGGGGCGGGGGCGGGGGCGGGGGCGGCGCCCCCAGCCACAGCCAGGAAATTACGACGAGAAATCATCATAATCAAACTCTCCTTTTATTTTTAATAAAATTGCGTCAAACAAATAAAATGCGCAGAACTGCACATTTACTGGCTCAAGTATAACGGCAAGCCGTGTCAGATGCAAGCGAATTCCGATTACAAAATCTTTACAATAATTTTGTAAGTTTTTATCAAAAGTAGTATTTATGCACAAATTTGCCGTAGTTCCGTGCGTTCTCTGTGCTTTGGCACACAATGCACGTATTGCCGTTACTTTATTGTCCTGCAGTGCACCTCTGCGTTTTTATCCCGTCACTTCACGGCACGGTTGCCCGCCACATTGGAGGGGCCAAAGCCGAAGGGCAGCAGTTCGTCCATGCTGCGCTCGATAAAGTCTTCCGGTGTCTTTGCCATGATAACGTTCAGTTCCGGCCCGCCGAATTCAAACAGAGCCTGGCGGCACACCCCGCAGGGAGAAGTGATCTGCTCATTCACCTCGCCGCGGCGGCTGCCCACCACAGCAATGTCTGTGAACTCGGTCACACCCTCGGCCACCGCCTTGAACAGAGCCGTGCGCTCTGCACAGCTGGTGGGGGTAAAGGCAGCGTTCTCCACGTTGCAGCCGGTAAAAATGCGGCCATCCTTGGCGCGCAGGGCAGCGCCTACCATAAAATCGCTGTAGGGCACATAGGCTTTTTCCCGTGCAGCCAGTGCCATGCGGATGAGCTCCTTCTTTTCTTCCAGGGTCAGGTTTGTCATATCCGTCACTCCTTTTTTGGTTTTCAGGGGTCGAAAACAGCGCGGCAAGCCCTTTTGCAGGCAAACCGCGCTGAAATGCGTTTTTAACGCTTAGTATTCTGCACCCAGTGCTACCTTCATCATGTCGGTAAAGCTCTTCTGGCGCTGTTCTGCCGTGGTGATTTCCGGCGAAACAAAGCTGTCGGAAATGGTCAGCAGGCAGGCAGCGTTCTTGCCCAGCACCTGTGCATTGGCAAACAGGGCAAAGCTCTCCATCTCCACGCACAGGCAGCCGCGCTCGTCGCGCAGCTTTTCCCAGTAGGTGGGCTTTGCATCGGAGGGCTGACGGTAGAACACATCCGAAGAGTGGATGTTTCCCTCGATGAGGGGGATGCCCTGCTTTGCGGCAGAAGCGCGCAGCTTGTCGTTCAGGCTCTGGCTGGGCAGCGTGATGTCCCCTTCAAAGCCGCTCTGCACACGGGCATAGTTGCTCTCGCTCACAGCACCGGCGGCCAGCACCACGTCAAACAGCTTGGCCTTGTCGGTATAGCTGCCGGCAGAGCCGATGCGGATGATGTTCTCTACATCGTAGAACTTGAACAGCTCATAGGAATAAATGCCGATGGAAGGCATACCCATGCCGCTGCCCATCACGCTGATGGGCCGGCCCTCGTAGGTGCCGGTAAAGCCCAGCATCCCGCGCACGCCGGTCACCTGACGCACATCCTTGAGGAAGGTATCTGCAATGAATTTTGCACGCAGAGGATCGCCCGGCATCAGGACGGTCTTTGCAAAATCGCCTTTTTCAGCACTGATGTGAGGGGTAGACATAAGATCATCTCTCCTTTTCTGTTACATAATACAGCAGATGGGCCTTCTCCGGAGAAAAAGCCCTCTGCAAACTTACCTTTACCTATACTTTCTGCGGTTGAACACATTCTGCGGCGCGATGTAGCTGCCGTTGCGGCGGATCTCAAAGTGGCAGTGGTTGCCGCTGGAGCGTCCGGTGCTGCCCACATAGCCGATCAGCTGGCCCTGCTTGACGGTCTGACCAGAGTGCACCGCCAGCGACAGACAGTGCGCATACACCGTGGTGTAGCCGCTGCCGTGGCTGATGATGATGGAGTAGCCATAACCCGTACCGGCACCGGCCTTGTTATAACCCGCCTTGGTCACGGTGCCGCCCGCCGATGCATAGATGGGCGTACCGGCAGAGGCACAGATATCCACGCCCTTATGGCCGCTGCTATACCAGCGTGAGCAGTTGCGGTAGCCCGGCACAGGCCAGATGAACTGACCGCTGCCACCGATGTATGCCGCCGCACCGTACTTCGTGACCTTCTTGGTGCCAACGACCACCTTTTTGTTCACCGGCTCCCGGATGGTCTCGGTGGAAAGGATGGTCTGCTCCAGCAGCGCGCCATTGGTATCGTAGACGTTCTGCATGGTGACGCGGCGCAGGCCGTTCTGGCCCTCCTGCAGGGTCTTGGTGGTACCCTTGGTGTACTCGTTGGACTGGGTGGTCTCGGTGCCGAAGGGGATCTCCTCCTCCCGCGTCTCCACCTTGGTGATGCGGACTTCCAGCAGAGCCTCCTGCTTGGTCACGATCAGCTGGTCGCCCTCCTGGATATTGGAGTTCTCGGTCAGGGGAGCACCCTTGAAATTCGTATTCAGGGCACACAGCTCCCGGAAGGTCAGGTCGTTCTTCTGGGCAATGGCCCACAGGGTATCGCCCGCCTTGACCGTATAGATCTTCTCCTGCTGCTGCACGCCGGTCAGCATATTCTCGATGGAATTGTCATCCTCAAAGCTGTCGTTGAAGTAGATTCCATCTTCCAGCGTCACATTTTTGTTAAAGCCCACGCTGATATTCTCGTCCGTCTGATCCTCGTAGGGGGCCAGCAAGCTCTCCAGATAGCTGCGCAGGGTGTCACCATCGGAGCTGACTGCCGTCAGTTCCCCGTCCAGATACAGGGCGGTGCCCTCACTGATCTGGTCACTGGCGCTCTGCAGAATGGCGTTTGCCGTCTCGCTCTCGTCCATGGTCTTGTGGGTCACGGAGATGGTATAGGTCGGCTCGATGGTCAGCTCGGTCTTGTCCGAACCGGCGTAGTTGATGCGCTGCATCACATCCTCTTTTGCGAGGTTGAACACTTCCTCATTGGCCACATAGCCAACGGTCTGGCCGTTCACCTGCACAGCCAGCGCATAGGGCTGGGCCATCGTCCTGTTCCAGACCGTGACGAACACGGCCAGCATACACAGGGGCAGGATGTACATTGCCGTCCGGGGCAGCAGGCTCAGGTTGCGCTTGAGCCCGCCCACAAAATAGCGCCCGGCCGCTTTTACGGAAGCACCAAAGCCCCGCTCCCGGCGCACGTCGTTGGCGTGGGCCGCCACAGCGCCGAGGCCCTTGAAGAACAGGTAAAGCGGTGCCAGCAGATCCTTGAACATCTGCGCCGCACCGGGAAAGGCTGTTGCAATGATGGTATGCCGGGCATTCCTGCACCAGCGGGCCAGTCTGTGGGCCACGGCAGCAATGCCGCGCCCTGTGCGCACCACCATGTACTCTGCCGCAAAGCCCAGTGCATAAAATGCCTCGCCAACTGCCAGCACCACGGCACTGGCCCGCAGCTTTTTGGCCACATCATTCATGTGCCGCTGCGTTTTGCGGCGGAAACGGTGCCGCCGCAGCAGGCCGGAGATCTGGACCTTTGCCCAGAAGCTTCGCAGTTTTTCTCTGCCCTTCACCGGCGCTGCAGGAGCCTGGCTCTGCGGCTCCTTTGTTTTTTCTTCGATCAAAAGGGGTTGCTCCTTCCTGACGTTTTGGGTCGAAAGTTACAAATTCATATCAATTATACACTCTGCCCGGGCCGATACAAGGCTTGTCACAAAATTTGGGCAGAGCTTTCACAGAGGTTTCACCGTATTTTCATATTTCAGCATCCAGCAATGCCCGCATATCCTCGGGCAGGGGGCTCTCCACTGCAACGATGCGGGCATGTTCCTCCACCGGCGTTTCCAGCCGGATGCCGCCGGGCACCTCGGTGTAAGCCGGCACCCGGAAACTCTGCCAGGCGCAATGGAGCGCCTGCCGGGCAATGCGGTCACGGTGCCCGCCGTAAAGGTCGTCCCCGGCCAGCGGGTGGCCGATGGATGCAAAGTGCACCCGGATCTGATGGGTGCGGCCCGTCACTGGAACACAGGCGGCAAGGCTCAGGCCCTGCGCTGCCCTTAATATGGTATACTCGGTGCGGCTGGGCTTGCCCTCGGGGGTCACGCACCGCCCGATGATGCTGTCTCCTCTTCGGCCAATGGGGGCATCGATGACTCCGGGGCCAAGGGGCAGTTCACCCTCCACGATGGCGTAATAGAGTTTCTCTACGCCCTCGGCCAGCAGGGGCGCGGCATAGCCGTTCTTTGCGGCCAGCACCAGCCCGCTGGTGTCTTTATCGATCCGGTTCACCGGGCGGAACACCGGGCTTTCGCCGTGGACAGCCGCCCAGGCGGCATAGCCGTTGGCCAGGGTATCCCGGGGGTAGTTCAGGGTGGGGTGGACCGCCAGATGGGGCGGTTTTTCCAGCACCACGGCAAAGGCATCCTCGTAAACGACCCTGACCGGGATCTCAGGCTGCGGCTCCACGCCGGGGCCGTCGGCGGGCAGCGCAAAGCGGATGGTCTGCCCCGCCTGCACGCGGCGGTTGGCCAGAATGGGCGCATCGTCTGCAAAAAAGCCGCTGCCATGGAATTTGACCGCCCGGGCCAGCTCCGTGGAGACGGCACACCGGCGCAGAAAGCCGCGCAGCAGCACGCCGTCGGCTTCGGGTGGGACATTGAAAAGCAGCTGCATCCGTTGTCCCTCCCCAAAAATTTCACGCCATATTTAAATTTATTATACCAAATTTTATCGTCACTTGCAAATCTTGTTTTTTTATGGTATTATGGGGAACAGAAAACGAGTGGAACATACGGCGGCGGGGCGGCTTTGACCGCTCTGAGGAAAGTCCGGGCCTCACAGAGCACGGTAACTGCTAACGGCAGCCGAGGGTGACCTCAGGGAAAGTGCAACAGAAAGGAAACCGCCGCAGCAATGCGGTAAGGATGAAAGGGCGAGGTAAGAGCTCACCAGCGCATGGGTGACTATGCGGCTTTGTAAACCCTACCGGAAGCAACGCCTATATGGGACGTACAGCGCTGCTCGCGTGTCCCGAAGGCGGCACGAACCTGTCAGCAATGGCAGGTCTAGACAGATCGTCGTTTAATACAGAACCCGGCTTACGGTCTATCTCGTTTTCCATTTTTCAGTCTTTGATTCCCGCACATTTTTGTGTGGGATTTTTTATTTTTTGTCTTGCCCGCTTTCTCCGTCGGGCAGTGCGAGATGGAGAGAACGCGGCTGTTTTGTTTTTGTCATTGTTCTTTTACTTCCCGTTTGGGTCTGTTTGTGGTATACTATGTGCACTGCAGGAAATTGCAGTCAACTAAGAAAGACAGGATGTGAAATCCTCCGATGAAAGATGGTTTTTTGAAAGCAGCCGCCCTTTCTCCCGCACTGCGGGTGGCCGACTGCACCTATAATGTCCGGCAGATCACCGAGGCTCTGCGCAAAGCCGCAGCCCGCGGCGTAAAGCTGGCCGTGTTCCCCGAGTTCTGCCTGACCGGCTATACCTGCGGCGACCTGTTTCTGCAGCGCACGCTGCAGACCGGTGCACTGGATGCCCTGAGCACCCTGCTTGATGAAACAAAAGCACTGGACGTTGTCACGCTGGTGGGCCTGCCGCTGCTGGTGCACGGCAAGCTGTACAACTGCGCCGCCGTGCTATGCCATGGCCGCATTCTGGGTCTTGTGCCCAAGACCTATCTGCCCAACTACGGCGAGTTCTACGAGAAGCGCCAGTTCACCCCGGGCAGTACCGAGGTGGAGCTGGTGGAGGTGTGTGGTCAGCAGGTGCCCTTTGGCACCTCCCTGCTGTTCCGCTGCCGCCAGATGCCCAGCTTTGTGCTGGGCGTGGAGATCTGCGAGGATCTGTGGAGCGCCCTGCCGCCCTCCACCTTCCACGCGCTGGCCGGTGCGACCGTGATCGCAAATCTTTCCGCCAGCGATGAGACCGTCGGCAAGGCCGAGTACCGCCGGGCACTGGTGTCCAACCAGTCTGCCCGCCTGCTGTGCGGCTACCTGTATGCTTCCGCCGGGCACGGTGAGAGCACGCAGGACATGGTGTTCGCCGGCCACGACCTGATCGCCGAGAACGGCACCATCCTCTCTGAGAACGCCCCCTTTGACGGCGGCTGTGCCGAGACCGAGATCGACTGCCAGCGCATGGAAGCCGAGCGTGCCCGCAACACCAGTTTTGAGCTGAGCGGCGAGGGCTACCAGACCGTGGAGTTCGATCTGGAGCCGGTGGAGACCACGCTGACCCGCTGGATCGACCCCGCACCCTTTGTGCCCGGCGACCCCAAGCGCCGCGCCGAGCGCTGTGAGCTGATTCTGAAAATGCAGGCCGACGGCCTTGCAAAGCGGCTGGAACACGCCCACGCAAAAACCGCCGTTATCGGCATTTCCGGCGGCTTGGACAGCTGTCTTGCGCTGCTGGTGGCCGTGCGTGCCATGAAGCAGCTGGGCCGCCCCGCCCGGGATGTGCTGGCTGTGACCATGCCCTGCTTTGGCACCACGAAGCGCACCCGCAGCAACGCAGAGATCCTGTGCGATGAGCTGCAGGTCTCCTTTAAAGAGATCGATATCGCCAACACTGTGCGCAGCCATTTTGCGGACATCGGTCAGGACGAGAGCGTGCTGGATGTCACCTTTGAAAACGGTCAGGCCCGCGTGCGCACGCTGGAGCTGATGGACACCGCCAACCGCACCGGAGGCCTTGTAGTGGGCACCGGCGACCTTTCGGAGCTGGCGCTGGGCTGGGCCACCTACAACGGCGACCACATGAGCATGTACGGTGTGAACGCCGGTGTGCCCAAAACGCTAGTGCGCCACCTTGTGCGCTACGAAGCCGACATTGCCGCCACCGATGCTCTGCGCACGGTGCTGCTGGATATTCTGGATACGCCCGTCTCCCCGGAGTTGCTGCCTGCCAAGGACGGCGAGATCGCGCAGAAGACCGAGGACCTTGTGGGACCCTACGAGCTGCACGATTTCTACCTGTATCAGGTGCTGCGCTTCGGCTTTGGCCCGGCTAAGATTTTCCGGCTGGCAAAGGCTGCATTCGCAGGCCGGCCGGAGTACCCGGACAGTGTGCTGTACAAGTGGCTGCGCAACTTCTACTGGCGGTTCTTTGCCCAGCAGTTCAAGCGCAGCTGCCTGCCCGACGGCCCCAAGGTGGGCAGCGTGACCCTTTCGCCCCGCGGCGACTGGCGGATGCCCAGCGATGCCTGTGCCGCACTGTGGCTGGCCGAGCTGGAACAATTACAGATCAAGGATTAACGCATGAAAAACAAAAAGCTGCTTACCAATCTTCTCTTTGCCGTGGTCATTCTGGCCATTGCCGCTGTGCTGCTGGTGGTGCGCCGCGTGCACGCTTCCGGCTCCGGGCTGCGGGCCGAGCTGATCTACGGCGACAACAACACCACCATGAACCTGCCGCTGGACGTGGATGAGACCTATGATGTGGACACCGGTTACTATACCGTCCACATTCAGATCAAGGACGGTGCAGCCCGGTTCGTGGATTCGCCCTGCCCGGATCACATCTGTGAAGGCTTTGGCTGGCTTTCCAACGAAGATCAGACCGCCACCTGCCTTCCGGCCCGTGCAGTGCTGACCATTGTACCTGTTTCCTGACAAAAAAGGAGTGGTTTTGAATGATGGATGAAAACGATCGTTCCCACGAAGATTACCGTTCTCTGCGGCACATCAGCCGCAAGGAAGGCTCTGAGGATACTGCGCCCATCGAGGTAGACAGCTCGGCGTTTTTTTCCGAGCTGCCGCCGGAACAGCCCAGCACGCCGCCTCCGGCCCAGCCGCCCCAGAAGCCGCCGCGCAGCGGCCACAACACACCCGTACCGCCCAAGGCCCAGCCGCCCGTGGATGGAGCCGTGGCAGTACCTTCCAAGTGGGGGAAAATTTTGCTGATCTTACAAGGTATTTTAAGCATTCTGGCACTGGTGCAGTTGTGGCGCACCCAGATGCTGCCCGCGCTGTATCTGGTCATCATTGCGGCGCTGCTGGTGTTGTTCTGGCTGCTGGTCAAGCGCTGCCAGGAGTACAGCGCCCCCCGCAAGGTATCCCGGGTGTTCTCGGTGTTCCTGTGCGCCTTTCTGGCGCTGGGCTGTGTCTGGGCGCAGCAGGGCCTGAGTGCACTGGATAACGTGACCTCCGGCCTTGTCACCGGCACCGAGGCCAACAAGATCACCAAGGAGCCCTTTGTGGTCTACCTGAGCGGCGTGGACAACCGCGGCGAACTGACCGAAAAGGCCCGCAGCGATGTGAACATCCTTGCCGTGGTCAACCCCTCCACCAAACGGGTGGCGCTCATCAACACTCCCCGCGATTACTACGTTGATCTGGCGGGTACCAGCAGCAAGGACAAGCTGACTCATGCCGGTCTGTACGGCGTGGAGACCAGCATGGCAACCCTGGGCAACCTGTACGGGGTCAATGTGGACCAATACCTCCGCATCAACTTTGCGGGCTTCATCAGCATCATCGATGCCGTGGGAGGCGTGGATGTCTACTCCGATCAGGCGTTCACCTCGGTGGGCAGCCCCGGCTACTATGACCCCACCACCTTTGCCGAGGGCTGGAACCATCTGGACGGCAAGAGCGCTCTGGCCTTTGCCCGTGAGCGCCACGCCTTTGCCTCCGGCGATATCCAGCGCGGCATCAACCAGATGAAAGTCATCGATGCCATGATGAACAAGATCAAATCTCCCACCGTGCTGATGAGCTTCTCCAAGCTGATGGATGCTGTGTCCGACTGCTTTGTGACCAGCCTTTCTCAGGAGCAGATCTCCGCACTGGTGCGGATGCAGCTGGCAAGCCTGTCTGACTGGGACATCCAGAGCTATGCCGTGACCGGCACCAGCGGCAAGAGCTCCCAGTGCTACTCCGCAAAGGGTCAGAGCCTCTATGTGATGAAGCCGGATGAGAACTCCGTCAACCAGGCCAAGGAGCTGATTGCATCCGTTCTGGGCGGTGAAGGCACCGTGAGCGATACCCAGCAGACCCCCGAAAAGACCGAGGTATTCACCCCCACGGCTGACCCCAACGCGGGCACCTCTGTGGAGGAATCGCCCGACAGCGTCATTGTGGAGGAACCTGTCGAGAGCGTGCCTGCGGAACAGCCTGCCGATGAGCAGCCCGCAGAACCCACCCCCGAAGCGCCTGCCGAGAGCGAGGCTTCCACCGAAGCACCTGCTGAGAGTGAAGCCAGCAGTGAATCCACCGGCGGAGCAGAAACACCTTCTATCTCCTTGCCCACACAGGAGCAGGTGGAATCTGCTGCCAACTCCCTGCATCAGGCCGCTTCCACCGTGCTGGATGCCCTGTTCGGTTCCAGCAGCAGCGGAGAATAAAACAGGATAAAACAGCACAAGCCCCGGGCCTTGCAAAAGGTCCGGGGCTTGTTGTCTGCTGATCTTACAGGGAAGCGCGATTACTCAGCGTCGCCCAGCTCAAAGGTCTTGACAGAGACAGTGCCGTTGCGGCCAGCCTTGTCGGTACGCAGATACTGGCGGGTGGTCTCGCCGTTGCTGGTCACGTCAGCAACATAGATCTGCTCGGCCTCGGCCTCGATGGGGAACTCCTCGGCCATGCCCTTCATGGGCAGAGCGCTCAGGTCTGCGTAAGCGTCCTTCACCTTCCACAGCTTCATGGTGTCGCCGTTGGACAGGGTGAACTCGCCGTAGCAGTTGTCCACCATACAGATCACGTCCGGCTTGCATTGTTTACATAACGCAATCAACTCGCCGATCTGCGCTACTGAGAAGCTGGGCCTTGTAGCGTAGCCTTTTGAACGCTGTATCGTGATGAGCTTTGTTTTCTTGCTTATTGCCGCGCAAATTTTATCGGTATCAAACGACCCGTCCGGCAATAAATCGACTTGACGATAACTTACCCCGTATTCCTTCAGTGAGCCCACCGACTCCCGAATGCCGATGACTTCTTCCAGTGTGTCGTACGGCCCCCCCACCGGACTCAAAAGTTCGTCCCCCGGCAGCAGGTTCGCGCCTAACGCCAGCGCCAGCGCGTGGGTACCGCAGGTGATCTGCGGGCGAACCAGCGCTGCCTCCGCGCCGAAGCAGTCGGCGTAGACGCGCTCCAGCGTGTCGCGTCCCTCGTCGTCGTAGCCGTAGCCGGTGGAAAGGTTAAAATGATTGGCGGCCACGCGGTTTTTCTGCATGGCGGCGATGACCTTCAGCTGATTAGCCTCGGCGATGGCGTCGATGGCCGCAAAGCGGTCCTTCAGGTCGGACAGGATCGTTTCGCTGAAAGCCAGCACGTTTTCGCTGACGCCCAGCGCCTTATATGCTTCGTTCATAGTTCACCTCAGTTGGGAAATTGTACGCCGTTCAGGCGCATAATGAGTCGGATGGGATAGTCCCGATCCAGATAGTTCTTCTCGTACCACTCGAAGGTGGCGATGGGTGCGTGCATAAGCTCCGGTGCCTCGCAGCGAAAGGTCTCGAAGGTATTTCTGTCGCCGCTGAGCAGGGCGGCCACCACATCCAGCCGTCCCTCATCCGCAAGCCGCAGCAGGGCGTGGTCCATAGCGGCGGCACAGCCCTGCTCCCCCTCGTCGGCCTACGTTTGAGCTGT
>OGRF01002425.1_pt1 | contig 10545 bp, 6 predicted proteins | sample 1553381 | NCBI WGS metagenome assembly OGRF01 (sample SAMEA2580060, study PRJEB22360) | human gut metagenome | biome: human gut; feature: human-associated habitat; material: faeces | place: Denmark | collected 2008/2010
CGGAACTATCAACTAAAAGAGAAAGGATACTTGCACTGGAAAGTCCATCTATATTATAATAATTGCGGATATGTTCGGTGCGAAGACACATCCGGCTTAACCCCCGACTGGTACCTATCCATAAATTTTTGCTATGATCTTCGCATATCTCATTGACTTCATTGTCTGCCAAACTCAGAGAATCTCCCGGATGGTGACGAAAGACGGTATATTCACTGCCATTATAACGATTCAGCCCATTACGTGTTCCCAGCCAAAGGTATCCCCGGGTATCTTGGCAAATGGTCATCACGGAAAGTTGGGAAATCCCTTCATTCAGTTTCTGGCTATAGTAAAATGAATATTTGGAATGTTCTGCCCATAAGCACAAAACTGGAAATGAGCAAATTAGAAAGATCATCAATATTTTCGTTTTCATCAGTATAGATATGTTTTGCACACAAAAATAAGAAAAGCCCGGAAATAACATAGAATATTAAGGTGAAATAAACAATATAAGGAGAAAAGAAAAGTTAGTCCAGCGTCACTAAATAGTTACAGAATAATTTTATAGTGCAAATCAGTCGAAATCTTATCCTATTTCAGTCGTATACTGAATAGGGTTCAGTCGTATACTGAACCCTATTCACTCGTATACTCATTATGCGTCACCTTAACGCTCTTGATAAACAAGTAGTTAAAAACCACGTTTTCGAAAAGCGAAATTGACTATAAATTTATACAAATAGATTATAAATTCACCTTTATCGTTGCCCCTTCCGTCACACTCTTCTTCAGCACTGATTTGCCGCCTTTCAATACTTCTACATGTAACTTCTTTCCTGCACGGGATACACGAATATCAAACTCCGAATTGAAAGCACGTACACGATTCAGATTCATATATTCCCACTCCTGTGGCAAACGGGGAGTCATCTCGAAACTGCGCAATCCTGTGGGTCGGATGCCAAACAAACCTTCGGTATAGATACGGCAATATAATCCACTTTCAGCAGAAAGATGACGCTGATCTCCTTCGGGCCACGCTTCAATGGCATAAGGCACATGATCGCCCAACAAACGGCGATGTGAATACTTCTTGAGGAAGTTCATGCCTTTCTCCACTTCTCCGGCAGCAATGGTGCCACGCAAAGCATAGAGGGTACTACGGTCCCAGAAGGTTTCGGTACCAGCTTGCGTCAATAATCCGTCGTCCGTCCAGAGGCGGGGCGAAAAGAGCGCATCGATAGTGCCTTGCGCACGGGTGTAGATACCCATAACAAGAGGCATACAAATCCAGGAACGCAGGATATCATTACCTTCATAATAGCGGTAACTGTGGAAACCTTCTATCTCATAACCAAAATGTTTTTCTATGGCTTTCTCTAAAGCATTCGCTTGATCACGATACGTATTCAACTGCTTTGCCGATACTCCCAATTCACGTCCCAGCATAACGGCTGAACGCAAGGCATCGTAGTAAAGCGTAGAAGTGCATAGGTTTGCATCACCAGCCGGGAAGCGATTCTCCAATTCATCCGAATTCGATGCAACCACGCCGGCGGGAGTTAGTTTACGGTTGCAATACTCCAGACACCATTCGATCAGAGGCCACAGTTCACGCGCTTCCGCCTTGTCTCCACGAGCCAACGCATAGCGTGCGGCACCGTAAGCAATCATCGCACCGTCTCCCCTATCCTTGGCACCATGCCAGAAGCTGACACCTTCGGAGATGATGGAACTCGGAATAGGTTTATACTCCGGATTCATATAGCGGGCAAAGTGGCGGAAAGAGTTCAATGCAGACTCATCACCAATCTCATAACCCAGAAAGGGGAAGAAAGGATTGATATACTCTGCCTGGTCGTTAGCCCAGACAGCCGCATAATAGGCTTCACCACCGGGACCATGCATCAATCCGCCTTTCGTGCGATAGATGCTTTCGGCACCACGTAGTTTGGCGAAGGCAAACATGCGATTAAGCACGGGATCGGGTGTGTCCAAAACCAGATTGCTCCACCATTGACTGATAAGTGCTTCACGTCCGGCACGTTCGCTAAGGATATTGATGCGGGAAAAAGCCGTATCCTCCTGGGCAGACGAAGCGTCCGCCAACTTCCGTCCCGAGAAGATGGCATAGAATTCAAGCGTTTCGCCCGGTTTCAAAACAAATGTACCACTTTTGGAAAGCCCCGCTTCAATGCGGTAGGCACCATATACACCGGCTTCTTTAGGAGTAGTATAGGCAACTCGCCACTCAGGCACCCGCAATGTGATCTGATTAGGACTACTATTCTTGAAAGTATATTCCTCACAATAGCGCGCAGCATTGGTAGAAGGATAAAGTACACGCGTCAATTGCACGGCATCTTTCAGTTCTTTGCGCCGGTGAACATAGCCGAAACTGCTTTCCACGCGCATGATACCATCGAAGGTCACGTCGCGTACTTCTTCATTCAGCAGGGTTTGATCATCCACTGTAACTAAAGCGGGAATATTCACATCGAAACGTTGCTTCAGATTGTTCTGTGTCTTATTGGGATGCATACGAAGCATAGGAAAAACAAGACTGCGGTTCAGATGGAAACGCTTCTGCGCATCCACACCGTAACGAAGGACAACGGAAAGTTGTTGCCCACTCATCTCCAGATGATCACTGTGCGGGATTTTGTCATTGATATCCCAGCGAATAGCTCCATCATCCTGAATAGTCCAACGATCTTTCGGCTGCGCAATGGCCAGCGAACCGGCAAAAAAGAAAGAGAAAAGTAATAAGGTTCTTCTCAAGTTCATAAGGTTATTGTGTTTAATTATTTGCTATTAATATCAATACTGCACTCTCAAACTGGGTATTCAAGGGATTCTCCAGACCTTTTTCCATCAGTTCCGCTCCCGTAAATACCTTGCCATTGGCAGGGAAACGGGAAGTCACTCCCTTTGCCAGACTTACTTCCTCCACACGATATTTCTTATGGGCATCAAGTCCACCAAGCATTACCCGGGGTTCATTGCCATCTTTAGTCTGGTAGAAGTAAACAACCGCCTTTTCCTTATCTGTTGAAACATAACTCAAAGAAGCCAATGGCGACTCATAGGGAGAAACCAGGCGATAAAGTTCACCATGCATCACCAACGGACGGATACGCTCTTTATACAATTTCACAGCATCAGCAATCTGCGCGCGTTCTTCAGCCGTAGCCTTATCCAATGCCAAGTCTATTCCGAATGCACCGCTCAATGCCACATCTATTGCCATCTTCAAATGACGTTTACCCATACGGGTGACATGAGCGGAGATCGTATTTGCAGGGAAGAAATGTGAGAAGCCCCATTGTATCTTGATACGTCCCAACGGATCTGTGTTGTCACTGGGCCAGAAGGAATGGAAATAGGGCATTGCGCCATAGTCCACACGTCCCGATCCGCCTGCACAAAGCATGGCCATCACATTGGGGAAGCCTTTGGCAAAACGATCCATCAGACGGTAAAGCGCCCAGTTATAGTCTATCCAGAGATGACTCTGATCGGCAGGCTGCAAATAAGAAGAGCCGGGCTGGGTGATATAGCGGTTACAATCCCACTTCACATAAGTGATATCCGGGTTAGGCCGCAAGGTTTTGTCGATAATGTCCCATTCAAAAGCCTGTACTTCGGGACGGGTAAGGTCCAGTATTTCCTGATGGCGACCCAGTATCGGTTCACGCTTGGATTGAGTAATGATCCAATCGGGATGTTTCTGATAAAGTTCACTTTGAGGATTCACCATCTCGGGTTCCAGCCAGATACCGAAGCCAACTTTACGCTTCAATGCTTCTTTGGCAATATATGACAGCCCCTTTGGTAACTTCTTGGTAGAAGGATCCCAATCTCCCAAACCATGCTTATCATCATCACGGGAGTAAGGTCCGTTTCCGAACCAGCCATCATCTAATAAGAAAAGTTCAGCACCCACCTGGCGGGCACCGTCAAAGAGTTGCTTCAGGCGGTCTTCATCAAAATCGCAGTGCGTAGCCTCCCAGTTGTTCAGCAATACAGGGCGGTCTTTTTCTGCATCGCGGATGGCATTTGCCATAGCCCAGCGATGGAAACGACGGCTGGCTTCTCCCTTACCCTGCTTACTGTACGTGTAGAGAATGGCGGGTGTAGTAAATGTACCGCCACGCTCCAGATTGTACTGCGAGCCCAAAGGATTCATACCGGTCAGCAAACGCAGGTTCTTGTTCCAGTCTACATCGAAAGCAAACTGGAAACTGCCACTCCAACGCAAAGAAGCAGCCAGTACCTCACCTTCATTCTCTTTAGCCGGTCCGTTCAGGGAGAGGATAAAAGAAGGAATACGCATCTGATGCGCACGGATGCCTAACTTGGAATCCAGAATCTTGACTCCTTCCGAAAGGCGTTCTTCATTGAGGGTCGCTTCGCGCTTATAGTTACCCGAGAATTGAGTAAGCCAGTATTCCTTTGCTTTTACCACCGGGGCAGCAGAAGCAAAACGATGCAAGATGACTTTGCCTTTCTCATTATGAGTAACGGTAGTCCAGATTTCCATCATGCTATTATCTGCATAGCACTTGATATAGATATCCACGCTGAAAGGATAGGCAGGGTCTTTCAGTGAAATAACGGTTTGTTCGATACCCGGGGCCAGCGCTTCAGTACGATGTCCGGTGTAGTGAAGTTCTGTAGATGTATTCCCATCTACGTGAGTTGCCTGGATAGCCGGTTCTGTCAGGACACCGTTTCCATAAGGAGGAAGAAATTCCCACTCACGTGAGGGTATCTTTGCAGGAGGCTCTACTTCACGGGCAGCATCTCCAAAGCCCAATTGATAAAGGCGATCGTCCGTACCCACCATAAAGGTCAGTTTCAGTTCGCCGGATGTAACGGTGAAGAGCTTCTTCACATTTGGATTATCTGCTGCATGCACCGTGAGGAGAAGGCAGAGAAATAAACAGGTCGTCAATATATTCTTCATAATCTTATCATTCTTCTGTCATAAACTTCCAGGTTACATTGGCAATGCTGTTCGGTTTCCCTTTTTCAGCTTTTGATATAACACCTTTCAGCTTGCCTTTCTTATCTCGTGTCACAGTGATATCACGCCAGGAATAGGCGCCATTCTCATAATCGAATGTTTCACCGTCATCATCATACAGCCGGTAAGCACCATCCGCTTTTCCATAATGACGAATTTCCAGATTCACCTTCTCGCCTGCTTTATTATAAAACATCGGTAGTCCGTCTTCATCCAATCCTGCTGAGCCTCCATAAATGGCAGGATAGCCCCATCCTTTACATATACCGGAATACGGTCCAAGCCCGGTGTAACAGTAATCTTCTCGCCATTACCCACATATTTCCCCGTATAGAAATCGTACCAGTCTCCCTTAGGCAATACCACTGTACGCTCTTTCTGGCCCTTGAACATAGGAGCTACCAACAGATATTCACCAGCCATATACTGATCCTTAATTTCCTTGGAAACCGCTTCCAGATAAGGATTCTCTTCCAGATTTGCATCCGACAGTTTCGCTGTAGTTCCTTGTTCAGGATTGAAACCCGCTTCCAGATTCATGGCACGGAATGGAGGAATACCATCGAAATGATAACGTGCAAATTCACTATACCAGTATGGCATCATCTGCATACGCAGCATTGCATACTCTTTTATCTGATTCTCTACTTCGGGGAATGTCCAAGGTTTCGTACCGCTTGCCCAAGCATTAATCATTGCCATCGGTGAGAATACTACAGACTGGAAACGGCGTAACCAGTCTTCCGATGAACTGGAACTACGTACTTCCGGAGTCCACAATACACCACTAAATCCAGAGTTAATCAGAGCGGTAATGAAGTCCTGATGACTGTAATAATCATTATAAATCACATAAGGGAAGGAAGCAGCACCGGCATTTGATGCACGAACCAATCCGAAGGTACGTTGATTACGCTTCTTGTATAATTCCGCAGTAGTGCGTTGCACCCACAAGCCATAAGTCTGACGCATCTGTTCGGCAGCAATTCCACTGGGGAAAGTAGCCACATCCGGCCAGACATAACGGTCGTATCCATCCACTTCATCCACTTTATAACCGCTGACACCGATATTCACGTGTTCTTGCTCCAGCTTATCCATCCAAATTTTACGGGCTTTCTCACCTGCCAAGTCGGGCACGATGCCACACCATACAGTGTGTGAGCCGCTTACCGGATACATATCCTTATATATCTTTGAATCGGGAGATACGTATGGGTTTGTCCATAAGTTGATGCGTACTCCTTTAGCCAACATATCTTTCACAAAGCCGGCGGGATCCGGATAGCGGGTAGCATCCCACTCAAAGGTACAAGGATACGCTTTGCTTTGCCAACCCGGTTCCAGTCCGATGAAGTCCAACGGGAAACCACGTTGTTCAAATTCATCCGCTTCGTTCTTCACGTCTTCGGCTGTATAGAGCTTCTTTGTACGTTGCGTAAAACCCAGCCCCCAACGCGGAGGCAATGTACCTCCTCCACAGAGCAGGTTATAACGACGGACAACATCCATAGGAGTAGGCCCGGCGAACAGATAAATTTCAGCACCCGGAGCAGGAACCAAGATCGAAACGGCATCCGAATAAGGAGCCGATGTCCAGGTCTTATCCAGATTACGGTCTTTAGCCACCGGAGCATTCGGACTGTCCTTACGTGCGCCGCTACCTGCATATACTGTCAGATAACGTGCCGAATTAATCAGTACTCCATAACCGGAACTGGAAATATAAAAAGGGACAGGAGCATGTGTACGCCCATTATCACGTCCACCATAATGATCTACATGCAAGTTCAGGATCTTGCCACGCTGGTGTACCGTCTGAAAGTTCAGTCCAAAGCCGTACAACTGTTCTTTGCGTTGCAAAGGAATGCGGAGACTTGTTTTACCATCTTGTATGGAACCTACAATTTCGTTCGCCAATTCAGGCAATGTCACCTCCGGCAAGCGGGCAAAACCTTCCTTTTGTGGCGTGACACCGGCCACACCCAATAATGAATATTCTTCAGGAGTGCCTACCACGCCTTTCCAGACGCCAGGCTCCACTTGCTGCCATGCAATCTGTGCTTTGGCAGGACATAGCATCAACAGGGCCATCGCCCCTACAATCAAAATTTTCTTCATTCTTTCCATTTTGTTACAATAGCGTTATTATCATCGAATCATACCGGCAAAGCCACCGTTCGGAAGAACTTTCACTTTTACCGTCCCATTTGTATTTTCTACAGGCATGTAGTCAAAACTATCCTTATCTTTTCCATCTATAATCATAGTGAATGATTTACCTTCACATCCGGCAGGCAAGGTAAATTCTATTTCACGTTCTTCTTCCTTACCACTGATACCGCCAATATACCAAATATCACCGGAACGACGTGCCACAACAGCATAATCAGCCGGATAGCCAGCCAACAAGATGCTTTCGTCCCAGGCAGCAGGAACATCTTTCAGGAATTGTTTGGGTTGTTCCGGCAAGGAAAGATAAGACTCCGCTTTATCAGCAAAACATTGGAAACCGGATTCAAAGACTACTGCAAGAGCTAACTGATGCCCCATAGTTGTCTTACGTATAGCAGGTACCCCCTGGCGTACTTTATCAGAGAAAGTCACCGGGGTATAGTCCATAGAACCGACCACATTGCGTGTGAAAGGTACAGTAGCATTGTGTTTTGCTGCCTGGTCGCAACGTTCCTGACGCCCCAAAGTTTCCGCACCCCGGATAGCTTCCGTGGTCAGCATATTCGGATACGTACGTTCAAAGCCACGGGGTAAAGTGGCACCATGAAGATCTACCAGCAAATGATTATCTGCCGCATCTTTCAATAAAGCCGGATAAAGTTGTATGATGCGTTGTTTGTCTGTATCAAAGAAATCGACCTTAATTCCTTTCACGCCAATTTCACTGATGCGTTGCATTTCCGCACGACGTAATTCCAGATCGCTCATCAGACGGTGCGTCGGTATAGAATCGCTGTCACGCCCTGCACCGGAATGGTACCATAACCAGACACCTACTCCCTTTTGCTGTGCGTATTTCACAACATCTTCCATAGTGCCACCATTGCCCATGCGTTGCCAGCCTGCATCAATCAGCATATATTCCCAACCCATTTCAGCGCTAAGATCCACATATTTCAGCTGTGCTTTATAATCACGTGGAGTACCGCCATTAGACCACCAACTCCAGGAAGCGCGTCCTGCCTTTATCCAGGATTCATCATTCACTACAGATGCAGGATTCAGGTGTGAAATCATTTGTGTCTGGAATATGGTATTCAGATTGTCTCCTATGATAATGGCACGCCAGGGAGTGAACCACGGTAATTCCGATACCGGTTCTACTGCATCCGGTACAATTGGTTCATCCGGTTCCGGAAAGCGGATTTTATAGGCTTTACCTGTTCCGGCATTATCAATATGAGTAGCAGGATATGAGCCATCCAGGTGAGCTTCCGTTATCATCATCCAAACTCCGTTGGTGTTGAATAACATAGGGAATGCCCAACCACGTCCATGTCCACATTCCGAACGGATATCTATTTCACTTTGGCAATATTGTTCATAACTCGGTTTGTGACGATCGTTCCAGTCATACGGATGTATCCAAGCTTTTCCATTTACGGGTACGGCAAATTCCGTATGCTCGGCCTGGATAGTGTGCATTTGTCCATCCTCTCCGGGTAGTTCATAACGGAAAGCCACTCCATCATTATATATTCTCACAATCAAATTAAACTGTTTATCCTCTTTGGTACGGAAAGTAAAAGTCTGTTCGCGACACTCTTCCGTAGTATTCATTTTCTTACCGGATTTTAGCTGATAAGCATTAGAGATATCTTTCACAGCAGAAGCGGAAACAAATTGTGCGTTTTTTCCATACTCACAATTATCCATAACCAGCCCTAAAAGAGATTTCTCCATCGCCACTCCATCTTTATAAAAGACAGAGTAACTAAGATTTTCTTGTTTATTTTCCAAGACAAAACGGATGTTGCTGTCTTTAGATACTAACTCCCATGCATCAGGAGCTGTACAAGACGTCATTAATACTGCAAACAGCAATAATGCTGTATTCAATAGTTTTTTCATGGTATTCATCATTTATATATTTGCATATCCCCATCTTCACAAATAATCTCAGGACGAGCATCGGGGTTCTTCAACTCAAACGTAACATTCTTCAGCTTCAACCCTTTCACATGGCGTGCCCATACTCCGTATGCCGGAATCTTAGGACCGAAAGTCTTCACCTCCGGGTATTTATCGATAGCTTCAGGTACCTGAGACAAGGCATCCTCAGGAGTTCCTGTACCCAATAAACGAATATGAATGTTTTCCAAAGTCAGGTTTGTGATGTAATGTCCTGGAATACCTGTAATCAGAATGCCGGAAGGAGGCGTCAGTTGAGCCTTATCGGCAGCCACCGCTTTCACATTACGTATTGTTACATTTTCAAAGACGCCGATAGGCTGCTGGGTATCTTCCTGTTTACGGAATACACTCAGGCGGGCACCCAAACGAAATAGCATCGGCGTACGTACTTCATCCATCGTGATATCAGAGATTTCCACATTGCGCAAATGGGCTCCATCTACAGAGAACAGCTTAATACCTCCATTCTTGGTATCATAAATATGGCAATTACTAATCTTGATATTCTCAAATCCTGCCATAGATTCTGTTCCCATCTTGATGCCTGCCTGATTACTTTTCAACTTCATATCTGTAACAATGATGTCATCACATCCCATTTTACTGGCAGTAGTCTTGAAGCAAAGAGCATCGTCACCACTGACAATATCACAATTACTAATGCGTACATGCTGGCAACCATCAATATTAATACCGTCATTATGGGCTACTCCAAAGCTGCGGATCGTCACATTATGGATATTCACATTACGGCATTGGAAATAGTGGGAAGTCCAGGCACCTGCATATTTTAAAGTAACCCCTTCCACACGTACCCCTTCACAGCGAACCCAGCGCAACAGGAAAGGGCGCAATCCCCAACGCTGTCCTTCCGGGCGGGTATCTACTTTTATATGCCGCTCTTTCAAAGCCGAACCTTGACCATCGATAGCACCTTCACCCTCCAATGCCACATTTTTAGCATCCACCGCTACCAGCAATGCCCAACCGACATCAATACCCAGGCCTTCCGTAAAAGGATCAAGGTTATCGTAAGCTTTATAATCGGTAGTGCCCAGAATAAGGGCATCTTTCTCCAAATGCAAAGTTACATTATCTTTTAACACGATGGTAGCAGACAAATAGGTTCCAGCAGGTACAAGCACCGTTCCACCACCTGCTTTATAACAAGCATCAATTGCCTTCTGAATGGCCGGTGAATCCATCTTTCTACCATTTCCCCGTGCACCGTACTTCTTCACATTGAATGTTTCAGCCTGCAAAGTGAATGGCAGAACAAATAACATCAACAACAGTAATAAATTCTTTTTCGTTTTCATGGTTAGTATTTATAAATTAACTATTTAATTTCCTTTGCTATATTCACTGCATATATTTTATTA
>OGRF01002429.1_pt1 | contig 10539 bp, 10 predicted proteins | sample 1553381 | NCBI WGS metagenome assembly OGRF01 (sample SAMEA2580060, study PRJEB22360) | human gut metagenome | biome: human gut; feature: human-associated habitat; material: faeces | place: Denmark | collected 2008/2010
CCGGGGGCGCGAGGGTTTGCCCCTCGCTTCGCCGATGCGTTAATCGCCGTTGCTAGAGAGCGTGGCCTCCTTCTTTTCCGCGGCCTTGAGCTCGGTCGCCAGCTTCTTGTTTTCAATCGTCAGGGTGGCGTTGAGAGCCTGCAGAGATGCGAGCGCCTTCTTTGTCTCCTCGAGCTCGGATTCGAGCATGTAGCTGTGTTCACGAAGACTGTCGATTTCTGCTTCCCGAGCCTTGCGCGTCATGGTCTCGGTGTCAAGCTCGCGTGCGAGCCAGCCTTTGTCCTGAAGGTACTGGTCCGCTCGCATTTCGGCCTCGAGCGCACGGTCGCGCAGAGTAGCTTCGCGATCGGCAGCTTCGAGTGCGCGCTGTTTGTCTGCTTCGGCATATTGCTCCATCGAAGCGCTCAGTGCTTCCGCAACGGCTGCGCGGATAGAGGCCATGGCGTCGTCAATCGTCTTGGAAACGCCTTCATCAAGAACTCGAGACGAGAGAGTATTGATTTCGCGGGCCTTCTGTTCCGCCTTGAGCTGACGCCACAGCTTCAATGCCGGGCTGACGTGGGAGGCGGACGCGTGGACTTCTGCAGCAATCACACGGATGGATGGGATGGGTTGGCCCTTTGCATCCAGAATGTCGAGGAAGGCGAAGATTTTGTCTTTAGTGGCTTCTGGGATAGTGGTTTCGGACATGAGCAACTCCTTTGTTTGATGAATCTATTATAGCATAAAAAGTAACGTGTAACACGTTATATGATACAAAAGTAGGGTGGAGCGCGCCAAAAAATCCAAAATTGAAAAAACAAAGGCCCAGCCGGTTACCGAGAGCTGGGCCTTTGCATTTTGGGGTGGTTCTTGGCTTCAAAAAAGCTAGAACCAAGGAAAATAGTAGCACGCCTTCTTCGGCGACAACAGAATTGCCCCCTCAGGGTAGATAGGAAGAGACAAGAAAATGCGGAAGCAGCTCAAAAAAAATCTCATTGAGGACATTGTTTGGCCACCCTACAGACGTTGGCTGGAGATAAAAGAGGACGGCATCGACGAAATGGTTCGAGCAGGAATGCCGTTGCCAACATCTGTATCGGAAGATGCCGACAGGCGCGTGTTTGAAGAGCATGCGCCCAACGTTGCGCCGTTTATCGAGCAGTCGTTGCAAGTGCCAATCTTCTCGAACGAGGCGGAGGCTCGCAAAATGACGCTTGAGCATTTCGTGCCGCCGTTCTTGAGGACTTGGCTGGAGCCGCAGTGGGCGATTCAGAAGGTCATTGGGGTGGTGCCCTCGTGTGAGCTCGAACAACTCTTGGGGACGAAGTGGTGGCGCGACTACACGACCGACTTCATTCTTGAGCGGTTCAAGCCATGGTCTATCTACATCAGCTTCAATGACATGGCAGATCCGACGGGGAGTGATCGCTTGTATGAAGGAGCCTATGTAACCTTTGATCGGCAGGACGGTGAGTTGCGTCTGGTGATTCAGCACATGACGCGCACGGGGGGGGCAATCCAACGCTTTTCCATTCCTACCCCTTCCCGAAGGGGAGGAGCCTGGTGGAAATTGTTGAGAACTACGCTTACGACAGTCCTTACGCGCCACTTGTTGAAAGTCTCGATGTCGAGGGTGACATGCGTGAGGTCTTGCGCCACAGTGGTAGGGTCATTGCCTGTCGGGTTCTACCGCTTCTGATTGCGATGTTGAGCGAAGACTTTGAGCGCGTCATGCTCAAGATTGACATGAGGACCGGTGAATATGACTTGCATCGAGCAGTCGAGTTGGCTGATCGTCCGTGGGATGGAGACATTCTGTCGACATTGAAGAGGGCCGACGATGACGAGGTTTCACTTTTGGTTGTGCGTCCGAAGGAATTTGGTTTGGATGGTCTTCTGAACTGAGTATTTCTACGAGCGGACTGGGGGGATTCGCTTGAGGGGACAAAGGCGAGAAGAAGAGCTGAAATTCCGAGTCGGAATTTCAGCTTAATTCCTGCGGCACAGTCAAAAATAAATTTCGATTGCATCACACTTCTGGTGTTTTTTAAGTTAAGATGTGCTTTGCAAGACCTGCGGCTTTGCCGGCTGCGTGTTTTGTTTTACACCCCCTCGGAAGTCCTTTCTGAGGGGGCCTCACCAAGGCAAAAGAAGGAGTTAGAGACGGACTCGTCGCTTTGTTTACTGCATCCCGGTTCACAAAGCCTTTTGGCCGCGTTTATCTAACGGGCCGTAAAACCTCTCCATTCATGGGGAGGATATAAGGCCCAAATGGGCATTTGGTTGTAAAGCACGCATTCTTGAAGGAAGTGTGCCATGATGTTCATATGAAGATCACCTGCGCCTTTCAATACGAACTCTACGTTGACGAGACCCGACGTGCGGCCTTGAGCCGAAACGCCGGTTGCCGCAGGTTTGTCTTCAACAAGGCGTTGGGGATCCAAAACGAGCGCAAGTCTAAAGGTGAAAAGCTTCTCACCTACAAGGAGCTCGCCCACGAGTTGGTGCTCTGGAAAAAACAACCCGAGACCGCCTTTCTTCGAGAGGCGATGTCCCAACCGCTCCAGCAGGCCCTGCGCGATCTCGATCGCGCCATCGGCGACAGCTTCCGTCCCAATAGCGATCCGGCACACAAAGGGTGGCCGAAGTTCAAGGCGAAAGACATCGGTGACGGCTTTCGGATTCCGCAATTTGCTCCTGAACACATCGACGATGCCAACGGGCGAGTCAAGCTCCCGAAGATCGGCTGGATTCGATACCGCAGAACGCGTCCCATCGAGTTCGAGTGTGCGGACGGGATGCTCGTTCCCGGTGTCGTGAAGCAGATTCACGTCAGGAAGGACTGCGGCCACTGGTTCGTGATCTTCACGGTTGAGTTCGAAGTCAAGGTCCCCGACATGAAGGCGCTCGATGTTGGAATCGACGTCGGCGTCGTGCATGCCGTCGCGACGAGCGACGGACGATTCTACGATCTCGACACGGCGAAGATTCGCTCGATCGAGAAACGCATTGCGGGCTTGAAACGCAAGCTTTCGCTCAACCAGGAGTCGCGAAAGAAACTCGCGAAGTTGGGACTGGCGGAGCCTTTTGACAAGAAGCAGCCGAGTTGCAAGCGGCGTCGGCTCAAGGAGAAGCTTCAAAAGCTATATCGAAAGATTCGTTGCATTCGACAGGATTTCAACAGGAAGACGGCGCATGCGCTCGCGCAGGAGTACGGCTGCGTGTACGTCGAGGACCTGAAGGTGAAGAACATGACGGCGTCCGTCAAGGGCACCGTTGAGAACCCCGGCAAGAATGTGAAGCAGAAAAGCGGGCTCAACCGCGCCATCCTGCGCACGGGGTTCTACAGTCTTCGCCAAGCAATCGAATGGCAACTTCTGAAAGTGGGTGGTGTGGTGATTCCCGTCGATCCGCGAGGGACGAGCATCACCTGCCCGCACTGTCAGACCAGGGACAAACGCAACCGCCCGACGCAGGCGATTTTCAAGTGCGTCAACGAAAGTTGCGGCTTCAAAGCGAATGCCGACGTGGTGGGCGCCCTGAACGTGTTGAGGAAGGGCCGGACAGGCCCGAGTGCACACAACAAAAAGCACATCGCCCATGTAGTGAGTGTTGGGGAGCAAGGCTTTCGGCCTAAGGACTCGATGCCATCAATGGGAACCGCCCTTGAACCACGAGACCGCGTGGTTCAAGGAATCCCCGCCCTTTAGGACGGGGAGGAAGTCAACGCCGTCACTCTAATGACAACGAGCACCAGCCCCACCAGAATCCATCTTTCGTGCTCTCAGGAAGCGAGGCGATTCTAGTTTCATCACTATCTTCTTCTGCAAGACCCGTTGTTTTAGCCAACAGCGGGTCTTGTTTTATCTCCAGTTTTAGCTCAGCTTTTATGAAGAAGTTTATCGTTGCAGTTTCCCTATTGTTAGTTGGGGCTGGCGTTGCAGTTGCCAAAGGCAGCGGAGGGGGGGCAGTCGTCGTAGGCACTGCGGTTGGCGTTGGCGTTTCGGCTCGCAATGCAGCTAATGCGAATACCTCTCTTCAAGAGTCGGATTGCGCCGCTTGTCATGATGAAATTTTTCCCTTCAAACAGCCTGACACGTGCGTTCTTCGAAGCGGGGTTGATTGCTGGAAAAGGGGAAAAGTGAATGAGAGTATCTCAATCATGACCCGAACGGGAGCGAAAGAGAACCGGGTCTACAGCTTCGAGGTTCGCTATCGTCCGATCCGATATTTTTTGCCGGCTGCTGAGGGAGTACGAAACCCGCATTTTGTCCTTGAAGAACAGGATTAATATCGGCGGCTTTCTCTGTGTGCTAGAAAGCAAAACCTGCTTTTTATCGTGTCATTTGGAAATGTTGTTTCGGGCATGATGTTCGGATTAATTCATCCGAGCCGAGGCATCCCGTGAATCTCTTCGATAAATCCATCAACGCCGTCTACAACGTTGTCATCTCGCCGGTGACGCTATCGTGCTGGCTATATCGCCATCTTCCGTTCAAGAAAAAGAAGACGGTCGAGATCATTGACGATGCGTGTCCGAAGTTCAGCGAAATTCCGACCGAGGCAGAGACGGACAAGATCGACGCAGCGTGGCCGCCCGCGCCGCACCCGGTGGAGGCGTTGTCGGTTCACGATCTGTTTCGGGCCAACGGGAAACTCATACGCGACCTCTGCTATGCGACGACGCTTTCCGAAGAGGAAGCCGAGAATTTCCTTCTGCCGGTCATTGCCAATCTCGCACGCATCGTGCATCTGACGCCTGCATATGAGTACGACCACCACCAGGGCTACGGCGGCTTGTTCACGCATAGCCTTGAGGTGGCCTACTACGCAGCGAACGATGCGAAGACCACGATCTTCGACTGTTCTGCTTCGCCTAAAGATCTTTACATGAATAAGCGGCGTTGGATCCTGACGGCGGTTTTGGCAGCGCTTGCGCACGACATCGGCAAAGTTTTCACGGACATGGAAATCATGGCCCCGAATGGACAGCACTGGGTGCAGGATGAGCCGATTGTCGACTGGCTTCGCAAGAACGGGATCAAGAGCTACTACATCAGTTTCCGACCGGGAAGAGAGCACAACGCCCACAAGTCCGCCTCGCTGGCCAACAGCGGGATGTTGATTCCGAAGGAGACGTTCACGTTCCTCGGCCTGACCGGGTACGGGGAACAGATGCTCAAGGAGTTTCGCAACGCGCTTCTGGAAGGGAAGGAGGGCGGTCTGATCGGAAAGATCCTCGACAACGCCGACGGTCTGAGCTGCAATGTTTATAACATTCGTCAAAGGCTTGAGCGCTCATGTGATTGCTCTCAGTCCGATTTGTTTTCAAAACGGACGGGGAGCAGTCACGATAGCTTTTCCCACTTGGAGAAGTCCGACCACAGTGCAGACATGGGAAGGGCGAAGAGTCCGTTTCCACCGGATCGCACTTCATTGCCGGCGTAGAGAATGATCCCGTTGAAGTTGTCTTTGCCGACGAGATCCTGGAACCATTTCAAATGCCTGAAGTCATCGGAGCTGACGCTTTCGCTAGCCTTCACCTCAATACCGACAATATGTCCTGTCTCGTTCGTGATGAGAAAATCGATCTCATGGCTACGAGAACGGAAGTAATTCAGCTGCCAGGTTGGGTTGAGGTCAACTTCCGGCATAAGTTGGTTGTAGGCCCATGTTTCAACAAGCTTTCCACCTTCATTTTGAGATTTCTCATTACTTTCCAGAATCATGGCTGGATTAAGAATGTGGAGGTAGTGAGCCATTAGGCCGCTGTCCGTCATAAAGCCTTTGGGACTGGATCCAGGGCGGTCGTAATCTTTTTTAGTCCAACCGTCGACCATGTCAACGAGAAACATGGCTTCAATGGCGGACCAATATTTGTCTAGCGTCTGCCAGGCAATGGCAAATTGATTGGCCAAGGCGGCTTTCTTTAACTCACGGCTGGAGAAGATGGCGGCACATTCCATGACCTTCTCGCAGATGGGCATTTTGCGCGTATCCCATTGTGCCCTCATGTCCAGAAGAACCTGGTTTTGCAAATAGGACGCGTACCATCGGCTTCTTCCTGCCTGGGTCTTGATCGACAGTATTTCGGGATATCCGCCACGGATGGCGGCTTCTAGCACCATTTCCTTGCTGCATTCAAACTTGAGGGAGAGCGGAAGGAGCCCGTCGAACAATGCTTGTAAAAAACCAGGCTGCATGCCGCGTTGTTCGGCTTCGGAAAACGTTCGAACACGAACCAGACCGGCACGACCGGCCAATGACTCATTGGCTTGAGGAAGCTTTCGGTAGTCCGACGATCCGGAGATGATGTATTGCCCTTTTTCCGGATTCCGGTCGACCTGAAACTTGATTTCTCCGATCAGCTGGGGAACCTTCTGAATTTCATCGATGACAAAAATTTCAGGAGATGTGCGTCGAACGAAATAACTGGGATCGGCTACGGCTGCGGAAAAGTTTGCCTGCACGTCAAGAGATTGAAACTTGACGTTGGGCAGTGGAGTTGTTAGGAGTATCGTGGTTTTGCCGGATTGGCGACACCCAACCACGGAAACCACACGATGCGTTTCCAATTGAGCTAGAAGTTCGTGCATTGCCCAACGCGGGATGATCATAGGAGAGCCTGCCATGGAGAAACTCTAAAGTTTAAGATGGAGAAATGCCAAACTATCACTTGGCTTTTTTCTAAACTAAGATATGGCAAAATTATAAACTATCTGATGGAGAAAGTCTAAACTAGAGGTCGAAAAATACTGTACAACAGCGATATTTGTCGATTGGCTTTTTGTGGCTAAAGAGGTGAAAAGATACCTTCCAGAACCGTGTCTTTTATCGCGTGAGAATGGCGTTTTTTGCTCTCTTAGCGTACGCCCTAGGCGCACACTCCTAACCCCTCTCCATCCTTGTCGTTTTTGGTTCGTTTCCTCCATAATTAACAGTATTGTTAACCAAGGATCCAAAGAGGACGGCAATGCTCGTGGGATACGTGCGAGTCAGCTCGCTTGATCAAAATCCGGAGAGGCAACTCGAAGAACTGAAGGCCATGCAGGTCGAGAAGATCTTCATGGACAAGTTGTCCGGGAAGAACGTTGAGCGACCGGAGCTGCAGAACATGCTCAACTTCGTGCGCGAGGGTGATACGCTCGTCGTGCACAGCCTCGACCGTCTGGCACGCAACCTCTCAGACCTCCTCACGATGGTCCAGGATCTGACCGGGCGCGGTGTCAGCGTCCGGTTCCTCAATGAAAGGCTCGACTTCGATGCCGGCAAGGAAGCGTCGCCGGTGGCGAAGCTCATGCTCAGTATGGTTGGAGCCTTCGCGGAATTTGAACGTTCCATGATTAAGCGGCGACAGGCCGAAGGCATTGCGTTAGCGAAAGAGCGTGGTGTCTACAAAGGCCGTCAACGTTCTGTGACGGATGAGCAGATTCAAGAGATTCGTTCCTTGATGAGCATGGGAGTGCCACTTTCGTCGGCTGCTCGCAAGGTTGGAATTAGTCGAACTACTGCGTATAAATACCTCAAAGACAACTCAATGGGAATTTAGTACTCGTTGAGTTGCTCCATAAAGGATTTCATGAAGTCTCGATTCACACCACGATTCCTATGACGAATGGTGAAAGCATGCATTTCAGAGACAGCAGAGTAAGGCATGTACCAAAGATCCATACGGTCGAATTGAGGATCCGAAGCTTTTTTTAACACGTCATTTCGAGCATTGTCATCGGCGACAATGACGTAATCAGTTCGGCTGAACTCCATTTGAGTTCGCAGCGCATTCATGCGTGTCAGACCAGAAGTAACTCCGGTGGAGTGTTCGACTTCAAATGCAAAAGGCATACCGCCATTGAACCAAAGACAATCCACGTGCTTGGCAACCTTAATGGCATCTGGGAAGTTGCTGATGACCCTTTCTTTGTGAAGATCGTTCACGATATTCGGGAACTGTAGGATATTCTTCCCTTGGTATTGAATGCCGTGATCTTCCACTGCAATCCAGGGACGCATCTCAAACCACTTTGCCCCTTCGCAAAGTGCGACCTGCATTTGCGAATGCATACGTCGAATTTCTGGATCTATGGTTTCAACAGTCTTTTGCGCTGGAGTGGAGACATTAATGGCATCGCAATAGATGTCAACACTGGGCACTTCTGTAATGTAGCCGCTCACATCAAGCATGCTTGGACACGGTGCCTCATGGGCTTCATCCGGCTTCCAAAGCAGGTGCTTATGCCCTTTGCAGATTTGAACTTGCCCACCAATAATGGTGTATCTGTTTGGCCGACAGATAAAAAAATTTGGACAGCAGGCAATCAACGTTTCTAAAACGGATCGACTGTTATAGCTTGCACCGAGAACCCGATCAATTTGAATGGGAATCTTTGTGTTTAGTGCATTGACGACACGCCAAACCATAGCAGAAGAAATATGCTCTTCCTTGAGCAATGCCCATTGAGTGCTGTCACTCCGTCGCTTGAAAACGATAGGGCCTTCCGGTAGCTGAATGTTGATGATCATGCATTCGCCTTTGCCGCTTGGGTAGGTCAAGGGCTTGCCGACAAGCTTTTTCATCTGCAACAGCAGGGAAGATGGAGTCAGTAATTCTTCTGCCATGAGGATCCTTAATGCGCGTGACTTTCCAAATATCTCTTCAGGCGCTCTGCAATTGCTTTTGACAAAACAAATGGAACTCCGTTCCCGATCGTTTTGAACTTGGAAGACAGAGACATGTTCTTCGGAAGTTCAAATTCTTTTGGCAAAGATTGAAGAGCTAGCGCTTCTGCTACAGACAATCGACGAGGAAGCCACGGATGAAGATGGACTTCGTTGTTGCCGTAACAAACAGTTGGCGAGAAACGCCAACGATGCAAGCGCTTGTAGGACTTCTTGCAGTCATCGCCCTCATCTATCACTTGCATTTTTGCAAGTCCGGCACGCGGAACGAAAAAGTCGTTCCCGTTTGGATGATGGGCAACATCATTCTTGTTAAACCAATAGGCTACGGTTTGCTTCTCAAGAATGTTATTTGGGCATTCCGGCGAAGTTCCGAACGGATTACGAGTAGGCCATGGAAGCGCTTTGATTTGCTCTACAGAAAGAGCATCTTGAGAAAGCCATTCAAAATCAGACAATTCCTTATCAGCTGGAATCGTCTTGAGAACGCTTTCATGAATGCCGATCAATAGGATGCGGTCTCGATCTTGAGGTGCACCGTATTCAAGTGAGTTGACGAGCTTTCGCGTCAAGCAATAACCGGCTGCTTTAGCCTGAATTTTTAATAAGCCTTCAAGGGAGCCTCAATTCCCTCGAAGGCTTTTGTTTGATGGTAGTCTGACGCTCACTTTATTGATGTAGATCAAGCATCCTTGAGTGATGGGTGCAATTCCCCCTTACCCCCCGAAACTGTCGGATCGGGGACGTCCGTGATCAAGATATTCGGTACTGCCAAAAGTGCCAGAACGCTGGTTCGTCCATGAGCGCTGATTGAATCTCAACTTCGATTTTTCGCTGCCCCAATTTCACCAGCCCGGCAATGTTGAGAAGAGCGCGACGCATGCGCTCCACGCTGACGTTCCACCATCTACCCTTGTACTCGAAGCGAGAGAAGATCTTCAGGCGTATGGCCACGAAGATCGTGTATGCAATCGCTGAGAGAAGTAGGCGATAGAAGTTGGTCAGAAAGCGCGTAGCACTGGCGCGCTGCGCTCTGCTCTCGTCCTTCAATTCGTGGAACTTCAACTCACAGGCAGAGCCGCGACGGCAGTAGAGATCTTCGTAGATGGCGGCAGAGGTGGCACGCCAAAGCTGACCGCATTTACCGTCATCCTCAGTGGGAATGTTGGTGATGATGCAGCGCAGGTCCGCTTCCTTCGGGCGATCGCCTTCTTGCTTCTGACGCACCGTAATGGCCGGCTTTGGGGCGTACTGATCGCGAAGAATCAGACGAAGGTTCTTGTGTGCGTCAGCCGTCCACTTCTTCGGCCGATACTCCTCGTACTCTCCCAAGGCGCGCAACACAAGCATGCCGTCTCCCGGACGGGCATACTGCTTGATGACTTCAGGCGCCCATTCCGTATCGGCGAACTTCTGAATGGCTCTGTTCGGCGCATAGCCGAACAGGTAGTAGGCGCCTTTTTCGACGATCCCACGCACGAGGCTTTCGCGAATAAACCCGCTGTCGGCCCGGAATACGATGGGGGTGTCGGGATAATGCTCACGGAGGAAGTCGATGACTTCCTCATAGACTTCCTCGAGCATGGCACGTCCATCCTGACAGCCTCGATCCAACGTAACGTACACGGGGAAGTTGTTGATGAAGATCACCATGGCCATCAGGCAGTAGTCACCATAATGACCGGAGAACTCTTTGTTTTCCTGGTTGCCGTAAACGTAGATCGGGGTGCAGTCGACGTCGACCCAAAGGATGTCCGGATGCTTGGGGGCGTAATGCACGAACAGGTCTTGGAGCACCTGTTGCATGGCCGTCAACGTGTGGCGCTGCAGAGAGTTTTCAAAGTTGCAGAGCGTCGCACAGCCGGATGCGGCGCTCAACCC
>OGRF01002445.1_pt1 | contig 10486 bp, 7 predicted proteins | sample 1553381 | NCBI WGS metagenome assembly OGRF01 (sample SAMEA2580060, study PRJEB22360) | human gut metagenome | biome: human gut; feature: human-associated habitat; material: faeces | place: Denmark | collected 2008/2010
CAACGCACGGCCCGGATAGATACGAAGCGCTGCCTCAACCACATCTACATAACTCGAATCAATGGATAACGGCAGATTACTCACCATCGTAAGCTCATTCACCGCTTTAAGCATCATCTCTTTTTCATCAATGCCATTCATTCCCATATTGACATCCAGAATTGATGCACCTAATTTTTCCTGTTCTTCTGCCATCGGTCCGTTTATTCTACCTCCAACCGTCTGTCTTTCGGATATTTCACCTTATAGCGCAGGATAAGATCGCGCTGTTCGCCGGGTTGCAAGATCAGCGGCCAGGTAACGATACCGGTATCGCCGTCCACTTTGCCACCGCTCACCTCTTCGGCAGTCACGGTAATACTGCTGTTGGCGGAGACGGGCAACTGATCGTAAAGAGTCAGATCAACCGCCTGCGGACGATTATTCCGAACGGATATTTTCCAACCTATCGTCTGTGTCTGCATAGCTCCCATCAGTTTCCGCGAGGTATATTCATGCTCTTTCGTGCGCTGTACGGCAATCTGCCGGTCGCGTCCGAGAGAAAACGAAAGCGTATCCCCGGCCGTATTCACATCGAGCACCGATTTGCCGATGAACGTGCCTTCGAAATAGATATTAGCTTCTCCCTCCAACAGGTTAAGCTTACTCCAATCGGTAACCTGTGCCATCAGAAAGGCATCTTTATCGATTTTCGGAGTACACCGGTAGACATAAGAGACCGGCAGTTCATAGCGGCCTATCTCTGCCACAATAGGCTTATTGTCCGATAAAACCGTATAGGGCATCTTAATCCCGAACTCATAACCTGTCGGTTGCCGGGTTTGTTCTACTTCAATCGGTATGCTCCCCGCCTCTTCTTCGGCAACTACCTCTTCCACAGGCGCGGTAGACATAAGAGCCAAAGTGTTTTTCCGGGCTTTCCGGGGAGAGCCATGACCGGCAACCACCACTTCCTCCAAACTTTGCGTATCGGGATCCAAGACAACATGCAACGTATTGCTACGCACATCAACCGTCCGCGAAGTATAGCCGATATACGCAAATTCCAACCGGTGTTGTCCCTCGGGCATCGTCAACGAATAACGGCCGTCGACATCCGTAGCGCAACCGATAGTAGTACCCGGAATTTTAACCGTAGCTCCGATCAAGGGTTCATGGGTAGTGGCATCCGAAACAATACCCGATACGTTATTTCCATTCATTTCATCGCGATAGACCGGTGCCGCCCATCCATAATTCAGCCGATAAGGCAACAGCCGGGGAGCCACATTCCCCGTTGAGGGACTGGAGGAAGAGAGCGACAAAGCGACATTTTTCCATGCTTCGCCCGTATGTTGAAAGATATTCGCTTTATAAGTAATGGAAAGTGGTTCGGTCAGACTCTCCGAACGAATGTCGTAGGAAGGAAACCAACCGGCATTTTTAACATAATAGCTCAAGGTAAAGGTTACGGTACAGGCAGCCGGAGCATGAATACCCACCAGGATTTCCCCGGTACGTTTCAAGTCCTTCCCTTTCACCTGGGCCAATTCCCGGGACACCTGCCGATGCCGCCCGGACAGTTCTTCCAGCTGCCCGCCAATAGTCAATTCTTCGGCAGTGAGCGCTTTCATCCGTTCGGTGAAATAAGCGGTCGCTTCCCGGACAGTCGCCATAGTCAACGCATTGCTTTTACCACCTATCGTACAATTGTTTTTCAATACCTCCTGCCCCGCCTTCACGACAGCAAGAGCCGCTTTCCGTTCTTCCTGTTGTTTTTCTATTTTTTTCAAAGTCTGCTGCAACTGCTCCTGCTTACGCCCTACCGCCACACTGTCCAGGAAATTATATTGCAGATTCACATTCGTGATCGTCAGTTTTCCCTTCGCACTCACCTGCATACTCCGGGCATCGAGATAAGGTGAAAGACCGGTAAACAGTAAAGCCGAATTGCCAGCCGGGATGTCCACCCGTTTAGTACGGGTTACCTGTGCTCCGTCGATAAACAGCATGACTTTCTCTGCCACCGTTTCCACTTTGCGCTGCGCCGTCGACACCGTGGTCACTATACACAGACAAAGAACCAGCCCTACATAATTCCTGAACTTTTCCATAATCCCAATTAAAATAAGGTATCTATAATTCCTCTGACCTTTGTTTCAGTATACAAATATAGTGAAAGGTGAGAGCAAAAACAACAAACTTGTTTGATTGATTTTGCCGAACCGCATCCTATAATACAAATATAATGAAAAGAAGTGTATAATTTTATTTTTCTCAAAATGGGTAAAAAAAATAGAGTTGCGGTTATCTGCGGATGGCTGATGTTTGTGGTTTTGTCCCCGGGATATGCTTTGGGACAGCAACAGGATCTGATTTCCCTGAAAGTATCGGATGTCCCTTTTGTCAAGGTTTTGGAAGAGATCAGAAAACAGTCGGGATACAATTTTATGTATAACGAAAAGTTTACCAGAAATGTGGGTAGAATTACTTTGGAAGTAAAAAATTTACCTCTGGAAACAGTGATGGAAAAGGTGTTGAAGGGAACAGGATTGAATTTCAGGATTCAGGATAATATCATTATCCTTCAGGAAAATAGGGTAGAACAACCTCGTTTCCGGACACTCCGGGGGACGGTGAGAGATGAAAATGGAGAACCTATACCGGGGGTTACTGTGTTGATCAAAGGGACTTTGATAGGGGTTTCTACGGCGATAGACGGAAGTTTTACGCTGGATTTACCCGGAGAAACTGAAGTCCTGCAAATTTCCTTTATCGGAATGGAGACTCAGGAGATTAAGATTTCTCCGCAGATGAATGAGTTGAATGTTGTGATGCGTCCGCATATCAGCGAGTTGGAGGAAGTGATTGTCAGTACCGGATATACACAGACGGCCAAGTGGAGGGCAACCGGATCGGTAGCTGTTGTGGATAAAAAAGTGTTTGAGAATAAAGCTTTGCCGACGATGGATAAGCTGTTGCAGGGACAGATTGCCGGAGTCAGTGTACAAGCCCGCTCCGGACGTCCGGGAGAATCTGCCAAAATACGGATCAGGGGAACTAATACCATCACGGGGAATGCAGAGCCTTTATGGGTCGTGGATGGGGTTCCCTTGCAAAAAAATATTCCTCTTATTTCTACAGGACAGATCAAGGCCGGAGATTTCAGCGATATTTTTACCAATGGAGTTGCCGGTATCAATCCCAATGATATAGAGAATGTAACGATTCTGAAGGATGCGGCAGCAGCGGCTATTTATGGTTCCAGGGCTGCCGGAGGAGTGATTGTTGTTACGACCAAGACCGGAAAATCGGGAAAGATGGCAGTGAATTATTCTATGAATGTTTCGATGGTGATGAAACCCGGACGCGACCCGGAGCTTATGAATTCCCGGGAGAAATTGGAATGGGAACAGGAGTTGTGGGATGAATTTGCGGCAGAGGGATATGCCGGGGGAGATCGTTATCCTGTAGTGGGGATTGTCGGTATGATCCGTTCGGGAAAAGAAGAGTTCAGGGATATGAGTGTCACTGAACAAGAGGCATATATTCAAGAGCTGGCTTCTGTGAATACCGACTGGATTGATTTGTTATTCCGGACAGCGGTGTCTACCAATCATTATTTATCATTTTCAGGAGGAAGTGAGAAAAATACATATTATGTATCTTTCGGTTATTCAAAAGATAACGGTGCCGTAAAAAAAACAGATTACGGTCCCGATGATTACGACCGCTATAACTTAAGTGGTAAAATAGATGCTAATCCGAACAAACATTTGCATTTCCAACTGGGATTCGATATGGCTATGCAAAATTCTACAGGACCATCAACAGATCCATTCAGTTATGCTTATTTTGCAAATCCGTACGAACGTCCTTTTAATGAAGATGGCTCATATCGTGCAGATTACACTTATTACAAATTACCCAAAGTGAACGGGAGTTATGATCCCACTATCCCTCCCAATGGTTTTAATATGTTGAGGGAGATGAATGAAACTGAAAGTAAAACTGATAATTTTTCAATAACGTCCCGTTTTAACCTCGATTATTCTTTTTTTAAGCAGCTCAAATTTTCGGGTTTGGCTTCTTATTCTTTTACGAACAATAAAAGCGATAATTATAAAGGGAAAGATACTTACGCTGCGTTTGTTGACCGTTTGTATTTCGATACCCAGGGGAATAGTTCGCGGACGTATTCTTCGATATCGCAATCCAATACCAACAATTCAAGTTACAGTCTGCGCGGTCAATTGAGTTATTCCGATGTCTACAGGGAAATACACCGTTTTTCTGTTTTGGCAGGTGCTGAGATTCGTGGCGAGAAAGCCGAAGGTATTTTTGAAAAACGTTACGGATATGACCCTGTGACCGGTAATTCAGCTATGCCGGTTCCTAAAGATCCTGGTAATGGAGAAGGTTTTAAATATTCGGATCTGGTGTCTTATGCCAATGCAATGGATCAATTGTCAGGACAGGAAATAGAAGAAAATCGTTTTGCTTCTTTTTATGGAGCGTTGGATTATTCTTTGTTTGACCGGTATGTTTTGAATGTATCGTTCCGAACAGACGGATCTAATAATTTCGGTAGTGATGAACAGTTTAATCCGACCTGGTCGGCAGGTGCTGTCTGGCATGTGAGTGAAGAAACATTTATGGAAGTTGTTCGTCCGGTATTAAGCCGGCTGTCATTGCGGGTTGCTACCGGTTATACCGGAAATATCAATAAGACGGTGAAACCCAACCTGATGATGAAGTATTATAAAAATTTCCGGATATCCGACGATGAGAATTACCGCATGGGGTATATTAACAATGCACCGAATCCGAAATTGAGATGGGAAAAGACCAGGGATGTGAAAGTGGCTTTGGATTTCGGATTGTGGAAAGACCGGATTAACGGTATTGTTGAAGCTTACTGGCGGAAAAGTAAAGATTGTGTGACCAGTGAATATGTTCCGGTAACTACCGGATTTTTTAACCAGTCGTATAATACCTCTGTATTGCAGAATAATGGAGTTGAATTTTCATTATCGGTAGCAGTTCTTAAAAGTAAGGATTATAATTTGTCGGTATCGGCCAATGTTGCCTGGAATCAAAACAAACTGAAAAAATATAATTCACCTAATACTTCGCTGGCTTTGGATAAATATGTAGGTTATCCTATGGGAGCCGTCTTTTCCGGGAAATATGAAGGAATAGACCCTGAAACCGGGATGTATAAATTTAAGCTTCGTCCGGATGCTGTGACGAATAAAGACGGATATTTACGTGAGCCTAATAATTACTATTATTATCTGGGGACTTCGGTAGCTCCTTTTACCGGTGGATTTAATTTGAACTTTTCTTATAAAAATATCGGGCTGAGTGTAGGCGGAAGTTATTCAGTAAAGGCAAAGATGGTGGATAATATAGAATCTCCGGCTGGATATGAATTGCTCAGTGGAAGTAAGTTGGAATCTATCCCGACTCCCCATAATGACTTGTACAGAAATCATCTGAATGTAAAACGTGAGGTTCGTAACCGATGGACTCCGGAAAATAGGACGGGAGTGAAATATCCCCGTTTAATAGATGCTTATGGAAAAAAATTGGGATTAGACCTGACTAATCCCACCTTAACTACGATTACAAGGGGAGCTTTACTGGAAGATATTTCCTATCTGCGGATCAATACCATTGCCTTGTCTTATAGTTTGCCGCAAAGAGTATTAGAACGGATAAATTTCTCTTCTGCCGCACTGAACCTGACATTGAATAATTTTTTCACCATAACGAAATATTCCGGAATAGACCCGGAGGTCCCGGGAGCTACTTATCCGGTTTCCCGGTCTGTGACTATTGGTTTGAATGTTGGATTTTAATGATATGTGTATGAAAAATCTGAAAATGAGAATAATGCTGATGCTATTGGGGGTATGTTTCTCCTGTAATAGTTATCTGGACCTTAAACCGTACGGAGAGACAATCCCGAAGACTCCGGAGGAATTTTCGGCCTTGTTGCATAGCATCTTGAATGACATAGACTACGGTACAGACCGGATTATCATTGGGAATAGCCGTTCTGTACTGGATTATGAGAGTTATGCCGATAATCTGGATGCCAGCTTGACTATTTATCCTGAAGGTGGCCAGTTGGATTTGTATGTAGCTCCTCGTTTGAACGGTTACCAGAATGTATATCGGGAACTCTATGAGAAAATACGGAATTGTAATCTGATTATCGAAAATATGAAAGATCAGGATACGGAACTCGGTAAGGATATTCTGGCAACTTCTTATGCATTGAGAGGGGTATGTTATTATAATCTTTTACGATGGTTTTGTGAACCTTATGATAAAGCAATGGCAAAGACCCAGTTGGGTATTCCTCTGGTCAGTAATTTTGACATGGAAGCACTGACGGACCGTTCCTCTATGGAAAAGACGGTGGAATTTATCCGGGATGACTTGAAGAGGGCCATTGGTTTCAATATGAAAAAGGATATCTACCGGTTTAAGACAGAAGTGGCTAAAGCCTATCTGGCAAAACTATATTTCTGGGCACAGGATTGGGAAAATGTGATTCCTTTGGCTGAAGAGTTATTAAAGGATTTTCCACTGCTTCAGGGTGACGATTATGTGAAGATGATACAAGATAAAGCGACTACCCAATCGAATGTTTTCATTCGTTCTTATGTTTTTCAGGGAGCGGATAATAGTGAGACTCAGGTAAGTTCTGCAATCCCTTATCGTCCTGTAAGTAAGTCTTTTATCGATTTGTTTACCGAGAAAGAAGCTGATATTCGCTATGCCCTTTCATTTAATAAAAAGCGGGAAGAGACAAAAGTATTACGCGGACGGGTAAGGTGTGCCGAAATGGTGTTGATGCTGGCGGAATCTTATGCTCAGCTTTCGGATACAGAAAATGCCCTGAAATATTTGAATCTGTTACGATCTCACCGCATCACTCCCTATATCCCGTATACGCTGGAAAATCTGCCGGAAGTGAATCCGGACGCTTTGATCCGGGTTGATGCGACCGGAAAACCTCTTACCAGACTGATGGCTGCTATTATGAATGAAAGACAGAAAGAGTTGTTTATGGAAGGTGATCGTTGGTTTGAGTTAAAGCGGAATGGACGTCCTGAATTTTGGGTTGCAAAAGACGGACAAAAATATGTGTGTCAGAAGTTTATGTATACAGCTCCCATACATCGGAATGACCTGGAGTTGGTTCCGGGTATGCAACAGAATCCGGGTTATGAATAATTAATACAGAAAAATATGAAAGCGAAGATTTGTTTTTGGATACTGTTTATCGTATTGTTTTGTTGTGGATGTGCTGAAGAGAATGAAGTACCTCCCTATCGGAAAACGTCGACAGAGGCTTATGTCATGCCCAAACCTGTTCCCTTGACTCCCGAAGAGAGGGCATTGATTGATTCAAAACGGGAAGAATATAAGAATGCAATTAAAGGTCAATAATTTTTACTAAAAATCTGAACTTATGAAAAGAATCGTTTTTTTATTATCATGGTTTGTGTTACTGGGAACCCTGATGTCTTGTAGTGATGACAATGACGATGTGAATCCGCCTGCTTTGTCGTTTGCCCAATCTGTTTATACATTAAGTGCAGACGCATCTTTAGTCGTTGAATTGCAGGCATCGGCTGCTGCTACACAGAATACATCCGTAAGTTTTACTATCTCAGGGACTGCACGGGAAGGAATCGATTACACGATTTCGGCTAAGGAGTTTAATCTGAAGGCAGGGGAAACAAAAGCTCAGATCGTGATTACTCCGAAAGACAATTATACGCCGGATATGCAGATCCAGCTGGAATTAAATGCTGTAGGGGGATTTGAATTGGGGAAAGTGAAAATTACGACTATTACGGTAGAAACAAAAGATAAGATTGTCTATTCTTTTGTAACGGATTACCATGTGCTGGCCGGAGAAGTAACTATTGAGGCCGAATTGAAAACTCCGGATGGTTTGGCGTACATTGCTACCGAAGATATTCATCTTCCTTTTACAATAAGTCCGGCTTCGACGGCGGTGAAAGGAGAAAATTTTGATGTTGAAGGTAATGTGACGGAATTTGTTATTCCGGCCGGCAAGAAGAATGCTTCTGTTAAACTGAATTTTTTGAAACAGGAAAACGGAAAGGATGAATTGGTCTTGGAACTGGACAATCCGGGAGAGAAATTTATGCTGGGAAATTATGGAAAGACAACCATAAAAGTGTATGGTCCGACAACCGTAGGTAAGTTATTCGGTAAATGGGCTTTTAAGAGCTGTGATAGTTTTGAAGGACTTAAAGAAGATTATGAAGGTCTTGTATCAGCCAGTGATTTTACCCATATGCCGACGAATAATCTGCTGACAGATACCCTGGAGTTTATTGCCGGGGATGAAAATAAATTGAAACTTCATGTTACCGGTGATATGAAAAATTATTTCAGGGATTGTGAATTGGTCTATGTGTGTGATACAACTGTACGTACAGGTTTGTCAACCCGTGTCGTGTATTCTTTGATCGAGATGAGCAAAGTCAATGTCAGTTTTTCTGCCAGTACAGTCAACGAAAGGAAAGCTCAGGTCGGTTTCAGGATATTGGAAGATGAAAAAACATTGGAAGTAACCGTATTCGATTATGCACCGGTTGACTTTTTTATGGAAATATATGATTTTTTCAAGGACGACCCCCAAGCCCTGATGTGGGATGCAAAAATTCAGTATATTTTCAGTTTGGTTGAGGAAGAATGAGATATATAGTCATTATTTTATGGATTGCATGTCTTGGGGCATGCAATCCGGATGTAAAGCAAAAGGTTACGGTAAACGGTAAGCTGACAAATTACAAGGGAAATAAAATATATTTTGAGATTTCCGGCCGGGATTCTTTAGTTAAAGCGGAGCTTGATTCGGCCGGCAGATTTCTGCATGTTTGGAGTTGGATGAAGGGACTTATGTGCGCCTGATGAATGGGAAAGCCGCTTTTCCTTTGTATCTGGCACCCGGCATGAAACTCAGGGTTGAAATGGATGCAGCCAAAATAAAAAATGGCGAATATGGGTCGGTTGTATTTCCTGAAGGCATCAATAAAGAGACTCGCATGATGATACATTATTACGAGAATCAATGGTTCCCCTCTACGGAAGAGTTATTTATCTATACTCCGGCTGAATTTAAAGAGTTGCTGGATACGATTGTCGGCTATAATGATGGATTGATTGAAGATTTTTTGAAAGCTGATTCATCCGGTTATGACCGGGATTTTGCAGATTTGTTCAAACTGCAGGTGAAAGTACCTTTGGCTGTATCCTATTTCTATTATCCGGTGTATCATGCTTTGCTGAATCCCCAGGATCAGAGTGAAATTCCCGAAGACTTTAATATCTTCGATGAGATATTACCCAAGAATGACTCTATGATTTATAATAAGGTCTATCGTTACAAAACGTACGAAATTTCCTATTGGAATGAGAAAATCGCTCAGGAATTGAAAGACTTTTCCGGGGAACCGGCTCAGTATTTCAATGTATGGTTCGATAAACTTTCGGCTTTACATCTTTGTCCCCAGATTGCGGGTGATGTGGCTCATTCCTTTATTATGCGGCATGCCAAAGAAATGACTCCTGAAGTCAAAGAGATCGTCAGAAGTCGCAGTAAGGGGGTACTTATTTCCTCCAGCCAGCAAATAGAAGATTTTTGACTAGTAGAAGAGAAATCCGATAATCCGTATTTTTCAGAATATTTGTTTCTGAAAAAACGTGTCTGGAGTGGGTAAAATGATGAGAGATTTGAGTTTTATTTTGACTGTTTTGTTTTTTTTTATGACTTTTGCCGGAGGATAAAGCAGAGATATGATAGTATGGAAAATACAGGTAAGATTTTTGGAATATCGCTGGGACCGGGAGATCCGGAATTGATTACTTTAAAAGCGTTGAAGGCTTTGAATGCCGTGGATGTTATTTTTTGTCCGGGGACGAAATCCGGCGAAGGGCGGATGAAATCCCGGGCTTTGGATATTCTTCGGCAATTGGAGGTCGATGAAACTAAAATTCGTCTATTTCAGGTGCCGATGTCCCGGGATCGGCAGGAAGCTTTGTGTGCTTATTACCGGGGTTGCGGGGAGGGATTGGGATTGGTCAGGTCAGGAAAATCAGTAGGGATTACAGCTGAAGGGGACGCTTGTTTTTATTCTTCTGCTCATTATATGTACGGGCAGCTTGCGCAGGCCGGTTTTCCGGTTGCGATGATCGCCGGTGTACCTGCTTTTATTGCTGCCGGGGCATCTGTCGGATTGCATTTGGTAAAACAGCAGGAACGACTGTTGGTGATTCCCGGGGATGTGATTGTCGAAGAACTGCTGGAAACTATAGTTGCCAAGCGTACACTCGTTATCATGAAAGTTCCTTTGGGCGAGGCGGTATTGCGTCCTTTTATAGCCCGGCATCCTGAATTACACTATTATTATTTCGAACAAGTGGGAACAGGACAGGAATATTACTCTTCTGT
>OGRF01002455.1_pt1 | contig 10448 bp, 9 predicted proteins | sample 1553381 | NCBI WGS metagenome assembly OGRF01 (sample SAMEA2580060, study PRJEB22360) | human gut metagenome | biome: human gut; feature: human-associated habitat; material: faeces | place: Denmark | collected 2008/2010
TGGAATAGTACAGAGTGCTGTGCAGGTCAGTGCTTCTGTCATTAAACGCAGGGAACAGGAAAGCAGCGTCCGGCATACCTACCACCCAGTCGCGGATACGGTTCTGGAAGGTGTTTTCCACTGCGTTGTAGCTTAGTCCCGGCTTGGACAGATCCACAGGACAGATGCAGGTAAGGATATAGTCATAGACTTCATCGGAAGCATCCTCCATCTCGATACCGTCTCTGGTGCGTCCCGGCACATCGTAGGCATCGTGAATCAGCAGGATCAGATAATTGCCCACATATTCATAAGACTCAATGATGCGGTCGTAGAACTGCTCAAGCAATGCATCATCCTTCAGACGGCTATCTCTGAGACGCAGCAGGAATTCCTGCGTGCCGCCCTCCGTTTCACTCTTTAACGGGAATTCCAGATTCAGCAGATTCTTGCCGATGGTGCCGGACAGACTCTTACGCAGAATCTCGAAGTATTTGAACATTTCTTCCTCCGGCAATGCCAGAAACGCCTGCTTTAATTCCGTCTTTTTATTCTTCTCTCCATCCACATAGCATCCGCAGATCCGGGTGATGGAGCAGTTTTTCGGGGTGAACAGCTTTTTGATCTCGCTGATTTCCTGTTTTGTCATGAGAGTACCTTCTTTCGATTTGATGATATCAGTATAGTATAAAAAACGTGATGGGACAAGTGGAATCAGGTTATAGAATTTTTAGAAATCCTTCATTTTGCTATAATTGTTTTCTGACAGATAAGGTGTTATCATAACATTATCAAGAGAAGCCAATCACCACAGGCGACATATAGTGATGACCCGGAGACGATTTTACCGCCCCCGCGCTGGCAGAAAGAAAGAGGCGCGTGTTTATGGAACAACATGATTTAAGTAAGATTCAAAAATTACAGGAGAAAGGAAAATCCGACAAGATCATCAAATATCTGAGTTCTTCCGATGACACGGTGGTGGTAGCCGCACTGGAAGCGTTGAGCCGGATCAAGGATGAAGACAGTGTCAACAGCATTGCCCACATGATCGACAATCCGGATACGAAGATCCGTGTCGAAGCAGCAAAAGCGTTAGGAAGCATCGGCACCGAATATGCCAAGACCTATCTACTGCACAGACTGAATGCAGAACAGGATGAGACCGTGAAGACAGCCATCAAGGAAGCACTTCACACCCTGGCAGAGCATCATTAATTTAATTTGCTTTACTCGTAGTTTTTCTACTTATACATTTTCCCTCTTATTGGCGTCCGGTTCATTCCGGGCGCCTTTTTTTGCGAAATTTGGAAAAATCTTGCGACGGGTTCTGCTTGAAGCTACGACGCATATCTATTTATAATAGAACGGTACGTGAAAAAAGTAGTTTTGTAGTCATGGAGGTAGTTTAATGGAAAAATTAAACATTACAACTACAAAGGATAATGAAAAAGTATACAAAATCCTGGGGGATCTGATGAATGCCAACAAGGAATTCCAAATTATGATCACGGTTCCTTCTACGAAAAACGCCAAAGACAGCACAGTAAAAGCGACAGAAAAAAAGGAACAGACCCAGGAAGTCATCCATGACCTGGAAAAGGATGTCACGGATATGATCCATGAGATCGGAGTGCCGGCACATATCAAAGGGTATCAGTATCTGCGGGAAGCTATCATGATGTCGGTAGAGGATCCGGCAATGATCAGTTCTATCACAAAGATCCTGTATCCGACCATCGCCAAGCGGTTCCAGACCACACCCAGCCGCGTGGAGCGCGCTATTCGCCATGCCATTGAGGTTGCCTGGAGCAGAGGGCGCATGGAGACCCTGGATGCCATGTTCGGTTACACGATCGACACGGGCAAAGGCAAACCTACCAATTCGGAATTTATCGCACTGATCGCTGACAGGATCCGGCTTTCCTACAGAAGCTGAGGTGGAACCGGCAGACTCTAAAAGATTTGTAAATTATCGATGCCCTCTTTTCTATGAATCGTAAACATGGTATAATCAATCTATATTTTGAATACAAGCCGTAGCATATGTGGAGGGTTTACATGAAAAAAATTCTTTTTGCCGCATCGGAAGGAGTACCTTTTATCAAGACCGGAGGACTTGCGGATGTCGTAGGATCTTTGCCGAAGTATATTGACAAGGAGTATTTTGATGTAAGAGTGTTTATCCCGAAGTATACCTGTATGAAGCAGGAGATGAAGGATAAGCTCAGGTATGTGACACATTTCTACATGGATTTCAACTGGCAGAATGTGTATGTAGGTGTTCTGGAGGCAGAGGAAGCCGGGGTGCATTATTATTTCATTGATAATGAGAGTTATTTCGGTGGTTTCAAGCCTTATGGGGATGATCCCAGATATGAGATTGAAAAGTATGCATATTTCTGCAAGGCAGTGCTGTCGGCATTACCGCTTTTGAATTTCCAGCCGGATCTGATCCATTGCCATGACTGGCAGACCGGTCTGATCCCGGTATACCTGAAGGAGCGTTTCCATGGCGGAGATTTCTACCGCAACATGAAGTCTGTGATTACCATACATAATCTGAAGTTCCAGGGAAAATGGGATGTGAAGACGGTACAGAGCATTACCGGATTGCCGGAGTATTATTTTACCTCTGACAAGCTGGAGGCTTATAAGGATGCAAATCTGTTAAAGGGCGGTATCGTATTCGCGGATGCAGTGACCACCGTAAGTGATACCTATGCGGAGGAGATCAAGACTCCGTTTTACGGTGAGGGCCTGGACGGATTGCTGCGTGCGAGAAGTCATGATCTGCGCGGTATTGTCAACGGCATCGACTATGGAGAGTTCAATCCGGAGACGGACAAAAATATCGTAAAAGCCTATAATGCAGTGAATTTCCGCAAGGAAAAGGTGAAGAATAAGCGAGCCCTGCAGGAAGAGCTTGGACTTCGCGTAGATGATAAGAAAATGATGATCGGTCTGGTATCCAGATTGACAGACCAGAAGGGTCTGGATCTGATCGCTTATGTCATGGATGAACTGTGTCAGGATGATATCCAGTTCGTGGTACTGGGCACCGGTGAGGAACGTTATGAGAATATGTTCCGTCATTTCGACTGGAAGTATGGAGACAAGGTGTCTGCCAACATTTATTATTCGGATGCACTGTCCCATAAAATCTATGCGGCTTGTGATGCTTATCTGATGCCGTCTTTGTTCGAGCCCTGCGGCCTGAGTCAGTTGATCGCGCTGCGTTACGGTACCGTACCCATCGTCAGAGAGACCGGCGGACTGAAGGATACCGTACAGCCCTATAATGAGTATGAGAGCACCGGTACGGGCTTCAGCTTTACGAATTACAATGCACACGAGATGCTGAATACAATCCGCTATGCGGAGCATATTTACTATGACAGGAAGAGAGAGTGGAATAAGATCGTGGATCGTGCCATGGCCACTGACTACTCCTGGAAGGTATCTGCCGGGAAATATCAGGAGATGTATGACTGGCTGATCGGATAAAGAACTGGAATAAGGTAAGATTACATATGGCAGATAAGAACAGTTCCAAGAACAATTTTATCATGCAGGCGGGAATTCTGGCGGCAGCCGGAATCATCAGCAGAATCATAGGGCTCCTTTACAGGGGCCCTTTACAGAGTGTCATCGGGAATCTGGGACTTGGCTATTACCAGTCAGCGTATAACTATTATACGATCATTCTGTTGATCTCCTCTTATAGTATTCCCTCGGCAATTTCCAAAGCTATCGCACAGAAGCTGGGAGAGAAGGAATACCGTAACGCCCACAGACTGTTCCACGGAGCCATGATCTATGTACTGGTGGTTGGCGGTATAGCCAGCCTTTTTCTGTTTTTCGGAGCGGGATTATTCGTGTCCGGAGCAGCGGTCACAGTACTGCGCACCTTTGCACCGACGATCTTCGTCTATGGTATCCTGGGAGTTTTACGAGGGTATTTTCAGGCACATAAGAGCATGGCGCAGACCTCCGTATCGCAGATCCTGGAGCAGATCGCCAATGCGGTAGTCAGCGTAGGCGCGGCATACCTTCTGATCCAAATGTTTATGGGAACGATGGAGGTTCCGGCGGATCAGGCAGGGCAGGTGATGAGAGCAACCTACGGTGCCGTGGGAAGTGCACTGGGTACCGGCGGCGGCGTATTAGTGGCGTTGCTTTTTATGGCGGGAGTCTATGCTCTGAATCGTGGAATGATCCTGCGCAGAGTGCAGCGTGACAGGCATGAACATGTGGATTCCTACGGACAGATATTCAAGACGATCACACTGGTGGTGACACCGTTTATTTTGAGTACAGCTGTATATAACTTAAGCAGTACGGTCAACAACAGTATCTACACCAAATGGTATCCGTCCCTTCGCAATCTGGATACGGTATCTATTTATGAAAAATATGGTATTTTCTCCGGACAGTCCCTGACAATGTCCAATATTCCCATAGCCTTTGCATCTGCTATGGCTTCTGCCATGATCCCTTCCGTAGCACAGCTGATGGCAGCCCGGGATGTGAAGGGAGCCAGAGAGAAGATCGGACTGGCAGTGAAGACTACCATGGTGATCTCGATTCCCTGCGCTGTGGGACTTTTTGTACTGGCGAAGCCGGTGATCAGTCTGCTGTTCACGCATAAGACGGCAGAGGAATTGAATCTGGCGGCAGCTCTTTTAATGACATTGTCACTGTCGGTTATCTTTTATGCACTGTCGACTCTGAACAGTTCGATTTTGCAGGGACTTGGCAAAGTCAATACCCCGATCATCAATGCGGGGATCTCGCTGGTGGTGCAGACGGTGGCAGCAGTGCTGCTTCTGATGTTCACAAGACTGGATCTGTACAGCATTGCCATCGCTAATACGCTGTATTCCGGTATGATGTGTGTGCTGAACCAGTGGGCGGTAAGAAGAGCGGTAGGCTACCGGCAGGAGATCGTAAAGACTTTCGTCATTCCGGCGTTCGCCTCCGCATTTATGGGAGCAACAGCCTGGGCCATTTATGAAGGCCTGTATATGGTGACAAAGTCCATGCGGATCTCTGTCATTCCTGCGATCGTAATTGCTGCTGTAGTCTATTTTGTCATGCTGATATTGATGCGGGGCATCACGGAGCAGGAGCTTCGCAGCTTCCCGAAGGGATATCTGTTAGTGAAGGTAGCGAAGAAGTGCCGCTTATTGAGATAATGAGAAGCGATGACAGCTACGATGCTCTAGGTGAAGAAACAGTGAAGAGAATAAGTACAGAAAGGAGTCTGCCTCATGACAATGTTATTGTCGAAGGCAGATTTTTGCGTACATGGGGCGTAGATATAAGGAGCATGCTGATTAAGCCCCGGGGAGATCGAGAGAGCGGGGCGCAGAGAGGAAAAGAAACTAAATAAGCCCCGGGGAAATCGAGAGAGCGGGGCGCAGAGAGGAAAAGAAACTAAATAAGCCCCCGGGGCATGAAACCACGGGGGCACAAAGTCAAGGTATATCATGGAATAGAAGTGAAAAACTTTCAAATGTATCAATTATCTCTGGCAGAACGGATCCCCACCATTCTTGAATAATGTGATCATTTCTTGACCGACACTGATAGTGGAGGGCAGATCCGGGACATCCTCTCTGGAGAACCAGGCAGCCTCGCCAAGCTCCGATTCTTGCAAAGTAATAGAAGGATCCCCCTCCAGCTTCGCGAAGAAGCCGATCATGGCGGAATCGCTGAAGGACCAGGGCTGGGATTTGTAATAGACCAGATCGCTGACCTTTAAACCGACTTCTTCCATGATTTCCCGGCGGGCAGCACCCTTGAAGGTCTCACCGACTTCCACGAAGCCGGCCACCAGTGCCCAGTGACGATAGGAACCGCCGGCGTAACGGGTCAGCAGGATCTTGTCCCGCTCGGTATCCACGATGGCAATAATGACGGCTGGAGAGATCTTGGGATATTCGATCTGGCCGCACTCCGGGCAGATGCAGGCCCGCTCTGTGGTGCTGTGAATTGTGGGATGTCCGCAGCGGCCGCAGAATTTCCGGTCCAGACGGAAACGATTGATCTGGGTGGCAGTGATTCCGGCAAATGCCAGATATTCCGGCTCAAAATTACGGAACACACCGGAAGCGTAGAGGTCTTCTTCCGGGAGCATGAGAGCACCGGCATCCTCCGTCGTCTTGCGGAAGAATGCTCGGTCATCAATGGAAAAGAGATATTCACAGTCCAGAAAAAAACGTTCCATAGGCTGACGGATTCCCAAGAGTCCATGGACTTCTTCAAAAGTAGGAAGATATACTTGAGGATGCTCCGAGATGCCGGCACCGGCGGAAGTATCCGTTACATCACTGTTTTCTGTATGGGAGGGCAGATAGACCTTTTCTCCGTCAAATAACAGCAGATAATCGGAAGGTTTAGGATCCTGGCTTCGGAATTCCGGGTAATATTTATGCGGTTCGATCTTATGGATCATCATAGAGTATTTCTCCTTTTATGGCTATTTTTCAGAAAGTGTTCATAAGAATATAGTAGTCCACCGTGGGGAAACTGTCAAACGTAACAGTTCAGCCGCACCGTTCACGGGAGTCGCGTTAACACGCTTTTATGTCACTTCGTGACTACCTTTGCTCATAGATTGGCGCTTAGCTCCTGCACATATTTGCCCGCAAAATCATGCAAGCATGATTTTTGCGCCCAGATATGTTCAGAACTGAACTGTTGTGGAAATTATTTGAGATTCCGGGATATTTGTGTTAAAATATTTTGTGACTGTTCTGAGGTGTTCATTTCTCGAATGCCCCTGTGAACAGTCACGGAATTTATCAGAAAATACAGCATGAGAGTACAAAAGTGAGTATCTCATGTGGAAACGAGGGATAGTATGTTACAGATGATCTTGCCGGAGGGAAGCAGTTCTCTCCTTGCTTTTTTTGGAATTCTTTTTGCTTTTGGTGCTACGGTACTGGCAACGGCGAAATTAAGTCCGTATCTGCCCAAGGATGCCGGAAGAGAATTTGCCCATGATGGAAAATTGTCCGCGGGAAAGCCAAGAGGCGCCGGAATCATTTTTGTCATGGCATTTGTGGCATCCGTTCTGCTGTTTTCCCCTTTAAGCGCAGAGCTGGTGATCTATCTGCTGCTGATCGTGGTATGCATGATGACCGGTTTTCTGGATGACGCCTCCAAGACTCCATGGGGTGAGTACAAAAAAGGTTTCTTAGATCTGTGCGTGGCGGCACTGGTAGCCATCACCTTCCTGAAATACAACTCCAACGTGGTGGAACTGGCACTGTTCCATGTAAAGTTCACGCTACCTCCCGTAGTATTCGCAATCCTCACGGTGATCCTGGTATGGACCTCCGTGAACGTGACCAACTGCTCCGATGGTGTGGACGGACTCTCCGGAACCCTGTCGATCATTACGATCATGTCCATCTATATCGTGGACCGTATGAAGGACGTCAATGAGACCTATTCTTTCCTGATCCTGCTGTTTGCCGTATGCATTCTGGGTTATCTGTGGTACAATGCAACACCCAGTAAGCTGATGATGGGAGATGCGGGTTCCCGGGCCATGGGACTGTTCATCAGCATCGCTATTTTGAAGAGCGGCTGCCCGTTCCTGTTCATCCCGCTGGCACTGGTGCTGATTCTGGACGGAGGTTTGGGACTGCTTAAGGTTTCCCTGCTCCGCTTCCTGAAGATTCATATTTTGAAAAATGTGCGTACTCCCTTGCATGATCATGTGCGTAAGGTGTGGGACTGGTCCAATACACAGACCGTATTCCGTTTTGCCATTATTCAGATCATTCTGTCTCTGGCGGTAATCTACGCAATGCAGTTGTAGAATGCTGGGCACACCGGGACAGCATAGAGACTGCGACCGGTCATCCTCTGCAAGAAAAGAAGGTTGGCTGCCGGAAGGAAAAAGGTCGGCCGTCAGAAGAAAAGAAAGGCGTCTGCTGAAGGAAAAGAAGGTCGGTCGCCGAAGAAAAAGAAGGACGGTTGTTGGTAGAAAATCAGCATGTGCCGAGCCGGGAGAAAAACTGTCAATAAATGATATAAGTAATTGAACAGATAGAAATGGAGAAATTATGTACGATGAATTAACCCCCACTGACATTAAGAAAATGGAAGATGAGATCGAGTATCGTAAGCTGGTGGTGCGTCCCAAGGCACTGGAGGACGTGAAGGAAGCCAGAGCCCACGGAGATCTCAGTGAGAATTTTGAATATTATGCAGCGAAAAAATACAAGAATCAGAACGAGAGCCGGATCCGTTATCTGGAGAGAATGATCAAGACCGCAAAGGTGATCTCCGAGAACTCCGCCGTGGATGAGGTGGGCATCAACAACACTGTTACCGTGGAATTCATCGACGACGGCACGGAAGAGGATTACAAGATCGTGACCACCGTTCGCGGAAACTCACTGGAAGGTCTGATCAGCAACGAATCTCCGCTGGGCAAGGCACTGCTTGGCAAAAAAGTGGGGGATGTGGTCCATGTGCAGGTCAATGCCAATGTGGGCTATGACGTAGAGATCAAGGCACTGAAAAACACTGAGGATGACGGGGACAAGATCCGCAGCTTCTAATGCTTTGCGGACCCCACAAGCTATAGAAAGAAAGGGTAACTATTCAGAGCCTCATAACAATTACAGAATATTCTTGCGGATCCCGGTATCCAATGAATATTTTGCGATAGTTACAGGGCTTGGAACAGATACAAAAAAAGGAATTATAAGAATGAAAAAATATCTGCTGTTTGATCTGGACGGTACACTGACAGATCCCAAAATTGGAATTACGACCTGCGTGCAGTATGCGCTGCACTCTTTCGGTATTGAGGAACCTGATCTGGACAAGCTGGAGCCTTTTATCGGACCGCCCTTACGGGACAGCTTTATGGAATTCTACGGTTTTACCGCTGAGCAGGCGGAGGAGGCCGTGGCAAAATACAGAGAGCGTTTTCAGAATACGGGTATTTTTGAAAATGAAGTTTATGCCGGTATTCCGGAGATGCTGAAGAACCTGCAATCCAAGGGCTATTTTCTGGCACTGGCTTCCAGCAAACCCCAGATCTATGTAGAACGCATACTGGAGCATTTTGATCTGAAAAAATATTTTGCCGTGGTGGTAGGCAGTGAGCTGGACGGCACCAGAGAGACGAAGGATCAGGTGGTGCAGGAGACCCTGCATCAGCTGTTCAAGGAGAATCCCATAGAGCCGGATCAGGTCTACATGATCGGTGACAGAAAGTTCGATGTGGAAGGAGCCAGAGCGTTGGGCGTGGAGAGCGTGGGCGTGACTTATGGCTACGGAAGCAAGGAAGAGTTAAAGGAAGCAAAAGCGGACTACATCGTACAATCCGTGGAAGAATTGGAAAAATTTCTGCTTCGCGGCAGCGAGGAACTGGTGAACAGCAATCCCGACAATAAAAAGAAAAATCCCATGTACCAGAGAATCTGGACCATGGTGTATTCGTTCCTGATGTTTATCCTGGTGCGCAATGTGGTACAGTATGCGCTGCTGGCACTGTTGTATCAGCTGGCACAGTCCGGAGCCTCCGGTGGACTGGTGGATCTTTTAATCCTACGGGATGAGACCGGCGCCTATAACGGCTATTCCGGAGATGTGTCCAGTATCATAGCGGCACTGGGCTTCATCGGCGGAGCACTGGCGGTATGGTCCACGGCAAAGCTTCTGATCACGAAGAACAAAGAGGATATGCATTTAAGCCATCTAAAAAAAGAAGGTAAGGCAAAATATGCCCTGCTGGTGGCAACCACTATTGGTGCCGTTATCGGATGCAACCTCCTGTTTGAACTCCTGGGAGTGACCAACAAATCCGAAGCCTATACCGAAGTTGCAACCCAGCAATATTCCGCACACTTTATTGTGGGTATTCTGGTATTCGGCTTTATCTCTCCGATTGCGGAGGAATTACTGTTCCGTGGAGTGATTTATGGTTACCTGCGCAGATTTATGGATCTGAAGCTTGCTATAGCTCTGTCCGCACTGATCTTCGGTGTGTACCACATGAACTACGTGCAGGGCATCTACGGCTTTCTCATTGGCTGCCTCATGGCTTACGCTTATGAGTATTTCGGAGAATTCAAAATGGCAGTGTTCGTTCATGTGTCATCCAATGTCCTCGCCTACTGCCTGTCCTACACCTCCATCGCCGTCACCGGCTTCGTCAGCTGGCCCGTGTGCGTGGTATTCCTGGCAGTGGCAGTTGTATCCTTGATCACTTTGCACAAACAGAAAAATATATTTTAATGAGATAACAAAACACATTAGTTACCAGTTCTGACCGCATTCATAAACTGTATTGAACTGGACTTCATAACCCAGCAGCCGAAAACAGGGTAAGGATAAGCAGGCCGTAAGCAGACGTCGGCACTTAGCGGGCGTATTCTGACCGCTTATGTGCCGTTGCGCTCTGCGACAGAGCGAAAGCGTGCCGCGTTTCTTACCCC
>OGRF01002457.1_pt1 | contig 10444 bp, 10 predicted proteins | sample 1553381 | NCBI WGS metagenome assembly OGRF01 (sample SAMEA2580060, study PRJEB22360) | human gut metagenome | biome: human gut; feature: human-associated habitat; material: faeces | place: Denmark | collected 2008/2010
CGCGCACTGGAAGCGCTGCTGGAAGAGGTCATCACCGGGCGGCTGCCCAACGAAAAAGCGGAACTTCTGGCCTTTGCGGCCAAATTTTCTGCGTCTTGACAAGAGAAAGAAGCTGCGGTAGTATTATACTACTGTTTTAGTATGTTATTGAATGAGGGACGATATGACAGAAGCACAGAACACGAAGCGCCCCGGGGCACTCATTGCCATGAGCGGCGGCGTGGACAGCTCGGTGGCGGCATGGCTGATGCAGCAGGCGGGGTACGACTGCACCGGCATCACCATGCGGCTCACCCGAAACGAGACGCTGGGGCAGTCCGGTTTCCACACCTGCTGCTCCGAAAAGGATATCGAGGATGCCGCCGAGGTGGCCTTTGCGATGGATATCCCCTATGAGGTGCTGGATTTCACCGCCGACTTCCGGGAGAAGATCATCGAAAAATTCATCCGGGTATACGAGATGGGCGGCACGCCCAACCCCTGCATCGACTGCAACCGGTATATGAAGTTCGACCACCTGCTCCGCTGGGCTGAGAGCCATGGCATGGAGTATGTGGTCACGGGCCATTACGCCCGGGTGGAGCAGGACGAGGCCACCGGCCGCTGGCTGCTGAAAAAGGGGCTGGACGAGGGCAAGGATCAGAGCTATGTGCTCTATAACCTGACCCAGGAGCAGCTGGCCCATGTGCGCCTGCCGCTGGGGGGGCTGCACAAGGCAGAAGTGCGTGAGATCGCGGAAAAGCAGCATTTCATCAACGCCCGCAAGCACGACAGCCAGGATATCTGCTTTGTGCCGGACGGCGACTATGCCCGCTTCATGGAGGACTTCACCGGCAAGCATTACCCGGCAGGCGATTTTCTGGACGAGAACGGCAAAAAGGTGGGCACCCACAACGGTGCGGTGCGGTATACCATCGGCCAGCGCAAGGGCCTGGGCCTTGCCATGGGTGCGCCGGTGTATGTCTGCGCCAAGGATATGCAGGCCAACACCGTCACGGTGGGCCCGGAGGAGAACCTGTTTGACCGCATCGTCTATGCCGACGAGGTGAACTGGATCGCCATCCCGGAGCTGACCGCGCCCTTGCGGGTCACGGCCCGCACCCGCTATCACCAGACCGAGCAGGCTGCCACCGTCTACCCGGCAGGAGAGGGGCAGTTCCGGCTGGAATTTGACCAGCCCCAGCGTGCCCCCACGCCCGGTCAGGCCGTGGTGCTGTATCAGGGGGATGTTGTGCTGGGGGGCGGCACCATCGTTGCGGTCGAATAAACCCCTCAGGCACTTTGCAGGAAAGTGATAAAGTAAAACAGAAGCAGCTGTGCCGAACTGGTAAAATGAACGGCACAGTGTAAAATGGAGGAGCAAGTATCTATGCAGGATCAATATTCCCGCACCCAGCTGCTGCTGGGCAAGGAAGCAATGGAAAAGCTGCACAATTCCCGTGTGGCAGTGTTTGGCATTGGCGGCGTGGGCGGCTACACGGTGGAAGCGCTGGCACGCAGCGGTGTGGGTGCGCTGGACCTCATTGATGATGACAAGGTCTGCCTGACCAACCTGAACCGCCAGATCGTGGCCACCCGCAAGACCGTGGGCCAGTACAAGGTGGATGTGGCCGAACAGCGTATCCACGAGATCGACCCCAACATCAAGGTCACCACCTACAAGATCTTCTTCACCCCGGAAACGCAGGATCAGTTCGACTTCACCCAGTACGACTATGTGGTGGATGCCATCGACACCGTCACCGGAAAGATCGCGCTGGTGGTCAAGGCCAAGGAGGCCGGTACCCCCATCATCTGCGCCATGGGTGCAGGCAACAAGATGGACCCCACCCGCTTTGAGGTGACGGATATCTACAAGACCTCCGTCTGCCCGCTGGCCAAGGTGATGCGCACCGAGTGCCGCAAGCGGCGGATCAAGCACCTGAAGGTCGTCTACTCCAAGGAACCTGCCATGACCCCCATCGAGGATGATTCCATCAGCTGCAAGAACCACTGCATCTGCCCCCCGGGCACCCAGCGCAAGTGCACCATCCGGCGCTCGGTCCCCGGCTCCAACGCCTTTGTGCCCTCGGTGGCCGGGCTCATCATCGGCGGCGAGGTCGTGAAGGATCTGGTCGGATTTGTGCCGATGAAAGGTTAAAAACGAGAACGCCCCTCTCCGGTCTCACAGATGCCGGAGAGGGGCGTTTTGAGTCAGGGAAAACCGTGGGAACAGATGGAGCGTGCATCGGGCCGCAGGGCTGCCGCCTGCCCGGGCGTAGCCATTGGCGGTCACCCCAGCAAACATAATGTTGAAATACGTTCATTTGACAAAATACTTTTGCTAATTTATACTGGGATGCATATTCACATGCAAAAATCAAGGATAGAAGATAGGAAGTATCGTCATGCTGACTCTGGATAAGATCTACCACGCCGCCTTTGTGCTCAAGGACGTTGCCCGCAAGACCGACCTGATTGAAGCGCCCAAGCTCTCCAAGGACTGCCGCCTCTACCTCAAGACCGAGAACCTGCAGGTGACCGGCAGCTTCAAGGTGCGGGGAGCCTATTATAAGATCAGCCAGCTCTCCAGGGAGGAGAGCGAAAAGGGCGTGATCGCCTGCTCTGCCGGAAACCACGCACAGGGCGTGGCTCTGGCCGCCACCCGCCGGGGCATCAGGAGCATCGTCTGTATGCCGGACGGTGCCCCCATTATGAAGGTGGAAAACACCAAGAGCCTGGGCGCGGAGGTCTGTCTGGTGCCCGGCACCTATGATGATGCCCACGACAAGGCCGTGGAGCTGCAGGCCGAGACCGGCATGACCTTCATCCACCCCTACGATGACGAGCAGGTCATTGCAGGTCAGGGCACCATCGGTCTGGAGATCCTTGACCAGCTGCCCGATCTGGATGCCGTCATTGTGCCCGTGGGCGGCGGCGGCCTGATCTCCGGCGTGGCCTTTGCCATCAAGAGCCTGCGCCCCGAGGTCAAGGTCTACGGTGTGCAGGCAGAGGGTGCCCCCAGCATGTACCGCAGCCTGCATGAGCACAAGTATCAGACCCTGAAAAATGTGGCCACCTTTGCGGACGGCATTCAGGTCAAGACCCCCGGCGAGCTGACCTATCAGCTCTGCGAGGAATATGTGGACGACATCGTGACCGTCAGCGAGGACGAGACCGCTGCCGCCATCCTCTCCCTGATGGAGAACCAGAAGCTGGTGGCCGAGGGTGCCGGTGCGGTGCCTGTGGCAGCGGCGCTGTTCCACAAGCTGCCCATTGAGGGCAAAAAGGTGGTCTGCCTGATCTCCGGCGGCAACATCGATGTGAACATCCTCAACCGCGTCATCACCCGTGGTCTGGTGATGAGCGGCCGCAAGGCCAACCTGACCATCGCGCTGGAGGATAAGCCCGGTCAGCTGGAGCGGGTGGCCGCCATCGTTTCCCGCTGCGGCAGCAATGTGGTCTCCGTCCTGCATGACGGTTCCGACCCCAACATGCCCATCTCCAGCTGCTTCCTCAAGCTGGCACTGGAGACCCGCGACCATGCCCAGATCGAGCAGATCCGGCAGGAGCTCACCAAAGAGGGCTTCCAGCTGGTGGCCGAGCGCGTGTGATTTTCTGACTACCTCATCTGCCGCCTGCGGCGGCAGTTTTCTTTCAAAACAGCAAAAAGCGCTGTGCAGTCATCTCACTGCACAGCGCTTTTTCTTATCCATAAAAACGAAAAAGCAAACATTATTTCTGCACGCCGCTCTCGCACTGTTCGATGAACTGTTTGGCCACGCGGGGGCTGCGGCCGCCGGCGCGGATGGCGAAGGCCTCGGCCTTGACCAGCAGCTCTTCCATGGGCATCTGGATGTGGTGCTGTTTTGCCAGCTCTTCCAGAATGGCGGCAAAGCGGGCTTTCTCGGGCCGCTGGAAGGTGACAGTCAGGCCGAACCGGGCGGAAAGGCTCATCAGCTCCTGCCGGGTGTCGGCTTCGTGGATGTCGTCGCCGGTGCGGTCGGTCAGGGTCTCCTTGATGAGGTGGCGGCGGTTGGAGGTGGCGTACACCGCAATGTTCCGGGCCCGGCCGCCCACGCTGCCCTCAAGAATGGCTTTCAGGGCGGCAAAATTGTCGTCGTTGGAGGAGAAGCTCAGGTCATCGATGAAGAGGATGAATTTGAGGGGGTTGGCCGCCAGCTGATCCATCAGGTCGGGGATCTGGTAGAGCTGGTTCTTCTTGACCTCCACCAGCCGCAGGCCGTCGGCGGCATACTCATTGGCAATGGCCTTGACCGTGCTGGATTTGCCGGTGCCTGCATCGCCGTAGAGCAGGACATTGTTGGCGGGGGAACCGGCCAGCAGGGCGCGGGTGTTGGCAATGACCTTTTCCCGCTCCTTCTCGTAGCCCGGCAGCTCGCTGAGCTTCTGGGGGTCGGGGTACTTCACGGGCACCAGCTGGCCGTTCTCCACTGTGAACACATGGTGCTTGGCAAACATGCCGTAGCCCTTCTTCCCGGCTTCCCGCATCCGCTGGTTGTAGGCGGCGGTCAGGTCGAGCTGCCTTGCCTCCCAACGGGGCAGGAACGCCAGCTCCCGGCTCTGCCGGTCGGCGGCTTCCAGCAGCGCGTCCAGCGTCAGGCCGCAGAGCTTCTGCAAAAAGTTCAGCTCACTGTTCAGGGCGGCCTCCATCACAGGGGAGAGCTGGCCCGCGGCAGCCTGCCGCACACAGAAGGTCTCGGTCTCCAGCACGGCGTTGGAAAGATAATCGCCCAGATTGGTGGTGTGGGCGAACAGGGCGGCTTCAAAGGCGGCCACAGCATCGCACAGGGGGGCGATGGTATCGTCAGCCGCTTCCAGCCGGTCGGTCAGCGCCGCCAGCTTTGCCACAACGGGGTCGCCCAGCAGGGCACGGAAAACAACAAGCCCGTGGAGCCGGGCGTTCCATTCACGAAGTTGCATAGGAAAATCCTCTCTTTTTAACGGCCTTGCCCTCTCAGGCGCGCCGCGCCAGCTCCCCCAAAGGGGGAGCCATTGGCAGGCCGGTCAGAAGGCTGTTTATTTTTATAACAGTGTAGAATTGATTATACTCTTGGAAAAGGCGCTTAGCAAGGGTGTGTTCAATTATCTTCATCTTTCGGCTGATTCACTTTACAAATCGTCGATTGACAAAGGCCCGATTTATAGTATAATTGACCCAACGTTCAAATCGGAATGCAAGATGCGAAAAGTAACGTGTCTGAGGGAAATTTTGTTGAGAGTGTAAGAGGAAAAGGAACGGGAGCAACTTACCATGCAGTTGAATGGTTCGCAAATTTTTGTTGAAGTCCTCTGCGAACAGGGCGTGGACACCATCTTCGGCTATCCCGGCGGTGCTGTGCTGAACCTGTACGACGAGCTGTATAAGAATTCTGACCGCATCCACCATGTGCTGACCGCCCACGAGCAGGGCGCTTCTCATGCGGCCGATGGCTATGCCCGCGCAACGGGCCGCACCGGCGTGGTGCTGGCCACCAGCGGCCCGGGTGCCACCAATCTGGTCACCGGCATTGCCACTGCCTACATGGACTCCGTGCCCATGGTCGCCTTTACCGGCAATGTGCCGACCCCCGGTCTGGGCAAGGACGGCTTTCAGGAGGCGTACATCGAGGGCATCACGATGCCCATCACCAAGCACAACTTCACGGTGCGCAAGGTAGAAGAGCTGGCCGACACCATGCGTGCGGCGTTCCGCATTGCGCAGAGCGGCCGCAAGGGCCCGGTGCTGGTGGATATCCCCAAGGATGTCACCGCTGCTGTCTGTGAGTTCACCTCCAAGCAGCCGGAGCAGATCCGCACCGTGACCACCTACGACGAACAGCAGGTCAAGTGGGCCGCCGATATCATCAACGCGGCCAAGCGCCCGCTGGTCTATTTTGGCGGCGGCGTGCGGAGCGCGGCTTCCTGCCAGCCCCTGCGTGACCTGATCCACAAGGCGGAGATCCCCGCCACCTATACCCTGATGGCTGCAGGCGTTGTGCCCTACGGTGACCCGATGAACATCGGTATGATCGGAATGCACGGCTGCTACACCTCCAACCGGGCGGTCGCGGACTGTGACGTGCTGATCGCACTGGGCACCCGCTTTTCTGACCGCGTGGCCCTGAACCCCAAGACCTTTGCCAAGAACGCCACCATCATCCAGATCGACATCGACCCCAGTGAGCTGGGCAAGAATGTGGAGGTTGATCTTTCCATCGTGGGCGATGCCGCTTACGTGCTGAACGCCATGCTGCCGCAGATCGAGGAAAAGAAGCATCCCGACTGGATGAAGATGATCCATGAGTGGCAGGCACAGGATTACCACCCGGTGTCCGACCCCACCCGCCTGATGCCCCATCAGGTGATCGGCGAGGTGTGCAACCAGTGCGGCCCCGAAGCCGTGTATGTGACCGATGTGGGTCAGCACCAGATGTGGGCGGCACAGTACCTGCGCCACGCCAAGAGCCGCGGCTTTATCACCAGCGGCGGTCTGGGCACCATGGGCTTTGGCTACGGTGCCGCCATTGGCGCACAGATGGCTCTGGGCCGCGACCAGCGGGTGGTCATGTTTACCGGCGACGGCTCCTTCCACATGAACCTGAACGAGGCCTGCACCGCCGTGAGCTATGAGCTGCCCATCATCACCGTGATCTTCAACAACTCGGTGCTGGGCATGGTGCGCCAGTGGCAGAACATCTTCTACGAAAAGCGCTACAGCCAGACCGACCCCCACCGCAAGACGGACTTCGTCAAGCTGGCCGAGGGCTTTGGCCTGAAGGGCTACCGCTGCAGAAACCTGCCGGAGTTTCAGGCTGCCTTTGCCGATGCAATGAAGCAGAAAGGCCCTACTTGGATCGAGTGCATCATCGATAAGGACGAAAAGGTGCTGCCCATGATCCCCGGCGGCGGCGATATCAACGACATCATCATGGAATAAGGAGGACACAGCAATATGGAATCCAACAAGCGCAGGGTCATCAGCCTGCTGGTGGACAACCAGAGCGGTGTTCTGGCCCGTGTGTCCAACCTGTTCTGCCGCCGCGGCTTCAACATCGACAGTCTGACGGTCTCGGCCACCAACGACCCGGCAGTCAGCCGCATCACCGTGACCATTACCAGCGATGACAAGGCCCTCAAGCAGCTGATCCTGCAGACCGAGCGTCTGGAGGTCACCCGTCAGGTGTTCGTGCTGGACGGCGAAAAATCGCTGGAACGGGAGCTGCTGCTGCTGAAGGTGGCGTCCGACGTGCACAACCGCAGTGAGCTGCGGGAGATCGCCAGCATCTACAAGGCAAAGATCATCGATCTTTCGCCGGACAGCATGGTGTTTGAACTGATCGGCAAGCCGGATAAGATCGACGCCTTCCTGAAAATGTTCGCGGATTATAAGATCCTGGAGCAGTGCCGCACCGGCGTCACCGCACTGGAGCGCGGCGGGATGCACCAGCACATGCAGAAGCCGCCGCAGGAGGTGCGCGCAGTGCAGCTGCCTCTGCCGGGAACCCACTGCCCGGAACGGACCTGAGCTTTTCCGCTCTCAAGGAGCGAAAAAATAAAATGTTTAGAATCAGCCACTGAATAAACACAAAAACAAAAAGGAGAACAACTACCATGGCTATCAAGAAATACTACGATTCCGACTGCAACCTCGGCGTGCTGGACGGCAAGACCGTCGCTGTCATCGGCTTCGGCAGCCAGGGCCACGCCCATTCCGAGAACCTGGCCGAGAGCGGCGTGAATGTCGTTGTCGGCCTGCGCAAGGGCTCTGCTCACTGGGAGAAGGCTTCTGAGTTCGCAGCAACTCACGAGAACTTCAAGGTCATGGAAGTGGAAGAAGCTGCCAAGGCCGGCGACGTTGTCATGATGCTGGTACCCGATGAGCTGTGCGCCGACATCTACAACAAGCAGGTGGCTCCCTACATGACCGAGGGCAAGGCACTGGCCTTTGCACACGGCTTCAACATCCACTTCAAGACCATCACCGCTCCCAAGAATGTGGACGTTATCATGATCGCTCCCAAGGGCCCCGGCCACATTGTCCGCCGCCTGTACACCGAGGGTGAGGGCTGCCCCTCTCTGATCTGCGTGGAGCAGGACTACACCGGCAAGGCTAAGGATATCGCTCTGGCATACGCTTCCGGCATCGGCGCAGGCCGTGCAGGCATCCTGCAGACCACCTTCAAGGAGGAAACCGAGACCGACCTGTTCGGCGAGCAGGCAGTGCTGTGCGGCGGTGTTTCCGAGCTGATCCACGCCGGTTTCGATACGCTGGTGGAAGCTGGCTACGAGCCCGAGATGGCATACTTTGAGACCTGCCACGAGATGAAGCTGATCGTTGACCTGATCAACGAGGGCGGCTTCTCCAAGATGCGCTACTCCATCTCCAACACCGCTGAGTACGGCGATTACCGCACCGGCAAGCGCCTGATCACCGAGGAGACCCGCAAGGAGATGAAGAAGGTCCTGACCGAGATCCAGGACGGCACCTTCGCTTCCGAGTTCCTGACCGAGATGAGCCCCAACGGCGGCCGCAAGGTGCACTTCCTGGCAAAGCGCCGCATGGAAGCAGAGCTGCCCATCGAGAAGGTCGGCGCAGAGCTGCGCGGCATGATGAGCTGGCTGAAGAAGTAAAAGTTTGACATCCTCGCCCTCTCAGTCTCGCATTCGCTCGACAGCTCTCCCAAAGGGAGAGCCCTTGGCAGAACGGAAAACTTATCCGCAATGCCAAAGCCTCCCACTTTGGGGGAGGTGGCAGCGCGTCAGCGCTGACGGAGAGGTTGCTCCTTATAGTGTTCTCGCGTCAGGGCATAGCACTTGCAGGGGATCGCTGTACCGTCGAATTTATGGTAGACGGCCTCGTGGTCGTAGACAAAGCCTGCTTTCATCATGACTTTGCCGCTGGCGGGGTTCTCCACGGCGTGGGAGCAGGCAAGCCAATTACTGTCTGTATTCTTGAACCAGTATTCTACCAGAGCTTTCAGAGCCTCGGTGGTGCAGCCTTTGCCCCACCATGCTCTGCCGATGCAGTAGCCCGGCTCCCAGATGCCCTCGGAAAGGTCGAATCCCGGCCATTCATTTCGCTGTGCCGGTTCTCCCAGCAGGCTGTTGTAGAGGCTGATGGAGCCGAATACCTGTCCGGTGGCCTTTTCCACGATGGCCCACTGGTAGTAGTCCTCGTTGGGATAGAGCAACGCCCATGCGCTCAGAAGCTCCTGCGTCTCGGCCACATCCTTGTGCGGCGTCCAGCGCAGCCAGCGGGTGACCTCCGGGTCGTTGGCCCAGTTTGTGTACATCATCGGGGCATCCGACGGCATAAGGCGGCGCAGAAGCAGCCGCGGCGTTTTGATTTCCTGTGTGCCGGCGTGGCGCATGATACATTCCTCCCAACCATTGTAAATATGCATAGAATAGCACAAAACCGGCTTCGGCGCAAGCAAAATGGGCTGCTTCGGGGCAAAAATGCTTGACAAGAGCGCAAACTTCATTAAACTGAAGATGACTGCATAAAAATTCTCCCCGGCAAAGGGCCGGGGAGAATGCTCAGGTTGGAAGAACATCCGCCCGCAGGATAGCCTGCCAGTCGCTGTGACCATACAGGAAGCGGAGGATGTGGACGGTCTGGGTGGAAGAGTCGATCCTATAGAATAGAAGATAATTCTGCACAGGGACAAAATGGAGCTGATGAGAGGCAAGAAGCGGCTCGTCGATCACCGGAAAGCGTCCGGGAAATGTTTCGAGCGAGTCGATGTTTGCAAGTGCATTCGCCAGCATCCGGCGAGCGGCCAGCGGATTTTGCAGTTGGTGAGCAATATAGTTTGCGGCAGAGTGCAGGTCGTGCTCGGCGGCGTGAGAGACATGAATCTTGTAGTTCATTCAAGCCCCCATTGCTTCGACAGCTCTTTGCGGACATCTTCCCAGGGGCGCGTCCTTCCCGCCGCCACATCATCCAGACCTTCCTGCAATTTCGCATACAAATCGAACCGGGCGGTCAGGGCCTCGTAGGTCTCGATGCTCATCACGGCAAGGTCGCCTTTGCCGTTTTTGGTGATGAACACCGGCTCGGCGTAGTCGTGGCAGAAGGTGGAGATCTCATTGTAGTTGTTGCGCAGGTCTGCGCTGGAACGAATCTTGGGCATCCAAAAGCACCTCACTTTCATACAAAAATTATACCTGAATTTCTTTATAAAATCAAGGAAAATAAAAAAGGAGAACCTTTCTATGACGGACATCCGAGAGTATCTTGCCCACAAGCCGCTTTTGTTCGACGGCGGCATGGGTACCTATTATAAAGCCAAGCCCGGTGCGGAGTGTGAGCAGGGCAACCTGCTGGACCCGGCGGGCGTGCGGAAAGTCCACCGGGAGTACCTGGCAGCCGGCGCGGAGGCCATCAAGACCAATACGTTTGGCCTGCCCCGGATGGCGGCGGCACGGCAGCCGGACTGGCAGGCGCTGGCCCGTGCAG
>OGRF01002462.1_pt1 | contig 10418 bp, 9 predicted proteins | sample 1553381 | NCBI WGS metagenome assembly OGRF01 (sample SAMEA2580060, study PRJEB22360) | human gut metagenome | biome: human gut; feature: human-associated habitat; material: faeces | place: Denmark | collected 2008/2010
AATCTAAAGGAAGAAAATGAATATTTAAAGCGCAAGCTGTTTGGAACAAAAAGTGGTAATCCGCAATTAGATAGGGTCGACTAAAAGTTGGCTTCAAAAATTGTAGGGCTGAAAACCCTATGAGTGTTTAAAGGATTATTAACTAGGGAGCAGAGATGTTTGAATCTCTGCTCCTTTTATAATGGGTGATTTGAATCTGCACGACTGAAATCAATGTATTCTGTTAACTTGTCATATAATTCTTCGAATCTTATGTCAATGTATCCTCGTAGCTCTTCAATTTCAAATTTCATTTCAGTGTCTTGAAGATTTCTGAAGTATTCAATCAGTTCGATAATGTCTTGTGCATCCATGATCATTTCTCCCTTGGTTCCAGGCTGAATGTTGTATTTGGGTCGAGTACATACATTACGCGATTGCGAAAGCGAGACCAGTTGGTGTAGCCATTGGCGTTGTTCTTGATACACTTTATAATCTTGTTTCGATTCTCAATGATCGCATTATTCACTTTTTTATTGCAGACCACCACCTGGCCTTTGTCTGCCTCAACTTTATATTCAGTACCTACAATCGTAAATGAATTGATGATCTCCTGTTTCCAGTTGATCAGATTGTTGGAAAAGGCAATCATTTCTTCAATGTTTGTATCAATGCAGCTGCGAATCAAATGTTCCAGATTCACTTGCGCATTATCGATAGTAGATTTTGAATAGAAGTCTACAAGTTCTAGTTTTAATGAGTAACAAATAGTTAGGTCATTATTGATTTCAAGCAGTTTTCTTCTTAAATCGTAGTAGTTCATATAGCTTTTAAAATGAGAGTTGTATTTACGCTCACGTTCTACATCAAACAGTCTTCCGTATTTGTCTTCATCCTCTGGATTTTTGAATAACAGCCAGTTGAATTTTTTGAGAAGATAATATTCATCTGAAGCCTTGTCATCTTTGTATCCTTTCATGACTTTGATACGCACCTCATTCATTTTCCTATGGAAATCTTGTGAAAGATGAAAATAATCCAAAAGCATACAAGAACATGGAAACACCTTATGTACGACATCTCGATATACTTCATACATGTCTGAACAGGCGTATTTTACCTTTTTGCGTTCTTCTAAAGGAATCTTTTGAAAGTAGTTTAAAAGATATTCTTTTTTACGGTTCGGCAGAACATCAACGGGAATCTGCTTTTTAAAATCAAGAAGAACACAGACATACTTACTCTTTTCGGATTTGAAGGCATATACTTCATCAAAATTAATGATTTCCGGAAGCGGATTTCTGCCAATATCCACATGATTATCAAAAATAGTGGATACAGAAGTTGGAGAAACATGATATCGTCTGGCAACAGAAGTAAATGTCTCGTTGAAGTCTTTCAGATCCTTCAGAATATTATGCACAGTAAGGATCGATATTTTCTGGGATTTAAAGACAAAAGGATTGAATTCATAATAGGTCTTTCCACAACATGGACATTTGTAGCGACGTGCCCTGTATTTTATTATGCATTTCTGTGTGGTAAGAGCCGAATGAGTGATCTCCTTGGTTACATACTCCTTGATTTTAGGCGCAGTAAACCCACAGTAAGGACAAGCCTGATGTTTATCTGCAAGAGTAACGATAAGAACCATCATCTTATTGAACGTAGTACAGAAAATGTTGGCAATATCATCAGGATTCAGGTGAAAAAGATTAATTAATAGCAGTTTGAAAGCATCGTTTTCGATCATAAGATCATCTCCTCTCTGATTTCAATGACATAGTATCAAAAGAAATCAGAATCAGAGTTACAGCTCTGTTGGTAGTACAAAAAGTTTACAATAGCTTCTCGTGGATCCGAAGAGAATATTATGACGCTTTAAGGATTCTATCTTCAAGTCGTTCTGCTTGAAATCTCTCCAATCTGGAAATAATGAATCCCAAAAAGCAATCACACGAGCTTTAATCTTACGAACTGTTTGTAGTGCAACATCAAAAGAAGTAATCAAATCATCATTCTCGTCAAGTGTGACAATATAGTAAATGAAAAGATAAGTGAACTGAGTATAAGGAACAAAATTAGTTGGAAGCAAAGAGTGAGTGGATCTACATTGAGTACACTGAATACGCTGAACACGAATGTTTATTTTACAATCATTAGATGTATCATCTGTAATCACAAATCTTTTATAGTGTCCGTATAAGATAAAAAGACCAACGACACCACAAACAGGACAATGTAAAGAAAGCAGATCAATCGAAGCAACAAAAGCCTGATAATCATTTTCATTCAAAATCATGTTGAAGTCGTTAGTAATTTTCAGTATCATAATATTGTCTTAGAGGACGGGTAGAAATCACAAAACTTTGGTCGGTTGCGGGGATTTCTACCTTTTTTATTTACGTCCAATCCTTCTAAAAATACTGTAACAAAAAAGATAGAGAAATTCACCCTAAAAGTGTTTAAAGGATATCTCTTTCTCAGAGCTAAAATCCCTATGGCTTTTAAAGGTTGATTTATCCCTATCTAGTTTTATATATTCAAAAGAAGAAGATAGATGGGGCTACGTTTCTATAGTAACCAAAGTCTTCACTAATAAGCACAGGACTGTCTAGTTTACTGACTAGGTTGTTTTTGTATAGGGTATGAAATAATTCTTCATTATTTAGTACAGGTGGATAGTGGTGATTGACTTTGAAATTAACTTGCACCTTGTATTTTTTGATTGCATTATTCATGTTTTGTTCAATGATATTAACAATTTGATCAAATACCTTTGGATCATAATAGCGGATAGATCCTCGTACATGAGCTTGATCTGCAATAATATTGAAGGCTTGGCCAGAATGGAAAGTACCAAAGTGTAATAGGTGGAATGTGTTGTCGTCAAAAGCTTTTTCTTCTTGTTCTAAAGACTTTTGTAGAATTTCAACACAAGCCGTTAATGCGTTGATTCCATTTTGAGGTTGGGCTGCATGACTTGCCTTTCCCTTTACCAGAATTTCAAACTCACATCCACCAGCCATCATTTCATTAGGACGCGTATATACTTTGCCTTTTTCAAGTTCTGGATAGATGTGTGTTCCGTAGATGGCGGCAATATTAAATTGTTTGAAGAATTGTGTGTCTATGATTGGCTTGGCCCCACCTGGTTTTTCTTCTCCTGGCTGAAATAAGAGTAATACGTTGTAGTTACTTTCTTTGGTATATTTAGCTATTTCTAAAACCATCGCCATATGTCCATCATGTCCGCAGGCGTGCATAACGCCTGCATTCTCCGAGCGATAGACGCACTCGTGCGTCTCATCAATGGGCAGCGCGTCGATATCCGCACGCAGAACCAGCACTTTTCCGTTGTCCTTTGCGCCCTTCAGCGTGCCGAGCACGCCGGTTTCGCCTACGCGCGTGTGCGGAATGCCGAACTTGTCCAGTTCCTCCTCAATGCGCTGTGCCGTGCGGAATTCCTGCAGGCTCAGCTCCGGGTGTCGGTGAAATTCCCGACGGATGGATACGATGTAGTCCTTCGTTTCCGCTACGGCTTTCTTTACATCCATGACGGCTTTTCCTCCTGTTTATCGGTGTTTCGGTTTGATCTTATCACGCAGACCTTCCAGACGGTTGAGTGCATCGAGCAGCGTCTCGTCCTTCTTAGCAAAATGCAGGCGAATCAGGTTGTTGACCGGCTCACGGAAGAAGCTCGATCCGGGAACCGCGCCTACGCCGACATAATGCGCCAGATCCTCGCAGAATGCAAGATCGCTCTCGTAGCCGAACTCCGAGATGTCGAGCATCACGTAGTAAGCGCCCTCGGGGTCATTGTGGACGATCTTGAGGTCGTCAAGGCCCTTTAAGAACAGGTCCTTTTTGTGCGTGTACTCGGCCTGCAGCGCGTCGTAGTACTCCTGACCGAAGTTGAGGCCGGGGATGATGGCCTCCTGTAGGGGCGCCGCCGCGCCGACGGTGAGAAAGTCGTGGACCTTCTTCGCGCGGTCGATGATCTCCGGCGGGGCGATGATGTAGCCAAGGCGCCAGCCGGTGATGGAATAGGTCTTGGAAAGCGACGAGCAGGACAGCGTGCGCTCCCACATGTCGGGCAGCGCCGCAAAATAGGTGTGCTGGTGCGGGGCGTAAATGATGTGCTCGTAGACCTCGTCGGTGATGACGTAGACGTCATATTTCCTGGCAAGACCCGCGATGATCTCAAGCTCCTCGTGCGTGAAGACCTTGCCGCAGGGGTTCGAGGGGTTGCACAGCACGAGCGCCTTGGGGTGCTGGCGGAACGCGTCCTCGAGCACTTCGGGGTCAAACGTGAACGACGGCGGCGTGAGCGGCACATAGATGGGCACCGCGCCGGAGAGGATCGTGTCGGCACTGTAATTTTCGTAGAACGGGGAGAAGATGACGACCTTGTCGCCGGGATTGGCGACGGTCATCATTGCGGCCATCATGGCCTCGGTGCTGCCGCAGGTGACGACGATCTCGCCGTTGGGGTCGATGTCGCGGCCCATGAAGTGGGACTGCTTCTTCGCCAGCGCCTCGCGGAAGTCCTGCGCGCCCCAGGTGATGGAGTATTGATGATAGTCCTCGTAGGCGACCTGAGAGAGGCGGTCGAGGATGGGCTTGGGCGGGTCGAAGTCGGGGAAGCCCTGGGAAAGATTCACCGCGCCGTACTGGTTGGAGATACGGGTCATGCGGCGGATGACGGAATCGGTAAAGCTCGCGGTGCGGTCAGAAAGTGCCTGCATTATTGTTTCCTCCTGTGAGATAAGATTTTCCGTTGTTCAAGATATGCTGCGGGTCGAGCGCCGTTTTGATGGCGTTCATGGCCTGTAAATTTTCCTTCGCCGTCTGGCGCAGGAAGTAGGGACGCTTCGATAGCCCGATGCCGTGCTCGCCGGAGGCGACGCCGCCGAGGCGATAGGCTTCGGCATAGGCCCTGTCCATGTTTTCGTGCAGCTCGCGCTGCCACGTTTCTTCATCCCGCTCGCCGCGCACGACGCACAGGTGCACATTGCCGTCGCCCGCGTGGCCGAAGCTGACCATCTGCATGCCGCTCTGGGCTTCCAAGTCGTTGATGAAGCGGATGAAGTCCGCCGTGCGGCTGATGGGCACGACGATATCGACCGGCTCCTGCTCGGAAACGGCCTCCACGGCCTTGACAAGCGCGCCGCGCACGCGCCAGATGTCAGCGCACTGCCGCGCGTCGGAGAGCTCGATAAAGTCGAGCGCGCCGTTTTGCAGTGCCAGAGAGCGCACGCGCGCGGCATTGGCCGTGACCTCTTCGCTTCTGCCGTCAAAGGTCAAGAGAATATAAGAGCCGGCGTCGGGGCGGGGATAAGAGACGCCGCAGAAGCGTTCGCCAAGCGCGACGACTTTGCGCTCCATGAATTCGACCGCCGTGGGGTTCGCGTTCGCGCGCAGGATGGTCAAAACGCTCTGGATGCCGGTTTTCAGGTCGGCATACGGCACAAGCACGCTGAGCGAGGCCTCGGGCTTGGGAACAAGGCGCAGCAGGCACTTTGTGATGACGGCGAGCGTACCCTCCGAGCCGATGAGAAGGTGCTTGAGCGAGAGTCCGCTCGCGTCCTTGACCTGCTTGCCGCCGACTTGCACCACCGTGCCGTCAGCGAGCACGACCTCGAGTCCGCGCACATAGTCGCGCGTGACGCCGTACTTCACCGCGCGCATGCCGCCGGCGTTCGTGCTGATGTTGCCGCCGATGCTCGAGGCCTTTTCGCCGGGATCGGGCGGGTAGAACAGCCCGCGCGCTTCGACATAGGCCTGCAAGTCCTGCAAGAGCATACCGGGCTCGACCGTGACGGTCATCGTGTCCTCGTCGAGCTCGAGCACGCGGTCCATGCGGGAAAGGTCGAGGATGATGCCGCCCTCGAGCGGCACGGTAGAGCCGACAAGATTCGTCCCCGCGCCGCGCGGCGTGACGGGAACGCGGTGCTCGTGCGCGTAGCGCAGGAGCGCGCTCACCTCCTCGGTGGATAAGGGAAAGGCGAGCGCCTCGGCGCTGCCGTGGACGCGGCCGAGCACGTCGCTCTGGTATTCTGCGGGAATGTCCGCGCCGGTGAGCAGGCGGTTTTCGTCTGCAATGATGCGCCGCAGCGCGGAAAGATCAAGTGCCATAATAAATTCCTCCCGGAAAGGCGTACCGCCGCCCGCGCTCCCTGCGTTGCGGGAGCGCGGCGGCGGTCAGATGGTGTTTACTGATTGATCAGGTCCTGATCCCAGCCCACTGCGATGAAGTAACCGCCGAAGGTGTTGTTGAACACGTCCTCCGTCGCGCTGGACTGGAAGGCTTCGACGACCTTCTCATAGATGGTGTCGGGGTCTTCGATGTCAGCGGTGCGCGCGGCGATCAGATTCCAGTACTCCTCCACGTCGAGGACGCTGTCCTTGTAGATGGCCTCGTCGGTCTTGAGGCCAAAGTCGAGCGCGTAGTTGCCATTCACGACCGCGGCGGCCACGTCGGGCAGGACGGAGGGGATGGTGTTGGCCTTGAGTTCTTCGATGGTGATGTTGACCTTGTAGCTCGTGATATCGTCAACGGTGGGGTTAAAGGCGGCGCTGGGGTCGAGCTCGATGAGGCCCGCGGCTTCGAGCACCTTGAGCGCGCGGCCGCCGTTGGTCAGATCGTCGGGAATGGCGACGACGTCACCGTCTTTGAGCTCGTCAACGGAACTGACCTTCTGGGAGTAGAGGTTCAGCGGGATGATGAAGGTGTTGCCGATGTTCTGGATCGCATAGCCGTAGTTGTCGATCTCGTTCTGGAGATAAATGCGGTGCTGGAAGGCGTTGAGGTCGATGTCGCCGTTGGCGAGCGCGTTGTTCGGGGTCACGTAGTCCGAGAACTGCACGATCTCGAGGTCGATGCCCTCGTCGGCGAGCGCGGCCTTCGCGCTCGCCCACAGGTCGTCATAGATGCCGCCGACCACGCCGAGCTTGACGGTCACGGTCTCGCCGGTCTGATTGTCGGTGTTGGCATCGCTGTTGTCGGCGGAGTCGTCGGCCTTGGAGCCGCAGGCGGTCAGCGCGAGGGCGAGCGTGGCGGCTGCAAGGGCGAGGGCAAAGAACTTTTTGAGCTTCATGGAAATATCCTCCGTTAAAATAATTTTTTGTAATGGGGTGGGTAGGGGCTGTATGGGGATTACGTTAGTGCGTGTTCTTTTTGACGATGCGTCCGCCGACAAATTCGATGACGCAGACGATGAGCACAAGGACGAGCACGGTGACGTTCGTGATGTCGGCCATGTTGCGGTCATGGCCGTAGCGGATGGCGAAGTCGCCGAGGCCGCCCGCGCCGGCGACGCCGGCCATGGCCGTGAGGTTTAAGAGACTCACGATCGTGATGGTCGTGCCGCGCGCGATGGCCGCGATGCTCTCCTTGAGATACACGCGGAAGATGATCTCAAGCGGGCTTGAGCCCATCGAGAGCGCCGCCTCGATAAGGCCGCCGTCGAGCTCGGCGAGCGCACTTTCGACCTGACGGGTGAAAAACGGCACTGAGCCGAACACCAGCGGCACGATCGCACCGCGCACATAGAGCACCGTGCCGACCAGCGCGCGCGTGATGGGCATGACCCACGTCAGTAGGATGATAAACGGGATGGAGCGGAACAGGCTCACGAGCTTGTCGAGAATTTGGTAGACGACCTTGTTCTCCAAAATGCCGTTCGGCTTTGTCACCGTAAGCACCACGCCGAGCAGAAGCCCGAATACGAACGAGATGAGGCCCGACCAGAGCACCATGAGCATCGTGTCGCCGAGGGCCTTATAAAAGTCCGGCAGCTTGCTTGCAAGGTTCGGGGCAATGTTAACGATCAGCTCTTGCATCTTTGATGACCTCCACTCCGACATTTTTTTCGATCAGGTATTCGATCGCTTTCGTGATCTGCTTTCTCTCGCCGCTGATGATGGCGACCGTTCCGCCGATGGGGGAATCCTGCACGATGGTGATATCGGCGAAAATGATGTTGAGCGAGACGTTGAACATCTGCGACACGGCGGAGATGATCGGCTCGTTGACGTTGCGCTGAACATAGGACAGGCGGACGATGAGCTCGCCGGGCTGGAGACGCGTGACGGGGGAATCCTCGGCGATGAGCGCTTCGACCTTCTGGAGGTTCGAGGTCGTGTGGATGAAGCTCTTCGTGATGTCCTGCTTGGGCTCAGCGAAGACCGTGAAGACCTCGCCCTGCTCGACGACGCGGCCGTATTCCATGACGGCGACGCGGTCACAGATCTCCTTGACGACAGCCATCTCGTGCGTGATGAGCACGATCGTGATGCCGAGCGTTTCGTTGAGGTGCTTGAGAAGGTGCAGGATCGCCTTCGTTGTCTGCGGGTCGAGCGCGGAGGTCGCCTCGTCGCACAGAAGCACCTGTGGGTCGTTGGCAAGGGCGCGGGCGATGGCGACGCGCTGCTTCTGTCCGCCGGAGAGCTGGCTGGGGTAGGCGTCCGCCTTGTCGCCGATGCCGACGAGTTCCAAGAGCGTTGCGACCTTCTTCTGGATATCCTCCTTGCTCAGGCCGCTGCCCTTGAGCGGGTAGGCGACGTTTCCGGCCACCGTGCGCGACGGCATCAGGTTGAAGTGCTGGAAGATCATGCCGATCTTCTTGCGCGCCGCGCGCAGGTCCTTGGCAGAGAGCGCCGTCAAGTCCTGTCCCGCGACGAAGACGCTGCCGGAGCTTGGCCGCTCCAAAAGGTTGATGCATCGCACGAGCGTGGACTTGCCCGCGCCCGAGAAGCCGATGATCCCGAAGATCTCGCCCGAGCCGATGGAGAGCGACACGTCGCGCACGGCGTGCACGGCCTTTTCGCCCGAGCCGAAGTCCTTGGAAATGTTCTTGAGTTCGATCAAGTGAATTCCTCCTTTATCCCAAAAGCAAACAAAAAAGGCGGGGAGCTCATGAGCTCCCCGCTTCAGGTCAAACGATGTTCGGGTGGCAAGACCCTTCTGCGCGCTTTCAATCAGCGGCGGCAATTTCGTTCCTGTGCGTATCGGGCAGGCAAATGAGCATGAGCAATCGTGGGCATCGGCATCGCCATGTCCATGTTCATGCACATTAACATTCGAGAAGTGTAAGAGAACATTTCGTCGAAATCCTTTCCGAAAATCATACTGAGGTTGTAGGTATCATAGCACCGTGAAAAGCACACGTCAACAGAAAATGCGGGGGAATTCGCAACTTAGTCACACTTGACTAAAGCGGAAGAATAAACATGCGGACAAAATCGGGTAATATTGCCAGCAAATTTGCCGCGCCGTTCAGTTTTGAAATGAAAAAAAGAGGAACGGAAGCGGTCAGCTTCGTTCCTCTTTCACTGATTGAATGCCGAAAAAGCGGCGGCCGTTTTCGTTCGTCAGGGCGATGATTTCATCTGTGCTCATGCCGCGAATTTCTGCGAATTTTGCCGCGATATGGGACACATTGCGCGAGTCGTTGCGCGTGCCGCGCACGGGAACGGGGGCCATGTAAGGGCTGTCCGTTTCGAGAAGCACCCTGTCAAGCGGGACGATCTTTGCGACCTCGACGGTCTTCTTCGCGTTCTTGTAGGTCAGCGGGCCGTCAAAGCCCAGGTACCAGCCGCGCTTTATAAGCTCCTGCGCGATCTCGACGCTGCCGGAAAAGCAATGGAACACGCCGCGCACCTGCGGAAACTCCTTCACGATGGCGAGGCAGTCAGCATGCGCGTCGCGGTCGTGCACGATGACGGGGAGACCTAATTCCTGCGCCAGCGCGAGCTGGTCGCGGAAAACCTCCTGCTGGAATTCCCGCGGCGGGTTTTGCTCCCAGTAGTAGTCGAGCCCGATCTCGCCGATGGCGACGACCTTCGGGTTCTTTGCCCATGCGCGCAGCGTGTCGAGGCTCTCGCACGTGTAGGGCGCGCAGTTTTCCGGATGCCAGCCGACGGCGGCGTAGACGTGGGGATATTGTTCCGCGATCTCCACCGCGCGGCGCGAGGTATCCAAGTCGCAGCCCGGGTCGACGATCAGCCCCACGCCGTTTTCGGGCATGGACGCGAGCAATGCCTCGTGGTCAGCGTCGAACGCCTCATCGTCATAATGGGCGTGGGTGTCAAAAATCAGATTCATTTCTTCTCCTGCTCAAAGATGAGGTCATATTCAAGGATCGCGCCGTTCGCCGACTGCGACACAGGCAGAAAGCCGACATAGCGCCAGCCTTCCTCCGCTGCACGGTCGATGATGTTCCGGTATTCGGGGTCAAGCGAAAATCCGCCAAGAATAGACGCATTGGCGGCGACTTTTACATGAAAGTATTCATACATGGCTCTTTTCTCCTTTGCAGGCCCAAAGAGGGTGGGTTTCGCGCCCCAAGGGCGCGGGGATATGCCGCCTGCGGGCGGCGAAACCACACCCCCCATTTTCTTTCCCGAGAAAGAAAACGGGCGGTGTGACCGTCCAA
>OGRF01002474.1_pt1 | contig 10376 bp, 9 predicted proteins | sample 1553381 | NCBI WGS metagenome assembly OGRF01 (sample SAMEA2580060, study PRJEB22360) | human gut metagenome | biome: human gut; feature: human-associated habitat; material: faeces | place: Denmark | collected 2008/2010
TCATGGGCGATGACGTTGCCAACAACGCTCTGAACTTCCTGGAGCGCGGCTGGAACGGCGAGGACTTCCACGAGGTCACCGAGAACCTGCGCACCAGCGATCCTTATATGGTCATGGCCGACTTCAAGGATTACCGCCGTGCTCAGGCCGACCTGCAGCGCCTGTATGCTGACCGCGAGAAGTGGGCACAGATGAGCCTGAAGAACACCGCCAACAGCGGCATCTTCAGCGCAGACCGTTCTGTGCTGGATTACGCCCGCGACATCTGGCACGCTTCTGCTGTGAAGTAATTGGAAAGGTCAACCCCCCAGTCACCTACGGTGACAGCCCCCCTAGTAGTGGGGCCTCTGGCGTTACGGGAAGTTTTACAGCTTTTCCTTTACGCACAGACTTCACCGTTCTGCCAAGGCCTCCCCTACTAGGGGAGGTGGCAATGCGAAGCATTGACGGAAGGGTTTAGCACAAATATATCTCTGCCCCGGAGCCATTACGGAACCGGGGCTTTTTTTGAGAAAGGAACGACCCCACTTGTCTTGTCTGTTCAACAGTTTTGACCCCTATTTCAAGCAGCCCTTTGGTGCGGTGCGCGCCGGGCAGACTGTCCGGCTGTCGCTCTGCATCCCCGAGGAGCTGGGCTATGTAGACCCGCACCTTGTCCTGAAAAAAGAGGGTAAGTTCGATGTTCCCGTCTACTACCGGATGAACTTCGATGGCCAGACCCCCAGGCAGAACCACTTTTCTGTGGAAGTGCCTCTGAATGCCCCGGGCCTCTACTTCTATTACTTCGACCTCTACACCGACTTCCGCCGCATCGTGCGCGGCCCAGACAACTGCGGCGTGATCAGCTGGCAGGATGGCGAAAGCTGGCAGATCACGGTCTATGAGCAGGACTTTGAGACCCCCGAAAGCATCAAGGGCAAGGTGTTCTATCAGATCTTCCCGGACCGCTTCTGCGAAGGGGTGGAGAACAAGCCCATGCCCTTTGCCGACCGCATCTATCAGGCCGATAAGCACGCCGAGCCCTTCTGGCAGCCCAACGAGGTGGGCGGCCACCTGAATGAGGATTATTTCGGCGGCGACCTCAAGGGCATCCAGCAAAAGCTCCCCTACCTGCACGAGATGGGGGTGGATTTCATCTACCTCAACCCCATCTTTGAGGCCCACTCCAACCACCGCTACAACACCGCCGACTACCTGAATGTGGACCCCCTGCTGGGCACCAACGAGGATTTTGAGGCACTGTGCACCGCCGCCCAGAAGTACGGCATCGGCATCGTGCTGGACGGCGTGTTCAGCCACACCGGCTCCGACAGCCGCTATTTCAACCGCGAGGGCCGCTATGGCGAGGGCGGCGCGTACCGGGACCCCAACTCCCCTTACCGCTGCTGGTACGATTTCGGCCCCCAGTACAAGGGCGGCTACCGCAGCTGGTGGGGCTTTGAGACCCTGCCCGAGGTCAACGAGGAGACCCCCTCCTATGTGGAGTTCATCACCGGCCCGGGCGGTGTCATCGACACCTGGCTGCGGCGCGGCGCGGCAGGCTTCCGGCTGGATGTAGCCGACGAGCTGCCCGACGAATTCATTGAGAAGGTGCGCGCCGCCGTCAAGCGGGTCAGCCCCGAAAAGTTCCTGCTGGGCGAGGTGTGGGAGGATGCCACCACCAAGTTCGGCTTCAACAAGCGCCGCACCTATCTGCTGGGCAAGGGCCTGGACAGCGTGATGAACTACCCCTTCAAGAACGCCGTGCTGGATTTCGTCAAGGGCAAGCCCGCCGAGCAGGCCATGACGGAGATCCTGACCATCTGCGAGCACTACCCTGCCCCGGCCATGGACACCGCCCTGAACTTTCTCTCCACCCACGACACCGAACGTGCCCTGACCGTGATCGCTGACGAGCCCGCCAATGGCCGGGGCCGCGCGTGGCAGAGCGGCCGCTGTGTGACCGGCGATGCCTACGAGGAGGGCCTGCTCCGCCTGCGGATGGCCTACGCCATCATCTACACCCTGCCGGGCGTGCCCTGCCTGTACTACGGCGACGAGATTGCCATGCAGGGCTACCGGGACCCCTTCAACCGGGCTTTCTTCCGGTGGGATGCCCACGAACAGCGCCTGCGCCCCGTGCTGGCACAGCTGGCACAGCTCCGCCACACCTGCGAGGCCTTCCGCACCGGCCAGCTGCGGGTCCTGCGTGCCGAGGGCGGTATCCTGCACTACCAACGGGTGGGCAAGGTGGAGACTGCGGAGATCATCGTCAACCGCACCGAGCATATCATCGTGGAGACCCTTGCCAGCGGCAAGAGCACTGAAGTGAATCCCATGGGCTTCACCATTGTGGTGGAAGAGGTGGGTCATAACCCGAACCACAGCTACTATGATTATGTATAAGGAGACGGATTAAACCTCTCCGTCATCTTCGCTGACGCGGCGAAGCCTGCGACTGAGAGGTTGGACAAAGCAGCACTCGCCCTTAAATAACAACATATTGTCATTTCCACGCCTTTGTTATATAATAAACGAAGAAGGAGGGATGTTCGATGTCCATTGACCCCATTTTCTGGCTCCTTGCCGCCGTCGGTTTCCTGGCGCTGGAGGGCATGACCTTCAGCATGGTATCCGTCTGGTTTGCGGCAGGCAGCGCGGCAGCCCTGCTCTGCTGTCTGTTCACCCACTCGTTCCGGGTGCAGGCGGTGGTGTTCATTGCGGTCAGCGCGGTCTGCCTGCGGGCATTAAAGCCGCTGGCCAAACGGCTGCACAAGCAGCCCACCCCCACCAACGGTGACCGCGCCCTTGGCCGGGAAGCCCGGGTGCTGACCCCCGTTTCCGCCCAGCAGACGGGCCGGGTGCGGCTGGATGGCGTGGATTGGAGCGCCCGCTGCGCCACCCCCGGCGATACCCTGACCCCCGGGCAGGCCTGCCGGGTCACCGAGATCCACAGCACCCTGCTCATCGTGGAACCCATCCTGACCGAATCTATCAACCACTGAAAAAAGGAGCGTCTCTATGCCTATCATGCTGTTCGTGATCCTCGCGCTCATCTTTGTCATCCTGCTCATCGTCGTCACCAACATCGTCATCGTGCCTCAGTCCATGGTGTACGTCGTGGAGCGTCTGGGCAGCTACTCCGACACCTGGTCGGCCGGCCTGCATGTCAAGATCCCGTTCATTGAGCGGATCGCCAAAAAGGTCAGCCTGAAGGAACAGGTCGCGGACTTCCCTCCCCAGCCTGTGATCACCCGCGATAACGTCACCATGCAGATCGACACCGTGGTGTTCTTCCAAGTCATGGATGCCAAGCTCTACACCTACGGTGTCAACCAGCCCATCGCAGCCATCGAGAGCCTTTCCGCCACCACCCTGCGCAACATCATCGGTGAGATGGAGCTGGATCACACCCTGACCAGCCGCGATGTCATCAACGGCAAGATCACGGCCATCCTCGATGAAGCCACCGACAAGTGGGGCATCAAGGTCAACCGCGTGGAGGTCAAGAACATCATCCCGCCGCGCGAGATCCAGGAAGCCATGGAGAAGCAGATGAAGGCAGAGCGCGAAAAGCGCGCCGTCATCCTGAAAGCCGACGGTGAGAAGCAGGCCGCCATCACCGCCGCCGAGGGCGAAAAGGAAGCCGCCATCCTCCGTGCCGATGCCGTCAAACAGCAGCGCATTCTCGAAGCTGAGGGCGAGGCGCAGGCCATTCTCGCGGTGCAGAAGGCCAACGCCGATGCCATCCGCCTGCTGAACGAGGCTATGCCCAACGACAAGGTGCTGGCTCTGCGCAGTCTGGAAGCACTGGCCAAGGTCGCCAACGGCAAGGCCACCAAGATCATCATCCCGTCGGAGCTGCAAAATCTGGGTGGCGTTGTGCCCAGCATCAAGGAGCTTCTGACCGACCCGAAAGAGGACTGATCCATGATCTACGATACCCTGAACAATCTCCCCAACTATCTGGGCCTGTGCAGCAGTCTGGACAGCGTCATCGAGTTCATCATGGCGCGGGATATCAATAACCTGCCCGCCGGGCGCACCCGCATCGATGGTGACAAGGCTGTGGTCATGGTGAGCACCGTGACCCCGCAGGCCAGCGACAAGGCCCCTTTTGTCCGGCACGACAACCACCTGACCCTTGAGACCGACCTCGAAGGCAGCGAGCTGTTTGAAGTGTCCCTGGGCGAGTTCAGCCCCACCCGGCCCGCTGACGAAGCTGCTGATACCACCGTGGGCACCGCCGGCACCAGCATCGCCGGGATGCTCTGCGAGGGGCGCTTTGCCCTCTATCTGGCCGGTGAACCCTACAAGTCCGGCCTGAAAGCGCAGGGCTGCGGCAAGCTGAGAAAGGCCGTGTTCAGCATCGAGCTGGACGAGGACGAAGAAGAGGCCGCAGAGGAATAACGGAGGCTTTCTATGAAGCGTTTTCTGGGCATTTTCGCCACCGCGCTGCTCTTTCTGTTTCTGTTCACCTTCTTCGGCGGCTCCTATTTTCTGGACATCCAGCACCACTTTTATGCGTGGATGTTCCCGGTCAGCCTTGGCATCGCCTTCGTCATCTGGGCGTTCTGGCGGCTGGACGACAAAGTAGAGGCCCTACAAAAGCGGGTGGACGAGCTGGAAGCCGCCCGGCAGAAAACAGACGAAGCCAAATAAAAAAGCAAAGCTCCACGCAGCGTAGGTTGTGTGGAGCTTTTTGTTATGGTATTCTTTGGACAGAGAGAAACAATCACAAAGGAGAGTTTATATGGATTCTTACGTCACCGGCACTGCCATCCGGCAGCTGCGGGAAGCCAAACACCTGACGCAGGCAGAGCTGGCCGAAAAGCTGGCCGTCAGCGCAAAGGCCATCTCCAAGTGGGAGACAGCCCACGGCCTGCCCGATATTTCCCTGCTAGAGCCGCTGGCGGCGGCTCTGGGCGTCAGCGTGCTCGAGCTGATGCAGGGCGAACCCGTCGTCAACCGGAACCGTTCTGCCAACCTGCTTCGCTCCAAGCTCTACGTCTGCCCTCTGTGCGGCAATGTGCTCCACGCCACCGGGCAGGCTGTCGTGAGCTGCTGCGGCATCACCCTGCCGCCGCTGGACATCTCTGAGGCGGACGACGCCGACGAACACCATCAGCTGACGCTCGAGCGGGTGGAAGATGAGCTTTTCGTCACCATCCACCACCCCATGACCAAAGACCACTACATTTCCTTCATTGCCTGCCTCACCGGCGACAAATTGCAGCTGGTCAAACTTTACCCTGAGGGAGACGCCAGCTGCCGTTTCAAAATCACCGGTGCGGGCGTACTCTACTTCTACTGCAACCGCCACGGCCTGATGAAAGCACCGGACTTCCGCGCCGCATCTCGTCATACGCCGCCCCAAAAGCTCCACCTCCGGGAGCCGGACGAAGGCGACCGGGAGCAGGTCATGGCCTACCGGGAGGAGTTTCTGGCCATCAGCTCCCGGCTCGACGGCACTTCGGCGCTGGACAAATACGACGACTTTGGCCAGTGGCTGGCTAACATCTGCAGGCTGAAAGACCCCGCCACCACGCCTGCCGGGTTCGTACCGGCCACCCAGTATCTGGCTCTGGACGAGCAGGAACATCTTGTCGGCATGACCAACCTGCGCCACCACCTCAACGACTATCTGCTGGCCTACGGCGGTCATATCGGCTACAGCGTCCGCCCCTCGGAGCGGAAGAACGGCTACGCCAGCCAGATGCTCTGCATGACCCTCGAAAAGGCCAAGGAGCGCGGCATCTCCAAGGTGCGCATCTGCTGCGACCACTATAACATCGCCTCAGCAAAGACGATTCAGTCTAACGGCGGCGTACTGGAAGATGAGATGTTTGACTCCTCCGATGGGATGCTGACCCAGCGGTACTGGATAGAGAATCGATAAAACACAAAAAGGCTCCGGCAGTGCCGGAGCCTTTGCTCTTATTCAAAAATCAGCCCAGATGGAGCATATCAATGAGCACGATCATGGCCAGACCGTAGTACACCACGACGGCCACGAGGTCGTTGATGGTGGTGATGAGCGGGCCGGACGCCACGGCGGGGTCGATGTGGATCTTATGGAACAGCATGGGGATGACCGTACCCACCAGGCTGGAAATGACCATCGCCACGATGAGAGAAACACCGACGCAGCCGGAGAGCAGGAACGCCTGCCCCCACGCATAGGCTTTGAAGAAGTGGATATAGCAGCCGAGGAAGCCCAGCGCCATGACGGCCAGAAGCGCACCGTTGACCAGACCCACCCGCATCTCCTTCCAGAGCAGATGCAGCTTTTTGGAGGTGGTCAGGTTCTCGTCCACCAGCACGCGGATGGTGACGGCCAGCGACTGGGTGCCGACATTGCCCGCCATATCCAGCACCATGGACTGGAAGCAGATGACGATGGGCAGGACAGCCACCACCGACTCAAAGGCACCCACCACCGAGGACACCAGCATCCCGAGGAAGAGCAGAGCGATCAGCCAGGGCAGGCGCTTCTTGACACTCTCGAAGACGCCCTCGTTCAAATCTTCTTCGCTGGTCAGGCCGCCCAGCTTTGCGTAATCGTCGCCCATCTCGTCATCGACCAGTTCGACGACATCCGCCGAGGTGATGATGCCCACCAGCTCGCCGGCATCGTTCAGGACAGGCAGAGAGCGCTCGGCGTAGTCTACGATGCGGTCGATGCAGTCGCTGATCTTTTCGTGGTCGGTCACATAGGGGTAGGACCGGGCAATGAGCTTTTCGAGGCGGTCCTCCGCCCGGGCGATGATGAGGTCTTTCAGGTCGATGGCACCGTAGAACTTGTCGTTCTCGTCCACGACGTAGAGGGTAGAGATGTTGTCGTTCTCGCCTGCCTGCTTCACCAGCTCACTCATGGCCTGCCGGATGGTCATATCCCTGCGGATGCAGATGTAGTTGGTGGTCATGCTGCTGCCGATCTCGTCCTCGCCGTAGGAGAGCAGCATCTTCACATCTTCGGCGGAGTCTTTGTCCAGCTGGCCGACGATCTTGGCTTTATCCTCTTCCTCGAGGTCGTCCAGAGCGTCCACGGCGTCGTCCGAGTCCATGTGGGAAACGACGTTGGCGGCCTTCTCGCTGGGCAGTTCTTTCAGGTAAGGTTCTGCGTCGTCCAGATAGGAGAAGATCTCGGCCACGGTATCCACGCCCAGAACGGCATAGAGCTTCTGGCGCTCGTCGGGCGTCAGGGCTGCGAGGGCGTCGGCAAGGTCGTTCTCGTGGTAATCCGAGAGCTTTTCGGCCAGCTCTGCCTGCGGCAGGCCGCTGTGGATGAGGGCGAGTATTTCCTGCTGGTAGTTCTTCTGCTGCATCTTGGGTTCCTCCTCCCCTTTTGGGGCATAAAAATACACCGCGTCGTCTTTTGGTCAGACTCCTGCGGTGTATCATGGGCAGATGCATTCAGGACGCGGCAGATTTGATCCATACTGCCCGCATCGCAGGAGGAGCGTTGTTTGGGGTTGTCTAAATGGTCGCCGGACATCGTGTTCGCTTCCTCCTGTAAAGTATTTGCCTTTTTCGGCCCCGTCATCATACTACGGCCAGACGATTTTTTCAACCCCTTTTACAAAATTTTTACCAGATTATTGCCAGATCGCACAAAAGAGCAGCCGCTCTCCCGTGAGGAAAGCGGCTGCTCTCAGTTGTTTTGCAGAAGTTTCGCTTAGTATGCGATGCCCCAGTAGACCATGGTCTTGGCGGGCTTGCCGCAGCAGGGGCAGACATCGCTCAGGTGCTCCTGCTCGAAGGGCATGCAGCGGCTGGACAGGCCGACTTCTTCCTTCATCTTCATCTCGCAGGCCAGGTCGCCGCACCACATGGTCTTGATGTAGCCGGTGTTGGCCTTGGCCAGCTCCTTGACCTCCTCCATGGTGGTGGCTGCCCAGGTGCGCTTCTCGCGGTTGGCGAGGGCACGCTCGTACAGGTCCTTGCGCAGGGCCTCCAGCTGGGCCGGGATCGCGGTCTCCAGCTCATCCAGGCTCACGAAGATCTTTTCACGGGTGTCGCGGCGAACCAGCACGCACTGGTTCTTTTCCAGATCCTTGGGGCCGATCTCCAGGCGCAGGGGCACACCCTTCATCTCCCACTGGGAGAACTTCCAGCCGGGGGCGTTGTCGCTGTCGTCCAGCTTGACGCGGGCATACTTGCTGATCTTCTCAGCCAGCTCGGCGGCCTTCTCGGAAACGCCGGGCTTGTGGGCAGCGATGGGCACGACCACGACCTGGATGGGGGCCACTGCCGGGGGCAGGATGAGGCCGTCGTCATCACCGTGGGTCATAATGATGGCACCCACCAGACGGGTGGAAACACCCCAGCTGGTCTGGAACGGGTGATGCAGCTGGTTGTCGCGGCCGGTAAAGGTCACGTCGTAAGCCTTGCTGAACTTATCGCCGAAGTAATGGCTGGTGCCGCTCTGCAGGGCCTTGCCGTCCTTCATCATGGCTTCGATGGTATAGGTAGCCTCGGCACCGGCAAACTTCTCCTTATCGGTCTTGCGGCCCTTGACAACAGGGATGGCCAGATCCTGCTCGCAGACATCCGCGTAGCAGTTCAGCTGCTGCTGGGTCTCGGCCTCGGCCTCGGCGGCAGTCTCGTGGATGGTGTGGCCTTCCTGCCACCAGAACTCACGGCTGCGCAGGAAGGGACGGGTGGTCTTTTCCCAGCGCACCACGCTGCACCACTGGTTGTACTTCATGGGCAGCTCACGGTAGCTGTGCAGCACGCGGGACCAGTGGTCACAGAACATGGTCTCGCTGGTGGGACGCACCGCCAGGCGCTCTTCCAGCTTGTCGGAGCCGCCCATCGTGACCCACGCCACCTCCGGCGCGAAGCCATTGACCAGCTCGCCTTCCTTCTGCAGCAGGCTCTCAGGGATCAGCACGGGCATTGCCACGTTCTCATGGCCGGTAGCCTTGAAGCGGGCATCCATATCCTTCTGGATGAGCTCCCAGATCGCCTGACCATAGGGGCGCAGGATGATGAAGCCTTTCACGCTGGAATACTCGACCAGCTCTGCCTTGACGCAGATGTCGGTATACCACTGTGCGAAGTTCTCCTCCTGACTGGTGATCGCCTGTACGAGCTTTTTGTTGTCTTTTGCCATTTTAATCTTATCCTCCCAAGGCCGTGCGCCAAACGCTCATCGTTCCGCACGAACCCATATATAAAGCCCCGCCGCCTACTCTGCCGTGTGCAGAGGCGCGGATGCGGGGCTTTTTTGCTTGTTGGTCGCTCAGCCCTTGTGGCTGTCCACAAACTTCACCACATCACCCACCGTGCGCAGGTTCTCGATGGCGTCGTCCGGCACCTCGATGCCAAACTCATCCTCCAGCGTCATCACCATATCCACGATGTCGAGGCTGTCGGCCTCAAAATCGCCCATAATGTCACTGTCCATCGTGATCTTAGCGGGGTCGATGTCCAGCTGTTCTGCCAGCAGTGCGCGGATCTTCTCAAACGTATCCATGATAGTGGTCTCCTTTTGCTTTAATTTCGCATCTTCACGCTGCGCAGACCGTGGCAGCCCTTCCCGCCTCCCCTTTGGCGGGCAGACTGTCTCCCTGCGCAGAATGCTCTCTTTCTTTATATCCCATGATATGCTTATTGTCAAGCCCCGTTTTGCATCCGGCATGGTTTTCCGGGCAAAAATTCCGTTCAAAATTTCTCTGCCGCCCCTTTTCTGCTTGACAGACGGGGGCTATTTTCTTATCATTATAGAGTGGCAAGTTTATGGGGACTGACCAGCAGCCCCAAAGGAGTTTTCAACATGAAGCTTTCATTCACCAAAATGCAGGGCTGCGCCAACGATTATATTTATCTGGACTGCCGCACCTCCGGTGTGCCGGAGGAGATCGCGGCGCTTTCAGAGCGCTTGTCCCGGCGGCACTTTTCCATCGGCGCGGACGGCATCATCTGCATCTGCGCCCCGGTGACGGCCGGCGCAGACGGACGGATGCGCATCTTCAACGCAGACGGCAGCGAGGCCCAGATGTGCGGCAACGGCGTGCGCTGTGTGGCCGAGTGGCTCTACACCCACGGGGTGGAAAAGCCTGTCCTGACCATCGACACCAACAGCGGTGTCAAGCGCATCAGCCGACAGGGCGCACAGCTGTGGCAGGTGGAGATGGGCGCTTACAGCACCCTGCCGGCCGACCTGCCTGCCATCCACATGGGCGAAGGCCCGCTGGTGGATCAGCCGCTCACCGTAGAGGGAAAAGTGTGGAAGGTGACCTGCATCAGCGTGGGCAACCCCCACTGCGTGACCGTGGTGGAGGATGTGGACAGCCTGAAGCTGGAAGCCATCGGCCCGGCGTTCGAGCATCACGCCAACTTCCCGGAGCGCATCAACACCGAGTTCGTGCAGGTGGTGGATGCCACCCACC
>OGRF01002479.1_pt1 | contig 10371 bp, 6 predicted proteins | sample 1553381 | NCBI WGS metagenome assembly OGRF01 (sample SAMEA2580060, study PRJEB22360) | human gut metagenome | biome: human gut; feature: human-associated habitat; material: faeces | place: Denmark | collected 2008/2010
TGACATTGTTTTCCCTTTATTTCTATTATAAAAGTAGTGGACTTTGGTTCGGGCTGCTGGTATTTACGGCTACTTCCGATTTCTTGATAGCGCAATGTATCTCGCATACGACATCGGTATTAAAACGTAAATTATTCGTTACGCTTAGTCTCTGCATAAACCTAGGTATGCTGGGGTATTTCAAGTATTTCAATTTCCTAGGCGAACTGTTTACTATGGCCGCCGGGGGAGAATGGCTTAAGATGAACATCTTCCTTCCGGTAGGAATCTCTTTCTTTACCTTCCAGAGTATAAGCTATGTGATAGATGTTTATCGGGGACGAATCCAACCTCTCGGCCGTTGGATCGATTATGTTTTCTATGTATCGTTCTTTCCTCAACTGGTTGCCGGGCCAATCGTTCGTGCCCGGGATTTTATCCCTCAAATGTATAAGAATCCTACGGTGACGCGATCTGAGTTTGGTGAGGGATTGTTCCTTATCTTATGTGGTCTTTTCAAGAAAACGGTTATCTCGGATTATATCAGTATGAATTTCGTGGATCGTATTTTTGACGCTCCGTTGCTTTATACGGGTGTGGAGAATTTATTGGGTGTCTATGGGTATGCGCTACAGATTTATTGTGACTTCTCGGGTTATTCGGATATGGCGATCGGTATCGCTCTGTTGTTGGGATTCCGCTTTAATATAAACTTCGACTCTCCCTATCAATCGGCTACGATTACCGAGTTTTGGCGTCGTTGGCATATCTCCCTTTCCTCTTGGTTAAAAGATTATCTGTATATATCCTTAGGGGGGAACCGGAAGGGGAAGATTCGTACCTATATGAATCTGATGATAACGATGTTGCTAGGCGGGTTATGGCATGGGGCTTCCATTAGTTTCATCTTATGGGGAGCCTTACATGGTATAGCTTTGGCTGCGCATAAGTTCATTATGGGGCATTTCAGTAGCTTTAAGGCCTTAGGATGCGAGATGAAACCTTGGCGACGGGTATTAGGTGTCCTGATTACTTTCCATGTGGTTTGTTTCGGATGGATCTTGTTCCGAGCTACCTCGATGAAAGCCGTGGGAGAGATGCTGAGCCAGATCTTCACGAATTTTCATCCGGAGGTGTTCATGCAATTCGTCTCAGGATATAAAGGGGTGTTCGCGTTGATGGTGATCGGTTATGTGCTGCATTTTATGCCTAAACGCTCTGAGGATGTCTTGAGGGAAATCGTGACTCGTTCCCCTTTATTGATACAGGCCGCTATATTGGCGATAGCGATTTTCATTGTTGTTCAGTTTAAGAGCGCGGGAGTGCAGCCGTTTATTTATTTCCAATTTTAAGAGTGACAAACACGTATATCGGCATAGCCTCACGCCAGTATAGGCACAACCCTACACCACTAGTGCCGTAAGGCTACACCGATACTGATTTCATAGGCAAAGTATCTTAGGTTCACTGGCGAAGTATCTTAGGATCGTCGGCCGATGCACCTAAGATATTTTTTTGACATCTTAGAGTGTTCCTATCATTTCCGGAAAAACATGTACATGAGTTTCTAGAAACACTCTGAGGGTTGTGAGCCGACGGGAAGTTTGATGATGATATTCTTCAAATCCGCCCCGGATACATTTTGGAATACGCTTAGCCCAAACTCCGGTATTACCGCAAGTACATGGTCGAATATATCCGCTTGAATTCCTTCATATTCGACCCATACCTTATTGGATGAGAAGCAATAAAGTTCGATGGGAATACCTGTATCAGTCGGTTGTAGATGCCTTACCATGCAGACTAATTCCTTACTTACTTCCGGGAGGCTTCTTAGGTAACGTACGAGATAAGCACGGAAGACTCCCAGATTTGTCTGTCTACGTCCGTTCACCCAAATGGAACTATCGATATGATGTTCTTCATTGTATTCATCTAATTCCTGTTCTTTTCCATCGATGTAATCCGTGATAAGAGAGATCTTACGAAATTTCTCTAGCATTTCCGGGGTACAAAAATGTACGCTGTTCATATCGATATTGATGGAGCGCTTGATCCGCCGTCCGGGAGATTCTGACATCCCACGCCAATTCTGGAAAGCATCGCTCACTAAGGCATAAGGGGGAATCGTCGTGATCGTATTGTCGAAGTTCTTGACTTTGACTGCGTTCAGCGTGACTTCGATAACCGTCCCGTTCGCCCCATATTTCTCCATCGTGATCCAGTCGCCCGGACGCAGCATATCGTTGGCGGAAAGCTGTATGCCGGCTACGAATCCTAAGAGCGTATCCTTAAACACCAGCATCAGGATAGCGGCGGAAGCGCCTAGTCCGGCGAACAGCGTCGTTGGTGATTTGCCGATCAGAATGCTGATGATCAGTATAAAACCAATAAAAAAAACGGCTACCTGCAATAGTTGGATGAAACCTTTCAGCGGCTTGTTCTTGAGTGATTCCTTCCGGTTATATATTTCATGCACGACGTTCAGGGAGGCACTGATGAAACGAAGTGAAACGGCAATGATGTAGATCTTGCATATCATTTGCAGGATTCCCAATATCTTGGGCGTCTCATCAACCGGGAAAGCCAGTGGCAACAGCACATACACCAGGATGGCAGGGATCATGTGCATCAGCTTGTTGATAATCTTGCGCTCAACGATCAAGTCGTCCCATTGGTTGCGGGTTCTCTTCGCCAAAGCCGTTTGAACATATTCAGAAAAATATAGCGGCAAGCATAGTCGATGCCGACCGTTACGGCAATGATCAGCAGCAGGACGATCGTATTGTCCAGTTCATTTGCCGAACTGCTGATAATCCCCCATTCGATCAAATGATTGTTAATCCATTCTTGTATTGCGTGCATATCCTTAAATGATTAGTTAAGTATACTTGTGATAACCTTGAATTTGTATACAAAACTAACTAATAAAAATACAATATTCCCCATAAAAAGCGATAAAAAGGTCATTTTTTGAGATACAGCCGATTACCAAATAAAAATATTACCCCTGTGGGAAAATCAATTTTCATGCTCATGTGTTTCGGTTTGGACCAATGGGTATTTTCACAAATTTGGCAATAAAGTCTGTTTTTTCATTATCCTTACTCCGAATATTGGTAAACCTTTAATTCGAACTTGGGAATCATTGCGAAGAAATGGTCGAAGATGTCCGACTGGATACGTTCGTATTCCTTCCATATTTTATTGCGGGAGAAGAAATAGATCTGGATAGGTACGCCATATTCAGTCGATTGCAACTGGCTGATGATTAAATCGAGATCGGTGTTGACGACCGGAAGGCTTGTCAGGTATTTCTCCACATAGACACGGAACATCTGCGAATTGGTAGGTGTCACGCCTTCGTCCGGCTTGTAGTCGGCAAGCAAAGGGATCTCCTTGCGGAACGTGTTGAGCATGTCCGGAGTACAGAACTTGATGGTATTGAGGTCGAGAAAAATGGACTTCATCACACGGCGGCCTCCCGATTCGACCATGCCCCGCCAGTTCTGGAACGAAGCGCTTACCAACGTATAAGGTGGGATGGTGGAAATGGTATTATCGAAATTCTGAATCTTGACTGTGTTCAGTGTAATTTCCTGTACGATACCGTTCGCGTTTGAACCAGGAACCGTGATCCAGTCGCCCGGCCGAAGCATATCGTTGGCGGAAAGCTGTATGCCCGCCACGAATCCTAAAATCGTATCCTTGAATACCAACATCAGGATTGCTGCCGAAGCACCCAATCCGGCAAACAGGCTGGCTGGCGATTTCCCGATCAAGATGGCTATAATGACGATCCCGCCGATAAAGAACAGTAAGACCTGAAGCACCTGCATGAATCCTTTAATCGGACGGTTCTTGTTCACCTGCCGCATGTTATACATATCGAGGAACACTAAAATAAAACCATTTATCGCCAATAACAAAACGAACACGATATACACAGCACATATTTTCTGAGACAAAAGCAACAAACCTTTCCCCCGTATAAACGCCAGAGGCAACAAGGCATAGACCAAGATACCCGGTATTGTGTGGACCAAGTGGTGGACAACTTTACGTTTGAGAAGCAACGAATCCCATTGATAATGTGTATGCTGCGCTAGCTTTTTCATGCTGCCGACAAAGATCGCTTGGCATAGGTAATCCAACCCGATCGCCAGTATGACTAGCAATGCTGCAATGATCATTTCGTCGAAAGTATTTGCAATTTTAGGGTCTACGCCCCAACCGATCAGGATGCCGTTCATCCAACTGCCTAGATTTATCATATCGTATTTGCTTTTTATTGAATAACAATTAAATATTCGTTTGGTTTATCGCACGAATCGTAAATATCTGATTAATTCATTATCTTTGCCTGTAATATTACAATTCTGTGGCATGACCGTGAAATTAAAAGTAGTGATGATGGTATTCGCATGTTGTTCTTATCAATCGCAAGCAGAGGACTTGAACGCTCTCAAAGTAAAAGAATATAGACTGGAAAACGGACTGACTGTTTGGCTGAACGAAGATCATAGTCAACCGAAAGTTTTCGGCGCCGTTGTCGTGAAAGTAGGAGCAAAAGATTGTCCGGATACAGGTATCGCTCACTATTTCGAGCATATGATGTTTAAGGGAACAGACCGCATCGGAACACTTGATTACGAGTCGGAGAAAGTCTTGCTGGATTCCATTGCCATGAAATATGACGAACTGGCCATGACGGAGGATACCGCGGCACGTGCTCGTCTGCAAAAGGAAATCAACGAACTGAGCATCCGCTCTTCCGAATATGTCATTCCAAATGAGTTCAACCGGCTCATCAACCGGTTCGGCGGTTCCGGTCTGAATGCGGCGACCTCATACGATGCTACAATCTATTTCAATACGTTTTCTCCGCAATATATGGTTCAATGGGCGGAGATCAACAGCGAACGCCTGATTAACCCCGTATTCCGTCTTTTCCAAAGCGAACTGGAAACGGTTTATGAGGAGAAGAACATGTATGGTGATTTCATCGGTGGTCAGGTGATGGACACATTGATGGCACGTTATTTCGGTCCACACCCGTATGCTTACCCAATTATCGGCAGCACGAAAAACCTCAAGAACCCGCGGCTGACGGAAATGCACAAGTTCTTCGAGGACTATTACGTGGCATCCAATATGGCACTAATCCTTAGTGGTGATTTCGATGCACAGCAGGTTATGCCTATATTGGAAAAGGCCTTTTCACGAATCCGTTCGGGCAATGCGCCGAAACAGGAGAAAGTGATGCTCCCGCCCTTCAACGGACGGGAGACAATGAAGGTAAAGTTCCCGATCCCCTTTATTAAGGCGATGGGGCTTGGTTTCCGGGGTGTTTCGGCCAACCACGAGGACCAGGTAGCCTTGAATATTGCGGTCAACTTGTTGAATAACGCCAACGGTACGGGCTATCTGGATAAACTGATGGTGGAACATAAGTTGATGGGAGCTCTTGCCATCAACGAGAGCATGAATGAAGCGGGAATCTTGGCGGTCGCTATTATGCCGAAATTGTTGATCCAGTCGTACAGTTCGGCAGAGAAGATGGTCTGGGACGAGATCAACCGAGTGAAGAACGGAGATTTCAGTGATGAAATGTTCAACAGCTTGAAACTGGAACAGAAACGGCAGTATGCTTCCTCATTGGAAAATATCGACTCACGTGCGACAATCATGATGAATCTGTTTTCTCAAGGAAAGAGTTGGAACGATTATCTGAACGAAGTGGCACGGATCGAATCCATCACGAAAGAGGATGTCGTGCGGGTCGCCCAAAAATATTTCAGCAATAACTATTTGTGCGTAACCAAGAGCACAGGGAAATATCCAAAAGACAATTTGCCGAAACCAGCTTTCTCTCCGGTTGTTCCCCGGAATGCAGACGCTTCGTCTTCTTATGCCAAACAGTTGGAGAAGATACCGGAACAACAAGTCGCACCTCGTATCATCGATTTCGAAAAGGATGTGAAGACGTCAAAGTTGACTCCTTTGGTGACGTTGTACACGACACCTAATCCGCTGAACGATATTTTTACTTTGAACATCTCCTACGGGATCGGTGCCTTGGAACAGCCGGAATTGATGCAGCTCACCAACTATCTGCAATTATTAGGGACCGAGTCTTTATCTTTCGAGCAGTTCCGCAGCCGTTTGCAATCGATCGGAAGCACGCTTGCATTCGATGTAACACCCGATGCTTTTGTCATGAAGGTGACTGGTTTCGATAACCATATTGACGAAACGATGAAACTTGTGGGTGACTTTATCCGCCATGCAAAGGCTGACGACAAGAAGCTACGTCAGATTGTGGACGATGCCAAAGTCTCGGAGAAAGCCTTTTTCAAGTCGGGCGACAATGTGGCATCAGCTTTGTTAGAACAGGTAAAGTACGGTGATCAGTCCCGTTACCTGCGTAAACTTTCACTCTCGCAAATCAAGAAATTGAAAGGTAAAGATATGTTGGCGATCTACGATAAAGTACGGAGCGTACAGTGCGACCTTCACTACTGCGGCACATTGCCTGTAGAAAAGGTGATCGGGACGATTCGCCAGCATCTCCCACTGGAGCGGACGACCGTTGCCTCCAATTCTCCCTATTACCGTGAGTTGAAACAATACGACCGGCCGACCGTCTTTTTTATCGATATGCCGGATATGGCGCAGAGCATCGTTTACGGCTATGTCAAGGGCGATCCGGTCGATGACAAGGCTTCCCGCCATGCCTCCCGGCTGTTCTCTGTCTACTTCGGAGGCGATATGTCATCGCTGATGTTTCAAGAAATAAGGGAATTCCGTTCTTTTGCATACCGGACAAGCGGTCGTTACCAGTTGCCGAACCATGCACATAAAGGGACTGCCGGATCTTTTACGGCGATGCTGTCCACTCAAAGCGACAAGACGCTGGATGCGCTGGGCGTACTGGATTCGCTGATCCGGGAAATGCCGTTGAAGCCGGAAAGGATGGAGGCGGTCAAGCAGACGTTGGTGAACCGTATCAATAACGATTATCCGCCTTTCCGCAACCTGTCCGAGAAAGTGGCGAGTGCGCGTATGGAAGGTTTCAACCGTGATCCGGCTGAAGAATTCCTGCGGGATATCGCAACGATGGACATGCAGGATATTTCCCGTTTCTACCGGGAGCAGATCAGTGGCCGCCCGGTCGTTTACGTGATTGCTGGGAATCGGAAACATATCGATATGAAGAAGCTGGCCGAATACGGTACGATAATAAAAGTGAAAAAGAAAGACATATATAAATAAATGTATAGTAAAGACGAACTCAAGAACCTGAAACTTGAATTTTGGGAAAGTTTCGCCGCATTTTGTGAAGTACAGCCGTATCTGAGAGGACGCAAGAAAACGTGGGTTTTATATGATACGAAAGTGAAAGGGGTCGAACTCAAATTCGATGCGACAAGAGAGGGTGCGTTTGTCATCCTCGAAGTGAACCATAGGAGCGAAGAGGCCCGGCTGGAGATGTTCGAACGCCTGACATGGTATAAGGATACGCTGGAAACGGATTTTCCGGAGGGGTTGACTTGGGACATTTGTTTCGTGCGCGATACCGGAAAGCAGGTGGCCCGTATTTATACAGCCAAATCCGGGATTGACTTCCACCGCCGTCAGGATTGGGGAGAGTTTTTCTCCTTTATGGCAAGTCAAATGTATCTGTTGGAACGGAACTTCATGTCCATAGCAGAGTATTTGAGAGAATGAAAAGATTTAAATCATAATGAACACTGGAAATATAAAACAATTTATAGGAGTGGCAGCTATCAGTTTATTGACGGCTTGCGGTAGTCCTACACCCGATGCTGTGCTGTTGAAACCGGGAGTCAGCCGGGAATTGGCTCAGTTCAGGAAAGAACATTTCAAGGAGGTACGTTACAACCTCTTTTTTTCCATCCCGGAATCCCGCGAAGAAGCCGTCACAGGCAAAGCGGATATAACGCTTGCTATCCGCGAAAGACTGCCGGTTATCATAGACTTCCGAGGGGAATCGGAACAGGTAGCCTCAGTTTTGTTGAATGGCAGGAAAGTCCCTTATACGGTTAAGGACGAGCATATCGTGATCGATACAAGAGAGGTGGCAAACGGAGAGAATCGCGTGACTATCGAATTTACGGCAAACGATCAGTCGCTTAACCGCCGGGACGAATTCCTCTATACGTTGCTGGTCCCTGACCGGGCGCGTACGCTCTTCCCTTGTTTCGACCAACCGGACATGAAATCGCTTTTCACCCTGTCGTTGGAGGTTCCGTCTTCCTGGCAGGCGGTCACCAACGGGGCGGTCGAACAGGTGGATTCGACATCCGTCGCCAGGCGCAAGCGGATTTCTTTCCGGGAAACGGAACCGCTCAGCACCTATCTTTTCTCTTTTGTTGCCGGTAAGCTGACACGGGAAACGTATTCGCGCGACGGACGGAACATTTCGATCTACCATCGTGAGACCGACCCGAAGAAAGTAGCACAGTGCTCCGATATCGCATCCGAAGTGTTCGATGCACTCGAATGGCAGGAGGAATATACACAGATACCATACCCCTTCGCCAAATACGATCTGATCATTTTGCCGGGATTCCAGTTTGGCGGAATGGAACATACGGGAGCAACTTTATATACGGACGGCCGGATGTTCCTGAACGAGAACCCGACATTGAACGAGCGTCTGGCACGCAGTTCCTTGATTGCGCACGAGACTTCGCATATGTGGTTCGGGGACTTCGTGACGATGGAATGGTTCAATGATGTCTGGACAAAAGAGGTCTTTGCCAATTATTATGCCTCCCAGATAATCGAGCCTCTGTTTCCGGAGGTGAACCATTCTTTGAATTTCATGCTTGACTATATCCCCGCGGCCTATTCCGAAGATCGTACCGCCGGTGCCAATCCGGTGAAGCAGCAACTGGAGAACATGCGAGATGCCGGATTGATGTACGGTAATATCATCTATGACAAGTCTCCGGTTATCCTGGAAATGCTGATTAAGAAAATGGGGAAGGAGTCTTTCCAAAAAGGAATCCGGGAATATCTGAAGACGTATGCATACGGAAATGCAACTTGGGAAGGCTTGATCGGTATCCTGGACAAATATACGAACGACGATCTGGCGGCCTGGAGCCGGGTTTGGGTGAATGAAAAGGGCATGCCGGAGATATGTGGAGTGATATCCGAAGATGGCAAATCGTTGCAGGTCTCGCAGAAAGATCCGTTAGGACGCGGGCTGTTGTGGGAACAAGACTTGTCTTTTCTGGTTGTCTATCCTGACGGAGGGACGGAGGACGTGCAAGTTTCATTTGGAAAAGAGCAGGCGTCATGCCTCAAGGAACTGAAAAGGCAGGCGAGCGAAGGCTGTTTCGTCATGCCCAATGCCGATGGCAAAGGATATGGTTTCTTCCGCCTGCTTGAGAAAGATGCGAAGGCTTGTTTGGGCAACCTTCCCGCTTGTAAGGACGAGGTGTTGAGAGGTTCTTTGTTGATTACGTTGTACGAGAATTTATTGAACCGGACTATCCCTGCAGAGCTTTATATGGAAGCAATGTTGGATTATTTGCCTACGGAAAACAATTCTCTGTTGTTCTCGGCCGCCCTCGGATATATCGGTAATTGCCAACGTTTCTATCTCGCTGATCCGGAGAAACTGGAACTGGTGCTCTGGCGAATCGTGACAATGGCGGAACAATCCCAACAACGTTTGCAGGCGTTCCGCCAATATCGTTCCATTGCCCGCTCGCCGGAAGCGGTCGGAAAACTATACGCGCTCTGGAAAGACCAAAAAGCGCCTGCCGGCTGTTCGTTGAGCGAAAACGATTATATCAGCTTGTCGTACGATCTGGCTATCCAAATGCCTGACAAAGCCGATGAAATCGTAGCAACCCAGCAAGCACGGATCACCAACCCGGACCGCAAACGGCAATATGCATTCATCTCACCCTCCGTTTCTCCCCGACAGGAAGTGCGCGACAGTGTGTTCGCTTCTCTGCTCGTAGCCGAGAACCGTCGCGTCGAGCCGTGGGCTTCGGCCGCCTTGTCGAACCTGAACTGCCAGTTGCGCCAGAAAGAAGCGGTCGGTTATATCCGTCCGGCACTGGAAGCCTTGCAGGAAATACAGCGTACGGGAGACATCTTTTTTCCGCGTGATTGGGTACGGGCTTTATTGAGCGGACATACTTCGCCGGAGGCTAAGAAGGAGGTGGACGATTTCTTTGCCGCCCACCCGGACTATCCGGTCCTGCTCTCAAATAAAATCCGTCAGCAGGCGGATCATTTGTACAGATAACCGGAATTATCGGGTTAAAATTGGCCTCATAATAAAAAATCACCCCGATTGGCTAATCTTTTGTAAGTTTTATTTGCTAATTCAATTATTATTGTAAC
>OGRF01002484.1_pt1 | contig 10356 bp, 9 predicted proteins | sample 1553381 | NCBI WGS metagenome assembly OGRF01 (sample SAMEA2580060, study PRJEB22360) | human gut metagenome | biome: human gut; feature: human-associated habitat; material: faeces | place: Denmark | collected 2008/2010
CAGGCAACCTGTCTACGCTGGCGCCTGTCATGGATAACCCAAATTTCCGCTTTGTGAAGGCCGATATCTGCGACCGCGAAGCTGTAAATAAACTGTTTGAAGAAGAGCATCCGGACATTGTGGTTAACTTTGCGGCAGAATCTCATGTTGACCGTTCTATCGAAGATCCGGGCATCTTCCTGCAAACCAACATCATCGGCACCAGCGTTCTGATGGATGCTTGCCGTAAGTATGGCATCCAGCGTTATCATCAGGTCTCTACCGACGAGGTTTACGGCGACCTGCCGTTGGACCGTCCCGACTTGTTCTTCACCGAGGAGACACCGATCCACACCAGCTCTCCGTACAGCAGCTCCAAAGCTGCCGCTGACCTGCTGGTTCTGGCTTACCACCGTACCTACGGCCTGCCTGTGACCATTTCCCGCTGCTCCAACAACTACGGTCCTTATCATTTCCCGGAGAAGCTGATTCCGCTGATGATCGCGAATGCTCTGGCAGACAAGCCCCTTCCTGTTTACGGCGAGGGTCTGAACGTCCGTGACTGGCTGTATGTGGAAGACCATGCTAAGGCTATCGATATGGTACAGGAACAGGGAAGACTGTTCGAAACCTACAATGTGGGCGGACATAATGAGAAGCAGAATATCGAGATCATCCACATTATCATTGAGACTCTGCAGGAGATGCTTCCGGATTCCGATCCCCGCAAGGCACATATCAACAACGATCTGATCACTTACGTGGAAGACCGTAAGGGACATGACAGAAGATATGCGATCGCGCCGGACAAGATCAAGGCAGAGATCGGCTGGTATCCCGAGACCATGTTCAAGGAAGGCATCCGCAAGACCATCGCCTGGTACTTCGAGCATGAAGACTGGATGAATAATGTGACCAGCGGTGATTACCAGAAGTACTACAATGAGATGTACGAAGAAAAGTAAAGAATACCTGTTAAATGGGAACGATGAACGTCGTTCCCATTCGGTGTGTTAAAAAACAAGTAAAAAGAAGCCCGAAAAGGGCGGATCGGAGGACGAAATGAAAGGAATTATACTGGCGGGAGGTTCCGGAACCAGACTGTATCCCCTGACAAAAGCGATTTCCAAGCAGATCATGCCGGTGTACGATAAACCCATGATCTATTATCCCCTGTCAACACTGATGCTGGCAGATATCAGAGAGGTATTGATCATCTCCACCCCAAGAGACCTTCCGGTATTTCAGGAATTGCTGGGAGACGGCAGCCAGCTGGGCATGCACCTGGAATATGCGGTGCAGGATCAGCCCCGCGGGCTGGCAGATGCCTTTATCATCGGTGCGGATTTCATCGGTAATGACAGAGTGGCACTGGTACTGGGAGATAATATTTTCTACGGACAGAGCTTTTCCGCAGTATTGCGCAGAGTAGCTGCCAGAGAAAAGGGCGCAACTATTTTCGGCTATTATGTGCGTGATCCCAGAGAATACGGTGTAGTGGAATTTGATGAGAACGGCAAGGCACTTTCCATCGAGGAGAAGCCGGAGCATCCCAAGAGCAATTATGCGGTTCCCGGACTGTATTTCTATGACAATGCTGTAGTGGAGATCGCAAAGAATGTAAAGCCCTCTGCAAGAGGAGAGATTGAGATCACCAGCATCAACAACGAGTACCTGAACAGAGGCAGTTTACAGGTAGAGACACTGGGAAGAGGCTTTGCATGGCTGGATACCGGCAATCATGATGCCCTTCTGGATGCGGCAGATTTTGTGGCGGCTTTCCAGAAGAGACAGGGTCTGTACATTTCCTGTATTGAAGAGATCGCTTTCAAGCGAGGATTCATTGACAAAGAGCAGCTGCTTGCTCTGGCAGAGCCGCTGCTTAAGACGAACTACGGAAAATATCTGGTAGAGGTAGCAAATGGACTCTAAGCTGCGGAAAATGGCGATTCTGGCCTCCATGGCGGTGATCCTGCTGGTGGCACTGCTGGTCATGTATGTCAACAGGGAACAGTTTACGGCAGCTTCCGGACCGCCGGCATCCGGCACTCAGAATGCCGGAGCGGGTGACAGTGCATCTACGGCGGAAAATGGCGATCAGGCAGAAGAGACGGTCTCACCGGATGGTCAGATCGGCAATGATCTGAAGGCATTTTTAAAAGATAATACGTTTTTTGATCAGGAAGTAAATCCAATTCTGGAAGCTGCAAAGGATAACAGCAACCGACTGTCTCTGGTAGCCACCTCCATAGAAAAGGATCTGCGGATCCAGATCGTGGACAACGAGGGAAGTCCGGTGACCGGGGAGAGCTTCTACGTACGACTGGACGGATTGGGAGATTACAAGGATCTGGATCAGGACGGTATCATTTACATTGGAGATCTGGATTCCGGAGACTATTATATTGAGCTCCTTCCCATTGAGGGATATAAGGTTCCGGTCAGTGAGACAAGAGTTCACGTCAAGGATAAAGTGGAGTATCTGGCCATTGACGATATTTCCCTGTTGATCAAGACGGAGGATGAAGTGGATGCAGAAGCCGAGGACAGCGCCGTGGCAGATGCTCTGGCAGATGCGGACAAGACAGAGATCCAGAAGCTGCAGACCACGTCCGGTAATGCAAAGGTCGGTATCGATGTCTCCAAATGGAACAAGGAGATCGACTGGGATAAGGTGAAAAATGCAGGAGTGCAGTTTGCCATTATCCGTGCCGGATACCGCGGTTCAGTAACCGGAAGCCTGGTGGAAGATCCATGTTCGTGACGAACATGAAGGGTGCACAGGCCGCAGGAATTCCGGTGGGCGTATACTTTTTCACCCAGGCTGTGGATGAGAAGGAAGCTGTGGAAGAGGCTTCCGCGGTGATCGAACTGATCCGGGATTACCGGCTGAACTATCCGGTATTTATCGATACCGAAGGTGCGGGCGGTAACGGCCGTGCGGACAGTCTGGATGCTGAGACCAGAACACTGGTATGTGAAGCGTTCTGCAGGACCATAGAAAATGCCGGATACACGGCGGGTGTCTATGCCAGCCGTAACTGGTACAACAATAATCTGCAGACAGCAAGACTGGAAAACTATCATATCTGGCTGGCAGAGTATCGCAGTGTTCCGTTATATCAGGGATATTATAAGACCTGGCAGTATACCTCCAAGGGAAAAGTGGACGGCATCGAAGGTCGTGTGGACATGAATATCACCTACGAATAGTCAATAAAAATAAAGAGTGAGGACGAAATAAATGGGTAAAATAACAGTAGAAACCTGTGAAATTGAAGGATTAAAGATCATTACTCCTACGGTATTCGGAGATGCCAGAGGATATTTTATGGAGACTTACAATTATAACGATTTCAAGGCTGCGGGGATTCCTGAGGTGTTCGTACAGGACAATCAGTCCGCTTCCAAGAAGGGTGTATTGCGTGGACTGCATTTCCAGAAACATTTTCCTCAGGACAAGCTGGTGCGCGTGATCCGCGGAGAAGTCTATGACGTGGCAGTGGATCTGCGGGAAGGTTCCAGGACTTTCGGCCAGTGGTACGGAGTGCTTTTGTCTGAAGAGAACAAGAAGCAGTTCTTTATCCCGAAGAATTTTGCACATGGTTTTCTGGTACTGTCGGATTATGCGGAATTCTGCTATAAATGTACGGATTTTTATCATCCCGATGATGAGGGCGGTATTGCTTACAATACCCCGGATATCGGTGTAAAATGGCCGATTCCCGAAGGTATGGAACTGACGCTTTCCGAGAAGGATACCAAGTGGGGCACACTGGAACAGTACGTGAAGGAAAAAGAGAATGAAGGTAAGTAAGAAAACGGGTATTGCCCTGTTTGTGACAGCGGCAGTGATCATGGCGGTGCTCATTGTATTCCATAAGAATCCGGGACCTGCGGTAGATCCGGGACAGGAACTGGCCAAGAAGATCATTTCCTGTGTGGTGATCGCAGCGGCATGCTTTGCTTTTATTCACTGGTATGATAAATTCACCGGACTGCCGGTGGAGCTGTTCCAGAACCGGCATCTGATCTGGAAACTGGCCAAAAATGATTTCAAAAAAAGATATGCGGGATCTTATCTGGGTGCGGTATGGGCTATGGCACAGCCGGTGGTCACGGTGGCTATGTATTACGTTGTTTTTGATAAGATCATGGGTAATACGAGTACTCCCCTGCGGGAGGGTGTGGAAGTACCCTTTGTATTGTTCCTGACGGCGGGACTGGTACCTTGGTTCTATTTTAGTGAGGCATTAAACAATGGAACCAATGCGCTGCTGGAATATAACTATCTGGTGAAAAAAGTAGTATTTAAGATCAGTATCCTGCCTATCATCAAGATTATTGCAGCCACTTTTATTCATGTATTTTTTGTGTGTCTGCTGTTGATCGTGGCAGCAATTTACGGGTATTATCCTACCATATATACGATACAGATCGTATACTATAGCTTCTGCCTGTTCATTTTTGTACTGGCACTCAGCTATACGACTTGTGCAGTAGTAGTATTTTTCCGGGATCTGTCTCAGATCATCAGTATCGGATTGCAGATCGGCATGTGGGCCACTCCTATTTTGTGGAATCTGGATTCCCTGTCCGGCAATTGGATCACGATTCTGAAGCTGAATCCGCTGGTGTATATTGTAAACGGTTATCGAAGTGCTATTTATGAGAAGGAATGGTTTTTCCAGGATTTCTTTTCCACCATGTATTTCTGGATCGTAACGGTAGTACTGTTCGGGTTGGGAGCCGTTATTTTCAAACGATTGAAGGTACATTTCGCAGACGTGCTATAATACGAATGATTGTTACGATTTCGAGAGTTCGAAGAACGGAGAAATCGTATTATAAAAAACAGAGCATAGCAAAACTTTTATAGATGAAGAACCTTGTGGGGAGGGGCTGCATTACGAAACTGTTGTGGGGAAAACAGAAAGGGTGAAAGTAATTGAAGGGTGCTCGTGAAAAATTAAGAAAATTCTGGTTATGGAAGCCGGGGAAGATCCTGCTGGCAGTGGGATGCTGTGGACTGTTGTTGTTAACGCTGATTCCATTGTTTCGGCTGACAGTCTATGCGGTTCCGTATTATGATGATTACAATTTCGGAAGATTTGCCAGAGCTGCCATGGAGCAGGAACAGTCAAAATGGGCTGCCATCTCCGGGGCACTGGATTGTTCCAGAACCCAGTGGTATGCGTGGCAGGGAACCTATTCCTCTATTTTCTTTATGACATTGATGCCGGCAATCTGGGGAGAACAGTATTATTTTCTGGGGCCGGTGTTCATCCTGCTGCTATTGCTGGCGGGTACTATGACATTTACCCATGTGATTCTGCGGAAAGTATTGAACATGGAAAAATGGACCGGACTGGCAGTACAGGCAGTGATCACAGCGGCAGTCTTTATGTTCATTTATTCCGCACAGAGTGGCTTCTACTGGTATAACGGCGGAGTTCATTACGTGGGAATGCACGGCTTTGGATTGTTGATGTTGTCTGTGGCAATCTGTCTGGAGAGAGCAGAAGGAAGAACCGCCACCGGGCTGTTATTTACGGCATCGGTATTGCTTTCCATGATCACGGCAGGAAGTAATTTTGTCACGGCATTGCAGGGACTCTTATCGCTGTTGACGATTCTGTTTATAAGTGTGGTAGTGGAACACCGGAAAAAGGGACTGTGGCTGTTGCCTGCTACGCTGGGATACATTATAGGATTTGGGCTGAATGTAGCGGCACCGGGCAATTCCGTGCGGGCCCGCAGCTATGTCGGCTGGGGATACAGTCCCCTGGAGTCCATCGGCAGATCTTTTCTGGAAGGAGTAAAACATCTTCCAGAGTTTACGGGATCTATTGTTCTGATGGTAATGGTGATGCTGTTACCCCTGATCTGGCAGGCACTTAAGGAGACGGAGTATCGTTTCCGGTATCCGGGAGTCGTACTTCTGTGGTCCTTCTGCCTGTATGCCACCGGTTACACCCCAAGCCTGTATTCCCTCGGACATGCCGGATTGTCCAGAACTCTGAATGCGGTGAAGATCACATATTTATTGCTGTTGTTCCTGAACGAAATATACTGGTGTGGCTGGCTGCAGCAAAGACTGCAGTAGAAGGCATCAGGCAGCACGGCAAGATGGCTGGCGAACTGGAACGGAGCCGCAGTGTGGTGGTTTTATGCGATTATGGGTCTGGAATTTATCATGATCTTTCAGGTGTCACCCAATCAGGCAGGACATTATTCGGCTTATGGGGCCTATTACTATGTGCATACCGGAGAAGCGTATAATTTCCATCAGGAATATCTGGAACGGGTGGAGAAGCTATTGGGAGATGAGGATGATGTACAGCTGCAACCTTATCACTACAAGCCCTGGTTTTTGTGCATGGGAGACCTCTCGGAGGATGAAAATAACGAGGCCAACCGTTCTCTGGCCATATGGTATGACAAAGACAGTGTAACGCTGATAAGCGAGGATTAAAATTGATGCAGGAAAAGAAAAAGCTGGCCATTGAAGTCGATAATGTCCAGAAGATCTATAAACTATATGATAAGCCCTCAGATCGGATGAAGGAGGCTTTCGGCTTCGGAAAAAAGAAGAAGCATAAGCTTCACTATGCCCTGAAGGGGGTGGACATGAAGATCTATCAGGGAGAAACGGTGGGTATTATCGGTACCAACGGTTCCGGTAAATCCACGATCCTGAAGATCATCACCGGTGTATTGAATCCCACTTCGGGAAGAGTGCTGGTAAATGGCCGTATTTCCGCTCTGCTGGAGCTGGGTGCCGGATTCAATATGGAATATAACGGCATTGAAAATGTGTATCTGAACGGGACGATGATGGGATTTTCCGAGAAGGAGATCGAGGCAAAGCTTCCGGAGATCTTAAGTTTTGCGGATATCGGAGATTACGTCTATCAGCCGGTGAAGACTTATTCCAGCGGTATGTTCGTCCGGCTGGCCTTTGCGGTGGCCATCAATATCGAGCCGGAGATCCTGATCGTGGATGAGGCTCTGAGTGTCGGTGACGTATTTTTCCAGGCAAAATGTTATCATAAATTCGAAGAATTCAAGAAAATGGGCAAGACCATTGTGTTCGTCAGTCATGATCTGAGCAGTATCAGCAAATATTGTGACCGTGTATATCTGCTGAATCAGGGAAATATCCTGGGCGAAGGCAGTCCCAAGGCTATGATCGACACCTACAAGAGGGTATTGGTGGGACAGTATGATGGCCCGGAGAGTGTGGGAGAAGAGACTGCCAGTCTGCTGGATGATGAAGACCTGCAGAGAGTAGCTGCCCAAAAAGCAGATGAGAAGGGGACCGATGCTTCCCAGGCTTCCATGGAGGCCAAGGGGCAGAATCCCAATGCCCTGGAATACGGTACGAAGCAGGCACAGATTGAGGAATTTTACATTACGGATGACAGAGGGGTTCCCACCAATGCGATCCTGAAGGGCAGTATGTTTACCATCCATATGCGGGTTCGTTTTATGGATCATATTCCGGCCCCCATTTTTGCATTTTCTGTAAAAAACGTCATCGGTGTGGAGATCACCGGTACAAATACCATGATTGAAAAGGCTTTTCTGGACAGCGTGGAGCCGGGAGAGGTGAAAAATGTGACTTTTACCCAGAAGATGAACTTACAGGGTGGTGAGTATCTGCTGTCTCTGGGAGTGACCGGCTACAATCAGGATACCTTCGAGGTATATCACAGACTGTATGATGCCTTGAATATTACGGTGGTATCGGACAAGAACACCGTAGGATATTATGATATGGATTCCGAAACAAAAGTATGGGATGCGGAGGAGAAGTAAGGAATGACAGAGACCATCGGGAAGATCACACTGAATCTGGATAAATATCCCGGCGAGGATTATTATTGCGACGGCAGTGTGGAGGACGAGATCTTAGACATTGTAAAAAAATACAGTACGGTGGAATATGACAGGATCATTGCGGAGCGAAAGAGCTGGCCGATCCTGTATCATTTGTCTGCTCTCCGGGAAAATATCGTGGATTTCCTTCCCATACAGAAAACAGAGAAAGTGCTGGAAGTGGGCAGTGGATGCGGAGCCATCACGGGTGCACTGGCAAGAAAAGCCGGGGAAGTGACCTGTGTGGATCTCTCGAAGAAGCGCAGCCTGATCAACGCCTACCGCCACAGCGAATGTGAAAATGTGACGATCCATGTGGGCAATTTCACGGATGTGGAACCGGAACTTCCCGCAGACTATGACTATATCTGTCTGATCGGTGTTTTTGAGTACGGACAGGCTTACATAGGCGGCAAGACGCCTTACGAGGATTTCCTTAAGATCCTGCAGAAGCATCTGGCACCGGACGGCAGGATCGTGATTGCCATTGAGAACAAATACGGATTGAAATATTTTGCCGGATGCAAGGAAGATCATCTGGGCAGCTGGTTTTCCGGCATTGAAAATTATCCGGAGGGCGGTGTGGTACGCACGTTTTCCCGGAAAAAGCTGGAGCGCATTTTCGATGCCTGCGGTGTGGGAGAACGCAGTTTTTATTATCCGTATCCCGATTATAAATTTATGACCACAGTCTATTCCGATGCTTATCTTCCAGGACGTGGAGAGCTGTCCAACAATCTGCGGAATTTTGACCGGGACAGAATGCTGTTGTTCGATGAGAAGAGTGCTTTTGACGGAATTGTGGAGGAAGGATTGTTTTCCGTTTTTTCCAATTCCTATATGGCGGTGATCGGAGCACCTCTGGATCTGAAATATGCCAGATATTCCAATGACCGTGCGGAAAGCTTCCGGATCCGCACCGAGATCCTGCGGGACAAGGAAGGCTGTAAGACGGTCCGAAAATATCCGCTGACAAAAGAAGCGGAAGCCCATGTGCGTCATATGCCGGAGGCTTATGAAAAATTGAAGGAACGGTATGCGGGAAGCAGTCTGGATGTCAATGTCTGCCATCTGGGAGAAGAGAACGGCATACCTTATGCGGAATTTGAGTTCGTGCCGGGCAGACCGCTGTCGGAACTGATGGACGAGTGCCTGGACAGACAGGATGTGGAGGGATTTCACAACCTGTTCGCAGAATATCTGGAGAGAGTGGGCTACGGGGTGCCGGTGGCAGACTTTGATCTGATCTTTGCCAATATTCTGGTGGATGGTGACCACTGGACACTGATTGATTATGAATGGACTTTTGACCGTCCCATAGAGACCAGAGCTCTGGCTTTCCGGGCTGTATACTGTTATGTACTGGAAGATGAAAGACGTAATGCACTGGAACTGGATCGTATTCTGGATCGTCTGGGCATCACGGAAAACGAAGCCAGACAGTACAGAGAGCAGGAGATGGAATTTCAGAAATATGTGACCGGACAGAAATTGTCCATGGGTGAGATCCGCAATCTCTTAGGCGGCGAAATTTATAAGCCCACGGAATGGATCGGACGGTTCCGTCAGACGGAGGGAGAACTCAGGGTACAGATCTATGAGGACAAGGGACAGGGATTTTCCGAAGAAAATTCCTATTTCCCGGAGAACGTCTATGCAGAGGAAAAACAGGCGGAATTTACGGTGAATTTCGATGGAAATGTCCATTATTTACGGCTGGATCCGGCCATGTGCGCCTGCGTGTGTAAAATCCGGGAGCTTACCATGAACGGACAGCCGGTTCCTGTGCAGGACAAAAAGATCGTTACCACTAATGGAAAAATCTTAAAGTCCGCAGACGGTGCGGAGCATCCCAGCGTGGTATTTCCCACGGAGGATCCGAATCTGACGATCCGGGTGGATGCATTGGACAGAAAGGCAGAGAACATCCTGACTGTGAAAATGGAGATCGTGCAGATTCCCCTTGCTGTGGCAAGTGACATGGCGGGAGCGGTGAAAAAATTTTTCTAAGGAGACAGGAAACTTGAGCATTCGGACGTCAGTAAAGCAGATGCTTGTCAGACAACAGGATAAAAAGTATGAAGCAGAACTGGCAAAGCTGCGGGTGACCTACGCGCAATGGGCTGCGGAGCAGGAAAAAAAGATTGCGGAAACAGTGGTCGCAGAGATCGGGGAAAGAGCCGGTCTTGCGGAATTCGTGATCTACAGGCAGCAGAAAGGACAGCTGGCGGAAAATGCTGTGGAGCGGATCAATGCGTATTTTGTGAAGCATCCGGAGGCAGAGATCGTCTATGGAGATGAAGATCTGCTGTCAGAGAACGGAGAGCGTGTGATCCCCTGGTTCAAGCCTTGCTGGGCTCCGGATACCTACCGGGCTTTCTTCTATGTGGGAAGCGTCGTGGCAGTGCGGAGCAGACTGCTGCAGAAACTGGGGGAGCCCGGGGTTGTGACAGAAGGAGAGAGAACCGGCAGGGAAATAGTATTTTCGAAAGCGGA
>OGRF01002488.1_pt1 | contig 10349 bp, 9 predicted proteins | sample 1553381 | NCBI WGS metagenome assembly OGRF01 (sample SAMEA2580060, study PRJEB22360) | human gut metagenome | biome: human gut; feature: human-associated habitat; material: faeces | place: Denmark | collected 2008/2010
TTGAGTTTTAACAGACAGTCGTTTACGGCGCATCCTTTGGGTGGTGGCTCTTTTCAGCTGCCGATACCGCAGTTTGAATCGATGACGTGTGTGTGGCAGGCAAGAACGCCGGAAACGGCCACAGTTACACAGGAGGGAATTATTACGCCGGTTCGCGCAGGCTTTGCAGAATTTTCTGTTACGGTTACGGATTCATATGGCGGTGTGTACTCTTTTGTGCTTGGTGTTGAAATTTTGCAGCCCCAATTTACAATCCAAAAGCAGAATTTAGCGAGGGCTGTCAGACAACACTTTTGTTAGAATCTGTTGCAGGAAATCCGGTTGTTTATCAGACAAGGGATACTTCCATTGTTTCGATTGTTTCCTATAATCAGGCGGGCGTTGTAGTTAAGGCGAAAAAAGTTGGTTCTACTACTGTAGTGGCACAGGTAGATGGCGTTCAGACAGAATGTGTGATTACGGTTACAAACCCGCAAATAAAAAAGGCATATGGTTTTTATCAGAAAAAGAAAAATGGACTACTTAGAACAGTGGCATTTCATCATCTGAAAATCAAATATGCATCGAATATCACAAAATTTATTTTATCTTGAAAATCTTCTTCCTACGCAATCGCCGAAAATTAATATTTGAAAAAGGAGAAAAGAATGACTATAATTCAGAAAATAGCAATTGCATATGCAATAATTGCAAATATTGTTGGGCTATCCGTCATGGGAATAGATAAACGCAGAGCCATCTGTCATAAATGGCGTATTCCAGAAAAAACGTTATTTCTGGTAAGCATACTGGGAGGAAGCATTGGGACATGGGCAGGTATGTATCTGTTCCGTCATAAGACAAAACATTGGTACTTTGTAATAGGAATGCCATTTATACTGATTGTGCAACTGGTTTTATACTATTATTTTTGGTAAAAATATTTTCAAACCGGGATAGGCGTGATAAAATATATCAAACAGAAATGAAATATGGATAATAGGTGAGCAACAGTATCAGGGAGAAATGCAAATTATGGCAGGAATGATGGAGTTAAATGGCTGCCGGATTATTGTAAAGGAAATTGCCGGCGGGAAGATGGTATTAGATACAAGAATCAAATCTTATGATCCGATCCGTAAAGTAGTAAAGGTTAGTGCAGGAAGCCTTGACAACCGGATGGAGCATGCGGTGACGGTTATCATATTTGGACCGAATGGGAGCCTGGTAGAAGCTGCCGGTAATCTTCGGAAGGTTATAATTGCCAATGAAGTAGAAATCGAACTGGGCAGGAGTAAGAATGGTGAGAAGCGGAAGCATGTCCGTTATCCCTTAAAAGAAAAGGGATATATAGAATCTGTTATTGTGGATGGAACATTAATTGAATTGCAGAAGCCAATTGAAATGGAAACCTGTAATATCAGTGGAAATGGAATTCTGATTCAGACAATGGCAGGAAGCGGGACAGTTGGAACGGAACTGCGGATTTGTGTGAAACTTGGAGATACAATGTTACAAAAGACATATCGGATTGTCCGGATACAGAATGCAAATCTTAAGACAGAAGAGTATGGATGCATGATGATTCGTGACAGGAATATATAAGGGCGGAGTGACAGAATGAGACTTAGAAAAATTCCAATTGATTTTTTATGGGAAGGCATGGAACTTTCCGGAGATATTTATAATGACAGAGGTTCGGTGCTGCTTTTGAAACGGGGCGAAGTCCTGACACAGGACCGGTTAGATAAACTTTCCAAGTTTGAACGTGGTGGATATATTACAACCAGTGAGGAAACTTATCAGGAAATTCTCAACAGTGGAAAAGCACCAAGAGCTGCATTGCAGAGAGTATACGAAGAAGCAGTCGGCTATACAGCATTAAAAAACGATGTAGACAGTATTTTTTCTGTAACCAGAAATGCTTCCGAAATTAATATGGAAGCAACGGAGACTGTTACAAAGGATATTTTTACTAAGATTAAGGTATTGGATTTTCCTAAAATATTTCAGTGTATTGATGCACCGAGAGAGATGGATGAGAATTTGCAGCGCCATTCCCTGAACGTAGCATTTACCAATGGTGTTATCGGGCAGTGGCTGAAGCTTCCGGAACCGGTGATTAAAAAGCTGGTATGCGCCGGATTAGTGCACGATATCGGAAAGACGAAGATACCGGAAGAAATCTTAAATGCACCGAGAAGACTTACGGAAGAAGAATTTGAAATCATAAAAGCTCATCCCGTTTATTCATATGAGCTGCTTTGGGATAATGTAGATGAAGATATCCGGTTAGCGGCAAGACATCATCATGAGCGGCTGGATGGAAAGGGTTATCCGGATCAGATTGCAGGAGATGAGATTTCTCTGCTGGCAAGGATTACCGCCATTTCCGATGTGTATGATGCCATGATTTCCCAGAGAAGTTATAAGGAATCCATGATTCCTTTTGATGTGTTGGAGAAATTTAAAAAGGGCGAATTTCCGGGACTGGATGAACGCCTGGTAGACTTATTTGTGAAAAATATGGTGGAAAATTACCGGGATGTAAAGGTACAGATGTCCGATGGAAGAATCGGTGTGGTACGTTACATTCCACCAAATGACCTGAATCATCCGATTATCAACTGTAATCATGATGTCAGTCAGACAGATGATAAATGGTATTGCGTCTGCATTGCAAATCAGACAGGAAAATAGATTTTGCATAAATAAAAACCTCTTTACCAGAAAACTGGTAAGGAGGTTTATTGTTTATAGGCTTTGTTTCAGGCAGGTTTTGATATCATCGGAAGCATTGCTGATTGGCTTTATGTGGAAGGTATCGGTAAGATACTGCAGCACATTTGGACTGATGAAGGCAGGAAGCGTTGGACCTAAATAAATATCATGAATGCCAAGGCTTAAAAGGGCAAGCAGGTCAGCAACCGCTTTCTGTTCATACCAGGATATAATCAGTGACAGTGGAAGTCCGTTTACGTCCGTTTCAAAAGCATCTGCAAGCGCAGTAGCAATGCGGATGGCAGAGTAGACATCATTACATTGTCCCACATCCAAAAGACGTGGCAGTCCGGCTACTTCACCAAAATCTAGTTTATTAAAACGGTATTTTCCGCAGGCAAGCGTTAGAATCATACAGTCAGATGGAACCATTTGGGCAAAGTCAGTGTAGTAATTTCGTCCCGGACGGGCACCGTCACAGCCGCCGATAAGGAAGAAATGGCGGATTTGTCCGCTTTTAACAGCTTCCACAAGCTGTGGGGCATAGCTTAAGGCAGCGTGGTGTCCGAAACCTACCAGAATCTCTTTTGCCGGCTGGTCTTCCTGGAAACCGCCAAGTTCAATTGCCTGTTTTATGATTTCACTGAAATCTTTGTCTCCATTTTCTTTCCGACCGACATGTTTCACACCATCCCAGCCTACTACATTCGTGCTGTAAATCCTGTCTTTGTAGGAATCTCTCGGGCGCATCAGGCAGTTGGTGGTCATCAGGATACAGCCTGGAATGTTGTCAAACTGTTTCTGCTGATCCTGCCAGGCTCCACCGAAGTTACCTACAAGATGAGAATATTTTTTCAGTCCATCATAACCGTGGCAGGGCAGCATTTCACCATGGGTATAGATGTTGATGCCGGTGCCTTCCGTCTGCTTCAACAGCATTTCCAAATCATTTAAGTCGTGGCCGGAGACAATGATAAATGGCCCTTTTTTAATAGTAACATTTACCTTATGAGGGGAAGGATTGCCATAAATAGTGGTATTGGCATCGTCCAGTTTTTTCATGACTTCAATAGCCATTTCACCGGTACGCATGGTCAGACGGATCAGGTCTTCGACAGTCAGCCGGTCATCGGTAATGGCTTCTAATGCCAGTATATAAAAGTCATCCACTTCATCACTGAAGTAATCTAATTCTCTTGCCTGATGACCATAGGCACTGATACCTTTTAAACCGTAGAGAATAGTTTGACGGAGGGAGCGGATGTCTGGGTCTAAGGATTTGTCATACATAATGCCCGCCATAGGAGCATCCTTTAACATATCCGTTTTTGAATCCGGCAGATGATAGGTGGCATGGAGTGTGGAATTCGAAATTTCACCTACCAAATTGTGAAGTTCTTCTTTGATTTGCTGTGATTGCCGGAGCAGTGCCACATGTACATCTGCATCAAAATTTACATTGGTAAGTGTCGTAAAAAGTACATTTTCAATAAAGCTTACAATCGATTTGTCCATATGTTGTCCCTGCTCCACCAGCACTTTTCCGTAGCAGCTGATTCCCTTTATCTGAAAAATAAGTAAATCCTGCAGGTTGGCAATTTCCGGTGTCTTTCCGCATACGCCAAGCTTTGTACAGCCTTTGCCACCGGCTGTCTGTTCACACTGATAGCAGAACATTTCATAATTTAAATCCATGTTATTTCCCATACGATAATCTCCTTTTATAGAAAATTTTTTGGACGATTGCGAAAAGATATATTTTTCTTTCAAAATTTTTACTATAGAAGGGCATTTCAGCACAAATTACTTCCAATGCCCTTCTATATTTAAAATTTTTGAAATAAATTCTTACGTTCTTTTTCATAATCGCCTAAGAAAAGTTTAGATATCGGCATTAGCATGAGCCGGGAAAAGGAATATTATGCATGAAGAAATAGAGTAGATAAAATAGAAAGTTGACAATGGAATAAAATCTGACTAAAATACTTAGGAACCGAACTAATTAGAAATAGTAATAAGTTTAAAGAAAGGAACAGATTTGCCATGGAAACAGGAAAGGTAATTAATAAAATATCCAACCGGCTCCGCAGACGTTCTAAGAAAATACAGGAATCTATCGGAATCAGCGGAGCAAAGGGTAACATTTTAAATTATATTCTGGTGGAATCAGAAAACCATCCGGTATACCAGAAAGAGATTGAGGAAGAATTTGGCTTGCGTCCGTCTACTGCAACAGAGACTTTAAAGAATCTTGAGCAGGAAGAACTAATCTGCCGGGTGCCGGAATCAGAGGATGGAAGATATAAGAAGATTGTTTTTACAGAACAGGCGCGGAAGATTGAACATATTCTGCGAAAGGAAATTACGGAATCGGAAGAACTTTTATTACAGGGAATTACGGAAGAAGAAAGAAAAGAATTTTTAAGAATTGCAGAGAAGATGCTTCGGAATCTGGAATGAGAAATTTAAAGTTACAAGAGGTCGATGAGTGGCTTTGGAAAGCAGATTTTACCGGCAGAAAGGAAGGGTTACAATGGACGAAAATGAATTGATGGGCAGCATGAAGGTGTCGAAGGCAGTAGCAAAGATGGCAATTCCAAGTGTCATCAGCAGTCTGGTTACTGTCGTTTATAATATGGCGGATACGTTTTTCGTAGGGCAGACAGGGGATCCGTTGCAGGTGGCTGCGGTCAGTCAGACGAATCCGATTTTTATATTATTTATGGCATTTGCCAATATGTTTGGTATGGGCGGAAGCGCAGCGGCATCTATGGCATTGGGCGAAAAGAAGGAAAAAAGAGTAAAGCAGGTTTCTTCTTTTATTACCTATGCATCACTTATCGTGGGAATTGTTTTTGCTGTAATTTTACTGGTTGGAATGCAGCCGGTTTTACAATTGTTTGGAGCAGATGCAGATACTTATGAACTGGCGAAAGGATACACAACATACATTTCTTATGGTGCACCGTTTATTATCTGGTCTGCGGCAGCAAGCTTTGTTGTGCGTGCGGACGGAGCCAGCCGGGAAGCTATGACAGGAAGTATGATAGGAACCGTGGCCAATATTATTTTAGACCCGATATTTATCAGTGGATTTGGTATGGGTGCAGCAGGCGCAGCCATTGCAACGACTATTGGAAATATAATGGCGAGTGTATATTATCTTTGGTATTTCTGTAGAAAGAGCAGGAACATGTCTATGGCATTCCGGTATTTTAAATGTGGGGACAGAATTCTGTCCCAGGTATGCTCGGCAGGACTTCCAACAGCTATTTTTTCTGTATTGATGAGCATTTCTACGATTATTTTAAACCAGATTCTGGTGGCATATGGAAATGCACCAGTAGCGGCTATTGGAATTGTATTTAAGGCAAATATGTTTATCACATTTTTACAGATGGGACTGGCAAATGGAGTACAACCGTTATTAGGCTATAGTTACGGTGCAGGGAACAGGGAGCGTTTTATTGCAGTGGAACGTTATACGAAGAAATGCTGTCTGATTGTAGGTGTATTGGCGACAGCACTGTTTTTCTTTTTCCGGGAGCCGATTATCCGCCTGTTTATTTCTGATACAGAGGTCATAAATTATGGTGTGGAAATGCTGATTGCTTATATGATTTCCGGTCCGGTCATTGGCATTTTATTTATGAATATGAACTGTATGCAGTCTACCGGAAATGCACTTCCGGCAACGATTCTTTCTATATTGAGACAGGGCGTACTTTTGATTCCGGTGCTTTACGGCTTGAATGCATTGCTCGGTCTGCACGGTGTTATCTACGGACAGGCACTGACGGATTATGTGGCAGTTCTCCTTTCTATTGTAATCTGGCGGTGGAAACGCAGGAAAACTTTATAGGAGAAAGCGGTCAGGTTGCCTTTTTCACAGGTTGGTGCTATGCTGACGATAGTAGATTGGCAGAGTAAGTGGAGGAGAAGGCATGGAGCAGAATGTTCAGAAAGCAGAACAGATGAAATACCGGCTGGCAGATGCCATGAAGCAGTGTATGGCGAAGATGCCGATAGAACGGATTACAGTGCGGCAGCTTGTGGAACTGAGCGGAACGACAAGACAGACATTTTACCGTCATTTTCAGGATAAATATGATCTGATAAACTGGTATTTTGACAAAATTTTAGCAGAATCCTTTGAACATATGGGAGAGGGAAAGACGGTATATGAGGGGCTGGTAAAGAAATTTGAATATATTGAGCAGGAAAAATTATTTTTCCGGGCTGCATTTAAATCAGACAGCCAGAACTGCTTAAGAGACCATGATTTTGAACTGATTACCCGGTTTTATACGGATAAGATAGAAAAGAAATCAGGACAGAAATTATCGGAGCATCTTCATTTCCTTCTGGAAATGTATTGCCAGGGTTCAGTTTATATGACAATTCAGTGGGTGCTTGGAAGAAAGAAGACTACACCGAGGGAACTGGCAAAGGCACTGACGGAAGCGGTGCCGGCGGAACTGAAAGCGGTATTTGAAAAATTGCAGATGATATAGTGGTGACGGATGATGATTGAGAGTGGAATTTGCCCATGACAGATATTGAAAAATCAAGTGACAGAGTTGCCTTTTTGTAACTTTTTATTTGTCTTTTTCATTGGTAAAATAGAGGTATCAATAAAGGACAAAGGAGAAGATAAAATGGCAAACAGAATTATGTTAAATGAGACTTCCTACCATGGTGCAGGAGCAATTAAAGAAATCGCAAACGAGGCAAAGGCAAGAGCATTTAAGAAAGCATTTGTCTGTTCTGACCCGGATCTGATTAAGTTTGGCGTAACATCCAAAGTAACCGATGTGTTGGATGAAGCAGGACTTGCTTATGAAATCTACTCTGATATCAAGGCAAATCCTACCATTCAGAACGTACAGCATGGTGTGGAGGCATTTAAAGCATCAAAAGCAGATTATATCATTGCAATTGGTGGTGGTTCTTCTATGGATACATCAAAAGCAATTGGTATCATCATTGCAAATCCGGAATTTGAGGATGTCAGAAGCTTAGAGGGTGTAGCTCCGACAAAGAAGCCTTGTGTTCCGATTATTGCTGTACCGACAACAGCCGGAACTGCAGCAGAAGTTACCATTAACTATGTAATTACAGATGTAGAGCGTAAGAGAAAATTTGTATGTGTAGACCCGCATGATATGCCGGTTATCGCAGTAATTGACCCGGAGATGATGTCATCTATGCCAAAGGGACTGACAGCTTCCACCGGAATGGATGCACTGACACATGCCATTGAAGGATATACTACAAAGGCTGCATGGGAAATGACGGATATGTTCCATTTGAAAGCGATTGAAATTATCAGCAGATCTTTAAGAAGTGCAGTTGCCAATGAAAAAGAAGGCCGTGAAGGAATGGCATTAGGACAGTATATTGCAGGAATGGGATTTTCTAATGTAGGACTTGGAATTGCACATTCCATGGCACATACATTAGGTGCTGTATATGATACTCCACATGGAGTTGCCTGTGCAATGATGCTTCCAATCGTAATGGAATACAACGCAGAATGCACTGGTGAGAAATATCGTGAGATTGCAAGAGCAATGGGTGTAAAAGGCGTTGATGATATGTCTGTAGAAGAATACAGAAAGGCAGCCATTGATGCGGTACAGCAGTTATCTGTAGATGTTGGAATTCCAACAAAATTAGAGGCGTTAAAGGAAGAAGACTTAGAATTCCTTGCAGAATCCGCTTTTGCTGATGCCTGTGCACCGGGCAATCCAAAGGATACAAATGTAGAGGATTTGAAGGCTTTATTCCGTAAACTGATGTAATCAGAATCTTGGAAAATATATGATAGAAGAAAAAGATAACAGACTCCCGGAGCATCGGAAAAACGATGTTCCGGGAGTTCTTTATGAAAAATTTATTTGCGTCTGATAGGATGGAACCGTATAATGAAATTGGATTGATATTCAATAGAGCATACTTTGTGAAGGGTTTGAGAGAGGAATCGGAAACAAAGGAGGCTATTAATCTGAACAGCGAAATTACAAATGCAGTAAAAGCTGCAAGAAATCGGGCACAATATGATGAATGTGCCAAAAGACTCTTAGGACAAAAAAGTATTCTGGCGCATATTTTGGTGAATACTGTGGATGAATTTAAAGGTATGAATCCCAAGGATGTGATACCGTATATTGAAGGAGAACCACAGGTTGGTGTTGTGCCCATAGAACCGGGACTTACAAATGCAAGCGATATGGCAGGACATATTGGCGGATTTAATTCAGAAAATGCAGAAATAAATGAAGGAACGGTCAGGTTTGATATTGTTTTTTATGTGCGCATGAGAGATGGAATTTCTCAAATTATAGTAAATATTGAAGCTCAGAAGAACAAACCTGTTACATATAAAATATTGAACCGGGCGATATTCTATGTAAGCAGGCTTATTTCATCCCAAAAGGAACGTGATTTTTGGCATTCGGATTATGATGACATAAAACGGGTATTTAGTATCTGGATTTGCATGAATATGGATATGAATTCGCTGAGTTATATTCATCTGATGAAAGAAGATATCGTAAATGAATATGACTGGGAAGGAAATATAGACCTTTTGAATATTGTATTGCTTGGTGTAACAAATGAAGTTCCCAAAAGAGAGAAACGCTATGAGCTGCATCGGCTGATAAGCACACTTTTGTCAAATGAAATAGAAGCAGAAGAAAAATTAAATATGATAGAACTGGAATATCAGATTCCGGTAAGTGAAGAATTGAGAGAGGAAGTGAACCTGATGTGTAATCTGAGTGAAGGAATAGAAGAAAGAGCAGCAGAAAAGACATTAAGAGAAACAAATAAAAAAGTAATTACCAATATGCACAGGAAGGGCTATACCTTAGAACAGATAGCAGAGATTGTGGAAATCAAACCGGAGGAAGTAGGAAAAATCATAGAAGAAGAATCTATGTCAGTATAGAATAGAAAGAAGAAGTAGAAAAATGGCAGCACAATTAGCGTTTGCAAGTGATTATATGGAAGGAGCTCATCCGGCAATTCTCAAGAAGTTAGCGGAGACAAATCTGATAAAAAGTGCCGGATACGGACTGGATGAATATTCGGAAACTGCAAGGGAAAAGATTCGGAAGGCCTGCAATGCACCGGAGGCAGAGGTGCATTTTCTGGTGGGAGGAACGCAGACCAATGCCACGGTAATTGGTGCCCTGTTAGCATCCTATCAGGGAGTGATTGCGGCAGAGACCGGACATGTCAGTTCCCATGAGGCAGGAGCTATTGAAGCGGGTGGACATAAAGTGTTGACAATTCCGCAGACAGACGGAAAAATCAGCGTAGAAAAGGTAGAAGAAGTTTTAAATACATTTCAAGAGGATGGCAACCGTGATCATATGGTGATGCCGGGAATGGTATACATTTCCCAGCCGACAGAATATGGAACCTTATATAACCGGCAGGAATTAGAAGCATTGAGTAAAGTGTGCCGCAGCAATGGTGTTCCACTTTATTTAGATGGAGCAAGACTTGCTTATGCACTGGCATGCCCGGTGAATGATGTGACATTAGAAGATATTGCAGCATGCTGCGATGCCTTTTATATCGGAGGAACAAAATGCGGTGCATTGTTTGGAGAGGCGGTGGTATTTCCAAAGCCGGGG